>ENA-OWNT01000842-OWNT01000842.1-seawater-metagenome-genome-assembly--contig:-NODE-842-length-52456-cov-10.968919_pt1 | contig 52456 bp, 31 predicted proteins | sample MGYA00238136_ERZ651165 | MGnify/ENA primary metagenome ERZ651165 (study PRJEB26861, sample SAMN08777766) | seawater metagenome | isolation source: coastal seawater | place: USA: Florida | collected... | reverse complement strand
TTCAATCGGCTGGCTCCGCCACGCGGTTCCGCGCCTCAGCCTGGACGTTTCTTCATCTACATACTCGGCTTCGCCCGTAACCACGCCCAGGTAGAGCTTGTCCTCGAAGGCTGTGAGGACGAAGTCGTCAACTTTCATCTGGCTCAGGAAGCGGTAATACTCCTGAGCCCGGACTTTGCGCTCTGAATAGTCAATGTGCTGGTAGCCATTGTTCACAGCTGCCTGCACTTGGTCAAAGCTGGAACCAGGATTCGGCGAACCGAGGTATTGAGCACGAGTGGATACGAATTCGCCTTCAAACCAGGCGGCGTGCATCGCAGCGCCGCCTTGGCTCTGGCGTACCAGCCAAGCACGCTGCCCTAGATCTTCCCCTGGTGACTGCCATTCGCTCAAATATGGTTCCACATACCATTCGACACACTCACCGGATTCGCCTTGTTGTGCCAGCCGGATACTTCGAAGATCCTCTGCAATTTGGAGTTCGGAGTCTCCCGTGGGTCCGCCGATGATTGCGGCGAACGCATTGCGGATTCGTCGTCGGTGGTCCCTGTTGACGATTGGCGGGAAGAACGACGGCCACGCAAGATAGTCCAGCGAGTAACGGATCGCTGGCACTTCGTCAGGCACAGACTGAGTCATCCGCATAAACGCCCGCGGATTCTCAAGTAGATCGTTATGATCTGTATCTGATTTACGAAGTTGGAGAACAAATCGGGCAAGCCAGCATAGATGTCTCCACTGGTTCATGTTGAAGCCAGTGCCACCGTTAAAGGAGCCTGCTGCTTCCAAACCCCGCCGAATGGAATCCGGCAGTAGCGTTCCGTTCCCTGCCCAATCAAGGACCGAGTCGATCTTCCCGATCTTGGTCTGGCCCCTTACGTTGGACAAGGGCAGAGTCTGCAACGTCAGCAATTCAGCGGCAAGAACTTTGACTGACGTCGGGGCACCAGCGAGTTGCTTTTCCAGCTTCTCCATGAAAGAGCCGTCGCCACCGTCGTAATTCTCGAACACGCGGCGAAGCAACTCCGCCGCGTTCTCTTCAGTCCACGTCGCCTCGCCCCCGCCGAAGGGGGAAGGTTTAAGCAGTATTCCGGCCTCGATAATCTCTCCTGCGGCGGCTTCGACGAGAGGCGCGTTCGTGACGATCGGCGGCTCCGATGCACTGGTTTCCGAGACGTTCATTTTGTCTCCCCTCCATTGCTGAAAAGTCGTTCGCTGCTTCGAATCCCAAGAAGACGTCGGATCGACGTTCATCACCGTCCACATCAACCCCTGAGCGTCGAGCCTGTCTCGAAGCTGAATCCCGAACTCGGGAGCGACACGAAGCATTTCGTCCAGGGCATCGAGCAGAAGCTGATAACGCTCTGCAGGCGTACCGTTGGCGCCTCGGTCTTCCCAGCCGACGAGCTTGAGAAACTTCTTGACGGCGCGGGCACGGTACGGCGGAAATACGTGAGGGTCTCGGCCAAGGAGAAGAATGGAAGCGAATCCGACGATCCCACCAACCGAGAATTGTTCCGGGTTGTGCGGTCGAAGTTGCTCGGTAAACTGGTCGAGCTTCGCTACTTCGGGATTGTTAGTCCAGAGGACGTCGATGATCGCCCGCAGCTCTTCGGGGCGAGTACGTCCCAGGTCGACCAGACGCATCATGAAGTACTGATTCATCAGATTCGACGACGAGATGTCCCGGCGCAGCATCTCGAACCAATCCGAATCACCCGCCAGATAGGCCTCTCGTGTTGCGCCCAAGCGCGCAGCCAAAGCCAGCTTGTAGTCGTACTCTTCTGCATTCAGGTCGACGGTCTCCGCGAACTGGGCGGCAAATCCCATGAAGTCGCCCCACAACACGTCCGTCAACTGAGTCGCTCCATAGCAAGCACCAGCGAACGCGATACTCGGAACGCACTCATGTTAGATCCCATCCGTTTTTCGAAGACTCAGAAACCGCGGTACGGCATTCCACCACAGTTGACTAGGAATCTCCGCGGCGGCGCGCTTCGACACTCGAAACTCAGGACGTTCAAAGTCACCTGTGATGCCAGCTGATAGAGCCGTTAGGCATTCAACCACGGTTCGGCAACGCCGTAAGCTCCAGCAGCTTGGATGGCAGGATCCAGCTAGGCGCTTCGAAAGTCCCTATACGCGACTTCAAGCAGATCAGCGTCTGGCATTTCTGCCCGGTTAGCGGGCAGGACCATCAAAGGCTGCCGATGGCGTTCCTGGATCCCGTGTCGCAACATAGGCCCGTCGACTTCCTTAAGGATGTCTTCCCTCACTTCGACAACCAGATCCGGCCGGATGCCGAGAATGTGAGCATCAAATGCGGCATGGTGGATCTTACACAGGGCTAATCCGTTTACCACGGAAGCTATACCGGCTTCGTGGCGATCTGGCACGATATGGGCCGCGTCCAGCAACTCCCTATGGGCCAATGAACACACCGCACACCTGGACCGATAGGCATGCAAAACAGTGGAGCGAAAAACGGGCTGGTGCAGTCGACGTTTGGTCTCGACCGTCAGGTAGCGCCGAAGGTGCTCTTCGACAGGGCTGCTCTGATTCACAATACCGCGGCCAACATTCAGATCTATGATGAATTGTTTGTTTTCCGGCTCTTCCCACAAAATGTAAACGGGAAAAATCGCCTGAAAAACGGCTGGCCCCATCCCGACACCGTAAAACCAAATGAGTGGTTTTTGTAGCTCCATCGCGGCCCTCAAGGAGCGGTTGTCGGCCTGGTTTGGATCGTCCCCTCGCCACGCGTAGCGAAGCATCCCGTCCGGGCCCGGTTCATCGTTATACGAACGTTCCTTACCCGGCGCCCGGTAAACGGTCTGAAACGACAGCGCAGCCGGAAGGTCCCGCGGTTTCCAAATTCCCTGTTGGGTGGGTTGCAGCCGTCGAGTTTCCCCGTCCAGCGTGAAGTCGAGGATGTCCTCGCGCGTGAGCCAATCTGATCCGTCATTGGTGCGAACAGTCAACCAAGCCATCGCCTCTTGACGCAATCGTGTGTCAAAGTCAGTTCCCGGCAGCTCCCCCACAAGTGTCATTTGCCCAGGATAGTCGGGTTCCAGACCACATTCGGCAAGCGCTCTAATGGGTCGTCGAGGAAGTTGAGTACCTCTGAAGCAGAGACTATTTGATGGATAACGAAGGGTTCCGGCAAATGGGCTCCCACCGCCGACCTGGATAATATGGTCGCGCCCCGCCCCAGCCACACAAAGGATCACCCGCACCATGACTCATGAGGAACCCGGCCTTTTCGACTTGCCGGAGGCAGCACCCACATCTTCAGTCATCGAAGACCCTCTGATCTCGCCTGAGCAGATCGCGAGCATTCGCAACGCCTTTGACGCCGCGGGAATCGCCGGCATGGCCGAACGCCAGGAGGTCATTCAGAGCTGCGTGATCCGCAAGATCTCGAACATCAGAGAACTCTATTCACGCGAAGTGCGTCAGGTTCTGGCGCGAATCGAACGGTGGGGTCGCCAGTCGGAAGCCGTCTCCGGCTCGGCTTGGGACAACCGCGAAGAAGACACCTGGATCGACAAGCTCTAGGCTCCCCCGGCCGAAACCCCACAACTCGCCGGTTACGGCGCGTGGCCGGACCTCAAATACCCACCGCAACGTTGGTAATGTAGACCAGTGGTGTCTCAAAGTTTGGTTGCAAGTCTCATGGGGGAACTGGTGTGGAGCAAGACCGCTGGATCGAAGTAAGCGATTCGCAGTTCTCGCATGAGATCGAGGGCCTCGCCTACCTCAAGAGCAAGATCCCGGCGCAGAGCCCCTACCGGGTATGGAGCAACTTCGAGTTTCGGGACGGCCGCGGTGGCTGGCACGAAGTCGACGCTCTATTGCTCGGCCGTGGCGGCCTGCACCTGTTGGAGCTCAAGTACTATTCCGGCCGGCTGACCGGCAATGACACGCAATGGCTCCGCGACGGACGACGCGCGGAACCCTCACCCCTTCTGCTAGCCAGGCGCAAGGCCCAGTACTTGGCCTCAAAGCTCAAAGACGCGTTGGCTGATTGGGCACGCGAAAAGGGCATTGGATTCGACGAAGTGCGCGGCCTTGTCCCCTTCGTCAATCAGGCGGTCTTCCTTCACCACCCAAGGTTTGTCAGCGAACTCCCGCCTTCCTCCGCGCTCGGTCTCTACGGGCTCGATGAAGGGGAAGCTGCCAGCCATCTTCCCGGCATCAGCGACCTGATCGGCCAGGAACCGCGTGCCAATGCCGCCATCGGTCAGAACCAAGAAGCGATCCTCGTAGACCTCATGGCCCGCATCGGCCTGGTCCAGCGCCGCGAACGCGAGGCCGGGTCGTGGATTATTGAGGATGGAGCCCTCGACGAGGGCCCGGGCTGGCAGGACTGGAGCGGCTATCACAAGGTCTCCAAGCAGGAAACAGTCCGTATCCGTTTCCAGGTCACGCCGCCGGGAACATCGCAGTCCGTAGCCAGCCGCAACTACAAGATCGCCGAACATGAGTTCCGGCTCATGAGTCGCCTCTCACACGACGGCTTGTTGAGGCCGCGCGATTTGGTCGATTCCGAACTCGGTGTCGGATTGGTTTACGACTATTCCGATGGCATGCAACGTCTCGACCTCTGGCTCGCCGGGCAGCCTAACGGGCTGCCCCTCGATCAGCGCTTGTCAATCATCCGTCAGCTGGCAGAAGCCCTCGACTACGCGCACCGCAACCAGGTGGTCCACCGTGGCCTGAGTCCGAAGGCCGTCTGGGTCAAGACGGTTCACGGACAGCCCAAGGTCCTTATCGGCGACTGGCAAAGTGCTGGCTTGGCATCGGGACAGGTCCTCACCGGCCACGCCGCCGACGGCGTCACTTCACTGCTGGACCGCAGGCCGGACCCCAATCAGGCAGACGCATGGCTGACCGAAGCCTTTGAAGCCCCAGAGGGGCGCTGGCAGCCGGAATCAGCAGATCGTATCCGGGTGGACGTCTTTTCTCTTGGCGCCCTGGCTTACTTCATCCTCGCGGCGCAGCGTCCCGCTGATTCGTCGCTGGTCCTTGCGGAGCGGCTGAGGAACCAGCGTGGCCTGGACCTGTCCCTCGAGCTGCCCTCGATCTCGCCGAGCATTCGCGAAGCCGTGCTGGGTGCCACGAGGCCTGCCCCCGGCGAGCGGTTCGACGGCGTCGGTAAGTTCCTGGACGCATTGTTCGACTCTTCAGCGCCCTCCGCCGTGGCCAGTGCGGACGTCGACGCCGTCGACGCTGCTCCTGGCATGGTTTTGGCTGACGGACGATTTACTGTCCTTCGCCGGCTCGGGCGCGGTTCGACTGCCGTCGGGCTGCTGGTCACAGACGCGGACGACGCCGGCGCCCATCGGGTCCTGAAGGTTGCGGTGGACTCCAAGGCGGCACAGCGGCTCCACGAAGAGGCCGCGGTATTGCGTGCACTCTCCGGCCCGCGCCTGGTCAAGATCCTCGACGGGCCCCTCCCCCTTGGCGACCGCTCGGCCCTGTTGTTGGAGAGCGCCGGCGATCAAACGCTCAGCGAGCTGCTGCGCGAGCGTAAACGTCTTTCGCTGGACCTGTTGGAACGGCTGGGTCGGGACCTGCTGGAGGCACTGGTACAGCTGGACAAAGACGGTGTTGATCACCGGGACATCAAGCCGGGCAACCTGGGCGTTCGTGCAGAGCGCAGCGGCAAACACCTCGTGCTCTTCGACTTTTCCTTGTCCCGCGCCGCGGCGTCGGACATTGCCGCTGGGACCCCTCCATATCTGGATCCGTTCCTCGGCGGTCTCCGGAGCCGTTTCGATTCCGCCGCGGAACGATACTCGGCCGCGGTCGTGCTGTTCGAAATGGCAACCGGCCACACGCCGTTCTATGGTGATCCGCTGGCCAACCCCTCCTCCGTGCCGGACGAAGCCAGCATCGAGGCCCACGACTTCGACCGGGCCGTTGCCCCACGCCTCGAGTCGTTCTTCCGCAAGGCGCTGGCCCGCGATGCCAAGCGACGCTATGACACTGCTGCGGAGATGCTGGAGAACTGGCGGGCTGCGTTCCCGACGGATGCCACCACCGCCCCGGAGAACTCGGACGAACTCGCAGCACTGGCAACACCGGCCACCCCGCTGGAGCAGTCGGGGCTGTCTGCTCGCGCTCTCTCCGCTCTCGAACCGCTTGGCGTCAGCACGGTCGGCGAACTCACGGCGGTTGATCCGGTCCGGTTGAACGCCCTGCGGGGGGTAGCCCATGCCACCAAACGCGAGGTATCCACCCGGGCCATGGCGTGGCGAGAGAAGTTCGGCGAAAAGGCCAAGCCTGGAACCACGGGCAGCGCCCCGCTCCCCTCGGTCCTTGCCCTCGCCGAGCGACTCATCGAGGCCGCCGGCACGCGGAAGGCAGTCCAGTCCCGCGCGGCCGCCGGCTTGATTCTCGGCACGTTCGGCGACGTGGACGCCTTTGCTACCCAGGCACAACTGGGCGCGCATTTGCCGAACCCCGTCACCGCCGCCGGCGCCAACCAGCTCGTCGGGAAACTCCAGACAGCCTGGGCCGAAGACACACCGGTGTTGGGTTTCCTGCGCCACCTTTCCACTGTAGTGAACCAGCGCCTGAATGCGCTCGGTGGGGCCGCCACCATCGACGAACTCGCCATGGAAGTGCTGGCCCAGACCACGGTCGAGTCCGAGCGCACTGGCGAGAATGAACGCATCGCCCGGGGCCTGCTGCGGATTATCGTGGACCGCCAGCGCGCCCTCAAACGCGCGGAATCCAACGACGAACCATTGGAGCTGCGCCGCCGGGACGGCAACGTAATGCTGATCGCTCGTGAGACCCCCCTGCTGGATGCGGCAGAACGACTGGGTCGCGAAGCCGACTTACTGCTCGCCGAGTCGACGGCGCAGCCCGCCGTAGTTCCTGCCGAACGCGTCCACCAGCGGCTGTCCGCGCTCCTCGACGCCGCGGGCATCGAGGACGCCTTACTGCGCGACCGGGTCCGGCTGGCGCGTCTGGCCGCCGGGTTGTCCCGTCAAGCGGCAGCGTCCGGCAGCGGCGAATTGCACGATAAAAACCTCTCCCAGATCGAGGCGCTGGGGCTCGCACTGCGCGGCGTGGCAGGCCCGCAGCGCCTCTCGCCCCGCGAAATCGTTGACCGCGTCCGCGTCCGCTTCCCCGCCGTGCCGGCTCTTCCGACGTCGGGACGCCTCGCGGAACTCCTCCGCGAGGCCGGCCTGGACCTCGCCCACGACCCCGCATCCGGGACCTACGGCACCCCCACCATCGCGGAGCCGTCCCCGGGCAGTTCCTCCCGTCTGGCCACGGGAACGCATACCGGCGGCCTGTTCGCGAGCGAATCCACCCCGGAGTCAAGGCTGCGCGACAGCATCAGCCAGCGGTCCTTCCTCGCTTTGGGAGCCCGAGCCGACCTTTGCGACACGCTGGCCGTGCGGCTGGAAACGGAGTTTCACGCCCAGCGGATCGACGTCACCGCCCTGCTGCTGGACGAGTTGAAGTCGCTGAGCCTGGAGGCAGGGTTTCCGTCCTGGGAAGCACTCGTTCGTGCCGACGCACAGCCCGAGAACGACCGGGCCACCCGCGGCGTAGCCGCAGCAGTGAAGCGCGCCGTACCGGTTGTCGAGGCAGCCATAAACGCGGCCGCCGCAGACGCCGGACAGGAACCCCGGCCGGTCGTCATCGTCGAGGCCTCCCCGCTGGCCCGCTACGGACGCGCGGACATCCTCCGGCACTGGAGTGACCTAGCCACCGGCCGCGGCCAGGCGGTGTGGGTGATCCTGCCGCAGGTCGGCGCGAGCCGGGGGCCACTGCTTGACGGCGTCTCGGTCCAGACCTCACCCAACCAGTATCTCCGTGTCGACACCGCATGGATCGACGCCCCTACAAACCTCATCCCGGCAGCCGTCGAAGGAGCCACCGTATGACCATTGGCAAGGACCTCACCCCCAAGCTGCAGAAGTTGGTTCTCAGGGTCGAAGACGACCTGCGCACCCGGCTGGACGAAGACGCGGAGCTCAAGGCCCGCTGGCAGTCCGAGCACGTGGACGCTCTGCGCGCCGAACGCACCTCTTCCGCATGGGTCAGCTGGCGTGACGACCGCATCACACAGGCCGCCGTCGGCTGGGTCCTGACCACCGTGTTCCTGCGCTTCTGCGAGGACAACGCGCTGCTCTCCAAGGTCTGGATCGCGGGGCCTGGCGCCCGCCGACAGGAAGCGTTCGACGCCGAGAACGCCTATTTCCGCGCCCACCCGGAAAACACCTGGCGTGAGTGGATCATGGAGGGCATCGCCCACCTGCAGTCCTTCCCGGCCACCGCGGCCCTGGTCGACGAGCATGCGGCCCTGTGGCAGGTGTCTCCTTCCGGCGCCATGGCGAAGGAGATCCTGGATTTCTGGCGCGCCACCGACGAAGCCGGCGTCCCACTCTACGACTTCCAGGACAACGGGCTCTCCACCCGCTTCCTCGGCGATCTTTACCAGGACCTCTCCGAGTACGCGAAGAAGACATTCGCCCTGCTCCAAACCCCCGAGTTTGTCGAAGAGTTCATCCTCGACCAGACTCTCACCCCTGCGTTGGCCGAGCGCCCATTGGAGGGCTTCAAGCTCATCGACCCGACGTGCGGGTCAGGGCACTTCCTCCTCGGCGGGTTCCAACGGTTGCTGGACGAGTGGAGCGCCAAGGCCCCCAACATGGAAACACGCGAGCGGGTGCAAGAGGCCCTCAACGCCATCCACGGCGTTGACCTGAACCCCTTCGCTGTGGCCATCGCCCGCTTCCGGCTCACCATCGCCGCACTGCAGGCAACCGGAGAGCTCGATCTGGAACGCGCCCCCGACTTCAGCTTCCATCTGGCAGCCGGTGATTCATTGCTGCACGGGCAAGTCCAACGCGAGTTCCAGTTCGAAGGCTTCGACGCCGATGCTGAGCTTTCCGGTTTCTCCTATGCCACTGAAGACATCGACCAGCTTAAGGGCATTTTGAAGCCCGGCCAGTATGACGTCGTCGTTGGAAACCCGCCCTACATCACAGTCAAGGACAAATCCTTGAACGCCGCGTACCGGAACCTATATTCGACCTGCAAAGGAAACTATGCGCTCTCCGCCCCCTTCTTGGAACGGTTCTTCGGGTTGGCGAAGCACGGCACGGACTTACAGCTCGCGGGATGGACAGGGCAGATAACGTCGAATTCATTTATGACGCGTGAGTTCGGGTCGAAACTCATTGAGAACTACCTCACCCGACAGGACTTGCGCTTGGTCGTAGACACCTCCGGCGCATTTATTCCTGGGCACGGCACTCCAACGGTAATAATCGTCGGCAAGCACCAGCGGCCCGTCAGCCAAACGATACGCGCAGTGTTGGGTGTTCGAGGAGAACCTGGCCAACCTGCTGAACCGGCGAACGGTTTAGTATGGCGTTCGATCACGGACAGCATTGATCGGCCCGGACACAACGACGCGTGGATCTCTGTCACCGATTTGTCACGTAAGCAGCTGGCCACCCATCCGTGGAGCCTGAGCGGAGGTGGTGCATCGGATCTGCTGGCCAAGATCAATAGCTACAAAGCGCGTTTGTCAGACTTGTCGCCAGTCATCGGACGGACCACTGTGGTTGGGGAGGACGACGCCTGGTTTACGACTAGCTCGCTCGCGAGGTCTCTAAACCAGCTTGATCGAACGCGCAGAATAGTCATAGGCGAGAACGTTCGAGATTATGGCCTCAAAGGAGAGTCACTCATATGGTGGCCTTTCGAAGATGTGTTCAAGCCTTCGTGGATCCCTGAGTCGCACCCCGTCGTTAAAAGGTCTCTCTGGCCGCTACGCTCAGTCCTCTCGCAGCGAGTCATCTTTGGGCAGTCGTTAGCGGAGAGAAACCGACCTTGGTATGACCACCTCGAGTGCTACTCCTCTAAGATGCGTACACCGCTGTCGATCACATTTGCTTTCGTTGCGACACACAACCACTTTGTGCTCGACCGCGGCGGCAAGCTTTTCAACAGATCGGCCCCTGTCATTAAGCTGCCGGAGAACACTTCAGAGGATGACCATATCGCGTTGCTCGGTGTGCTCAACTCGTCGACCGCCTGCTTTTGGCTCAAGCAGAACAGCCATAACAAGGGTAATGGTGGCATTGGCGGCGGAATCGGTGACGAAGCGTGGGAACCCCGGTACGAGTTCACGGGAACGACACTGCAGGACTTCCCGTTGCCTTCCGCATTGCCGCTCAACCGCGGGCGGCACCTCGATGAGCTCGCGCAATCTCTGGCTGCATCGTCTCCATCCTCCGTCGTAAGCCGTGGGTTGCCGTCCGCCGCCATCCTGGCTGACGCACAGAAAACGACTCAAGCCCTCCACGAACATATGGTGGCGACCCAGGAAGAGTTGGATTGGGAGACCTACTATCTTTACGGGCTGGTCGCAGAAGACCTCACCTATGCGCAGGGTTTGCTGCCCGAGGTGCAGCTTGGCCAGCGCGCATTCGAAGTTGTACTTGCCCGCCAGATCTCTGACGGATCCGCCGAAACGGCGTGGTTCGATCGACACAGCTCGACCCCGGTAACGGAGATCCCTGTCGGCTGGCCGGAAGACTACCGCGCACTTGTCCAACGCAGGATCGATGCGATCGAGGCCAATGCCAGTATCCGGCTGCTAGAAAAACCCGAGAATAAGCGGCGCTGGGCGAGTGAGCCGTGGGAGAAGCAGCAAGAACGGGCGCTCCGTGGCTGGCTGTTGGACACGCTGGAGGACCGCTCGTTCTGGTTCGACGCTCAGGAGCGGCCAGCGGCACGCAGTATCTCCCAGCTCGCAGATATGGTCTCCCGAGATGCCGATCTCGTCAGCGTCCTTGCACTATGGGAGGGCACGGTCGACGTCGACGTCACTAAGGCCCTCACCAAACTGCTGACCGACGAGGCTGTCCCCTACCTCGCGGCCCAGCGACTCAAGGACTCGGGTCAGCGGAAGCGCGCAGCCTGGGAGGAAACTTGGGAGCTCCAGCGCCGCCAGGACAAGGGCGAGGACGTGGGTAAGATCCCGGTGCCGCCCAAGTACGCCACCGCCGATTTCCGGAAGGCTTCCTGGTGGCAGGCCCGCGGGAAGCTTGACGTGCCCAAGGAACGCTTCATCCTGTACCCCGACGCCGGGCGTTCCACCGACCCTACGCTGCTTTTGGGCTGGGCCGGCTGGGACCACGCCCAGCAGTTCATCGTCCTGGCCACCATCATGGACGAACGAATCAGCGAAGGTGCCGATGACAGCCAGCTGGTTCCGCTCGTTGCCGGCATGGACGAAGTACTGCCCTGGATCGGACAATGGCATGCTGATCTGGATCCCACCTTTGGCATGAGCATGGCCGACTTCTGTTCCGCACAGCTGGAGGAACGGATGACCCAGCTCAATGTCTCGACCACCGATCTGAAGGCCTGGCGTCCCGCCGCGGCTACCCGCGGCCGCCGCGCCATCAAGGAGAACGCATGACCATCTTGCTTCGCGACGTCTTCGACATTCCCGAACGCGCAGGCGTCGAGGACTATGTCCTCCGCCTCACCGACGCTGTCAGCGGCGACGGCGCACGGCACGCCCTCGACGACTACGTGGTCACGCCGTCACTCGTAGAGGCTTTCGATTCCGCCCTGGGGCTGGTGTCCGATGCGCTGACCACCGGAATCAATCGCGGGTCGTTCCTGACCGGGTCCTTCGGCTCGGGTAAGTCGCACTTTATGGCGGTCCTCCACGCCCTGCTGCGCCACGATCCAAAGGCCCGATCTGTGGTTGAACTCCAGGAGACAGTAGCCCGGCACGACGCTGTCCTGTCCGGGAGGAACATACTGCCGTTGGCCTTCCATTTCTTGGACGGCCAGTCTATGGAGCAAGTCATCTTCGACGCGTACATCCGGCACATCCAAGCCGCCCACCCCGGCGCGTCCCTGCCCGCCCTCTTCGCTTCCGATGCCCTCCTTGAGGACGCGGAGAACCTGCGCCAGCGAATCGGGGACAACGCGTTCTTACAGGGTCTTGGAGGCGAAGCAGCTGACGACGACGAGTTTGACGAGTTCTCAGGCTTGCTTGGTTCCAGTGGCTGGGGACTCGATCGCTACCACGCGGCCCGGACGGCCCCCGTGCAGAGCGTGGAGCGGCAGTCGCTGGTCAGTGACCTGGTGGGGACGTATTTCAAGGCGTTCATCCGTTCCGGCGCCTACGTGGACCTGGACACCGGCCTAGCCGCAATGTCGTCTCACGCCAAAGCGCTCGGCTACGACGCCGTCGTCCTGTTCCTCGATGAACTGGTCCTCTGGCTCGCCTTCGGCATGCACGAACCCGAGTTCTTCCGCCGCGAATCCCAGAAACTGACCAAACTGGTGGAGGGCTCTTACGGCAGCCTCGAGGCCCCCCTTGTCTCCTTTGTGGCCAGGCAGATGGACCTGCGCAAGTGGTTCGCAGACGCCGGCGCCAACGGTGTCCAGCAAGAGGCGCTCGAGTCCGCGTTCCGGCACCAGGAGGGACGCTTCGCGAAAATCGAACTGGGCGATGACAACCTCCCGTTCGTGGCCAGCAAACGCCTCCTGAAGCCGAAGGACGCCACCGCCAGGCAGTCCGTCGATGACGCGTTCACCCGCCTGGACCGTAACCCCAAGGTCTGGGACGTTTTGCTCGACGGAATCAACTCCGACGACCAGCACCGGGGTTCGGATGAGAAAGCCTTCCGGCTCACCTACCCCTTTGCCCCCGCCTTGGTCTCCACCTTGCGTTCGCTGGCCAGCGTTATGCAGCGCGACCGCACCGCGCTGAAGGTTATGCAGCAGATGCTGGTTGACCGCCGGAACACGATGAGCATCGAGGAGGTCATCCCCGTCGGCGACAGCTTCGATTACATCGTCAAGGGGCAGGCCGGGGCCGCCCTTGACGCACAGGCTGCGGCGCTCTTCCGCTCTGCCACCCAGCTGTACCAGGATAAGTTGCTGCCCAAGATTCTCTCCACCCACCACCTTGCCGCCCCCGACCTGCAGGATCCATCCCGGCTGACCCCCGCATTCCGCGCGGATGACCGGCTCGCCAAAACATTGTTGCTCTCCGCTGTCGCCCCCAACGTCCCCGCTTTGAAGGCGCTCACCGCTGCCCGGCTCGCCTCGCTGAACCACGGTTCGATCGCGTCCCCGCTGCCCGGAGGGGAGGCCAACATCGTGCTGGCCAAGGTGAAAAATTGGTCCCGCGAAGTTCCCGAAATCCATGTGGGCTCCGAACCGCTGAACCCTATCATCCGGGTCCAGCTGTCCAACGTGGATTACGAATCGATCGTCGAAAAAGCCAAGGGCGAGGACAACCCCGGGCGTCAACGCGAACTAATTCGCAAGCTGGTCGCGGAAGGGCTCGGCCTGGAACTTGGCGACCCCGATGCCTGGAACGTCTACCGGCATCCGGTCGTGTGGCGTGGGTCCAAACGCGAGGTCGAACTGGTGTTCGGCAACGTGCGCGACGCAGGCTGGCTCACTGATGAGCATTTCCGTTCCGGGGCCGGCGCGTGGCGCTTCGTCATTGACCACCCCTTCGATGAACAACAGCACACTGCCACCGAGGACATCGAGCGCATCGAGAATTTGCGCGCGCGCAATTTCACCTCGCGAACTGTGGTCTGGCTGCCGCGTTTCCTATCCGCGGAATCCATGCGCGACCTGCGTCGGCTCGTAGTGTTGGACTGGTTGCTGGAGGGCACCGGAGACCGGTGGAACAGCCACGCCAATCACCTCAGTGAGGTCGACCGCCAACAGGCCCGCGGCATCCTCGAATCCCAGCAAGCGGCCCTGCGCGAGGGATTGCTACGTATCATCCAGCAGGCTTACGGGGCGGCGACCCCGGCACCCGGGGCCCTGCTCGAGGATCCCGCGCATGTGGAGGTCCTGTACTCCCTGGATCCGGAATACGTACCCCAGCCCCCTGTCGGGGCTACCCTCGGGGCGGGCTTCAGGCAGCTGGTGAACCGTGCATTCGAGTCCTCTTACCCGGGCCACCCGCGCTTCGAGCCGGAGGACACCGAGGTCAGGGTTGCCGACCTCAAAGCCGTCGCCTCGGCTTTGGAGGCCGCGGCCGCAGAACCGGAGGGTCGTGCACCTTACCCCGGAGACGCACGGACGGTCCGCCGGATCGCCAACCCGCTCGAGGTCGGGCTCGCGGGAGAGACCCATTTCCTCTTTGGTGACGGACGTTTCGGTCCCTGGGGCGCTGCGCTCGAGCAAGGGCTCTCGCGCGCGGGCATCGGCAACGACGATGCCGTCACGGTTTCGAAGTTGCGCGAGATCATCGACGGGGTCGAACCGGCCCATGGGCTCCGCAATGAAGTCTCCGACCTGATCGTGATTGCGTGGGGTCTGCTTCGCCAGCGTGCCTGGTTCAACCACGGCGGTGCACTACCGGCCGCTCCTTCGCCGGGATCGCTCCAGCCAAGCATGGAACTGCGACCGCAGCCTATGCCGACGGAACAGGAGTGGGAGGTGGCCCGCGCCACCGCCGGTCGCGTGTTCGCGATCGAGGCCCCCAAGTACCGCACCCCTGCCGCGGTTGCTTCCCTCGCCGAGGCTACGCGCACGCTTGCACGCACGCGCGTCGTCGACGCGGACGCGCTGGTCACTGCTTTGGAGTCTGCCGCCACGCGACTTAAAACAGATGGGGGCGACCGATTGGTGCTCGCCCGCGGGATTGCGAAAGCCCTTGGTGCCTTGCAGCACCAAAATGGCGTCACACTGATCCAGACCCTCGCAGGACTGGACCTCCCGGCTACGCCGGAGGAAGCTTCGGCATCCGTTATTCGCGCCAAGGACGTTGTCGCGGCCCTGTCGGCATTCTCATGGAACCGGCTGACGCCTGTCCGCGAGGCCGCCGCTGGCCAGAGTGAACGCACGGATGCCGCGCAAGACATCCTCGACAATCTCACCACCGCTCTGAACGGCCATGAGCACGCCTACGCGTGCGCGAAGGCTCTCAAGACCGCCGAAGATGCGATATTTGATTGGCTCGCCAGTGCACCTGTGCCGCCAGCGCCTGTCCTCCCGCCGGTTTCTCCGGTTCCTGTCACACAGGTAACTCCTCCGGCAAACCCAAAGCCAGACGATGTCGTTCTTCCACCCACCGTCGCACCGCCCGCCGTACCTGGGGGGAACTGGCGCACTGCCGTCGGCGCCGACAACGTGGTATTCGAGCTGCAGAACTTCATCCAGAACAACCCGAATCGCCGCATTGAAGTTCAGTGGAGGATCGTCGAGTGACTGTCCAGACGACCATTCAGGCAACAGTAAGCACCGCCGTCGTCCGTTCTCTAGTCTCCGCGGCCCGCAAGCACGGCACCCAGCGAGTGATCGGCCTCCGTGCCGTCCCGGACCCCGGCGCTGAACGACGCTTCGCGGATTCCGGGGAACCCGTCCACGTGCTGCCCTGCGTCTCCTCGCTGGCCATACGAGATGCTTTGCGCCACCGTCCCGCTGGGGAATGGCTCGTGATCCTGACCGACCGGCCGGAGGAAGACCTGGGTGCCGGTATCCTGGGGCATTTCGCTCATCAAAGGCTCCAGACGCCCGGGGCCTGGGAGGCCCTTAAGGAGCGTTTCGGCGCCGACCGGATCGATCGCGCTTTATCCACGCTGAAGCAGCGGTTGCCAGTGGCGCAGGGCTTATTGCGCATCACTCCCGACGAAGGCTGGCCCGTCGCCCCGGGCGCCGTACTGACCATCGATCATGCCTTGGGCTCCGTTGCGGAGCGGCAGCTGGCACTGCCCCGCGGTCCGGTGGATGCCCTCAGCGTTCTGGACTGGACCACGAGATCGGATGCCGCGGACCGTATGGCGGACCTGCGCGAATTCGCCGGTGATGAACTCGCCGACGCCGTCCTCCAGTGGCTGACCGACCGTGCGGGGCAGGCAGGCACACCGTTGCTGCGGTTGCTCCTCTCCGGCCGGGCCGCCGAGGCCGTGCCGATCGGAATTGCACTCAATGTTCTGACCGGCACGGCCGGACGGACTGCCCACGATCAACAGCTCACTCAGCTGGCACTGGCCCGGCTCGAACACCTGTGGACTGGTTCCGTCGAAGCGGTCACCCCGCCCATGCTGGCGGCGCTGGGCAAGGTTGCGCGCAGCGTTGTAGAAGCTCAGCTGGACGATCCCCCGCGCTGGCAGGAAGGTCATATCGCGCTGCAGGCCGCCGACCGATTGCTGGTCAAGATTCAGGCAGCCAGCCTGGGAAGCGATTCGCAGCTGCTGCCCGCCGGGCTCACCGCGTCACTGCACCGGCTCGCGGAATCGCTCCGATCCTTCCCAACATCGGGGATCGACGTCGTGGAGGAGGCCTGGTCTAGGGTGGAAGCCCATCGCTTGGCGTATCCATTACGAGGAAACGCCCGGGATCCCCGAGTGGATCCGTTTCGTGCCGCCGTCCGGCTGGCCCGCTGGCTCAGCCGCGACAACGTGCTGCCGGACAGTTTCGCCGCCGCGGTGCAACTGCAAGCCCGCGACCATGCGTGGGTCGATGCCGCGTATAACGATGCGGTGGGCGGCGTCAGCGACCAGCTTCTGGGTGAAGGTCTCGGCACCATCGCGCGACTCACGGAGCAACGACGCCACGGCCACGACCGGGCCTTCGCACGCCTGCTGGCCGCGTCAGTCGCCTCAGACGAGGGTCGGACGACCGGCCGTTTGGACGGCGCCGGAGACCAGGTCTGGCATCTGGAGCGGTTACTGCCCTCGGTGGTACTGCCGCTGGCGCGCACGAAAAACACCCTGCTGCTGGTCCTCGACGGCATGAGCGCCGCCACCGCCACGGAGCTGACCTCCACCGTTCTGCACGGCAACGAGGGCTGGTCCGAAGCCATCCCCGCTGCCGCCGAACGTCGCGGGTCTGCCGTGGCCGTGCTGCCGACACTCACGAACCTCAGCCGCGCATCCCTATTCAGCGGCGAGCTGACCTCTGGCGGACAGTCCCGTGAATTGTCGGGCTTCACCGCGATGGCAAACGCCGGCGGGATCGCCCGGTCCGTGCTCTTCCACAAGGCCCCCTTGGACTCGTCGCGTCCAGGATTGGCCCTGCAGGACGACATTTCCGTGTCCATCGCCGACCCGCAGACACAGCTCGTGGCCTGCGTTCTGAACACCATCGACGACGCCCTAGACAAGAGCGACCCGGCCGGAACCACATGGACTCCTGACACCATCCGGCATCTGAGACCATTGCTATCCGCTGCCATGGCGGCCGGACGCACCGTGGTCATGACGTCCGATCACGGGCACATCGTGGAGCGCCGCCGCGGGGAACTGCGGGCCTTCGGTGAAGCGAGCAGCGCACGGTCCCGGACACCGGAGCCTCCCTCCGGCGACGACGAGGTGCTGGTCCAGGGCCGCCGTGTCCTGGCCGAAGGCGGCAGCGCAGTACTCGCCGTGGACGAAACCCTGCGCTACGGACCGATCAAGGCCGGATACCACGGAGGCGCTTCCCCCGCAGAGGTCGTGGTTCCGGTCGTTGTCTTGGTTCCCGGCGATAACGTCCCCGACGGGTGGAAGCTGGCGCCGTCACAGGAACCACTGTGGTGGTCGGTAGCAGCCGGCGTCGCCGCGACGCGCCCGGCACCTACCAGTGCCGGACTGACGAAGACGGCCAAGGACAACACCCCATCAATGCTCGACATCCTCGACTCCCCCGACCCGGCACCCACCGCGCCGGGGATAGGCGCCGTCGTCGTATCTTCTGGCATGTTCAAGGCGCAGAAAGCGATCGCCGGCCGACTTGCCGTCGACGATAGCCAAGTGGCTAGGCTGCTGGATGCCCTGGCCGCTGCGCCAGGGACGCGGCTGGTCAAGGAAACGGCCGCCATCGTCCTTCAGGTGGCACCCACACGCATGGATGGGGCGGTGGCCCAACTGCAGAAGCTACTCAACGTCGAAGGCTACGGGGTGTTGCGTGTCGACGGTTCCATGCTGGTGCTGGATGCACGCCTGCTCCGTGAACAGTTCGGGGTGACAGAGCGTGGCTGAAGTCTCGCCGCGCAGGCGCCGTGAAGTCATCGACGCGCTGCGGCGTGGCACGGTTCCTTCCAACGGACTCGACCTCCTCGCAGTCGGTCTGGACCGGTTCCAGCGCGCCGTCGACGAGGAACTCGAAACGGTCGCGGGTAGTAGTGCCGTGGTCAAGGCAGTCCGCGGTGAATACGGCACGGGTAAGACCTTCTACACCCGCCATCTTGCGGAGAAGGCTCTCAGGAAGGGTTTCGCCGCCGCCGAAGTGCAGATTTCTGAGACCGAGACCCCGCTGCACAAGCTTGAAACCGTCTACCGGCGGATTACCGAATCGCTGCGCACTGCCTCGGTGGCGCCCAGCGCGTTCCGTTCCGTCCTGGATGCCTGGCTGTTCACCCTCGAGGACGATGCCATCGCCGCAGACCCCGCGCTGGCCACCGCCTCGTCGGGTCACCTGGCGGCCGCCGCGGATGAGCTGCTGGACCGGCGTTTGGCAGAGGTGAGTGCCAAGACGCCTGCCTTCGCCCAGGCACTCCGCGGTTACCGGGCAGCCGTAGCTGCTGGAGATGCTGCCGTTGCGGACGGGCTCGCCGCATGGCTCGGCGGTCAGCCCCATGTGGGCGCTTCGGCCAAGCGCGCGGCCGGAATCCGCGGCGATCTTGACCACTTCGGCGCCCTGGGATTTCTGCAGGGTCTGCTGCTGATTCTGCGCGATGCCGGGCATCCCGGCCTGCTGGTGGTTTTGGACGAGGTCGAGACCCTGCAACGGATGCGATCGGATGTGCGGGACAAAGCCCTCAACGCGCTGCGCCAGCTCATGGATGAAGTGGATTCCGGTCGGTTCCCGGGACTGTATCTGGTGCTGACCGGAACACCGGCTTTCTTCACCGGGCCATCGGGGGTACCCCGCTTGGCGCCCCTGGCACAGCGTCTGGCGACGGATTTCGGCACCGATTCGCGCTTCGACAACCCCCGGGCCGTACAGATCCGTCTGGCCGGCTTCGACCGTGAAGCGCTCGAAGCGTTGGGCATCAAGGTACGGGACCTTTACCTTCTCGGCGCCGACTCTCCTGACCGTATCCGCCAGCTCGTCGACGATCCCTACGTCTCTGATCTGGCCGGCGCGGTGACCGGTGGTCTGGGCGGCAAGGTGGGCATCGCGCCGAGGATCTTCCTGAAGAAGCTCATCGGTGACGTGTTGGACCGTGTTGACCAGTTCGCTGACTTCGACCCGCGCCAGCACTACGCCCTGACCCTCGCCCGCGAGGAACTAAGCCCCGAGGAACGCAACGCCGTCGGCGGCACCGTTGGAGTCGCCGGCGGCTACGCGGCGACCGCTGACGACGTCGAACTCAACCTATGACCCAGCTCGCGGGGTTCGACGCGCTCCACACGGTGGTCCAGCACCACATCGCCAACACGCTGGGATGGGGCGGCCTGCGGCCGCTGCAGTCAGAGTCCGTCGGTCCCGTCCTGCGCGGGAACGATTGCCTGCTCCTGGCTCCCACAGCCGGCGGCAAGACCGAGGCAGCATTGTTCCCGCTGCTGACCCATATGGCTGAGGAGGCGTGGACAGGGACGTCTGTCCTCTACGTGTGTCCCCTGCGCGCGTTGCTGAACAACCTGGAGCCACGGCTCGCTTCCTACGCCGGATGGCTCGGACGCACCGCGGCGGTACGGCATGGAGACACCACCGCTGGAGTCCGCAAACGCCAGGTCTTCGAGCGTCCGGACATCCTGCTGACGACCCCGGAATCGCTCGAATCCATGTTGGTCTCCACCCTGGCGGATCCGCGGCAACTCTTTGCAGATGTACGTGCCATCGTAGTCGACGAGGTCCATGCCTTTGCCGGGGACGATCGGGGTTGGCACTTGCTGGGAGTTGTGGAACGCATCTCTAAGCTGGCTGGCCGTCCGCTGCAACGGATTGGACTGTCTGCGACGGTAGGCAACGCCCCGGAGCTCTTGACGTGGCTGCAAGGCAGCAATCGCATCATGGAGATGCCGGCCACCGTCATCGCCCCGGACGGCGGCTCTGCGTCCGTGCCAGAGATGCAGCTAGATTTCGTGGGGAGCGACTTGAATGCAGCCAAAGTGATCGCTGCCCTGCATCGCGGCGAGAAGCGGCTCGTCTTCGCAGATTCACGGCGAACGGTGGAAAGGGTGTCGCTGGGCCTGCGCGACCTTGACGTGGAGACTTTCGTTTCGCATTCCTCCTTGTCCGTGGATGCCCGCAGGCAGGCCGAAACCGCGTTCTCGCAGGCCCGCAACTGCGTCATTGTGTCAACCTCGACCTTGGAACTGGGCATCGACGTGGGAGACCTCGACAGGGTCGTTCAGATCGGCGCACCCCGCACCGTGGCGTCGGTATTGCAGCGCCTCGGCCGGACCGGCCGCAGACCGGACACCGAGCGGAACATGCTGTTCCTGTCCACCGACGACGCGCAATTCCTTCGCGCCTGCGGCCTTTTGCTGCTGTGGTCAGAGGGCTATGTTGAGCCAGTCAGTCCCCCACCGTCGCCCTTGCACGTCGCAGCACAACAACTCCTAGGCTTGACGTTGCAGGAAAGACGCATCGGAGCCAATACCTGGCACGAGTGGTTCTCTGGGCTCGGGCTCGCCGCGGCCGGTGAATGGCAAGAGATCGCCGACTGGCTGGTGGAAACGGGGCATCTGGATTCGGACCAGGGGATGCTCTTCATGGGTCCGGAAGCTGAACGAAAGTACGGCGGTATCCACTACCGGGACTTAATGGCGGTTTTCACCGCGGACCCTCAGGTGGTAATTCTGCACGGGCGCGAGGAAATCGGCTCCGTTGACCCGATGGTGCTTCAGCGCAAAGTCGATGGTCCGCGGCTCCTTACACTCGGAGGCAGGGCCTGGCAGGTTAACTACGTCGATTGGAAGCGTCACCGCGCCTACGTTGAACCGTCTGCGAACGCTGCGGACTCAAAATGGTCGAGCATGCCCCAGCCGGAGTCCTATGCCCTGAGCGACGCGACGCGGCAGGTGCTCCTCGGAGCCACTCCCGCCAGTGTGCTGCTGTCCAAAAGGGCTCTTACCAAGCTGGACGAACTCCGGGAGGAGTATTCCCACCGGGTACTGGATGGTTCCACAGTCCTGGCTCGTGAGCCGAACGGGAGACTTCGCTGGTGGACGTGGGCCGGAGCCCGCGCTAACGCCGTCCTGGTCGCTGGGCTGCTCGAAATTGCCCCAGACTTGCTGGACGAGTCGCGAGGCTACAACAACTGGCAAATCGGACTGCGGGGCGATACCACGGCCCCGGCTCTGGCTGAGGCCATGCGCGAGATCCGGGGCGTCCTTCACGACGAGCCGCAAACGCTACTGCCGAAGGTCGATAAGCGTGCGCTCAGAACACTGAAGTTTACAGACCTTCTTCCTTCGTCGCTGGCCGTGAGCACCCTCGCCGAGCGAAGCAGCGACCATATGGGATCTGCAGAGATTTGTGCACGCAGGATAGCCTCCGTCTAGTTCGAGGATGGAAATCGTTGATTACAGTCGGGACCCGCGGCGCACCCACGCACTGACAGCGGCTTCATGCATGGCCCGCCTCGGGCCCTGTCGATCATGTAGTCGCTTCGGTGACTGTCCTCGGCCTCTTCAGTTTCTGTGCGACGGGACGCCCACCTAACGGATGTGGCCAATGTGACGGAATTGTAAGAGCACCACGTAAGCTATCTCCGAGCCGTCTTCGCATCATTGAGATACCTCGGCCACTACCGTTAGTCGCTATGAACACAACTTATAGGGGAGCCAGTTGAAATCAACACCAATCGGTGAATTCTTGACCGAAAACTTCAACAGTCAGCCGATGACTCTTGTCAGCAAGAATATAACCGTGTCTCTCGACATTACCCCAAAGCGGCCGTCAGGATACGTCGAGCCGACAGTATCATTCAGCGAAGAAATCACCATCGCGCCGGCTCCGATCCTTCTCATTTCCGCAGCTGGCGCCATGGGGAAGACATTCACAAGTATGGCCATCGCCGAGCTACTAGGATGTCCGAGGCTCGATCTCTCACACCTCACCGTAGGTCAAGACACGCACTCGGGCGTGCTTAACAGGGCACTCAAAGGCTCGTCTTTTGCTGAATTCATGGGTCAACTCGAGTCCGGAAAGACTTGCCTGGTAATTGATTCATTAGATGAGGCGCCGCTTCGAAGTGGCGAGCGCGCGTTCTTTGCTTTCATGGAGTCGCTCGCGGAGGAAGCAAAGTCATTTGACACATATGCGCACCAATTTGTTCTTCTGGGAAGACCGCAAACAATTGAACTTTTTCGCGACCTATGTATCAGCCTAGACACACCGACACATCACATTACACTCGATTCACTGTCATTGGAATCGTCTCTGCAGCTCATAGCTAATGAACTGAGCAAGAGTAGTAGCACACGCCTCCACGAGACGCATCCGACGCCAGCCAGGGAGTATTGGACGAACTACCTATTCGACCTCGGTTCTACCCTTCTCCAAAAAGATGACTTCGCATCAAACGACTGGGGTGAAGTAGCTGATTTCCTTGGTTATCCGCCCGTTATCTGTGCAATTGCACCTACACTTGATGAAACAAACTTCCTTCAATCCAGTCAGAACTTAAAGAAGAGCCTCCCTGCAATTGGATCCCGTTCGATTGTTCTCACAAGGATCATAGAGGATCTCCTAGCCCGTGAAACTAAGAAGGTTCAGAGGCAGCTTTCTGAAGTTTTTAAGGAAGAGCTGGCGATGCACTCAGTACGCGCTCTATACAACTACGAAGAGCAAATTGCTCGAGTTTTGAGCCACTTAGGTATTTTGGCCCCCGACACCCTCCCGGCTAGCCTCCCCGAGGATCTACGAAGTCGATACGAAGAATGCATCGAAGCATTTGTTGCCGACCACCCCTTCCTTAACGGGCAGTCCAAGCCTAAACCGCGCAATGTAGTTTTCTCCGATCACTTGCGGGCAATCGTAAATTCGCAGACCGGGTTCATATCAAGTGCGACTTCGAAGCCTGTCCAGTCCGAGGCTTTGCTTCCTATAGGACCTTTCTACGCGTACTTCATGCATGATCTTCTTGCGAAGATGGCGGTACAAAATGAAGCTCTCGATCTTCCCGGCTTGCCAACGGAGGATTTCGTTCGGGATGTGATTTCGTCCTGGAATTGCGGAGTTCAGAATGATTGGTCGCCGAGTTTTCAATATGATCACAGGGAAGGAAGCGTTCCCGTACTTGACCTACATATGGAGAAGAAGCGTCTCGATACATTCGAGACGACTGACGAAGCAAAGCTCGGTTCAAGCCTGTCTTTTGCCATACGTAATCCCGCTGGTCTTTTGGAACTCGCGTCACCGGTATCCAATGTGACGTTGTTCACCGACCACGGGGTCTTCATTTCACCGTCCGGAGGGTCAATAACTCTGGGACCGAATGCAAGTCTTATTTCGCGCACCATCCAAACTTCTCACGTTGATGAGATCATTCTTCGATCTTCCAGCTCTGCAACTTCGGAGACAAGTGATTTTGCTGCGCTGATTTTCTCTCAAGAGTTCAATATTCCCGGCGACTATAAAATTCATCGTTCGGGAAGTGAATTGGCGACAGTCATTGTCCCCAATTTAGATCAGCGATGGAAAGCCTACCAACCTAAGATCCGTCCCATCGATGGCCTGGATCGCTCAAAGGTCGTTGAAGCCGTGACCTATATTCGGCGCATTTTGATGAGTTTTCGCAGCACTAATGGCGCCCTTGCTCTGCACATCGATAAATTTAATCGTCACGTTATAGGAAGAAATGAGCTGATGTTGACGGTTTCCGAAGCAATGAAGAAGGCGGAACTCATTGCTGTGCGAGATGGCCTCGTAGTGATCAACCAGGCCGAATTGTCAAGACTGGAAATAAATTATGCGACCTACAACAGTCCCAACTGGACTGAGAAGTTGTCTGCTGCATTGGCCACGTGTCTAAATAGAGACCCAAATCTGGTGGCTTCGCTGAGCGCCAGTCGGTAGGTGACTGGGGAGCGTAGGTCTGACCTAACGACCGTGAACTCTTGTCGCCGCTGGTGATCACGCCTGCTGCAGTTGCTCGAAAGTGATCTTCCATAAGGGGTACTGCCATTCTGCAGGCGATGAGATGTTCCTTGCCGGGCCATTTGGTTCGACGGCAGCGCGTGCTTACCGCTTCGCGGCGTCGTCGGTGGGCGCATCCGGGCTGAAAGCGGCGGTCAGCGCCGTCGTCGTCCTCAGTCCACCGCTGGCCGTGTCCTTGAATATGCGGCTCTTCGCGGTTCGTGGGGAAATGGATCCCTGGAATGAGTGTCATGCCGCCGTCCGGACGGCACTTCTCAAGAGAATAACCGACTTGTAGTTGGCGGGGTTGCGATAGCCACGCGCGGTGCGCTTGATGTTCTTGATGGCTGTGTTGTTGGCCTCGACCTTGCCGGTCGTGGCGCCGGTAATGATGAACACCTCAATCTCTTTCCACCACCGGCAGACGGTGCGGTAGAGCCTGTTCGTCTCCGGCCTGGCTGCTGTCCTGACGAGTTCTTCGAGCCTTGTTTTGGCTGCGGCGGCATCCTCCAGGGACCCCGTGCGGAGCAAGACACGGAGCTGTTCTTTGACCTTCCAGACGGCCTGGAGGGTGCCAGTCGGATCATCGACGGCGAACACTTCCTCCAACCGCAGCGCAGCCCTGCAGCTGAGCGTCTCGCCGCCGCGCAGCAGCAGCATCCGGTGCGCCCAGGCCTTGTCGATCGTCCGGCCGCGGCGGCCCTTGACCTGCTGCGAAAGGTTCTGCCGGGTCTCCGTCATGGCCTGGTTGGCCAGCGAGATCAGATGGAAATGGTCGACCGCGACAGCGGTGCGCGGCAGCCACATCCGCAACGCCTTCCTGAACGCTGCCGAGGGGTCGATCGCGACGACCTGGACCGCGAGCCGCCACTCCAGCGGCCGCGCGAACAGCCAGTCCCCGACACCCTTGTGATCCCGCCCGTCCACCACACCAAGGACCTGCCCAGTGTCCAGATCAACGATCGTTGTCATCCACGGCTCGAACCGAGTCCAGGCCTTCGTTGCCGGGTCCTGGAAATAGCGCACCGACCGGAACCGGTGCTCATCAATACCGAGCATCCGCGGACTGAGTTTGTCCACGTCAGGCAACCTCAGCAGGCAGGCTTCGGTCACTGCGGCACGCACCATCCACCAGGACACGGCGAAGCCGGCGGCTGTCTCAGAGACCGCCCTGCCTGAGCGGATCACGGCATCCACGAGCTGCTCCCGGAGCCGGCTGGTGGACCGGGCACGACGTGGAATCTGGGTCGTGGACTCGAAGAATGACAGCCGGTCGCACGCCGGTTCTTCGCAATACCAGCGGTACTTGGACCAGAACACGTCCACCGGCCCGGCGACAGGAATATCGCGGACCCGTTGGAAGCGGCGTTCTTTCCTCCGGGAGGCAATGACACCGCAGCTCGGGCAGCCAGGCAGTTCGTCAGACTCGACGATGACTTGCCGGCGGCCGGAGGTGATGGTGGTGGAGATGACGCGGTAGTCGGGCAGGTTGAAGAGAATGGTGGCAGCGTCGGCTGCGACCCCGGTAGGCTCGATCACGGCTCGTGGTCCTGTTCCAGGTTGAATGCTTAGACACACTCATCCCAGCAGGGCCACGGGCCCCCTTGTCTTCAACGACACGAACTCAATTCCCCACCAACCATGAAGAGCCTGTTTATCAGGCAGGTGCGGACGGCCTCGGGCGCGACGGCGGTCCAGATCGCCGAGTATGTGCGCGGTCGTCAGCGGATCGTGGAGCATGTCGGCTCGGCGCATACCGAGGCCGAGCTTGGCGTGCTGCTGGAGCGCGCCCGTGAGCTGCTTGAAGACCCTGCACAGGGTGTCCTTGACCTCGGCGTCGAGCCGACACCCCGGGTGAAGAGCCTGGTTGAGCCTGCCCGCGGGCCGGGTTTGTTTGATGCGGCCGAGCCGGGCGGGCCAGCCGCTCGTGACGGTTCAGGACGCGTGGTGGGAACGGACTCGCGGGTCCTGTTCGATGCGTTGGCCGGGGTGTTCACGGCGTTGGGATTCGACGGGCTCGGCGACGCGGTGTTCCGGGACCTGGTGATCGCCCGGGTCGTGGAACCGACCTCACTGCTGGATGCCGGCAGAGTCCTGCGGGACCTGGGCCGGGTCCCGGCCAGTTATGCGACCATGAAGCGCACCCTCGGCCGGGCCGCCGCGGGCAAGTACCGCGACCGGATCGCAACTTGGTGCTTCCAGCACGCCAGCACCGACGGGGACGTCTCCCTGGTGCTCTACGACGTCACCACGCTGTACTTCGAGGCCGAGAAGGAAGACGACCTGCGGAAGGTCGGGTATTCCAAGGAGCGCAGGGTCGATCCCCAGATCGTCGTGGGTCTGCTCGTGGACCGGGGCGGGTTCCCGTTGGAGATCGGCTGCTTCGAAGGCAACAAGGCCGAGACGGCGACCATTGTCCCGATTATCAAGCAGTTCCAGGCCCGCCACGACCTGGCCGACATGGTCGTCGTGGCCGACGCCGGCATGCTCTCAGCGGGCAATCTGCGCGAGTTGGACGAGGCGAACCTGCGCTTTATCGTCGGCTCTCGGATGACGAAGGCCCCGAACGATCTGGCCTCGCACTTCCGTTGGCACGGCGACGCCTTCACTGACGGGCAGCTGATCGATACCATCACTCCCAGAACCGGCCACAGTAACGAGAACAATCCCGACGTGCGCACCGAACCTGTCTGGGACCCCACTGGGCATCCGGGCTCATGGCGGGCCGTGTGGGCCTACTCCCGCAAGAGAGCCGTCCATGACGGCATGACGCTCACGGCCCAGGAGAACCGGGCCCGCCAGGTCATCGAGGGACAGAAGGCGGCCCGAAGCCCACGCTTCGTCAAGACCGCCGGCGGAAAACGCAGTCTGGACGAGGCCTCACTGGAACGCGCCCGGCAACTGGCCGGGCTGAAAGGCTACGTGACCAACATCCCCGCGAACGTCATGGCCGCAACGGAAATCATCGGCTCCTACCACGACCTGTGGCACGTCGAGCAGTCCTTTCGGATGAGCAAGTCGGACCTGCGAGCCAGGCCCATGTTCCACCGCACACGCGACGCAATCGAAGCCCACCTGACGATCGTCTTCACGGCGCTGGCCGTCTCCCGAACAGTCCAGGCCAGGACCGGGCTCGCCGTGCGCAACGTCACCAGACAACTCCGGACCCTCCGTTCGGCCACCATCGCCATCAACGGCACGACCCAGACATTCGCACCCGCCATCACAGCAGAGCAACAAGCCATCCTCGATGCCATCCACAAACCGAAACTCACGCACTAAGCCAATGAGCCAAGTCAGGTTTGACGGCGATCGGCGCCGATTCAAGTGATTTTCCCCAAAAAACGCCGAAAACACGCGGAATTTGCCACCTCTGGGGCGCCAAGCTGGTAAGTTTTCGAACAGTGGTTTGTACGCATGCCGTGTGCAGGCTCCAGAAATCATGACCGTCCAGGAGGACATAAATGGCTAAGAACCGTAGTGAACTTGTTGCAGAGGTAGCAGGCAAGGCCGGCACCAGCCAGGCAGCAGTCAACTCCGTGCTCGACGCACTGTTCGAGGTCTTCGAGACCTCTGTCGCCGCGGGCGAGAAGATCACCATCCCGGGTTGGCTCGCAGTCGAGCGCACCGACCGTGCAGCTCGCACCGGCCGCAACCCGCAGACCGGCGAAACCATTCAGATCGCCGCTGGCCACAGCGTCAAGCTGACCGCCGGCTCCAAGCTGAAGGCTGCAGTCGCCAAGAAGAAGTAGTCTTCTTCTCATGCTTGAAAGGAGCGGCAACCCTCGGGTTGCCGCTCCTTTTGCGTGTCGCGACCATCCCCCTTCGAGTTCGGGTGGCAGTGAGTCCCGGCCGAGCCCCCCGCGTCAGAGCCCCGCGAGTGTCCATGAGGCCGGATCCCCCGGCCGGTTGGCTGTAAGGCCGATTCGCTGAGCCGGGCGGCGTAGCGGACAATGGAGGTGTGCCTTCCGCAGTAAATCCCACGCCCACCACCGCAGCGCCCGTTCCCCCAGGGGACGCACGCGGCCCTGGCCAAGGTTCCGGCGGGATTGGCCGGCCATGGCTGATCGCGGGCCTTGCGGCGTTGTTCCTGGGCCTGGCGGCGGCACTGCTCTTCTCCGGCGCGGCAGCCGCACGCGAAGTCTCCGATCCCGGCGCGCTGGTGCGCTGGGGGCTGCCGGTGAGCAAGGCGATCCACAACGTCGCAGTGGCCACCGTAATCGGCGGCCTGATCTTCGCCGTCGGCATCCTCCCGCGGAACAGGAACGGATCCCGGTCCAAGGACCGGGACGCCCCGGAACATCCCGCCTTCACCCGGGCACTGGCCGTCGCCGCGGCGGCGGGCGCCGTCTGGACGCTCTCCGCGATCTCCGTACTGGTCCTGGGCTATGCGGACATTGCAGGGCAGGGCATTTCCGGGGACCCACAATTCACCCGCTCCCTTGTGTACTTCATGACGGACATCGAAACGGGACGCGCCTGGCTGGCTGTGGTGATCATCGCCGCCGTCGTTACCACCGCCCTCTTCGGTGTACGTTCCCGCGGCGGGTTGGCACTGACGCTGGTCCTGTCGCTGATCGGGCTGGTGCCCGCCGCCCTGATCGGACACTCGTCCAGCTCCAGTGACCACGAGGGCGCCATCAACTCGCTCGGGCTGCACCTGGTGGGCGTATCGGCCTGGGTGGGCGGCATCATCATGCTGGCGCTCCTCTCCGGCGTGCTGGGCGGCGCACGTGCCGGCGGCCGCAGTGCAGGCGCGGGATCCTCCGACATCACCGAGCCGACCCTCCGCCGGTTTTCATCCCTTGCAGGCTTTGCCTTCGTGCTGGTCTTTGCCTCCGGCGTGATCAATGCCAGCATCCGGCTCACCACGTGGGGCGACCTCTTCGGCTCGGCCTACGGGCAGCTGATCCTCGCCAAGACGGCAGCGGTCCTCGTGCTGGGCGGAATCGGCCTCATGCACCGCCGCTGGGTCATCCCGCAACTGGGCAACCGCGCCATGGTCCGTCCCGCCCGCCGCGTGCTGTGGCAGCTGGTGATCGTGGAGCTCATCATCATGGGAGCGACGTCCGGGATCGCCGTAGCCCTGGGGCGCTCTGCTCCGCCCCAGCCCACCACTTTTGCCGCCGACGCGTCGCCGGCGTTTATCCTCTCCGGCTACGAGCTGCCGCCGGAGCTGACGCCGGAGCGATGGCTCACGGAATGGCGGCTTGATTGGCTCTGGGTCGCAGTCGCCGTCTTTGCGCTGGCGTCCTACGTTCTCGGTGTCCGGAAGGTCCTGCGACGGGGTGACTCGTGGTCCTGGTTCCGGACGGTCAACTGGGTGATCGGACTCGCGGTCCTCACGTATGTGACCTCAGGGCCGCCGTCGGTCTACGGCCGGGTGCTGTTCTCGGCGCACATGGTGGACCACATGGCCCTGACCATGGTGGCCCCCATCTTCCTGGTCCTGGGCGCCCCCATGACACTGGCGCTGCGGGCGCTCACGCCGCGGCGCGACAGCTCCCGCGGTCCGCGTGAATGGCTGCTGATCTTCATCCACTCCAAGTTCTCGCAACTGGTGACCCACCCGCTGTTCGCCGCCGCCAACTTCGCCGGCTCGATCGTGCTCTTCTACTACTCGGACGCGTTCGGCTACGCGATGCGGGACCACGTGGGCCACGAGCTCATGAACCTGCACTTCGCCCTCACCGGCTACATCTTTGTCCTCACCATGATCGGGACCGACCCGCTGCCGCGCCGCGCACCATACCCGATGCGGCTGCTGCTCCTGCTGGCCACCATGGGCTTCCACGCGTTCTTTGGCGTCGCCATCATGGGCGGCACCGGGCTGCTGGCCGCCGACTACTTCGGCAACCTCGGGCGGACCTGGGGTCCCTCCGCACTGCTGGACCAGCAGATGGGCGGCGCCGTGGCCTGGGGCATCGGCGAAGTGCCCACCCTCCTGGTGGCGATCGGCGTCGCCATCATGTGGTCCCGTTCCGACGACCGCGAGTCCAAACGCACCGACCGGGCGGCGGACAGGAATAACGACGCCGATCTCACTGCTTACAACGATATGTTTGCCAAGCTGGCCGAGCGGGATGCCAGGCTTGCCGAACGCAATTCAAAGCTGGAAGGACGCTGATGACCGAAACCGTACGCACCCACCTCCGGGTCCGGGCCTCCGAACTGGTGGGCCGCAACTGGCTGAACACCGGCGGCAAGTCCCTGGACCTCGAATCCCTGCGCGGCAAGATCGTCCTGCTGGACTTCTGGACGTTCTGCTGCATCAACTGCCTGCACGTCCTGGACGAACTCCGCCCGCTCGAGCAGCAGTACTCCGACGTCCTTGTGACGGTGGGCGTGCATTCGCCCAAGTTCGAGCACGAGGCCGATCCCGTGGCGTTGGCGGCCGCCGTCGAACGCTACGAGATCCGCCACCCGGTCCTGGACGACCCGGAACTGGACACCTGGAAGGCCTACACGGCCCGTGCGTGGCCGACCCTGGTGGTCATCGATCCCGAGGGCTACATCGTGGCGCACCTCTCCGGCGAAGGCCACGCCGACGGCCTCGCCGTGCTCATCCCCGAACTGATCGCCGAACACGAGGCCAAGGGCACCCTGCACCGGGGCGACGGCCCCTATGTTGCGCCGGAACCGACGTCGGGCACGCTGCGCTTCCCGGGCAAGGCCTTGTTCCTGCCCGCCGGCCGCGGCATCGGAACCGCCGAGAACGGCTCGTGGCTGGTCACCGACACCGGCCATCACCGGCTCGTGGAACTCTCCACCGACTTCCAGACGGTGCTGGGTACCTACGGCTCCGGTGACAAGGGCCACGCCGACGGCAACGCCGCCGCGGCCCGGTTCAATGAGCCGCAGGGTTTGGTGCTGCTGCCAGAAGACGTCGCCGCGGAGGCCGGCTACGACGTCGTGATTGCCGACTCCGTGAACCACCGGCTCCGCGGGCTGACCCTCGCGGACGGAACCGTCCGGACTCTCGCCGGCAACGGCGTGCAGCGGCTGCTGGAGACGGGCCCGGCCCGCGTGGACGAGGAAGGCGCCGCCTACGGTGCCCGGCTGGAGCCGGATCCGCTCGCGGTGTCCCTGAGCTCGCCGTGGGATGTCGTCTGGTCCACCAAACTCAACGCCGTCGTGGTGGCGATGGCCGGCGTGCACCAGATCTTCAGCTTCGAACCGGGCTCCGGCGCCGTCAAGATCATCGCCGGCAACGGCCTCGAGGGGCTCCTCGACGGCCCGGCCGCCGAATCCTGGTTCGCCCAGTCCTCCGGCCTCGCCGAGGACGCCGACGGGAACATCTGGGTGGCCGACTCCGAAACGTCCGCCCTGCGCAAACTTGTCATTGACGACGGCGGCAGCATCACCGTCGAGTCGGCCGTGGGCAAAGGCCTGTTCGACTTCGGCTTCCGCGACGGCCCCGCGGCTGAGGCACGGCTGCAGCACCCGCTCGGCGTGACGGTGCTTCCTGACGGCTCGGTGGCAATCGCCGACACGTACAACGGCGCTGTCCGCCGCTACGATCCGGCGACGGGCACGGTCTCCACGTTGGCGCGCGGACTGTCCGAGCCCTCGGACGTGATTGTGGACCACACCCACGTCGCCGGAGCCGAGCCGCTGCTGGTGGTGGTCGAGGCCAACAAGCACCAGCTGGTCTACGTGCCCATTCCCAAGGAAGCGCAGCAGGTGGACGAGGGTGCGGCGCAGACCCACCGGCCCAAGAGCCCCGTCGCGCCCGGGCCGCTGGAACTGGCCGTCCGCTTCACCGCGCCCACCGGGCAGAAACTGGACGACCGCTGGGGTGACCCCACCCAGCTGAAAATCTCGTCCACCCCGCCCGAACTGCTGGTGTCCGGCGGCGGGACCTCCGTGGGCCTGCTCCGCACCCTGGAGTTGTCCTCCGACGTTCCCGAAGGCGTCCTGCACATCACCGCCCGTGCGGCGGCGTGTGACGGCCCCGAAGACGCCGACGGCGAAATCCCGGACCACGCGGCCTGCCACCTGTACCAGCAGGACTGGGGCATTCCCGTGCTCCTGCAGGCCGACGGGGACACCGAGCTGATCCTGGACCTGCGCGGAATGGACTGACGCTCCGCTGAACCTGATCGAAAGGCTGCTGTCCGTGACCCGCCGTCACGGACAGCAGCCTTTCGGCTTAATCCCGGGCCGGACGCCCATGGATTCCGGGGATTCGATATCCGGGCGGCCCCAAGAACCTGCCCGGCGTGACACGGCACTGTCCACATAGCGTGCCCAGAGGGTGCCGTGGCCCGCGTTCAGACGGCAACGTAAGCCTACGGACGTCGTGAAGGCTTTGAACGTCTGCGGGGGAGCCGCCCGGCGGCCGTCCCTCGCCCGCTTGGGCGTCGACGACGCCGCACTCCGCCGTGCCGTGCGTTCCGGCGCGGCCCGGCAGCCGTGCCGCGGGCTGTACGCGCTTCCGACGGCGGCGCCCGACTATGTCGCGCTGCTGCAGCGCAGGCAGCTTCTCACCTGCGTGAGCGCCGCTCCCTTCTACGGGCTCTGGGCTTTGGAATCGACGGGTCTCCGTCATGTGTACCACCGGCGCGGGGGCACGGCCGGCGAGGGATCGCGGCACGGCGGACTGCTGCTTGAGCCGCATCCGCACCGGCCGGTTGCAGCCCTGGGCGATGTCCTCATCCATGCGCTGCGCTGCCTGCCGTTCCAGGAGTCCCTGATCATGGTGGAGTGCGCCGTCAGCAGGGGCGACATGACGGTGGACTTCTTACGGCGGCGCCTTCCCGGAACTCGCAACGGCCGGGCCCGGGAAGTCCTCACATGGGTGGACCGCGGCGCAGAGTCCCTCCTCGAGACCCTGGCCCGAACCTATTTCCGGCAGGCCGGAATCAGGGTGGAGACTCAGGTGCGCATTGACGGCGTCGGGTACGTTGATTTGCTGCTGGAGGGCCGGCTGATCGTGGAGCTCGACGGGCGTCAGCACGGCGAATGGGCCCAGGTGAAGAAGGACCAGCGCCGGAACAACCGCTCCGTGGTCCAGGGCTACGCAGTCCTCCGTTATTACTACGCCGACGTGGTTCACGACCCCGCGGCAATGGTGGCCGAGGTCCTGACCGTTGTTGCCGGCGTACAGTCGCCCGGCTAGCCGCATAGTCGCCCGGTCAGCCTACAGTCGCCCGGATAGCCGTCACGGGCGGCAGGTTTTCGGGCGCCGGGAGCAGAAATCCGCGGGATTCCGGGGGAACCGGGCTCTCGAATGGCTCAAAGTCTGCCCTGCGTGACGGAAGGGCCCGCCCGGCCGCCGGACCGGGGCCTAGTAGTTAAGCTGCGGCGTGAGCTTGACAGTGTCGCCGTCGATGTCCAGGCGGGTCGTGAAGCTGAAGTCGTGGACAGCGTTGATGTCAGTCTCGGCCCCGGTGAACAGATCCACCTGACGCGCCCTGATCCGGGCCTTGCCGTCCAGGGGAGCCACCACCCAGCGGCCGCCGAACGGTTCGATGCTGACGGTGGGGTAGTCCGTGATGCTCCAGTCGATGGTCCCGTCAATCACGCGGTTGTTGGTGGCGTGGTAGAACGGGCAGTCAGGCTGCAGTTTCTGCTCCTTGTCGGCCTCGTCGGCGCAGGAATCCAGGAACTCCTTGACCTTGCCGCTTACGGCCGCCTTTAGGCCGTCTGTGGCCTCGGTCAGCAGGTTCAGCGAGGCCGGGCGGGCGTCCCCGCCGGACACGGTGGCCCGGGTGGGCGGGGCGGAGAAGTACTGGCCGTTGAGGCCGGCCTCGTACTCGCCGGGATAGAAGACGGCGAAGGAGTTGCGGCCGTTGGGCATGTTCACCGGCACGCCGTTGAGGGTGGCCTCGCTGGAGTTGACCACGGTGACGTCCAGGACGGGCAGCGCGGAGGGGACGAACGACCACTTGTGGAAGAACAGCCATTCGGTGCCGGAGCGCTCCAGCAGGAACTCGGTCCGCAGCCGGCTGCCTTCGATGGTGTACTCCATGGGCACCATGACCTGGTTCGCGCCGCGCTCTTCAGCGTTGCCGAGCTTGACGTCGGAGATTCGGGCGGCCGCGGTTTGCAGGGCGGTTCCGTCGAGCATGGCCGGGTTGCTTTGCGGCACGGAGGCGCGGAGGAGGCCCAGCGCCTTTTCGCCGTCGCCCTTTTGCAGGGCGCTGAGATACTCGCGGACGGGCTGCTGGGGGCCGGCGATAGAGTCGTTCACCAGGTTGATCGACACGATGGCTGCGGCCACGGCAAGCATCAGTCCCAGCAGCCACCCTGCTGCGATCTTGACCAACGCCTGACTCATGTGCACGATTCTTACGTTACCTGCACCCCACGGGAAACCCCGTGTCAAGGTCCGCATCTGTGACGCGGACCATCGGCACCCGCCGTCCGGGGCGCGATGGCGGGGGCCGGAACACCCGGTTCGCTGCCGCCGGGCCCAGCCTTAGCGGCGGCGGCGTTTCGAGGACGTGCCGAAGACTCCGCGAAGCAGCTCCTTGCCAAGTTGGGTCCCCAGCGAGCGGGCCATGCTTGTGAGGCCTCCGCCCAAAGCCCCGCCCCAGGCCCCGGCGAAATCGCCGCCAATGCCGCCGCCTGGCGGCGGGGCCTGCCCGGGCGCCTGCCGGGGCGCCTGTCGCTCGGGTGCGTCGCTGTATTCGGGCAGCTTCCCCGGCGCGGCGGGCCGGCTGCTGGGACGGCCAAGGATTTCTTCCTCGATCCGCCGGGCCTCGGCGTCGATGGCGTTGGGATCCAAGGCGCCGCCCGGAAGCCTGGCTCCCTGAACAGCGCCGCCCGGATCCATTTCGCCGTCAGTTCTGCCGCCCGGGCGCGCGGGTCCGGCGGCCGGACCGGTGGAGGCCGCACCTGTGTGGTCACCGCCTTCGGCGGTGATCTTCTCGTACGCGGAGACGTTGTCGACGGCGGTGCCGTACTTGGGCAGGAGGGCGGAGCCGGCCACGGTACTGGCGATCAGGGAGTCGTCGCTGGGACCCATCACGGATTCCGGGGCGCGGAGCCGGGTCAGCGCCACGGGGGTCGGTGCGCCCCTCTCGTTCAAGACCGTGATGACGGCCTCGCCGATGCCGGCAGTGGTCAGGGTCTCCTCGAGGTCGTAGTCGCTCGTGGGGAAGGTGGAGACGGTGGCCTTGAGGGCCTTGGCGTCCTCCGGGGTGTAAGCGCGGAGAGCGTGCTGCACCCGGTTTGCCAACTGGCCGAGGACGTCCGCCGGAACATCCTTGGGGGTCTGCGTGACGAAGAAGATGCCGACGCCTTTGGACCGGATGAGCCGGACGGTAGTGGTGATGGCGTCAAGGAAGGCCTTCGAGGCGCCGTTGAACAGCAGGTGGGCCTCATCCAGGAAGAACACGAGCTTGGGCTTGTCAAGGTCACCGGCCTCCGGCAGGTCCTCGAAGAGGTCGGCGAGCAGCCACATGAGGAATGTCGAGAACAGCATGGGCTTGGTCTGCAGCGTGGGCAGCTCCAGGCAGCTCACCACGCCGCGGCCGTCCGGGGCGGTACGCAGCAGTTCGGCAGTATCGAACTCGGGCTCGCCGAAGAACTTCTCCATGCCCTGAGCCTCGAGCGTGATCAGCTCGCGCAGGATCACGCCGGCGGTGGCCTTGGACAGGCCGCCGAGTTCCTCAAGCGCGACCTTGCCCTCGGCGGAGGTCAGGAACTGGATGACGGCACGCAGGTCCTTCAGGTCGATGAGCTCCAGGTTGTTCTTGTCCGCGAAATGAAAGACCAGCTGCAGGCTGGATTCCTGCGTCTCGTTCAGGTCCATGACACGGGAGAGCAGGATGGGCCCGAAGGAGGTGATGGTGGCGCGGACCGGGATGCCCTGGCCGTCGCCGCCGAGGGCCAGGAATTCCACCGGAAAGGTCTTGCCGGACCACGCCTGGCCGATGCTCTGCGTGCGGGCGAGGAGCTTCTCGCTGCCCGTGGCAGCGGTGGCCAGGCCCGAGAGGTCGCCCTTGATGTCGGCCAGGAACACCGGCACGCCGGCGGTGGAGAGCTGTTCGGCCATCATGTGCAGCGTGACGGTCTTGCCGGTGCCGGTGGCTCCGGCCACGAGACCGTGCCGGTTCATCATGGCGAGCGGCAGCCGGACGGGGGCATCCTTGTGGAGTTCGCCGTCGACGATCGCCGCACCGAGCTCGATCGTCGGCCCGTCCAGTGTGTAGCCCTGGACGATCGTGGCGACTTTGTCTGCAGTGGATTTGATGGCCATGCGGTTAGCTTAGCCGGGTCCGGGGCGTCCGGACCCGGCAAAGTCGGGCCTATTCGGCGAGGGCTTTGAGGACTTCCTTGGCCACGTCCTCGCTGGACTGCGGGTTCTGTCCGGTGATGAGGTTCCCGTCCCGCACAACATGCGACGTCCAGGCCGCACCGTTCTCCACTACCGCGCCCTTCTCCTTCAGCACGTCCTCCACGAACCACGGCGTATTGGGTCCTGTGCCGCCGCCCAGCTCCTCCTCGTTGGTAAAGACGGTGAGGAGGCGGCCGGCGAAGGTGAATGCGCCGTCGTCGTCCGTGGCGCTCAGCAGCCCGGCGGGGCCGTGACAGAACGGCGCAATGATCTTGGCCGCCGCGTTGGCGGCGGTGAGGATCCTGCCGAGGTCGGCGTCCTGGTAGAGATCGGCCATGGGCCCGTGGCCGCCCGGCATGACTACGGCGTCGTAGCCGGCGACGTCGACGTCGGCCAGCACCAGCGGGGCGGACAGTTCGGCGCCGATCGAGTCAAGGTACTTCCGGAAGCTGTCCGCCCGGTCCTGGCCGCCAGCGGACTCGGCCGCGAGGCTGACCTCGTCCACTGTGGGCTTCCGGCCGCCCGGGGTGGCGATGTGCACGGTGTGCCCGGCGTCGAGGAGGGTCCGGTGGGAGACGACGAGTTCCTCGGCCCAGTAGCCGGTCGGGTGTTCGCTGCCGTCGCGCATGGTGAGGGAATTCGCGGCCGAGACGACCATCAGGATGTTAGCCATGGTGTTGCTCCTGTTCTGCCGGCAGGGCCGGCGGGTGGTGGAAGGGTTTAGGGGGCTACTTGGAGTCCGGGACGGGCGGCGTCGTCAAGCACGACGCCGGGAGGCGAGCCCGATGCTGTGAGTTGCGGTGGCTCTTGAGGAAGGGAACCTCCTCAGCCTGCTGACTATTCCATGGCGCCCGATCGGAGGGACCTCGATCGGGCGATCCGGGGGTGCTCATCGTGTTGCTTGCCGGGGGTGTCCGGTGGACGCGTCGGCGGAAGAATCGGCGGCACGGAATTACACCACCGATTAGCTTTTCTGCCTTAGACTGTGGCATGCCCAACTCGCTCCCGCGCATCGTACTGGCCTTTGTGGTAACCCTCGGCCTTGTCCTCCTGGGCGGAAGCCCGGCCACCGCCGCCACGGCTGTCTCCTCCGGCCCGGGCATCGATGTGTCCTGGCCGCAGTGCGGCAAGACCCTGCCGAAGCAGCCCGCCTTCGCGATCGTCGGCGTCAACAACGGCCTGGCCAACAACACGAACCCGTGCCTGGCGAGCCAGCTGGCCTGGGCGAAAACGGCGAAATCCCCGGCAGCGACGTCGCAGCCGAGGGTGGCCCTGTACGTCAATACGGCCAACCCCGGCCTGAAGGGGTCCTGGTGGCCCAAGTCGAACACCTACAGCGGGGTGAAGGTCACCAACCCCTACGGCACCTGCGCCCCGGGGAACTTCAAGGCCTGCTCCTACATCTACGGGTGGGCGAAAGCGTCCGACGACGCCAAGCGCCGTGGCATCAGCAACCCGCAGTCCTACCTCTGGTGGCTGGATGTGGAAACGGAAAACACCTGGCAGGCAGACAAAGCCGCCAACGTCGCCGTTCTGGAGGGCATGACCGCCTATTTCAAGCGGATCGGCGCCCGCGTGGGCCTTTACTCCACCGGCTACCAGTGGGGCAAGATCGCCGGAACCGTGAAGTCGACCAGCCCGCTGGCAGGACTGCCGAGCTGGCTCGCCGGTGCGGGAACGGCGGCGCGCGCCAAGACGAACTGCTCCCTCCCCGGGCTCACCCCGCGCAGCCGCGTAACGATGACGCAGTACATCTCCGGCGGCCTCGACTACAACTACTCGTGCGGCTGATGCGCTGAACCACGGGACGCCGTGCTTCAGGAACAGGAGCAGGCGCAGGAGCCGGAGCCGGAACCGGGGAACAGGCCAGGCGGCAGCCGGCCGGACCGGGGCCCCACCACGGGGTGCAGAAATATCCCGGGCGCCGCCGTCGTTGACGCCAGTGTGCCCGCGCCGGGAACCCGGCGCCGCCACGGGCCGTAGTCCTCATCTCCGGCCCGAACACTGCTCCGCTACGAAAGGCCGGCCTTTTCTGTGACTGTTCCGCTTTCCATTCTTGACCTCGCAACCATCGGCCCGGGCCAGACGGCGGCCGAGAGCTTCGCGGGAAGCGTGGCCATGGCCCGGCTCGCCGAGGAGCGGGGCTACCGGCGGATCTGGTACGCCGAGCACCACAACATGTCCTCGATTGCCTCCTCCGCCACGAGCGTGCTGATCGCCCACGTCGCGGCCCACACGTCCAGCATCCGGCTCGGCGCCGGCGGCGTGATGCTGCCCAACCACTCGCCGCTGACCATCGCGGAACAGTTCGGCACCCTCGAAACCCTGCACCCGGGGAGGATCGACCTCGGGCTGGGCCGCGCACCGGGCAGTGACCAGAACACCATGCGTGCCCTGCGCCGCGATCCGATGTCCGCGGAGAGCTTCCCGCAGGACGTCCTGGAGCTCCAGGGCTACCTGACTGGCCCCACCCGCATCCAGGGCGTGGAGGCCACCCCCGGCAAGGGGACCAACGTGCCGCTGTACATCCTGGGTTCCTCCCTGTTCGGGGCCAGGCTGGCCGCCCAGCTGGGCCTGCCGTATGCCTTCGCCTCGCACTTCGCGCCCAACGCGCTGCAGGACGCGGTGTCCGTCTACCGCCGCGAATTCCGGCCCTCCGCGCAGATGGAAGCCCCGCACGTGATCGCCGGTGTCAACGTCATTGCCGCCGATTCGGCCGCCGATGCCCAGGCGATGTTCCAGGCGACCAAGCGCGCCAGGGTTTCGCTGTTCTTCGGCAACGGCCGCGTGTTCAGCGACGACGAGGCGGACATGATCCTGGACTCGCCGCAGGGCCAGCACATGGCGCAGATGATGAAATACTCCGCTGTCGGAACCCCCGATGCCGTCCTCGCGTACCTCGACGAGTTCACGGAGCACGCCGACGCCGACGAGCTGATCGTGGCGCATCAGAGCACCGGCACCGAAGCCCGGCTCCGTTCCGTGGAACTTCTGGCCGACGCCGCCCGGCTCGTGCGGGCCTAACCGCCGGTTTGCCCCGGCAAGCAGGCGCCGGCCGGGGCACGACAATGCCCGGCTAAAGTTCCCGGCGGGCGCCCCCGGACGCCGTGACGGGGAAGATGTGCGGCGCTGTGTACCCGGCCCGGGCGAAGCTGCGGGCAATGCCTTCGGCGACCCGGCCGGCGTCGTCGTTCCTGACCAGCGCGAGGGCGGCGCCGCCGAAGCCGCCGCCGGTCATGCGCGCGCCGATGGCGCCCAAATCCTGTGCGCTGGACACGGCGAGGTCGAGTTCCGGGGTGGAGATTTCGAAATCGTCCCGCATGGACAGGTGCGATTCGTCGAGGAACGGCCCGATGGCGGCGGCGCCGGAGGTCCGCAGCGCGGCGACCGTGTCCAGTACCCGCTGGTTTTCCGTGATGATGTGACGAACCCGGCGGTAGGTCTGCCCGTCCAGCAGCGCTGCGGCGCGGGGGAGGTCGTCCGGGCCGAGGGCCCGCAGGCTGCCGACGCCCAGGCTGCGGGCCCCGTCCTCGCAGGAACGACGGCGGCTGGCATAGCCGCCGTCGGCATGGGAGTGGCTGGTGCGGGTGTCGATCACGAGGAGCCCCACGCCGGCGCCGGCGAAACCGAGGGCGACGCTCTCGGTCGACAGGTTCTCGCAGTCCAGCAGGATGCCGTGATCCGGCTCGCCCAGGAGCGATGCCGACTGGTCCATGATGCCCGTGGGTGCGCCGACCACCCTGTTCTCGGCCAGTTGGCCGATCCGGGCCAGTTCCTGCCGGTCCAGGCCGAGCTCCCAGAGATCGTTCAATGCCACGGCTACCGCGCATTCGACGGCGGCGGAGGAGGACAGCCCGGCGCCGGCCGGAACATCCGAGGTCAGGGCCAGATCCATGCCCGCCGGCGCCTGGGGCATCGCCCAGGCCACGCCCAGGGGATATGCGGCCCAGCCCGTGAGGGAATCGGGATCCAGATCGTCGAGACTCACTTCCACCACGCCCGGGAAGGCGCTGCTCGCGACCCGCAGCAGCCGGTCCGCCCGGGCGCGGGCGGCCACCGTGGTGCGTTTGTCGATCGCGATCGGAAAAGCGAAGCCGTCGTTGTAGTCCGTGTGCTCGCCGATCAGGTTGACCCGCCCCGGCGCCGACCACATGCCGTCCGGCGCGCCGCCGAACTGGCTCGAGAAGTACCCGTTTCCCAGTTGGACCTCGTTCATGGCCGGCCGCCCTTCTCCATGGCCTCCCGGAGCCGGCTGGCGGCCGTTTCCGGCGGGATATCCGCGATGAACGCGCCCATGGCAGCCTCCGAACCCGCCAGGTACTTGAGTTTGTCTTCCTCCCGGCGGGGCGAGGTCAGCTGCAACATGAGCCGGATGTCGTCCCGGTGGGCGTGGACGGGCGCCTGGTGCCACGCCGAAATGTACGGCGTGGGGGTGGCGTAGAGGGCGTCGACGCCGCGCAGGAGCCGGCTGTACAGCCGGGAGAACTCGTCGCGTTCCTCGTCCGTCGTCGCGGCGAGGTCCGGAACATGACGGTGCGGCAGCATGTGCACTTCCAGCGGCCAGCGCGCGGCAAACGGGACAAACGCCGTCCAGTGCTCGCCCTGGAGGAGCACCCGCTCGGATTTCTGCTCGAAATTCAGGATGTCCTCGAACAGGGAGCCGCCGTAGGTCTCGATCGTGCGCACCAGCTGGGCCGTGCGGGGCGTGATGTAGGGGTAGGCGTAGATCTGCCCGTGCGGGTGGTGCAGCGTCACGCCGATCGCTTCCCCGCGGTTCTCGAACGGAAAAACCTGCTCGACGCCGGGCAGCGCGGACAGCGCCGCCGTCCGGTCCGCCCAGGCCTCCACCACAGTGCGCATCCGGGACACGGACAGCCCCGCGAGGGAACCGGTGTGCTCGGGGGAGAAGCACACCACTTCGCACCGGCCCACGGACTGCCGGCTGCGTCCCAGCCCCACCCGGGCGAGGTCGTCCAGGCCTTCCGGCGCGGCGGCGCCCGCCAGCCCGGGCCCGAAGGACGGGGACTTGTTTTCGAAGACGGCGACGTCGTAGAGGCTCGGAATTTCCGACGGGTTCTCCGGTGACGCAGGGGCCAGCGGGTCCAGGTGCGAGGGCGGCAGGACCACCCGGTTCTGCCTGGCGGCCGCGATCGAAATCCACTCGCCGGTCAAGACATCCTGGCGCATGGTGGCAGTGGGCGGCCGAACCGCCGGCTCGCGGAGATCGTCCCCGCGTTCCGGCGGCAGGACGGTATCGGCATCATCGAAGTAGATGATGTCCCGGCCGTCGGAGAGCTTGTAGGAGCGTTTCGTAATCTGGCCCATGTCAGGAGTTCCTCACGGCGTGGCCGCTGGCGGCGGCCGGATTGGCGGCGGGATCGGCGGCTGGATCGGCGGTGACGCGGCGGACGGACAGGAGCAGCCCGTGCTCCGGGTTCAGGACTGGCATCGGGAGGCCTGACTCCGTCAGGAAACGTCCGGTCGCCTCGACGCCGCCCGCAAGCCATGCCGGGGGCGCCGTCTGCATGAAGGCCCGCCCGTCGTCGGCCGCCGGGTACAGCGCCTCCACCCGGTAGGCGGCGTCGGGCAGCAGCCCCGGGAGGCTGATCCGGCCGGGGACTTCGGCGAACGACGTCGCCACGGACACCAGGGCGTAGAGGGCCTCGCCGCCGTCGTGGGATACGACGCCGTGCAGCCGGAGGGAGGGATCGGGCTCGTCCGCCCGCACCATGCGCCCGCTGTGCAGCAGGGGACGGTACTCCTTGAACAACGCGATCGTCCGTGCAAGCTCGGCGCGCTCGGACTCGGCGAGGTGTCGGACATCCCATTCAAGACCGAAGTGGCCGAACATCGCGGTGATCGCCCGGAAGGACAGGTCGTGCGTCCGCGCGGTGGTGTGGCTCGTGGTGGGTCCGATATGTGATCCGACGAGTTCCGGCGGCACCACCACGCCGGTCCACCGCTGGATAGTCTGCCGTTCCAGGGCATCGTTGCAGTCCGAGCCCCAGACCCGGTCGGTGCGTTCCAGGATGCCGAGGTCCACGCGGGCGCCGCCGGAGGAGCAGCTTTCGATCTCGACGCCGGGGTGGGCTTTGCGGAGCTCGTCGAGGAGCCGGTAAACGGCCCGGGTCTGGGCATGCACGGACGGGCGGCCGGCATGGCCCATTTCGGCCAGATCCCGGTTCTGGTCCCATTTGAGGTAGGTGATGTTGTTCTCCCGCAGCAGGGCATCGAGCCGGTCGAAGATGTACTGCCAGGCCTCCGGGTTGACCAGGTCCAGGACCTGCTGGTGCCGCCACTGTGCGGGCAGCCGGCCAGCAGACCGGCCAGGCTGGCTGCTCCCGGCGGGCTGGCTGTCCCCGGCGATCCGGGGAGCCGGCCCGGCGATCCAGTCCGGGTGGGCGCGGGCCAGGTCGGAGTCTTCATTGACCATTTCGGGTTCGACCCAGAGACCGAATTCCATGCCGTGGCCGGTGACCGCGTCGATCAGCGGGGTGAGCCCCCCTGGCCACAGGTCCTCGTCGACGTACCAGTCGCCAAGGCCCGCGTGGTCGTTGCGCCGGCCGCGGAACCAGCCGTCGTCGAGGACGTAGCGTTCCACGCCCAGCCGTGCGGCGGCTTCGGCGAGTTCGAGCAGCACCGGCAACCGGTGGTCGAAATACACCGCTTCCCAGACGTTGAGCACCACGGGCCGGGCCTTGCCGGAGCGCGCGCCGGGGTGGTGCGGCCGCCCGCGGAACCAGGTGTAGAACGCATCGCTGATGCCGTCCAGCCCGGCGGCGGAGTACGCCGCGAAGAGCCACGGGGTCTCGTAGCTGGCGTTCGCCGAGAGGGTGATCTCGCCGGCGCCGAGCAGTTCCGAGGCGCCGATGACAGTCCGGCCGTCCGCGGCGGCGTCAACAAAGCTCTCGTGGTTGCCGCTCCAGCCCAGATGCACGGCCCAGACCTGCCCGTGGCGGTTGCCGAATCCGGGGGTGCCGGCCGCGAGCAGCAGCGAGGCGTCGTGGCCGGTCCGGCCGTGCCGTCCCGAGCGGACCCACGTGCCCTGCCGCAGCGGCAGGCGCTGGGGGTGGGACTCCCGGCACCAGCGGCCGGTCAGATCCAGGATCTCGGTGGCGGCGCGTCCCACCGGGAGCACTGCCGCGAGTTCGTCGAGGCTGTAGGGGCCGGCGCCGTCGTTGTCGAGCCGGTGGCGGAGCTGGAGCAGGCCGCCGTCGTTGATCCGGATCTCCGTGTGCACGGTGACCCCCGCGTCGGGGTCGGCCTGGGTGATGACGGCAGAGCAGCCGTCCCCGCCGGAACTCCCCCCGCCGGAACGTTCGACGCTGACAACGCGAAGGCGGGCCGAGAACGCCTGGCCGTTCCGGTGGCCGCGGAGGCCGGGCCGCCCGCGCCAGCCCGAGGATGCCTGCGGGATCAGTCCCAGAGTGACCGGGATGTCGAGGGCCGAGTGCGTCACGGGGCCGACCAGCAGCGAAAGGTCCGGAAGGGCCGGGCCGAGGTCGGCGCCGAAGTGCAGCATGGCTGGCTCGCCCGTGCTGAAGTCGATGAGCAGCGAGGTTCCGGAGCGGCGCAGATACAGGGGCTCCCGGCGCGGGGCGCCCAAGGCGGAACGGGTCTCGGCGGCAAGGGTGAGGTCCGGGTTGTTCACGGTGGCTCCAGGCGTAGTGGTTTGGAGGCGGGCGGGGACGTGCCGGTCAGCCCGACGCGGCGCTGTGGGCAGTCGCACTCGGGACAGGGGCGGCACCGTGCCGGGTGTCGCCGGTAGGGGCCAGGCGGAGGCGTCCGACGCGGTCGCCGAGGATGCGCCGGGCCTCACCGCCCAGGAGGTCGTCGCTGATGAGCTCGTCGGCGTCCTCGAGGCTGGCGATCGTGCTGATGCCCAGGGTGCCCCACTTCGTGTGGTCGGCCAGGACCACCACCCGGCGGGCCGCACTAACGAAGGCCCGGTCGGTTTCGGCTTCCAGCACGTTCGGAGTGGTGAACCCGGCGTCGGCGTCCACACCATGGACGCCGAGGAACAGCACGTCCAGGTGCAGCTGTCTGAGGGCGGACGTGGCCAGCGGACCGACGAGGGCATCGGAGGGTGTGCGCTCGCCGCCGGTCAGGATCACGGTGGACGGGGAGGAGCTCTGGTGGAAGACGTCGGCGATCCGCACGGAGTTGGTGACCACCGTGATCCGCGGACCGGCGGCCAACAGCTGGGCCAGCGCCCACGTGGTGGTGCCGGCGCTGAGCCCCACCGCCATGCCCTCGCGCACCTGGGCGGCAGCCTCCTGCGCGATCGCCATCTTCTCGTCCTTGAGCTGGGTCACCTTGAGCTCGAAGCCCGGCTCGTGGGTGCTGGCTCCGCCCGGCAGCTTGGCCCCGCCATGGATTTTCTCCACCGCGCCCGCCGAGTCGAGGGCCTCGATGTCCCGCCGCACCGTCATAAGAGAGACGCCGAGCATCTTGGCGAGGTCCGCGACACGGACGATCCGCTCACGCTGGACCTCCGCGAGGATGGCGGAATGGCGGGCTGCGGCTAACATGTGGAGTCCTTACAGGCTTGAGTGGTTTGACAGGCTTGAGTGGTTTGATTGGCTGGCGGAGGTGCCGACCAGTTGGGCGGCAGGTGAACGGACGACGGCGACGGCTCCGGCCGCGAGGCCGAGCCCGCCGTCGAGCTCAATGCCGGTGAGGAGGTCCACGCCTTCCAGCGGCAGCCGGACGTCGTGCGCCCCGTGGTTGATGCAGAACGTCCAGTCGGTCCCGTCCTTGCTGCGCCGGGCGACTTCCACATCGGCCGGCAGATCCGGAATGAGCGGCTGCACCCCGGCATCGGCGCAGACTATGGTGAGCAGTTCGCCCAGGCCCTCCGGCGCGAGGGTGGTGGCGACGTAGTAGGAGCGGCCGCTGCCGGCACGGTTGCGGGTCACGGCGGGAGAGCCGGCGGCCGGTCCCTCGTCGACGGCCGCGAGGACCTCGGCGGTGGTGGCCCGTCCCAGTTCGTTCCAGCAGGTGCCGGCGCCGAAGCCGCTGAGCCGGACGCTTTCCCCGGCGCGCAACGGGAAGAACTCTTCCATCCGGACGCCCAGCAGCCCGCTGAACGCGCCGGGGTAGCTGCCAAGCCTGATGTGGTCATTTTCGTCCACGATACCGGAGAAATATGTCACCACGAGGTGGCCGCCGGCACGCACATAGGCGTCCAGGTTCGCGGCCCCGGCATCGCTGATGAGGTACTGCATCGGCGCGACGACGAGCCGGTATCCGGAGAGGTCCTCGGTGCTCTGGCGGAAGTCCGTGGGGATGCCGGCGCTGTAGAAGGCGTCGTGCCAGCGCCGGGTTTCCGCGATGTTCGAGGCATCCACGCTGGGATGCGAGTCCAGTTCCGAGGCCCAGCGGGCATCGGTGTCGTGGAGGATGGCGACGTCCACCCGGCCGGACGCGCCCGTGACCACCGAACCGCTGACTTCCGCCAGGCTGCGCAGCGCCTGGCCCAGCCGGACCACTTCGCGCCAGACCTTGGTGTCCGTGCCGGCGTGCGGCAGCAGCCCGGAGTGGAACTTCTCCGCGCCGGCGCGCGAGGCCCGCCACTGGAAGAAGAGCGCGCCGTCGGCACCCCGGGCAACGTGTTGCAGGGAGTTGCGCAGCATTTCGCCGGGCGCTTTGGCGATGTTGCGGGGTTGCCAGTTGACGGCCGACGTCGAATGCTCCATGAGCAGCCACGGCTTGCCCTTGGCCCAGCCGCGGGTGAGGTCCGCCGTGGCCGCCAGCTCCTGGAAGTTCCGCAGATCCTCAGCAATGAGGTAATGATCGTTGGAGACCACGTCCATCTCCTCGGACCAGCGCCAGTAGTCCACCGGCTGGTGCAGGCCCATGTTGAAGCCCATGAAGTTGGTGGTCACGGGATGACCCGAGTGTGAGCGGATGATCGCCGCCTCGGCCTTGTAGCATTCGAGCAGCTCGTCGGAGGAGTAGCGGGCGAAGTCCAGCTGCTGGGTCGGGTTGACCCAGGTCCCGGAGGTCCGCGGCGGCAGGATCTCGTCCCAGGCCGAATAGCGCTGGGACCAGAAAGCGGTGCCCCAGGCGGCGTTGAGGGCCTCGAGGCTGCCGTACCGATGTTCGAGCCAGCGCCGGAAACCGGCGGCGGCGCCGTCGGAGAAGTCCGGCTGGTTGTGGCAGCCGTATTCGTTGTGGATGTGCCACATGACGACGGCGGGATGGTCCTTGTAACGGACGGCGATCTGCTCGGTCAGTGCCGCGGCTGCCCGGCGGTAGTCGGGGCTCGAAGCGGCAAAGGCCTGCCGGGAACCGTAACTGTGCCGCACGCCGTCGGCCGTGACCGGCAGGGACAGGGGGTACTTGTGGCTGAACCAGGGCGGCGGGGACGCCGTGGCGTTCGCCAGGTCAACCCGGATCCCGTTGGCGTGCAGCAGGTCCAGGACCCGGTCCAGCCAGCCGAACTCGTAGACGCCCTCGGACGGTTCCAGCAGAGACCAGCTGAAGATGCCCACGCTGACCAGGTTGACGCCGGCCTCGCGCATCAGCCGGACGTCCTCGTCCCACGTCTCCTCGGGCCACTGCTCGGGGTTGTAGTCGCCGCCGAATGCCAGCAGCGGGGAGCCCTCGGAGCCAAGGCGGGCGGTGATGTAGTCCATGCCGGCGGTGTTGCGGTTGATGCTGTTGTCCACGTTTATCCTTTGCTGGAGCCGAGGGTCAGGCCCGCCACGAAATGGCGCTGCAGGAGCAGGTAGATGATCAGGGCCGGAACCGCCGTGATCATGGCGCCGGCGGCGATCAGGTTGTAGTTGGAGAGGAACTGGCCCTGGAGGTTGTTGATGGCGGTGGTGACCGGAAGCCGGTCGCCGCTTTGGATAAACAGCAGGGGCCAGAAGAAGTCGTTGTAAATGAAGATCACTTCAAGCGTGCCCATGGCGGCCAGGGCCGGGCGGCACAGCGGCAGGATGATGTCCCAGTACTGGCGCCAGACGCCGGCGCCGTCCACCAGGGCCGCCTCGGTCAGTTCGGGGGACAGGGCCTTCATGTAGTTCGAGAGCACGAAGGTCACGAAGCCGATCTGGAACGCGGTGTCCACGGCGATCACGCTGATATAGGTGTTGAGCAGGTTCCCGGAGTCGCTGATGGCATATGGCAGCTCGAAGTGTTTGAACATTTCAAAGAGCGGGGCCGCGAGCACCTGCGGGGGCAGCAGGTTTCCGGCGGTGAACATGATCAGCAGCGTGATGTTGAATTTCCAGCTCACCCGGCTGACGGCGAACGCCATCATGGAGGCGAAGAAGAGGATCAGGAACACGGACGGGACCGTGATGAGCACGGAGTTCCAGAACAGCTGGGCAAAGCCGCCCTGTGTCCAGGCCTGGGTGAAGTTGTCGAAGTTGAAGGCGCCCCCGGTGCTGAAGTAGCCGTACTTGTCCGTGTCCGCCTTGGGCCGCAGGGCCGTGAAAATGGCCCAGCCCAGGGGCACCAGCCAGATCGCCGCCATGACGATCAGGAAGACATGGGTGCCGTAGTGCCGCTTGCCCTGCTTGTTGTTGGCCGGCCGGCCGGGCCGGGGGCCGGTCCTGCCCGCGCCGGAGCTGGGCCGGCTGGCGTCCGCCGGGGTGCCTGCCGCGGCGGCATCGGTTGGATGGGCGATGCTCATGCCTCTTTGTCCTTTCCGAACGCGCGGGACAGGTAGAAGGTGATGGGGATCAGCGAGATGACGAGCAGGATGACGGCCAGTGCCGAGCCGATGCCGATCACCTGCCCCTCGCCCACCAGGTTCTGGATGACCAGGGCGCTGATGAGTTCCAGGCCGTTGGTGCCGCGGTTGATCACGTAGACGATGTCGAACGCCCGGAGGGATTCGATGACGGTGATGACGATGATGATGACGTTGACCGGGCGCATGGCCGGGAAGATCACCCGGAAGAAGGTCTGGACAGCATTGGCGCCGTCAATCTGGGCAGCTTCCCGCAGGGTCGGGTCCACTCCCTTGAGCCCGGCCAAGTACAGGATCATCACGTAGCCGGCGTGCCGCCACGTGGCGGCGAAGAGGGCGGCCCAGATGTTGACGCTGGAATCCCCGAACCAGTCGACGGCCTGGGGTGTGCCCGCCGTACCAAGGAGGAAGTTCAGCAGGCCGCTGTCACGGTTGTAGAACAGCTGCCAGATGATGCCGATCAGGGCCAGGGACAGCATCACCGGGGCGAAGAAAATGCTCTGGTAAATCCTGGTGCCGCGGATGTTCTGGTCCAGGAGCACGGCCAGCAGCAGCCCCAGCGGCGTGGCGACGAGGGCCAGGAACGCCAGCCACAGCACGTTGTGCTGCACGGCGGGCCAAAACGGCGGGTAGTCCTGGGCGACGAACTGGTAGTTCTCGACGCCGGCGGGCTTGATGTCGGTCAGCTCCAGCCCGTTCCAGCGGGTGAAGGACAGGCCGACCGACATGAGGGTGGGGATCCAGACCAGAACGAGCTGGATCAGCGTGGGGACGCCCACCATCAGGCCGAGCACCACCTTGTCGCGGCGGGACAGCCGCCGAACCCGCCGCGCGGGGGCGGCAACTGCTTTGCGCCCCCGCGCCGACGGATTGGTAGAGACACTCATGGAGATTCCTTGCCTTGGGAATTGCCTTGGGAATTGCCTTTGGAAAAGCTTTGGGAATGCTGCGCCGCTACTGGGCGGCGTACAGGGACTTGGCCTGGGCTTCCAGGTTCTTGACGTCGACGGTGCCGTCCTTGATGAAGGTCTGCAGGGCCGGAATCATCACGTTGTTGGCCATGGCGGGCAGGGCGTCGCGGTCGAAGAACTGGCTGATGTTCTTGGCGCCGCTGATGGCCTCCGCCAGTTTCTTGTTGAGCGGCGTGAACTTCGAGGTGTCTGCGCCCTTGGCGGTGGCGATGTTGGACGAGTCCACCGAGGCGTACACATCCTGGCCCTCCGGGGTGCCGACGTAAGCCAGGAAATCCCGGGCGGCCTGGTTCTGGCCGCCCTTCTTGGAGAGCAGGAGGCCGTCGATGGGTGCCTCGATGGAGTCCTGGCCTTCCACCGCGATCTCGGGGAACGGGAAGAAATCGATGTCGTCGGCGATCGCCTTGTCCGTGTATTGCTGGGTGAGGAAGGAGCCCAGCAGGTACATGCCCGACTTCTTGTCCGCGAGGGACTTGGCGGAGTCCTGCCAGGTCATGCCCAGGGCATTCGGGTTCTGGTACGGCAGCAGGGCCTTCCAGGTGTCGAAGACGTCGCTGACTTTCTTCTGGTCCCAGCTTTCCTTGTGCGCGGTGAGGTCCATGTGGAACTGGTAGCCGTTCAGGCGCATGTTCAGGTAGTCGAACGTGCCCATCGCGGGCCAGCCGTCCTTGTCCGCAAATTCAATCGGGATCAGGCCGTCGGCCTTCATCTTGGCGGCAAGGGTCTTCAGTTCATCGAACGTCGTGGGGACGGCGTAGCCCTTTTCCGTCCAGAGGCTCTTCCGGTAGAAGAAGCCCCAGGGGTAGTTGTAGTTCGGGATCAGGTACATCTTGCCGTCGGCGCCCGTAGAGGCCTTCTTCAGGGCGTCGGAGAAGTTTCCGCCGACCTTTTCCCAGACGTCGTCGATCGGGGCGAGCAGTCCCTTGCCGGCGTAGTACTGCATGCGGTAGCCGGCAAACCAGGTGAACGAATCGTCCGGACTGCCCTGAAGGTAGGTGTTGATCTTGTTCTGGAAGTCGTTGTGCGCCACCACGTTGGTGGTGATCTTGATGCCGGACTTCTTCTCGAAGGCGTCGGTCACGGCCTTGTAGGCGGCTTTGGGGACCTCGTCCGAGGATCCGGAGCCGAAGGTGGCCGTGTTGGCGCCGCTGCTGGCAGGGGCGCTGCCGCCCGTGCAGGCCGAAAGCAGCGGAATGCCGGCCATCGCGACTGCTCCGGCGCCGAATGTCTTCAGCAGCGTCCGCCGGTCCCACCCGCCTTGGCTGGAAGCCCGGAGCAGTGCGTCTTCATGCATGGTCATAATTTCTCCCTTGAAATAACGCGGGTGCCGTGAAGCAGCTCACATAACTAGACATCATAATCGCACAATAAAGAACGTCAAGTAGCAAAAAAGAACATCGCGGTTCAATCGACCGACACCGTGGCCGGAACCGCTGCCCCCGCCGGATCCGTCCGTTGACTTAGCCCCGACGCGCTCTTAGCGTTAAGCCCCTCAGGGTGCCGACGTGGTCCGCCGGCAGGCGGTGGCGCCCGGATCCGCGGATACATGGCGAAAAACCAGGTGCACCCATGAAGATCAAGTCCACAGCCGCCGCCACAGTGATCGTCCTGCTTTTCCTGGGCGGGCTGCTGGGCGGAGGATCCGTTCCGGCGACGGCCGCGGGAACCGCGTATTACGTGAGCGCGGACGGCAGCGACGCCAATGACGGAACATCACCCCAGTCCGCCTGGCAGACCCTCGACATGGTAAATGCCGCTGCGCTGCAGCCCGGGGACTCGGTCAGCTTTCGCCGGGGGGACGTCTTCTCCGGCGGCCTGGTGGTCAACCGGAGCGGCACCAGCCGGCTCAGGATCACCCTGAACGCCTATGGAAGCGGTGACCTGCCCGTGGTCACGGGGGGACTGACGGGCACTTGCGTCAGGCTGGATGGCGACTTCATCGCCGTCGACGGCTTGCAGGCGGAATCATGCGGGTATGCGGGTTTCAGTGTTTACGGCGACCACGGGTCCGTGCGGAACTCGGCCGCGAGGAACAATGCCGCAGGCATCAAGGTGAGCGACGGCTCCGACTTCGGCAGTTATGCCAACAACACGCTCGCCGACAACAACATCATGAACGTCAACACCCCGGGTTCGGAGTGCGGCACCGCGACGGCGGTGGAGTGCAGTGACGATTCGGGCGCCTTCGGATTCCTGATTAACGGCAGCGATAACGAGTTCTCCGGCAACACCATCACCGGTTCCACCGCCTTGTCCTACGATTTCGGCCACGACGGCAGCGCGATTGAGATCTTCAACGGCAACCGGAACAGAATCCACCACAATGTAGCGGTGGATAACAACGTCTTCTCCGAATTGGGGCGCGGAGGCGGCGGCACCGCCGACGGCAACACGTACAGCTACAACCTCATCCGGTCCACGTGCGGCCCCAGTTGTTCCCAGGCCATGGGGCTGATCGCGCGCGGCAGGACCTCATCCTTCGGTCCGACCAACGGCACCACGTTCGAGCACAACACTGTATGGCTGGACGGCCCGGATTCCCAGGCTGTCGTCTGCCACGCCTCATGCCCGGCTTCCACCGTCGTCAGGGCAAACATCCTCGTGGCGGCCCGCAACTCCCTGTGGATGGACAGCGCCGGCTGGACCGAGGAACAGAATGTCCTCAACGGTCCCACCAATATTGTTCCCAGTGCCACGTCCACCACCGACCCGGCCGGCTTTGTGGACGCCCCGGCCGATCTCCACCTCTCCGGCGCGAGCCCGGCGATCGACCGCGCGGGGCAGACCCTGTTCCCCATGGACCTGGACGGGCGGCAAGCCGCCCAAAACGGCGACTGCCAGGGCGGCGACGCGGCCGATGCGGGGGCCTACGAATACAGGCCGGCCAACTGCTGATTCGCCGTCGTCCAAGAAGTGTCCGTGACGGCAACCAGACGTTACACAGTTGCAACAGCCGGGACACCCCGGCGAAATCGGCCCCGGCGGATACTGGAGGTACGCCCTCCCGGGGGCAATTCTCATGCAGGCATTGGGGACTACTAGAAGGACCGCGCCGATGCCCACTCCGCTCAACCAGTCGCTCGCTGACTCCGCCCTACTGACCAAATCACTTCCACTGGGCCTGCTCCGCGCCTTTGTGCAGACTGACGCCGCCGACGACGGACTGACGCCGCAATTGCTGGCCGAGCTCAAGATCCTGGCCCGCACGCCCGGGCTGCTCGTGGCGTGCAACTACGGCGGAACGCTCTGCACCGCGGAGGGCATCTCGACCGAGACCCTGCCGCTGGGCAGCGCGGCCATTGCGCTGCGTGCGCTGGCAGCCCTCCCGAACACCCACGCCGCGGTCATCTCGGGGCGTTCCCTGCGGGACCTGGCCGCCGTCTCACGGCTCCCCGCGGAGGTGCACCTTGTCGGCTCGCACGGCGCGGAGTTCGACATGGGCTACGC
>ENA-OWNT01000840-OWNT01000840.1-seawater-metagenome-genome-assembly--contig:-NODE-840-length-52544-cov-18.456859_pt1 | contig 52544 bp, 44 predicted proteins | sample MGYA00238136_ERZ651165 | MGnify/ENA primary metagenome ERZ651165 (study PRJEB26861, sample SAMN08777766) | seawater metagenome | isolation source: coastal seawater | place: USA: Florida | collected... | reverse complement strand
GCCCGTCTGCGCCAGGCCTTCCGCGCTGGGGCCCGCCAGCACGCTCGCCAGGCCGCCAGGGATCAGCGCACCGTTCAACGTGTACAGATCAGGCGGCGTCTCCGTCGCGAAAAAGTTCACGATCAGGACCTTCGAGCCGTCCTGACCAACAAGGATCAGGTCCGGACCCGAACGTACAAAATCCGCCGTAAGTAGAAACGCGCCGCCGTCAACGACAAGCGCCTGCGCCCCAGATGCATCCAGCACCTGCGCAAAATTCTGGCTTCCGTCCGCCTTGCCCCCAAGACTGGAAGGATGCTGTCCCCTCGTCATATCGATCCCGCCCGCGTTATGCTCGCAAGCCATTGATTCGGCTATGTGCGAGAGGATCCCGACCCCGAGGGAAACCTGCCACACGGATTCAGGCTGAACAAACTGTTAATTGAGTTCGACCGGCAGCCATCACACGCCGTGATCGAAAAAACACGCCATTTCGCGCGTCGGGCGAAGTTCAGCGGAACGAATGCCCGGAAACAGGCAGGCGGCTGGTCCGGGCGGCCGGACTTGAACCGGCACGGGCATCTGCCCAACAGATTTTAAGTCTGGTGCGTCTACCAATTCCGCCACGCCCGGAGGTTGCCAACGTGGACGCGGCAAGTCTTACACTGCCACCCATGAAAATCACATCCGTCAGAACGCATCCGCTGCGCGCGCCGATCGACCAGCCCTTCGCCTTCAGCCAGGCCTGGGTGCACGAGCGTGTGGGGCTGGTGGTCGAGATCGAGACCGACGCCGGCCTCACCGGCTGGGGCGACGGCTACGGCCCGCCGAAGCCGATCGCCAGCGTGATCGACAATCTTTATGCGCCACGGCTCATCGAGCGCGACCCACTGGCCGGCGACGCGATCTGGGAAGAGCTCTACAACGGTTTCCGCGATCACGGGCAGCGGGGCATCCCGGTCCAGGCGCTGTCGGCCATCGACATCGCGCTCTGGGACCTTCGCGGCAAGGCGCTTGGCGTTCCGGTGCACCGGCTGATGGGCGGCCCGGTCCGCCGCGGGATCCGGGCCTACGCCACCGGGCTCTACCGCCGCTCGAACGACCGCGCCGAAAACCACGCCATGCTGCGCGACGAGGCCGAGGGGTATCTGGAAGCCGGCTTCACCGCGATGAAGACCAAGGTCGGGTTCGGCTTCGCCGACGACATCGCCCTGGTCGAGATGCTGCGCGAGACCATCGGCGCGCAGCCGGAACTGTTCGTCGACGCCAATCACGGCTGCGACCGGGTGCAGGCGAAGAAGCTGGCCCGTGCGATGGAGCCGCTGGATATCGGCTGGTTCGAGGAGCCGGTCGAGCCGGAGGATCTGGAAGGCTATGCCGAACTGCGCGCGGCGACGTCCATTCCTGTGGCCGGTGGCGAGTGCTCCTTCACCCGCCATGACTTCCGCCGGATTCTGGAAGCCGGCGCGATGGACATCATCCAGCCCGACACGGCCTCCTGTGGTGGGCTGACCGAGGCCAAGCGGATCGCCGACATGGCCTGGACCTTCGGCGTGCGCCACAACCCGCATGTCTGGGGGACGGGCATCGGGCTGGCGGCGGCGATGCAGTTGCTCGCGGTATTGCCGACCACGGCCCCGTCCTTCGGCGCGCATCAGCCGCTGCTGGAATACGATTCCACGCCGCACCCGTTCCGTCAGGGCCTGCTGGCCGAACCGATCCGGGTGGAAGGCGGCATTGCCCACCTGCCCGACGGCCCGGGGCTGGGGATCGAAGTCCGCCGCGACGTGCTGGAGAAGTGGCGCTGGGACTGACCGCTCAGGCCAGTTCCTTGATCAGGTCGAGCAGCGGCCGCCAGTCGTCGGCAGTATTGGCACGCCGCGAGGGCGTCAGATCGAACACGCCGAGGCCCTGCCGCGCCGCCTCCTGATAGACCGAGCGGTCGGCGAAGCGGGTCACCACGTCATGGCCGAGCCCGCCGAGGAAGTCGTCCAGATGCTGCGCTGCGCGCGTGTTGGCGCGCACGCGGTTGCCGACAATGGCCAGTGGCTTGCGGCCCTTGCGGATCGGTTTCAGCTCGTCGACCTTCTTCACGAAGCGCCGGGTCGCGCCCTCGTCGAAGATCGACGGCAGCACCGGCATGACGATCAGGTCGGCATATTGCAGGAAGCCCATAACCGTCTTCGATGTCACGCCGGCCGGCGCGTCGATGACCAGCCGCTCGAGCTTCTTCGGCAGTTTCTCGTCTGGACCGCTGCGCCAGTCGAGGGCCTCGATGGCGGCCGCGGTTGGCGGGCGCTGCTTCAGCCATTGCAGGCTGGAGCGTTGCCGGTCGCCCTCGGCCAGCGCCGTGCGCAGGCCTTCATTGGCGAAAGCCGAAGCCAGGTTGGTCGCAAGGGTGGTCTTGCCGCATCCGCCCTTGGCGTTCGCGACCAGTATTGAAATCCGGGCCATGTCGGTCTCCGTTCCCGTCGCCTTGGCAGGCGGGGCAGCAAACCGCGTGAGCGAGGGGAAGGCAACAGCCGTTGGCTGTCATAATTCTGTCAATATCGCGCGGTGAGCGAGAAGGCCGCGAAATAGTGCGGATCCTGCTGTGTAGCGAACTCGCGGCTGCGCCGCACGAAGGTGTAGCTGAACCGGAACCCGCCATAGCGGACGACCAGTCCGGCCTGGGCGTCGGCGACGAAGTGGCGCTTGTTGACGCGCAGGCTGTCGGTGAAGGTGTTGCCGTCCAGGAAGATGTTGCGGGCGACCGTGCGGCCTTGCAGCCCGGCGAACAGGTACCAGTTGAAGCGGTTGCGCGGACTCAGGAACCCCGCGCCCGCCAGACTCGGACGGATGCGCGGTGGGCCCAGATCATCTTCCAGTTCCGGCCCGAACCGGAAGGTCACCCCGCCCCGCGCCTCGGTCAGGACATTGCCGAGGCTGATCCCCGCCGAGGGCAGCATGTCGAAGCCGTAGTCACGGAGCGAGCGCCCCGCGATCCAGGTCCGGTCCAGCGAGAGCAGCAACGCCGGCTCGTTGGAAAGCTGGTTGTCCCAGCCCTGTGCGATTTCGCTGTCGATCAACTGATGGAAGGTGTTCTGCACGAACTCGCCCAGCGCCAGCGGCCCCACAACGCCTGCGCTGGCGGTCAGCGTGTCCACATGCTGCAGGTCGCCGGCGCTGTCCTCGGCGCCCAGGATCGCCGCGAATTCAAGGTACAGCCAGCCGGCATAGGGCTGCTCGCCCGGCCGGGGATTGGGATCGGTGATGTCCAGCGGCGTGAAAAGGCTCTGCCCGAAGGAGATGCCTTCATAGAGCAGGCTCTCGTTCTCGACCCCGAGAATGGCGTCGGCCAGCAGGCCGGTCACATCGGTGACCCTGCCCTTGGGCCGCAGATACTGGAACCGTACACCGTTGGTGTAGTTCTGATCCGTATGCGCGAAGAAATCGTTCTCGACGATCAGCGCCAGCGTGCCGAACTCCTCCTCGGTCCGGTCTTCCGCGATCGCGACACAGGGCAGGAGCAGCAACAGAACCGCCAGCAGGCGACGCATCGATGTGGTCACGCGCTCTCCCGGACCTGGCGCGGCTCGTAGATCGCGGTGTGGAGGATGCGGGCAACCGCCGCGCCTTCCGAGAACAGCGCGACATCCAGATCGACGAAGCCGTGGCCCTTGTGGTCATAAAGCCGGCTGACGCATGACCGGGTCTCCAGCGGCGCGCCGGAGGCCAGCGGCGCAAAGTGCTGCACTTCGGAGCCGACATGGATCCACGGCCCCAGCAGCACATTGTCCTTCAGGGCGCTGTTGGCCCGGCGCAGCAGGAAGCCCGGATGCACCAGCCCCCGCTCGGCATAGAGCGGATGGGTCTCGCGGACATCATCGCGGTAGGCCCGCTGACCCTCGGCATCCGCGACCTCACGGATCGTGCCCAGCACCCTGCCCTCCGGCAGTGAACGCGGTCCGGCGGCGGGCCGGGTCGACGCGACCGGCAGTGCGGCTGTTCCGAAATCGCCGATCTCCGGCGCGGCGGCGGAGCCGTCTCCCAGACGGGCCGAACCCGTCGCCAGCGCCTTGCCGCGGGCCATCACCGAGACAGCCAGATCGCCTTCGGGCGACGGCTCGCCGATGACATCGACGGTCTCGCCGTCATAGACCGGCAGCGCGAAGCGGCAGGACATCCAGCCGCGCTCGAGAAACGCCTCGCCAAAGGTAAGGACCGCCGCACGCGTCATGTAGGCATAGACATCGACGCCCGGCACCAGGCCGCCCTGGAAGCCGAAGCGCTGGGCGATGCCATCGTCGTGAATCCTGTTCTCGCTTTCGGTGGCCGTGTTGAAGGCCTCGATCCGGTAGCTCACAGCCGCCGTCATTCCCGTCTCCCCGATCCGGTTGATGCAGCGACAGCCTATCGCGTCGTCACGGGCCGGTCGACGGTCTGAAAGAACAGTTCTGTTCTTTTATTGTTCTCGTCGGTGAAACGGTCATCACACATCCGGATTTTCTCCGGAAATGCCCCGGAATTCCCCATCTGATTCCGGCTCATTCCATTGACTACCCATTTTTTTCCATTTATACCCAGATTTGCTCCAGAGAATTCCGGTTCACTCCGGAAACTTCGGCACATCCTTGGAGGGGGCAGGCAACGGGCGGCGAAGGCCGCGGTACAGAAGGCGGGGAACAGGCCGGGTATGAAAATCTTCCTCGGCACATTTGTTCGAAAGGTCGATCGGAACGGACGTGTCTCCATTCCGTCGAAGTTCCGCGCGATTCTGGAGACCCAGGGCGGGTCCGACGTTCACCTGTTTCCGTCGCGCCATGACGACGACGTTCTGGTCGGCTGCGGCGACGAATACCTGACCAAGCTGTTCGAGCGGCTGCAGCCGGAAGACCCCACCAGCGAGGCCTATGACGACATCACCTATTCGGTCTTCGGCGACGTGCAGAGCTTCTCCATCGACAGCGACGGCCGCATCGTCCTGCCGCCGGACCTGCGCGAGATCGTCGGCATCGAGAAGGAAGTGGCCTTTGTCGGCCGCGGCGACCAGTTCTCGCTGATGCGGCCGGAGCAGGTCACCAGCAAGGTCGCGAAGTCCAGGGCCCGTTCCCGCACCGATCACGAGGGACTGCTGAAGCTTCGCGGCGGAGGATCCGGTGAATGAGCGCGCACGAACCGGTCATGGGCGCCGAGGTCGCCGATGCCCTTGACCTGAAGGATGGCGGCCGCTTCGCCGACTGCACCTATGGCCGTGGGGGCTATACACGCGAGTGGCTGCGCCGCGCCCGCTGCCACGTCTTCGCCATCGATCGCGATCCCGACGCCATCGCCGACGCCCGCGTCCTCTCCGACGAGACCGGCGGCGCGGTCACCCCGGTTCCCGGCGTATTCGGCGACATTGCCGACCTGCTCAATGCGCTGAACGCTGCGCCCATCGACGGCGTGGCCATGGATCTCGGCGTTTCCTCGCCGCAGCTCGACCGGGCCGAGCGCGGCTTCAGCTTCCTGCGCGACGGCCCGCTGGACATGCGCATGGGCGCAGAGGGTCCGACCGCCGCCGACATCGTCAATGACTGGGAGGCCGGACGGCTGGCCGACCTGTTCTTCCACTATGGCGAGGAGCGCAAGAGCCGCCAGATCGCCCGCGCCATCGTCCGCGACCGGTCCGATGCGCCCTTCGAGACCACCGTGCAGCTTGCCCGCACCATCGAACGCGCCGCGCCCGCGCCCGGCAGCCGCATCCATCCGGCCACGCGGGTGTTCCAGGCGTTGCGCATCGCGGTAAACGACGAACTCGGCGAACTTCGACGCGGCCTGTCCGGCGCCGAACGCGTGCTGGCCGCCGGCGGCCGCCTGGCCGTGGTCAGCTTCCACAGTCTGGAAGACCGGATGGTGAAGCAGTTCCTGCTGAAGCGTTCCGGCGGCGAGCCGCGCGGTTCTCGCCATGCGCCCGAGGCCGCGCCAGCCCAGGCGCCTTCCTTCCGGCTGATCAAGCGCGGCGCGATCAAGCCCGGGGACGACGAGATCCGGCGCAACCCGCGCGCCCGCTCCGCACGTCTGCGTGTGGCCGAGCGACTCGACGCACCGGTCTGGCCGGCGGACGAGGCCGAGCTGGAGTTCGCGGCATGAACATCACGCTGACGACACTCTCCGTTCTGGCCGGCGTCGCCGCCATCGGCGCGGTCTACGAGATCGAGAATCGCCACGATGCGGCGCAGGACAGGCTCACCGAGCTCGACCGGCAGATCGAGGATGCCGAACGCGAGATCCACGTGCTGCAGGCCGAATGGAGCTACCAGACCCGCCCGGCGCGGCTGGAGGATCTGGCGCGCAAGCTGTTGCCGCTGGAGCCCACCGGTCCTGATCGGGTGATCGCCGATCCGGCGTCGCTCGACCTCACCATCGACCGCCTCGACGGCATCGTCGAGGCCCGCGCAGGGGAGGCGACGAAATGAGTCGCACCCTGTTCGATCCCTCGCCCGCCGCCGAACTGACCGGTCGCGACCTGAAGCGGCAGATGCCGTCCGACGACGCCCGCCGCGTACGCCGCCGGCTGGCGCTGCTTGCCACCGTCTTCGCTGTGGGCTTCACCGCCCTGTCGGCGCGCACCATCCAGCTCGCCCAGCCGCTGAATACGCCTGCGCCCGACGTCGCCGCAGCTCCCGCCGCCGCCGACGAGGACGACCGCATCTGGCGCAAGCGCAATGTGATCATGGACCGCCGCGGCGAACTGCTGGCGGTCGATCTGCCCACACGTGCGCTGATGGTTCATCGCCGCCGGGTCCGCGACGCCGCGGTCCTGGCCGAGGATCTTGCCCGGGCGCTGGGCGAACCGGACGCCGAAGGCCTGCGCGAGCGGCTTGAGGGCGGCCGTTCCAGCATCTTCATCCGCCGCCGCCTGACGCCCGGTCAGGTCGCCGCGCTCTATGAAGTCGGCGATCCGGCGCTGGAACTGCTGCCGACGGTCACCCGCAACTATCCCGCCGGCGCACTGACCGCGCATGTGGTGGGCTTCCTGGACGTCGAGCATCGCGGACGCGCCGGACTGGAGCGCGGTCTCGAGACCCGGCTGACCGATCCTTCCGCCCCTGCCGTCACGCTCTCCATCGATCTGGGCGTGCAGCATGTGGTTCGGCGCGAGCTTCAGGCCTCCATCGACACCTTCTCCGCCATTGGCGGCGCGGCTCTGGTGATGGACGTCCACAATGGCGAGATCATTTCGCTGGTCTCGCTGCCCGATTTCGACGCCAACCGCCGCGAAGCCGTGCGCGAGGATGCCTTCTTCAACCGCGTCACCTATGGCCGCTACGAGATGGGCTCGACCTTCAAGGCCTTCACCACGGCGATGGCGCTGGAAGTCGGCGGCCGCCGCCTGTCCGATGGCTACGACGCAACGCATCCGATCCGATTCGGGCGCTTCTCCATCCGGGATCACCACGCCAAGGCGCGCTGGATGACGATCGCGGAAATCTTCAAGTATTCGTCCAACATCGGCGCGGCCAAGATGGCCGTCGACATGGGCACCCAGGCGCAGAAGGACTTCCTGGGCGCCCTGGGCCTGCTGGACCCGTCACCGGTTGAACTGCCCGAGGTCATCGCCCCGCAGCAGCCGGCGCGGTGGAAGGAACTGGAGACCATGACCATCGCCTTCGGGCACGGTCTGGCGGTCTCGCCGCTGCAGCTCGCCAGCGCCATGTCGGCGATGGTCAATGGCGGCCGCTACGTCACGCCAACCCTGCTGAAGCGCGGCCCGGAAAACCCCGTTTCCGAACGCGAGATCATGTCCGAGGCGACCTCGGCGAAGCTGCGCAAGCTGCTCCGGCTGGTGGTCAGCGACGGCACGGGCCGCAAGGCCGCCGCGCCGGGCTACTTCGTGGGCGGCAAGACCGGCACGGCCGAGAAGGCCATCGGCCGCGGTTATTCGCGCAAGCGGATGATCACATCCTTCGCCGGCGCATTTCCGATGCATGACCCACGTTACGTCGTGCTGGCCGTCCTCGACGAACCGAAGGGGACCAAGGAGACCTTCGGCTACGCCACCGCCGGCTGGACCGCCGCGCCGACCGTGGGCCGCATCGTGCCGCAGATCGCCCCGATCCTGGGCATCCGGCCGATGCCCGAGGACGACGCCGACATCGCACAACAGCTTTCCCTTCCCGCGAATGCCGAGAGGAGGGTTAGCAAGAATGCAACTCTCTAGGCTGGTTGGCGAAAAGGCAGGCGACGCGGGCGCGATCGAGATCACGGGCCTGACGGCGGACAGCCGCCAGGTGCAGCCCGGCTGGCTGTTCGCGGCGCTGCCCGGAACGCGCCAGGACGGCGCGGCCTTCGTGCCGCAAGCCGTCGAGAACGGCGCCGCCGCCATCCTGTCCGGCCAGTCCCTGAAGACCAGTGTCCCGGTGATCACCGGCGAGGACCCCCGCCGCTGCCTGGCGCGGATGGCCGCCCGTTTCTACCGCTCCCAGCCCGAGACCATCGTCGCGGTCACGGGCACCAACGGCAAATCCTCGATCGTCTGGTTCCTGCGGCAGATATGGAGCCGCGCCGGCCTCAACGGCGCCTGTGTCGGCACCCTTGGCGTCACCACGCGCAACGGCCATTTCTGGGGTGGTCTGACCACGCCCGACCCGGTGGCCCTGCACCGCCAGATCGCGGCGCTGGCCAATGACGGCGTCAGCCATCTGGCGCTGGAAGCCTCCAGCCACGGACTTGACCAGCGGCGTCTGGACGGACTGCGCCTCGCCGCCGGCTGTTTCACCAATCTCAGCCACGACCATCTGGACTATCATCCGGACGCCGAGAGCTATCTGGCCGCCAAGCTGCGGCTGTTCCGGGACCTGCTGCCCAAGGGTGCGCCGGCCGTCATCAACATCGACAACGAGCCAGGCCGCAGGGCGGTTGCCGCCGCGCGCGACGCCGGCCTGCACGTCGTGACCTACGGAAAGGCCGGCGAGGCCGACATGCGCTTCGCCATCACGGACGCCGACCTGACCGGGCAGAACCTTCGGCTGGACTGGCCCGGCGGATCATCGTCGCGGACCCTGCCGCTTGTCGGCGACTTCCAGGCCGAGAACGCCGCCGCCGCTTTCGCGCTTGCTGTCTCGCTCGGCCTGCCGCCGCATCTGGCGCTGCAAGGTCTGGAGACGCTGCGCGGCGCGCCCGGCCGGTTGCAGCCTGCCGGACGGTCCGGCGACATGGCCGCCTTCGTCGACTACGCGCACACGCCGGACGCACTGGAATCCGCCATCCGCGCGGTAAAGGGCCACACAAGCGGCCGCGTGGTCACCGTCTTCGGTTGCGGCGGCGACCGCGACCGCGCCAAGCGCGCCGTCATGGGCCGTATCGCAGCGGATATGTCCGACGTCGCCATCGTCACCGACGACAATCCGCGCACCGAGGACGCCGCCGCCATCCGGGCCGAGATCATGGCCGCCTGCCCCGGCGGGATCGAGATTCGTGACCGCCGCGCGGCGATCTTCCATGCCGTCGGGCTGCTGCAGCCGGGCGATGTCGCATTGATTGCGGGAAAGGGCCACGAATCCGGCCAGATTGTGGGCAACGAAACGCTTCCGTTCGACGACCTGTCAGTGACAGGCGAGGCCATGGAGGCGCGACAATGACCGATATCTGGACCGAAACCGAAGCAGCAGCCGCGACCGGCGGCGAGATTACCGGAAGCTGGCACGCCAGCGGCGTATCCATCGACAGCCGCACCGTGGAGCCCGGCGACCTGTTCATCGCCATCGAAGGCGAGAACCAGGACGGGCATGTCTGGGTCAGGGATGCGCTGAACAAGGGCGCCGCCGCGGCGATGGTTCACGCACCGGTCGAAGGCGCCGACCCGGCAAAGCTGCTGATCGTCGAGGACACGATGGCAGGGCTGGAGGCGCTGGGGTGCGCCGCGCGGGCCCGCATGACCGCGACGGTCATCGGCGTCACCGGCTCGGCTGGCAAGACCGGCTGCAAGGAAGCCATCCGGCACGGGCTGGCGGCGACCGGCGCGTCGGTGCATGCCTCGGAGCGCAGCTACAACAATCACTGGGGCGTGCCGCTGACCCTGGCCCGCACCCCGCGCGACACGGATTTCGCCGTCTTCGAGATGGGCATGAACCATCCCGGCGAGATCGCCCACCTGACGGCGATGGTGCGCCCCGACGTCGCGCTCATCACGACCATCGCCGCCGCGCACATGGCCGCTTTCAACTCGCTGGACGAGATTGCCGACGCCAAGGCGGAGATCTTCCAGTCCATGGACGCCGCCGGAACGGCCGTCATCCCAGCCGACCTGCCGCAGACGAAGCGCCTGGCCGCCTCGGCCCGGAACGCCGGTGTCGGGCGGCTGGTCACTTTCGGCGCTGACGATCTGGCGACAGCGCGGCTGATCTGCGCCCGGGTCAGGCCGGACCGGTCCTGCGTCCGCGCCATGATCGGCGAGATCGAGGCCGCCTACTGCATCGGCCTGGCGGGAGAGCACTGGGTACTGAACTCCCTCGGCGTGCTGGCGACGATCCAGGCGGCGGGCGGCGACATGGGCCTGGCCGCCCCGGCGCTGGCCCGGATCCAGCCGATGGACGGTCGCGGAGCGAGGGTCGAAGTGAACACCGAGGCCGGCCCCTTCACCCTGATCGACGACAGCTACAACGCCAATCCGGCCAGCATGCGCGCTGCCCTCTCCGTTCTGGGCGCGTCGGAAACCGCATCGCGCGGCCGCAGGGTCGCGGTGCTGGGCGACATGCTGGAACTGGGCCCTGAAAGCGCGGAAATGCATGCCGGTCTCGCCGACGCGGTCATCGAATCCGGCGCACGGCTGGTCTTCCTCTGCGGCACGGACATGGCCGGCCTGGCCGACCGTCTGCGCGGCGAGGTCGAGGTCCACCACGCCCCCGATTCCCGCACTCTGACGCCCGTCGTGATGCAGGCGATCTGGGGCGGCGACGTGGTTCTGGTGAAGGGATCGCTCGGCAGCCGCATGGCGGTAATCGTCGAGGCACTGAAATCGCTCGAGGCCGCCGACGGCCTGCCCGACGTGGCCTGCGGCTGAGGGAGAGACGGATGCTCTACAACTTCCTCTTCCCGCTGGCCGACGACTTCCAGCTGTTCAACCTGTTCCGGTATCTGACTTTCCGGACCGGCGGCGCGGTGATGACGGCGCTGCTGGTCTGCTTCATCGTCGGTCCCCGTTTCATCGCCTGGCTGAAGTCGAAGCCGCGATACGCCCAGCCGATCCGTGATGACGGGCCGGCCAGCCACCTGCTAACCAAACAGGGCACGCCGACCATGGGCGGCTTCCTGATCCTGTTCTCGGTGGCGGTGGCGACGCTGCTCTGGGCCGACCTGACCAATCACTACGTCTGGATCGTCCTGTTCGTGACCATCAGCTTCGGCGCCATCGGCTTTGTCGATGACTGGTCGAAGGTTTCCGGCGGCACGCACAAGGGCCTGCCCGGCCGCACCCGTCTGCTGATCGAGTTCGGCGTCTGCCTGGTAGCGACCTACTGGCTGTCGCAGATCTCGCCCGACAACCTGTCGAACAAGCTCGCCTTCCCCTTCGTGAAGGATTTCGTCCTTGATCTCGGTCTCATGTTCCTGCCCTTCGCGATGTTCGTCATCGTCGGCACCGCCAACGCGGTAAACCTGACCGACGGGCTGGACGGGCTGGCCATCGTGCCGGTGATGATCGCATCGGGCGCGTTCGCGCTGATCGCATATGTCACCGGCCACACGGTCTTCGCCGAGTATCTACAGATCAACCATGTCCCCGGCGCGGGCGAACTCGCCGTGCTCACTGGCGCACTGGTTGGCGCGGCCCTGGGCTTCCTGTGGTTCAACGCTCCGCCGGCCATGGTCTTCATGGGCGACACCGGCAGCCTCGCGCTCGGCGGCGCGCTGGGATCGATCGCGGTTGTCGTGAAGCACGAATTCGTCCTCGCCATCATCGGCGGCCTGTTCGTGCTGGAAGCTGTCTCGGTAATCGTTCAGGTCGCCAGCTTCAAGCTGACCGGCAAGCGGGTCTTCCGCATGGCCCCGCTGCACCATCACTTCGAACAGAAGGGGTGGAAGGAGCCCACAATCGTGATCCGCTTCTGGATCATCGCCTTGATTCTGGCCCTGATCGGCCTGGCCACGTTGAAGCTGAGGTGAGCGCGATGATTCCATTGACGCCCTTCAGCGGCAGGCGGATCGGGGTTCTGGGCCTCGGCAAGAGCGGTCTCGCGACCGTGCGCGCGGGTCTGGCCGGCGGCGCGGAAGTGCTGGCATGGGATGACAGCGCAGAGCGCCGCAACGGTCTGGGTGATGTCCGGATGACCGATCTGGCAGGCCTCGACTGGCGGCCGGAGGATCTGCTGGTCCCGGCCCCCGGCATTCCGCTGACCCACCCGGCGCCGCACCCGGCCATCGCCGCCGCCATGGCCGCCGGCGCGACGGTCACCGGCGATATCGATCTCTATCAGCGTTGCTGCCCGGATACGGTCTTCGTCGGCATCACCGGCACCAACGGCAAGTCGACCACCACGGCGCTGCTGGCCCACATCCTGAACCAGTGCGGCAGGCCCGCCGTGGCCGCCGGCAATATCGGCACGCCGGTGCTGGAGCTGGAACCGCCGAAGCCCGGCGCGATCCAGGTGCTGGAGCTCTCGTCCTATCAGCTCGACCTGACCCGGAGTTTCCGCCCCGATGTCGGCGTGTTCCTCAACCTGACGCCGGATCATCTGGACCGCCACGGCGACATGGCCGGCTATCTGGCCGCCAAGGAGCGCATGTTCGCCAACATGACCGCCGAAGGCCGCTGCATTGTCGGTGTCGACGACAGCTACGGTGTCGAACTGGCCGGCCGACTGCGTGAACGCGGCCTGACGGTGATCGAGGTCGCGGTCGGCCGGTCTTTGCCGGAAGGCGTCTACGTGCTGGACGGCAGGCTCTATGAAGATGGCCTGAGCGTCTGCGACCTGAGCCGGGCGCAGGGACTGCCGGGCGCGCACAACCATCAGAACGCCGCCGTGGCATGGGCCGCCGAACGGGCGCTGGGCTGCGCCCCGGACGCCATCGCCCGCGCCATCGCGAGATTCCCCGGACTGGCGCACCGGATCGAGCGCATCGGCGCGGTCGGCGGCGTCAGCTTCTACAATGACTCCAAGGCGACCAACGCCGAGGCGGCAGCGAAAGCCCTGGCCGCGTTCGGGGACATCCACTGGATCGCGGGCGGCAAGCCCAAGGCCGGCGGCCTCGCCGCGGCCCTGCCCTTCACCGGCGGCGTCCGGCGCGCCTATCTGATCGGCGAGGCCGCGCAGGACTTCGCGGCGGAACTTGACGGCGTCACCGATACCGTCGGCTGCGGCACTCTGGCCAACGCGGTCGAGGCCGCCTGGCAGGACGCGCGGCAGGCCGGCGGCGGCACGGTACTGCTCTCCCCCGCCTGCGCCAGCTTCGACCAGTTCCCCAATTTCGAGGCCCGGGGAGAGGCATTCCGCGCCGCCGCCGAGTTCATCATCCAGCGCGAAGGAGCCGGCGAATGATCGGCTTCGGACGCACGGACAGATCGACGCTGGGCCGCTGGTGGTGGACCGTGGACCGGTTCTCGCTGCTGGCTTTCGTGGCGCTGATCGCGATCGGCATCACCCTGACCCTGGCCGCCGGACCAGCGACGGCGCATCGCAAGGGACTGGAGAGCTTCTTCTTCGTCGAGCGGCAGCTCGTCTTCCTGGCCCCGGCCCTGCTGGCGCTGGTCGGCCTTTCGATCCTGTCGGTCACCCAGGTGCGGCGGCTGGCGATCTTCGGCTTCCTGCTGGCATTCGCCGCGACCGCTGCGACGCTGTTCATCGGCACCGACGTCAATGGCGCATCGCGCTGGATCCGCTTCGCCGGCATGTCGCTGCAGCCGTCGGAGTTCCTGAAGCCGACCTTTGTGGTGGTGACCGCCTGGCTGATCGCCTCGGGCCAGCGCGACAACGCCTCCTTCCCCGGCGTGCTGGTATCGGCCGGCCTCTGCGCCGCGATCGTCGGCGTGCTGGCGATGCAGCCGGATATCGGCATGTCGCTGGTCGTTTCCTGTGTCTGGGCGGCGCAGTACTTCATTGCGGGCATGCCGCTGGCGCTGGTCGCCGGCATCGTCGCGCTGGGCGCGGGCGCGCTCTATGCGGCCTATCACCTGTTCGATCACGTGCATCAGCGCTTCGAGCGGTTCCTGGATCCGACTTCCGAGAACTATCAGGTCGACCGCGCCATGGAGGCCTTCCAGGCCGGTGGTCTGACCGGCGCGGGACCCGGTCAGGGTGAGATCAAGTATCTGCTGCCCGACGGGCATACGGATTTCATCTTCGCAGTCGCCGCCGAGGAGTTCGGGGCCATCGCTTGCGTCTTCGGCATCGCGCTGTTCGGCGTTGTCGTGGTGCGCGGCCTCTTGCGCATGCGGCGCGAGGAAGACCTGTTCATCGTGCTCTGTTGCACCGGGTTCCTGGCCCTGTTCGGGCTGCAGGCGGCGGTGAACATTGGCGTGAACCTGAACCTGCTGCCGACCAAGGGCATGACCCTGCCCTTCATCTCCTATGGCGGCTCGTCGCTGCTGGCCCTGTCGGTCGCGGCCGGATTCCTGCTCGCCCTGATGCGGCGTCAGCCAGGCGGAGCGGCCCGATGAGCGCAGCCCAGGCGACATATGTGCTGACCGCCGGCGGCACCGGCGGTCATCTGTTTCCGGCGCAGGCGCTGGCCGAGGCGCTGTCCCGGCGTGGCCACCGGATCGTGTTGATGACCGACCAGCGCGGCGCGGCCTATGGCGACCGTTTCCCCGGCGCGGACGTGCTGATCGTGCCGTCGGCCTCGCCGTCGGGCGGCATCATCCGCAAGGCGGGCGCGGCACTGAAGCTGATGCGCGGCGCGCTGATGGCGCGGCGGTCGCTGAAACGGATCAGGCCGGCCGCTGTCATCGGCTTCGGCGGCTATGCCTCGTTCCCGGCGCTGTGGGCTGCGGCGCGCCGCCGCCTGCCGATGATCCTGCACGAGCAGAACGCTCATCTGGGCCGGGCGAACCGAATGTTCGCCGGCAAGGCTTCGGCGCTGGCGCTCTCCTTCGAGCAGACGCGCGCCCTTGCTGAGGGCATCTCTTCGGATGTCACCGGCAATCCGGTGCGCGACGCAATTCTTGCCATCCGCACCAGAGCCTATGAAGGCCCGGGCCATGACGGTCCGATCCGTCTGCTGGTCTTCGGCGGCAGCCTTGGCGCATCCATCTTCGCTCAGGTGGTGCCAGCTGCCGTGGCCGCGCTGCCATCCCGCATCCGGGACCGGGTCCGCGTGACGCAACAGGTTCGCGAAGCCGAACTGGACACCGTCCGAGCCGCTTATGCAGAAGCCGGCATCGAGGCCGAACTGGCGAGCTTCTTCGACAACATGGATGAACTGCTGGCCGAGGCGCATCTGGTGCTCGCCCGTGCGGGCGCCTCGACCTGCGCCGAACTCACCGTCGCCGGGCGGCCCAGCGTGCTGGTTCCCTACCCCCACGCCGCCGACGATCACCAGACCGCCAACGCCAAGGCGCTGACCGATGCCGGTGCGGCCTGGCTGGTGCCGAACGCGAAGTTCGACGCGGCCGCCTGCACCCGCACGCTGGAAGCCCTTCTGGAAGACCCGGAGGCGCTGAAGCGCATGGCCCGCGCGGCACACGGCATGGCCCGCCCCGACGCAGCCGAATCCCTCGCCGATCTGGCCGAACGAGCGGGAGGCGGTGCATGAGACAGATGCCCCTCGATATCGGCCCGATCCACTTCGTCGGCATTGGCGGCATCGGCATGAGCGGCATCGCCGAAGTCATGCACAATCTCGGCTACAGGGTGCAGGGCAGCGACATCGCGGCCAGCGCCAATGTCGAGCGGCTGCGCGGTCTCGGCATTCCGGTCGAGATCGGCCACCGCGCCGAGAACCTGGGCCAGGCCGAAGCGCTGGTGGTTTCGACCGCCGTGAAACGCGACAATCCCGAAGTCGTCGCCGCCCGCGAGAACCTGATCCCGGTGGTGCGCCGCGCCGAGATGCTGGCCGAACTGATGCGCCTGAAATGGGCGGTCGCGGTCGGCGGCACCCATGGCAAGACCACCACGACCTCGATGATCGCGCAGTTGCTGGATTACGCCGGTATCGACCCGACCGTGATCAATGGCGGCATCATCAACGCCTACGGCACCAATGCCCGCCTCGGCGACGGCGAATGGATGGTGGTCGAGGCCGATGAGTCCGACGGCAGTTTCGTGAAACTGCCAGCCACCGCCGCGGTCGTCACCAACATGGATCCCGAGCACCTCGACTTCTATGCCGACTTCGAGGAGATCCGGGACGCCTTCGTCACCTTCGTCGAGAACCTGCCCTTCTACGGCGTCGCGGTGATGTGCATCGACCATCCGGAAGTGCAGTCACTGATCGGGCAGGTCACGGACCGCCGCGTCGTCTCCTACGGCTTCAGCCCGCAGGCCGATGTCCGCGGCGTCGACGTGAGCTTCGAGAACGGCCACGCCCGCTTTGCGGTCATCGTGCATGACCGGCGCAGCGGCGAGACCACACGGATCGACGATCTGACCCTGCCGATGCCCGGCCGACACAACGTGCAGAACAGCCTGGCCGCCATCGCCATCGCCCGCGAGATCGGCGTCTCCGACGACAAGATCCGGGAAGGCCTGGCGGGCTTCGGCGGCGTCAAGCGGCGCTTCACGAAGACCGGCGTCTCCGGCGGTGTCACCGTGATCGACGATTACGGCCACCATCCGGTCGAGATCGAGGCTGTCCTGAAAGCCGCCCGCGAAGCCACGAGCGGCCGGGTCATCGCCGTCGTGCAGCCGCACCGCTACAGCCGCCTCGCCGCCCTGTTCGAGGATTTCTGCGCCTGCTTCAACGACGCCGACACGGTGATCGTCGCCGATGTGCACCCCGCCGGCGAACTGCCCATCGAGGGCGCCGACCGCGACGGTCTGGTCTCCGGCCTGAAGGCGCGCGGCCATCGCCGGGTGCTCGCGCTCAGCGGACCGGACGCGCTGGCAACGCTGGTGAAGGACGAGGCCGGATCGGGCGACATGGTTGTCTGCCTTGGCGCGGGATCGATCACGCAATGGGCCAACGCCCTGCCCGAGGCACTCGACCGCCTGCAGTCGCAGCGGGGTGGCGCATGAACGCCATGACCGCCATCCCCCGCAACACCGCCCTGCTCGACCGCCTGCCGGAGGTGCGCGGCAGCTACACGCCCGGTGCGCCACTGAAGGACCTGACCTGGTTCCGCGTCGGCGGCCCGGCGGAGGTGCTGTTCCGACCGGTCGATCTGGACGACCTCACCGGCTTTCTGTCCAGCCGTCCCGCCGACGTGCCGGTCACCGTGATCGGCGCGGGCGCGAACCTGCTGGTCCGCGACGGCGGCGTGCGCGGCGTTGTGGTCCGTCTAGGCCGAGGCTTCGGCAAGATCGCCGACGACCCGCGCGGTCTTCGCGCCGGGGCGGGCTGCTCCAATGTCAGCGTGGCGCTCCGGGCCCGCGACCGCGCTCTTGCCGGCTACGAGTTCCTGCGCGGCATTCCCGGCTCGATCGGCGGCGCGCTGCGCATGAACGCCGGCGCCTACGGTCAGGAAATGAAGGACATCGTCCTGTCCGCTCGTACGGTCGACGGCGATGGCCGCCTGCATGAGTTCCAGATCGGTGAACTCGGTTATGGCTACCGACATTGCGGACTGGGCAGCGACCACGTCTTCGTCGATGCGATCCTGCGCGCCGAGCACGGTGACCGGGCAGCGATCGCCCGGCGCATGGATGAGATCAGCCGCGAGCGCCAGACCACCCAGCCGGTGAAGTCGGCGACCGGCGGATCGACCTTCGCCAATCCCGACGGCGCCAAGGCCTGGGAACTGATCGACCGCGCCGGCTGCCGCGGGCTGCGCATCGGCGGCGCACAGGTCAGCGAGCAGCACACGAACTTCATGATCAATCTGGGCGACGCGACCGCCGCAGACATCGAGACCCTTGGCGAGACCGTCCGCGACCGCGTGCGCGACATGTTCGGGATCGAGCTGCGCTGGGAAATCCGCCGCATCGGCGAATCCGGGGAGGCCCCGGCATGAAGCGGGTTGCGGTGATCATGGGCGGCTGGTCCGCCGAGCGCGAGGTCTCGCTGGTGACCGGCGAGGCCTGCGCCAGGGCGCTGGAGAACTGCGGCTATGACGTGGTGCGGATCGATGTCGGCCGCGACATCGGCCAGCGTCTGGCGCAGGAAGCCCCTGACGTTGTCTTCAACGCGCTGCATGGCCGCTTCGGAGAGGACGGCACGGTGCAGGGCCTGCTGGAGATGATGGGCCTGCCCTACACTCATTCGGGCGTGCTGGCTTCGGCCCTGGCGATGCACAAGCCGGAAGCCAAGCTGCTGTTCGCGGAGGCCGGGATTCCCGTGCCCAAGGGCGAGGTTCTGACCCGGCGCGCACTGGCTTCGCGGACCGACTGGACGGCGCCGATGGTCATCAAGCCGCTGAACGAGGGCTCCTCGGTCGGCGTCGAGATCATTCTGGAAGGCGACAACGCCCGCCCCCTGGACGGACACGATCCGGACGAGGTTGTCCTGGTCGAGCGCTACATCCCCGGCCGCGAGATCCAGGTGGCCGTGCACAACGACACCGCCATGGGCGCGATCGAGATCGTCAGCCCCGGCCGCTTCTACGACTACGAGGCCAAGTACGCTCCGGGCGGTTCGCGGCACCTGATGCCCGCGCCCATGCCGGAGAAGGACTACGAACTCGCCCTGGACTACGCGCTGCGCGCGCACCGGGCGCTGGGCTGCCGCGGCCTGACCCGTAGCGACCTGAGATACGACGACACCGGCGAGGGGCCGGCGTCGCTTTACCTGCTGGAGATCAACACGCAGCCCGGCATGACGCCGACATCGCTCGCGCCGGAGATCGCCGCTCATGTCGGGATCTCGTTCGAGGACCTCTGCAGGGATCTGGTGGAGGAAGCATCATGCGAGCGCTGAAGGTGGATGCGGCCGACCGCGTGCTGAACGACGAGAAGCCGGCCGAAGGCAAGAAGGCCGGCGGCAGGAAACAGCCGCGCCAGCGCGCGATGCCGCGCCGGAACCGCCGCCGCCGTCTGGCCTGGATCGCGGGATCGGGCGCGCTGACCCTGCTGGTCGCTGCCGGCGGCTGGGGCTATTCGCAGAACTGGCACGGCATGGCGCTCGATGCCGCCGACCGCGGCATCGACAGCGCGCATCGCGGGCTGGGTCTGGCGGTCGCCGAGGTCACGGTCTCGGGCCGCGACCGCGCCGGACCGGGTGCTCTGCGGGAGGCTCTTGGCGTCCGCATCGGCGATCCGATCCTGCGGCTGGATCTGGACGAGTTGAAGACCCGCCTGGAGACGCTGGGATGGGTCCGCGAGGCCTCCGTCTCCCGTCATCTGCCGGACCACCTGCATATCAGCATCGAGGAGCGCCGCCCCTTCGCCCGCTGGCAGATCGGCGGCCGCACCGCCCTGATCGACGAGGATGGCGTGGTGATCCGCGCCAATATCGGCGGGCGCTATCTGCACCTGCCCCGGCTGGTGGGTCCGCAGGCCAATCTGCGCGCCGCCGAGCTGTTCGAGCTGCTGCAGCACTCGCCGCGCCTGGCCGCGCAGGTGAAGTCCGCCAGCCTGGTGCGCGAACGCCGCTGGGACATCGGCATGGACAACGGCATCACCGTGCGCCTGCCCGAAGAGGAACCCGGCGAGGCCTGGTCGCGGCTGAACGACGTCGACCGCCGCGACGGCCTGCTTGCCAAGCGCCTGAACCTGATCGACCTGCGCGTGCCCGGACGGGTGATCGTGCGCCGCAAACCCAAGCCCGCCGAAGACGGGCCCGAAAGGGAGACCTGATCCAATGGCTTCTTCACGTTCTCCCATCATTGCGGCTCTGGACGTCGGTTCGTCGAAGATGTCCTGCGCGGTCGCGGTCGCCGAACCCGGAGGCTATCGCATCATCGGCGCGGCCACCCGCCGCGCCCACGGCCTGCGCAAGGGTGCGATCACGGACATGGAAGCCGCGGAGTCGGCAATCCGCTCGGTGGTCGACATGGCCGAACGCAACGCCAAGACCGAGATCCGCGAGGTCTATGTCTCGCTGTCCGGTGGCACGCCCGCCTCCCACACCGTGGGCGTCGAGATCGCCGCCCCGGACCGCGCCATCGACGACCGCGACGTGCAGCGCCTGCTGCGCCAGGCCGGGGCGCGCTCGGAGCCGGGTGAACGCGCCGTGCTGCACGCCATTCCCGTCGGTTTTGCCCTGGACGGCCAGACCAGCATCTCCGACCCGCGCGGCATGGTCGGCCGCCGCCTGGGCGTCAATGTGCACATCGCCACCGCCTCCAGCGCGGCGCAGCGCAATCTGGAAAACTGCGTCATGCGGGCTGATCTCGCGCCCGCCGATCTGGTCGCCGGCGCCTATGCCGCGGGCCTGGGCGCACTGACCTGGGACGAGCGCGATCTGGGCACCACCGTCGTCGATCTCGGCGCGGGCGTGACCAAGGTCGGCATGTTCCGGGAAGGCAATCTGGTTCACATCGACTGCATCGCCATCGGCGGCGCTCATGTGACCAACGACGTGGCGCGCATCCTGGCGACCTCCATCGAGGGCGCGGAGCGGCTGAAGACCACGCGGGGCGGCGTCTATGTCGGTCCACAGGATGACGAAGTGACCATCCCGGTTCCGTCGGTCGGCGACGGCTGGACGGGCGGCTCCAACCAGATGCCGCTCAGCCTGCTGATCGGGGTCATCCGCCCCAGGGTCGAGGAGATTCTGGAGACCGTCCGCGAGCGCATCGATTCCAGCGGCCACGCCGCCATGGCCGGCCGCAAGATCGTGCTGACCGGCGGCGGCAGCCTGCTGACCGGTATCGACCGGCTGGCGCAGGACATCCTGAACAAGCCGGTCCGCATTGCGCGGCCGCAGGGCGTCTCCGGCATGCCGGAGGCCATGGACAACCCGGCACACACGGCGCTTGCGGGCTGCCTGGCCTTCGCTGGCCGCCGGCTGGAGGCGCGCGCACAGCTCAGCGCGGCCGTCCCGACGCAGCAGCGCGGCGGCTCGATCGCCCGCTTCGGGCGCTGGCTGCGGGAGAACTTCTGATGAGCAGCGATTTCACGACGACGCCCCGCAAGAGGGCGGCAAGGGCAAGGCGCATCCCTGATTGCGCAACGATCCGGCGGAACCGGACTTCACCACTGTATCCCCCGGTCGGGAAGGAATAGGAGGCCTGACATGCCGATCAATCTGAGCACACCCGAATTGAACGAGACACTGCCGCGCATCGTCGTCTTCGGCGTCGGCGGCGCCGGCGGCAATGCCGTCAACAACATGATCGAAGCCGAGCTTCAGGGCGTCGAGTTCGTCGCCGCGAACACCGATGCTCAGGCGCTGACCAAGTCGAAGACGCAGCGCCAGATCCAGCTTGGCGCGGGCCTGACCCAGGGTCTGGGCGCAGGCGCGCAGCCGCAGATCGGCCGTCAGGCCGCCGAGGAGGCGCTGCCGCAGTTGATGGAACATCTGGACGGCGCGCACATGTGCTTCATCACCGCCGGCATGGGCGGCGGCACCGGCACCGGCGCTGCGCCGGTGATTGCCCGCGCGGCCCGCGAGGCCGGCGTGCTGACTGTCGGCGTGGTCACCAAGCCGTTCCAGTTCGAAGGCAAGCGCCGGATGATGATCGCCGATGAGGGCGTGAAGGAACTGCAGCAGAATGTCGACACGCTGATCGTCATTCCGAACCAGAACCTGTTCCGCGTCGCCAACGAGAAGACCACCTTCGCCGACGCATTCAAGATCGCCGACGAGGTGCTGCATTCGGGCGTCCGCTCGATCACCGACCTGATGGTCGAGCCCGGCCTGATCAACCTGGACTTCGCCGACGTCCGCACCGTCATGAACGAGATGGGCAAGGCGATGATGGGCACCGGCGAGGCCGAGGGCGAGGAACGCGCCCGCCAGGCGGCCGGCGACGCCATCGCCAATCCGCTGCTGGAAGACCTCAGCCTGAAGTCGGCCCGCGGCGTGCTGATCAACGTGACCGGCGGCATGGACCTGACGCTGCACGAGGTCGACGAGGCCGCCAGCCTGATCCGCGAGGAGGTGGACGAGGACGCCCACATCATCATCGGCTCGATCCTGGACCCGGCGCTGGACGGCAAGATGCGCGTCTCCGTCGTCGCAACCGGCATCGAGGTAATCGAGGGCCAGACCGCCAAGCCGATCTCGGGCTTCACCCCGCGTGTGGTGACCGGTTCGGATCCCGCGCCTGCTCCGGCGGCTGCTCCGGCCCAGACCGAGGTGCCGATGCCGCAGCCGATGCCCGCGCGCATGCCGTCCTTCGGCGCCACCGCGGGCGCAACCGCCATGAAGATGGAAGTACAGGAAGAGGTCGTGGCCGAGGAGGTGATCCAGCCGCAGGAGCCGGAGGTCGCGATCGATGACGTCGCCCAGCCGGTGGCCGAGACAGCGCCGGAGCCGGTGCAGCCGGTCGAGGCCGAGGCGCCGAAGAGCGACTACCAGTTCCCGACCTTCCCGACCAACCGCAACGGCCCGCCCGCCGCGGCGCCCATGGTCGGCGGCGTGAAGCAGACCGCCCCGGTGAAGCCGGCGGTGGAAGAGGCTGCTCCGGAACCGAAGAAGGGACGGTCGCTGCTGGACCGCCTGACCGGCCGTTCGGCGAAGCAGGAAGCGCCCGAGCGGCAGGAGCCGCGCCGGCCGCTTTTCGCCAGCCGCGAGGAGCCGAAGGCGGACCTGAACGACCCGCAGATGGCCGCCCCGCGGCTGGATCTGGGAGAGCCGGAACAGCCCGTCCGCCAGCCGGTCGAGGATGATCTGGACATCCCGGCTTTCCTGCGCCGCCAGGCCAACTGAGACCATTCCGGCCAGGGGCCGGGAGAGGGGTAACAGTGGGTAACAAAGAGTGACTTGAGCGCTATCCGGGCGATTCATATACCCGGATAGCGCCTTTCTTTTTGTGATTCATGCAATTGGGCTGGCACACGAGAAGGCCGGAGGGAAACCGTGACACACGGCGTCCAGCGGCGGGCAGCCCGAAAGGGCCGGAAGAGGGTGAGTAAAGTGGCTTTTCAGAAGACCATCGCGAACAGGATCGAAACCAGGGGCGTTGCGCTGCATTCGGGCGTCGACGTGACCATGGCATTCGCGCCCGCGCCTGCCGGTACCGGCATCGTCTTCCGCCGCACCGATCTGGAGGGCGAGGCTGCGCTGATCCCGGCCCGCTTCGACCATGTCGCCGACACGCGGCTGTGCACCGTGATCGCCAATCGCCACGGCGCTTCGGTCGCCACAATCGAACACATCATGGCGGCGCTGGCCGGCATGGAAATCGACAATGTCTTTGTCGAGCTGTCCGGCGCCGAGACGCCGGTCATGGACGGCAGCGCCCGTCCCTTCGTCGACATGCTGCGCAAGGCCCGGCCGGTGCAGCAGGATGCGCGCCGCAAGTTCATCCGCGTGCTGAAGGAAGTGCGCGCCGGTGAAGGCGACTACTGGGCCAGCCTGAAGCCGGCCGACGAGTTCAGCCTGAGCTTCAACATCTCCTTCGCCAATCCGCTGCTGGCCAGCCAGTCGACCAGCTTCGACAAGGTCTCCGGCGACTTCGTCCGCGATATCGCCTCGGCCCGCACGTTCTGCCTGTACGAGGAGATCGAGGGCATGTGGGCCGCCGGCCTCGCCAAGGGCGGTTCGCTGGACAACGCCGTGGTCGTCAAGGGCGATCAGGTGATGAACCCAGAAGGCCTGCGCTTCGAGGACGAGAGCGTCCGCCACAAGGCGCTGGACGCCATCGGCGATCTCTACACCGCGGGCCATGCCGTCGTCGGCGCCTATCACGGCGAACGCGCGGGTCACGGGCTGAACAACCAGCTTCTCAGGGCCCTGTTCGCCGATCCGGCGAACTATGCGATCGAAGAGGTCCAGGCCTGGGACGCAGAGCTGGTCGACGCCGCCGACTGACCGGCCGGTTCAGCCGCTCCGCTGTGTCGAGGCGCGGCGGATCATCCCGCTCATCAGGATCACCGGCGCGATGCCGGCCAGCACGATGACCAGCGCAGGCAGGGCCGCCTGCTCCAGCAGTTCGTCCTTCGCATACTGATAGACCAGCGTCGCCAGTGTCTCGAAATTGAAGGGACGCAGCAGCAGCGTCATCGGCAGTTCCTTCATCACATCGACAAAGGCAAGCAGCGCACCCGTCAGGGCCGATCCCCTGACGATGGGCAGGACGATGCTTCGCAGCCCGCCGGCATAGCTTCTGCCCAGCAGGCGTCCGGCATGCAGCAGGTTCGGCGGCACCCGTGAGGCACCGGTCTGGAACGCGCCGTAACCGACGGCCTGGAAGCGTACCAGACAGGCGATCAGGACCAGCGCCAGGCTGCCGGTGAGATAGATCCCGTTGTCGATGTTCAGCGCCGAATAGAGGCCTTCGAGCAGATCGTCGATAGCGCCCGAAAAGGTCAGCACGCCGATGGCCAGTATGGTGCCCGGAAAGGCGTAGCCGATGGCCCCGGCGCCGGCGACCCACTTGAGGAAGCGGCTGCCGCTGAAGGCCGCCGAGAGCACGATCACCGCCGAGAAGCCGAGGATCAGCGCGGCGCTGCCGCCGGCGACCAGGAACGAATTCGCGGTGACTTCCAGCACCATGCCGTAGTCGCCGATCGAGAGCCCCTGCAGCACGAAGGTCAGCAGCACGCCCGCCGGTATCAGGAAACCGAGGCTCACCGGGATCAGACATAGCAGCAGGCAGAAGATGGCTCCTGCACCCCGCAGGCGGATGGGCGCAGGTCCCACGGCATGACGGCTGCCGCCCTCGAAGCGGCGCTTGTTGCGGGCATAGAGTTCGATCACCAGCAGGGTAACGACGAAGAAGGTGGCGACGGAAGCGATCTGCGCCGCCGCGGGCAGGCTGTTCATGCCGAGCCAGACATTGAAGATGCCGAGCGTCAGGGTCTCCAGCGCGAAATATTCGACCGTGCCGAAATCCGAGACCGTCTCCATCAGCACCAGCGCCAGCCCCGCAGCGATGGCCGGGCGCGCCAGCGGCAGGGCTACATTCCAGAAGGCGCTGCTGCGGTGAATGCGGGCGGCGTCGAACAGCGACGACGGCGTCATCCTGAAGGCGATGCGCGTCATCATGTAGACATAGGGATAGAGCGCACCGCCCAGCACCACGATGGCCCCGCCCATGGAGCGGATCTCGGGGAACCAGTAGTCGCGCGAGGTCTGCCAGCCGAACAGGTCACGCAGCGCGCCCTGGACCGGTCCGGCATATTCAAGCAGGTCCGTATAGGTATAGGCGACGATGTAGGCGGGCACGGCTGCCGGCAGCAGCAGCGCCCAGTCGAGCATGCCGCGGCCCCGGAAGTCGTAACGCGAGACGATCCATGCTGCGCCGACGCCAAACAGCACGGCGACCACCGAAACGCCCGCCATCAGGCCCAGCGTGTTGCCGACATAGCCGGCCAGAACGGTCTCGAAGAGATGCCCCCAGAGGCCCTCGCTGTCGCCACTGGCCGCGGCGAAGACAGCGACGATCGGTGCGATCAGGATGGCCGAAAGGGCGACCACCAGCACCGAAGACAGCCGCAGCCGGAAAGTCAGCCGCGGCGAAGCCGGCCGTATCGCGGTGACGTCTACCACCCGACCCGGTCGATGATCCGCTGTGCCGCCGGCGCCAGTTCGGCGATCGCCGCGATGGGCAGCGGATCGGCCTTGAAGGTGCCCCAGGCTTTCAGCTCGTCGGGAATGGCGACCTTCGGGTTCACGGGGTATTCGGTGTTCACCTGGCCAAAGAGCTGCTGCGCCGTGTCGCCGGTCATGAACTCGAGGAAGCGCACCGCATCCTCGGCATTGTCGGCGTATTTCGCGACGCCGCCGCCGGAAATGTTGATGTGATTGCCCCGGTCGTCCTGATTGGTGAAGACCAGCCGGACCGAAGCGGCCCAGTCACGCTGGGCGGGATCGTCGGAGGTCGCCAGCTTGCCGAAATAGTAGTGATTGATGATGGCCAGGTCGCACTCGCCCTCGTAGATCGCCTTGACCTGTGCGCGGTCATTGCCCTGGGGTCGCCGGGCCAGGTTCGCGACCAGTCCCTCGGCCCATTTCTCGGCCGCTTCGGCGCCGTCGGCGGCGATGATCGACGCCAGCAGGGCACGGTTGTAGACATGGCTGCCGGGGCGCGAGCAGATGCGGCCGGCCCATTTCGGATCGGACAGATCCTCGATGCGCGCGAACGACCCTTCCGGCACACGCTCACGGGAAACCGCGACGGCACGCGCGCGGGTCGACAGGCCGAACCACCGATTGCCCGGATCGCGCAGATTGGCGGGGATGTTTCTGTCCAGCACTTCCGAGCGTACCGGCTTCAGCAGGTCCTTGTCGGCGTAGATCGCGAGACGCCCGATATCGACGGTCAGAACCAGATCGGCGGGGCTGCGCTTGCCCTCGATCAGCAGCCGTTGCGCCAGTCCCTTCGAGGCATAGACGATGTTCACCTTCACCCCGGTCTCGGCGGTGAAGGCGTCGACAAAGGGCTGGATCAGGAAGGGCTGCCGGTGCGAGTAGATGTCGAGCTCTCGTTCGGCCCGGGCGTCGGCCGCGAATCCGGCGGCGACGGCAATGGCCGCGCCGATCTGCAGCGCGGTCCGGCGCAGGCCCGAACCGGCGCGCCGTGTGAACAGGGTCTTGATCATGTCTTCACTCCGCTTTCCGTAAGCGAACAACAAATGCGCGACCGCCGCCCCGCATTCGCGGAACGGCGTCAGATAGATTGACTTGAGGCTGTGTGCCTTCTCCCCCACGACGCCCTCGACGCCGAAGCGCAGCGTCTCCCCCCTCTCCGATAGCACCAGCGTCCGCCCAAGCAAATCCCACACAGCGAGAACAGCGCCGAAATTCCGGTCGTGATGGCGGGTATCGAGGGAGTGATGGATCTGATGCTGGGCCGGTGAGATCAGGACGCGCTCAAGCAGGCGTCCGTATCGCAGATGCACATGCGAGTGCCTCAGGTTCGATCCCAGCGCGTTGAAGGCGAAGGTGAACACGCTCGCCCCCAGCACCGTGAACAGGTCGACCGCCGATCCCAGGAAGAAGATGAACACGGCGATCGTGCTGCCCTGCACCACCGCGCTGCGCAAGGCGAAGAACACACCCTCGACAGGATGGGTGCGATAGACCGTGAGCGGCGTCAGGACCTCGGCGGTGTGGTGGACCTTGTGGAAGGCCCAGAGCATCGGCGAAGCGTGCATCCAGCGGTGGACCAGATACCGCGACAGGTCATCCAGCACGAAGAGGAACGTGGTGTAGCCCGCGATCACGAGCCAGCCGGCGGCCTCGACCATCGGACGCCCGCCGAAGACGTCATGCAGCGCGTGGAACAGCAGCGTCGCCAGCGCGACATTGGTGATCAGCCGCGGTGCGATCAGCATCATCACCGCCTGGTTGATCAGCACGATCAGATAGTCGGTCCGCGCCGAGCGGGCGAACCAGATCCGGGGATCGAGAAACCGCCGCAGGCCCGACATCGCCCCCTTCGTCGGCGTACGCCAGAACGAGAAAACCCCGGCCAGCATCGCAATGAGCAGGGCCGAGGCCAGATAACCCAGGAAGACGCGCTTCTGCGGGTTGAGAAACGCGTCCATTATCTTGTCGATCCAGTCCTCGATCATGCCGGGCATCCGAAAGGGACCGGCGGGCCGCCCGGAGACGGCCCGCCGGACCGGGTCAGTCGTTTTCGGCGCTGGAGCCGGAACCGAGCTTCTTGGACAGGTCGCCCAGGTCGGCCAGCGCATCATTGTTGCGCGCCTTCACGCCAAAGCTGTCGAGCATCAGCTTCTGGACCTTCAGCATGTGCACCATGTACTCGCCGAGACCCGTGGCCTCGCCCTTGACATAGTTGCCGGCGCTGTCGACATCGACGACCTGGCTGCTGTTCGGCATCACCGGGCCGAAGCCGATCAGGCGATTCAGACGCACGGCGGTCTCGCCCAGATTGGTGCGGCCGGTCTGCAGCGCGAGGGCGAAGCCCTTCATCTCGCCCCAGTGCTTGATGTAGTTGTCCAGCAGCTTGGCGGTGTCCTCACCGGCGTCCAGCGCCTTGTTGAGCGCCGCGGCGTCCTTGTAGACCGAGCCGGCATACTTGAAGACGGCCTCGGCCAGCACGGCCTGCCAGTTCTCCTCGATCACGGCAGCATAGCCGCGCAGGGTCTCCCGCTGGGCCGCGCTCAGCGCGGCGCCGTTGGCGTCGGTCAGCAGCTGACGGCCATCCAGGAACGCACCGGTGATGGTGTGCAGATAGCTGGTGCCCGCGCCGCCCTTGTCGAAGCCGGCGGCGTAGTAGGCAGGACCGAACACCATCTCGGTGTAGAGATCGACCACGCCGTTGCCATTGCGGTCCGCCTTGGCGAAGACCTTCTCATCCTGCTTGGCGATGGCGTAGACCTCGGCGGCGGTCAGGCTCATCGTGTGCGCCGGCGTGCCGAAATAGCCGAAGGCCTCGTCCCAGGAATGCTCCTTGCCGGTATAGGCCGCGCCCTCGGAATAGGGCTTGTCGTTCGGCTTCTTGTCGGCGCCCAGGTTCTCGTCGAGATAGACATCGACGACCTGGTTGTAGGCCATGGCGCCCAGGATGAACTTGGAGATCAGCTGCGGGTAGTTGTAGCCGTTCGCGGCATCGACCCCACCCTTGGCGGAGGAAGCCTTGTCGATCCAGAAGGCGACGACTTCGGGCCCGGTCATGGCGTTGGGCCAGCCAGTCACCGCGCCCTTGTAGGTCTTGCCGGCGATGTTCTTGCCCTTGGAGAGATCATCCACATTGGCCGGAGACACCTTGAAACCGCCCTTGGAAACCGGCGCGATGATGGCGCGCCCGGCGTCCTCACCGCTGAAATAGGCCGTGAGCTGGGCCTTCAGGTCCGCATTGGCGGAACCGTTGCCCTTGCCGGCCAGCTTCTTCAGCGAGTCGTGCAGGACGTGGCGGGCGATCTGGCCAGTGTAGGACACCGAGCTGGTCTTTGAGCCCGTGTACCCCTTCACGGTGACCGGAAAACCGGCATAGACGCGGTCGTCGGCATTGGCCTGCCCGGCCAGTACGGCAGCAGCAGCAAAGGCGATCGCGCCAGCGCTGTTACGGATGTTCATTGTCAGGACTCCCCCGGAGATTTGTGCGACTAAGTCTCAATTACAGATCGCCCCCGAAATCGTCAACAGGAATGCAAGTCATTCGCATTGTCTGAATGGCTGCCCCCTGCAGACGGCATGACGCCACGCGCTGATAGCTGCACAAACAGGCTTGGCGTTCTCCGTTCCGGCTCTATTGTCTCGGCATGACCGTGCACGCGCCGACCCAACAAAGCCGCCCCGACGGGTTCGCGCTGATGATCTTCCTGATGCTGGTTACCGTGTGGGGCCTGTTGTGGCCGGCCATGAAGATCGCGGTCGCGGAGATTCCTGTCCTCAGCTTCCGCGCCATCGGATCCATGATGGCCGTGGCCGCCATGGCGACGATCACGATCGCCATGGGACAGAGCCTGAAGGTGCCGAAGGGCAAGCTCCTGCTGCTGGCCATTGGCGGCATCTTCAATGTCGGCGCGTGGCTCTATCTGTCGGCGGTTGGCGTCACGCTGATCGGCGCCGGGCGCGCCGCGCTGATCGCCTACACCATGCCGGTCTGGGCCTTCCTTCTGGGCATTCCGATTCTGGGCGAGCGGGTGACGCTCTGGCGTCTCGGCGGACTGGGCCTGGCCATGTGCGGCCTGGCGATCCTGATCGGCGAGGACATCAGCGCCGTGGACCGCAACCCGACCGGCGTTCTGGTGATGATCGGCGCTGCCTGGTGCTTCGCCTTCGGCACGGTCTGGCAGAAGCGCACCGAATACGACATGCCACATTTCGCGGTGATGACCTGGCAGATGCTGTTCGGCACGCTCCCGCTGGTGATCCTGGCCATCCCCGAACTGCCAACCCTGAAGCCGGTCTCGTGGCAGGCCATGGCGGCGACGGTCTATGCCGGCCTGATCGCGCAGGTCTTCGGCGTCGCCGCCTATCTGTGGCTGGTCAAACGGCTGCCGGTGAAGACGGCGTCCCTGTCGGTGCTGCTGGTGCCGCTGGTCGGGCTGTCGTCATCGGCGCTGCTGCTTGGCGAGCAGTTCGGCTGGATCGAGCTGGCGGCGGCGGCGCTGATCTTCGCCTCGATCGGCACCGCCTTCGCTCCCGAGAAATAGGCCAGCCGATCAGATCGGCTTCTGACCGATCACCCGGCGGCCGGCGTTGAGCTCCCTGAGATAGGCGATACCGTCATCGGCAATGGCCTCGCCGATATGCAGGCCTTCCTCGCGCTCCAGATCATCGACATCGATCCAGTTGGCGTAGAGCGGCCGTGTGCGCTCGGTGATGATGCCGGCGTTCAGCAGCGTCTTCACCAGCACGCGCATGATGTTGGTCGGGTCGCGCAGGCTTTCGCGGCGCATGCTGTCGCGGTCGCTGTAGACCTCGCGCACGGCGTCGCGCACCCATTCCCACTCCAGTCCGAACTGCGGATAAATGTGCCGCTTCTGGCGGATGTTGGTGAGATTGTAGAGCAGGGTCTCGAAGCACTTCGCGGCCCAGTCCTCGACGATCTCGTGCTCCTTTGCCGACAGTTTCGGGATGGTCCGGTCGGCCCAGATCTTCCCGAACTTGTGGTGGAAGGCCTCGTCCGTCATGACCAGCTGCACGAGCCGCTTCAGGACCGGGTCGTTGGTGTGGCGGTGCAGGTTGGCGAAGGCGCCCATGGCCAGGCCCTCGATCAGCATCTGCATGCCGACCAGCTTCTTGTACACCTCCGGCGCCATGACCAGCTCGTTCATCAGGCTGCCCAGCGCGTCGCCAACGGTGTAGGCCGTACCCCAGCGGGTCTTGATGTAGCGGGCAAAGGCGGTGACGTGGCGGGCTTCCTCGCGGGCCTGGTTGGAGGCGTATTCCTGCGCGCCCGGATCGACCAGGATGTGGCAGAGGCTTGCCGACAGGCTCATCGCCCCCTGCTCGCCATGCAGGATCGAGGACAGGCCCCAGCGGGTGGATTCATTGGCCAGCCGGATCTGCTGTCCCTCGTCCAGACGGTCGAGCACGGCGCCGGTCAGTTCCGGTACCTGCTCCGGCGGCATCAGGTATTCGTTTTCCAGGTCGAAGGGCTGGCTGAAATCCACATATTTCGGATCCAACGGATCCCAGAAATGGTCATGCGTGGCCGAGATGATCTGGTCGAAGGCGTCCGAGCGGCGGTTGTAGCGCTCGACATCCATCATCACCGGGAACGCGTCCCGGTCGACGGTGTCGTAGGACGGATCGTGAGTGATGTGCTGAGCCATGACGTTACCTCCCCAAGTGACGCAGCATGGTTATCTCGAGTTGACGTTAACGTCAATCATGACCCGACGTCAGCCTGCGGGATGGCATCGCGATGGGCGCTTCAATCCCCGCGGATATGGCTCTAGGCTTCCCGCGGAGTCGAACCTGAAGGGATCGCGACGATGCAGGAAGCCGGTTTCAAGGCGCGGCTCGGCTGGGCCATGTATGACTGGGCCGCCCAGCCCTTCTTCACCATCATCTTCACCTTCATCTTCGGTCCCTATTTCGTCTCCCAGGTGGTCGGCGATCCGGTGGCGGGTCAGGCGCTGTGGGGCGACACCCAGACCATCGCCGGGCTGATCATGGCCTTCATGGCGCCGGTGCTGGGCTCTCTGGCCGACGCCACCGGCCCGCGCAAGCCCTGGGTGATCGGCTTCAGCACGCTCTGCATCCTCGCCTGTTTCGGCCTTTGGTTCGCGGTGCCGGGCGCAGACAGCGCGACGCTCGCCTTCGTCATCGCCTGCGTGGTGATTGGCGTTATCGGCGTCGAGTTCTCGATCGTCTTCAACAACGCCATGCTGCCCAATCTGGCCAGCGGCGAAAGGATCGGACGGCTGTCCGGATTCGGCTGGGCCATGGGCTATGTCGGCGGCCTGATCGCGCTGGTCATCATGCTGATCGTGACCGGGCAGTTGCCGGGCATCCCCGGCCCCGGTTTCGCCGATCCGGCGACGCCATCACGGCTGGCCGGACCGTTTTCCGGGCTCTGGTTCCTGGTCTTCCTGATCCCGTTCCTGATCTGGACGCCGGACACGCCGAAGATCGTCGACAGCCGCGTCGAGGCGGTGAAGAAGGCGCTTCGGGAGTTGCGCCGCACCATCGGCACCCTGCCCCAGCGCCCGAACATCTTCCGATTCCTGATCGCGCGGATGATCTACTATGACGGCCTGAACGCGATCTTCGCCTTCGGCGGCATCTATGTCGCCGCGCAGTTCGGCTGGGGTCTGCTGGAGCTGGGCCTGTTCGGCATCATCGCGCTCGCCACCGGCATTCCGGGCAGCCTGATGGGCGGCTGGCTGGACGACCGTATCGGATCCAAGGCGACGCTGTTCCTCTCGGTGGGCGGCCTGATCGTCGTCGTCGTCGGCCTGCTCTCGGTGGGCGACGGCCACGTCTTCTTCTTCGTGCCCATGGACTTCCCGACACCGGATGACGGGCTGTTCGCCTCGTCAGCCGAACTGGTTGTCGTCGGTCTGACGGCGCTGCTCGGCATCGTCGCGGGTCCGGCGCAGGCGGCCAGCCGCTCCATGGTCACCCGCCTCGCCCCGCCGGATCAGATGGGCCAGTATTTCGGCCTGTTCAGCCTGTCGGGCAAGGTCACGTCCTTCGTCGCGCCCTTCGCCATCGCCCGGGTGACCGAGGCCAGCGAATCCAGCCGCATCGGCGTCTCGGTGATTCTGGTGTTCCTGGTCGTCGGCCTGGCGATCCTGACCGGCGTGAAGGAAATCCGCGACCCCGACATCTGAAACGCGGCCGGAACCGGAACAGCACCGCCGGGCCAGCGGGCCCCGACGGCAAGCGGGACGTCCCCAACTGCCTGATCGGCATAGCAGTGTTGCAGGAGCAACAAGCCTCTGCGAATATTGCGCCAGCGGTGCTGGGGAGCAAAAAGCACCAGCGCTCGGTAACAGGGAGGAAGTACTCGATGAAGTTTATCGCCAAGACTGCGGCTGTCGCCGCACTGGTGGCCGCGCCGGCCATCGCCAGCGCCGAAGGGCTGCCGGAAAAGATGACCTGGACGGCCTATGGCACCACCGCTTCGGGCTATGCCCAGTCGGTCGCCATCGGCAATGCGCTGGGCGATGCCTACGGAATCAAGATGCGTGTCATTCCGGGCAAGAACGACGTCAGCCGCATGGCCCCGCTGCGCGACGGCCAGGCCGACTACTGCGCCTGTGGCGCGGCCGTGCTGTTCGGTCAGGAAGCCACCTTCCTGTTCGCGTCGGAAGAATGGGGACCGCAGCCGCTGCGCGTCGTCATGACCGCCGTCAGCTCCAACAACCTGGCCCTGGCCACCGCCAAGGACGCCAACATCAAGACCATGGCCGACCTGAAGGGCAAGCGCGTCAGCTACGTCGTCGCGGGCGACGCCCTGAACTGGAACGCCGAGGCCAACATGGCCTTCGCCGGACTGTCCTGGGACGATGTGCAGAAGGTCGAGGTTTCGGGCTTCAAGGCTTCCGTCGACGCCATCATCAACGGCCAGTCCGACGCCGCCTTCATGTCGACCGTGACGCCGCATGCGCAGCGTCTGGCCGCCAGCCCGCGCGGCATCTACTGGCCGCCGCTGCCGCATGACGACGCCGAAGGCTGGAAGCGTCTGAACGCCGCGCAGCCGATCGCGCTGCAGCATGTCGCCACCGCGGGCGCCGAGATCTCGGCGGACAATCCGCATGTCGGATATGTCTACCCGTACCCGATCCTGGTGACCAACGCGACGCAGAACGCCGACGAGGTCTATGCGCTGGCCAAGTCGATCCAGGCCACCTATCCGAAGTTCAAGACCGCGGCGCCGGGCGCCGATGGCTGGGCGCTGGAGAACCAGACCATGGTCTGGGGCCTGCCGTACCACGAGGGCGCCATCCGCTACTACAAGGAAGCCGGCACCTGGACCCAGGAGGCCCAGGACAACAATGACATGCTGATCAAGCGTCAGCAGATCATCGCCGACGCCTGGAAGTCCATGGGCTCGGTCGCGGGCATGAGCCCGGAAGACATCCGCGCCAAGTGGATGCCGATCCGTGCCGCAGCCCTCACGGGCGCCGGCATGCCGGTCGTCTTCAAGTGATCGGCTGACCTGAATGAACGAGACTGCTGGCTCCGGGCCGGCGAACCCCGCTGGGGGTTCGCCGGCTTCCGGCCAGAAGATGGTGGCGGCCGATGCCGAATTCCGGTACCGGCCGCTATCGCCTTTCTGGCGCACGGTCCTGATCGCCACCACGGTGATCACGGTCCTGCTTTCGATCTACAAGCTTTTCAATCTGGGCCACATGGTGGGCTACGTGCCTATCGACACCCAGTATTTCTTCGTATTGCTGGCGCTGCTGCTGCCGCTCTGCTTCCTGGTCTTCCCGATGAAGAAGCAAACGGGGGGCGGCACGGACACCGTGCTGTTCGGTGTCGACATACTGCTGATGGTCGCGGCCATCGGCTGCAACATGTACCTGTTCACCTACGCGCTGGACATCGTCAATCTGGGCTGGGAATGGGCCGCGCCGACCCATATCCAGATCGCGGCCGGCATTCTCTGGCTGCTGGTGATGGAGGCGACCCGCCGCGCCGCGGGCCTCTCGGTCTTCATCATCGTACTGGTGTTCTCGCTCTATCCGCTGTTCGGCGAAAACCTGCCCGACCCGCTCGAGACCTTCGAGAACGAGCCGCTCGGCAAGACCCTCGCCTATCACGCGATCTCCTCTGAATCGATCCTGGGCATCCCGTTCCGGGCCTTCGCCAATCTGGTGATCGGCTTCCTGATGTTCGGCGTCGCGCTGCAGCACACCGGTGGCGGCAAGTTCTTCCTCAATCTCGCATTCTCGCTGCTCGGCCATGTCCGCGGCGGACCGGCGAAGGTTGCGATCTTCTCCTCGGGCCTGATGGGTTCGATGAGCGGTTCGGTCATCACCAACGTCATGACCACGGGCGCGCTGTCGATCCCGGCGATGAAGCGGACGGGCTTCCAGCCGCATTACGCCGGCGGCGTCGAGGCCTGCGCCTCCACCGGCGGCGTGCTGATGCCGCCGATCATGGGCGCGACCGCCTTCATCATGGCGATCTATCTGAACGTGCCGTATTCCGAGATCGTCATCGCCGCGGCGATTCCGTCCTTCCTCTACTTCTTCGGCCTGTTCATGCAGATCGACAGCTACGCGGCCCGCATGAACCTGCAGGGTCTGCCGAAGCACGAGATGCCGTCCCTGCGGGAGACCATGAAGGAGGGCTGGCACTATGTGCTGGTCTTCATCCTGCTGGTGGTGATGCTGCTCTGGCTGCAACGGGAGGCGCTGGCGCCCTACTACGCCACGGCCCTGCTGATCGCGATCAACCAGTTCACGCCCTACAATCGCTGGGGCTGGAAGGAAGTCGAGAAGTTCATCGTCGGCGTCGGGCGGCTGTTTGCCGAACTGGCGGCCATCCTGGCCGGCATCGGCATGATCGTCGGCGCGCTGTCGATGACCGCCAAAATCTCGACGCTGGCCAACGAACTGCTGACCATGGCCGGCGGCGATGTCTTCCTGCTGCTGCTGATGGGCGCTCTGGCCAGCTTCATCATGGGTATCGGCGTCACTGTCACGGTGGCCTACATCATCCTGGCGATCACTCTGGCGCCGGCCCTGACCGAGTCCGGGCTGAACCCGATGGCGGTGCACATGTTCATGCTCTACTGGGGCATGCTCAGCTTCATCACCCCGCCGGTGGCCCTGGGCGCTTTCGCGGCGGCGACGCTGGCGGGCTCCAACCCCATGCGCACGGGCTTCGAGGCGATGCGGCTGGGATCGGTGATCTACTTCATCCCATTCTTCTTCGTGCTCAATCCGGGACTGATCATGCAGGGGACAGTCACCAGCGTGCTGATCGTGACAGTCACGGCGGTCGTTGGCGTGATCCTGCTGGCGTCCGCACTGCAGGGGTATCTGATCGGCATCGGCAGCCTGACGCGCCATGCGGTGCTGCAGATACCGATCCGGATCGCGATCGGGCTCGGGGCGTTGCTGTTCCTGGCGCCGGGCGGAAAACTGACGGGCTATACGCATTACGAGCTGGTGATTGCCGGACTGGTGCTGACGATCCCGGCCATGGTGCTGGCGAAGATGTTCGGAAGGAGTGAGAGCACGGCATGAGGTTCTGGCGGACGCTGATCGGTGGACTGTTTCTCGCAGCCACCGGTCCGCTCGCCGCCGCCAGCGCCTGCGAGGTTGACCGGCCCGTCGTGATCGCGGGCCTGAACTGGGACTCCAACGCCTTCCATGCCGCCGTCGCCAGCCGCATCCTGAAGGATGGATACGGCTGTCAGGTGGAACTGGCCGCCGGGGCCACGCGGCCCCTGTTCAAGCAGATGATGCGTGGTGAAGTCGACATCACCATGGAAGTCTGGAAGGACAACCTTCCGAAGCTCTGGCCCGAGTCCCAGCGCGATGCATCGGTGATCGAAGTCGGCGTCAACTATCCCGACGCCGTGCAGGGCTGGTTCGTTCCACGGTATCTGGTGGAGGGCCCCACCGCCCGCGCGCCGGGGCTGAAATCTGTGTCGGACCTGCCGCGCTACAAGCGCATCTTCTCGGACCCGCAGGACCGCGCGAAGGGCCGGTTCTACAACTGCATGCTGGGCTGGGGCTGCGAGAAGGTGAACACGGCCAAGCTGCACGCGTATGGCCTGAATGCGCATTTCACCAATTTCCGCACGGCTTCCGGCAAGGCGCTGACCGACGCCATCAGCCGCCACTACGGTCGCGGCGAGGCCTTCCTGACATATTACTGGGGGCCGACCTGGGTGCTGGGCGAATACGATCTGGTGATGCTGGAGGAGCCGGCCTACGACGCCGAGGTCTGGCGGCAGCTTTCCCGCAGCACCAGCCCGTCCAGCGCCACGGCCTATCCGGTGACCGAAATCAGCATCGGCGTCAGCGCGGCCTTCCACGCCGCCGCGCCGGACATTGTCGCTTTCCTGTCGAAGTACCGGACGGACAACCGCCTGATTTCGGGCGCGCTCGCGGTCATGAACCGCTCGGGCCGCGGCGCGGCGCATGCGGCAGACGAGTTTCTGCGGAACAGCAGCATGACGTGGCGCAACTGGGTGCCGGCCGACGTCGCCGCCAGGATCGAGGCGGCGCTGGCCGAGAGCTGACCGGCCTCAGGAAAGCCAGCGCTTGCGGCGGCGGTAGTGCTTGGTTTCCCGGAAACTCTTCCGGCCGTCCGACGACAGTCCCAGATAGAACTCCTTGACGTCTTCGTTGTTGGCCAGATCGGCGGCCACACCATCCATCACGACCCGGCCGTTTTCCAGGATGTAGCCATAGCTGGCGAATTTCAGCGCGATGTTGGTGTTCTGCTCGGCGACCAGGAAACTCACGCCCTGCTCCTTGTTCAGCCGCGAGACGATCTCGAAGATCTCCTCCACAAGCTGTGGCGCCAGTCCCATGGACGGTTCGTCCAGCAGGATCAGTTTGGGGCGGGCCATCAGGGCGCGGCCGATCGCGGTCATCTGCTGTTCACCGCCGGAGATGTAGCCGGCGTCCGAGGTCCGCCGTTCCTTCAGCCGCGGGAAATAGCTGTAGACCAGTTCCAGATCCTTGGCGATTTCACCCGAACCGTCACGGCGCGTATAGGCGCCGGTGAGCAGGTTGTCCTCGACTGTCAGATGGCCGAAGCAGTGCCGGCCTTCCATGACCTGGATGACCCCCTGCTTCACCAGATCATTGGGGGTCGAGCCGTCGATACGGCGGCCTTCGTACTCGATGGATCCCTTGGTGACCTCGCCGCGTTCGGAGCGCAGCAGGTTGGAAACAGATTTGAGGGTGGTCGTCTTGCCCGCGCCATTGGCGCCCAGCAGGCTCACAATACCGCCCTGAGGCACCTGCAGGGAGACGCCTCGCAGCACCAGAATGACGCGGTCGTAGATGACCTCGATATTGTTGATGGCCAGCAGAGGCTTGTCACTCGCGCTCATGGCGTGGTCCCCGCAAGAAAGTGTTCAATGAATTCAGCCGGAAAAAACGGCGTCCCGGAAATCTCCGGGACGCCGCAATTCCAGATATCAGGCGATCAGCCGCAACGCGGCGTGATGCCCTTCTCGCTGGCGTAGGCGGCGGCCGAAGCCTCGACCATCGGACGCACGATCGACTGGTCGGTTTCGATCCAGTCGGAAGCCGACGTCCAGGCGCCATTCTTCCACTGCAGGAAACGCACCGGGGCGCCGCCTTCGTGGTTGGTGCAGGTCATCGAGAATTCCGGCAGCAGGCCGACAGCGCCGAGCCGCTCCAGCCGGGCCTTGTCGAAGGTCAGCTGCTCCAGCGCGGCCTGGACTTCCTCGCCGGTCACCGGACGGTTCTCGCCGACCAGTTTCATGGCGTCGCGGATCGCCTCTGTGCCGATCATGGCCATCGCGTAGGCGCGGTTCACATAGATCGTGCCGATACGATCCTGATCGACCGCTCCCATACCCTTGCCATAGAAGTCCTTCAGCATCTCCTGGATCACCGGGAAGTCGGTGCCGGCAGCATGGAACCCGGCGGCGTAGTAACCCTCGGCGGCATCGCCGGCCGGGCGGGTGTCTTCCTCGGAACCGGACCACCAGACGCCGACGATCTTGTTCGCCGGGAAGCGGACGCGGGCGGCTTCCTTCAGCGCGGTCGGGTTCATCACGCCCCAGCCACGCAGGATCACATAGTCAGGACGGAACTGACGGGCGATCTGCAGCCAGATGGCCTTCTGGTCCAGGCCCGGATGGGCGACCGGGAAGTTGCGCACTTCGAAGCCATACTTCTTGGCCTGAACGTCCAGGACCGGGATGGTCTCCTTGCCGTAGGCCGAGTCGTGATGGACGTTGGCGATCTTCAGCCCCTTCAGCTTGTCCATGCCACCTTCAAGTTGGCCGATGAACTTGATCTTGGCCGTCGACTGGCTCCAGTAGTTGGTCAGCGCCGGGAACAGGTACGGGAAGATCCGGCCGTCCGAAGCATCGGTGCGGCCATAGCCGATGGTGATGATCGGAATCTTGTCGTTCTGCGCACGCTCGAACACGGCATAGGTGCCGCCGGTCGAGAACGGATGATAGAACGGCGCGCCGGTCGGGCCGTTGTTCTTCATCTTCTCGTAGCATTCCACGATGCGGTCGGTCTTGTAGGCCGTCTCGCACTTCTCGTAGGTCAGCTTGACGCCGTTGATGCCGCCGTCACGGACGTTCAGGAACTCGTAGTAGTCCGCCATGCCGTCACCGAAAGCGGACCCGCCCGCGGCGTACGGCCCGGTCCAGTAAGCGGCAACCGGTATGAACTGCTCGGCGGCGTGGGCCGATCCCGCCACGAAGGCGGCAGCGGCTACGCCAATCGCATATTTGCGAAGCTGCATGGTGTTCTCCCTGTATTGCCCGGCCGATTGTTGGTCGGGCTTCTTGTACCGGCTTCTATACCACGCGGACGCTGCGTTCCGCCAGCAACGGCCCCACCAACCGGCGGACGGGATCGCTGCTGTTGTTCAGTACGGGAAGGGCCAGAGACGCAGCCTTTCCTTTGCAAGTTCCCACAAACGCGCGAGCCCGAAAGGCTCGACGATGAGGAAGAAGACGATCATCCCGCCGAAGACCACCAGTTCCAGACTGGCCAGCGTGTCGGCGCCCACCTCGCTCAGTCCCGGCACGACGCCGGCCACGAAGAACGCCACATTGGTGATGACAAGCGGCATGATCACGATGAACGCGGCCCCCAGATAGGAACCGACGATCGAGCCCAGACCACCAATGATGACCATGAACAGGATCTCGAAGGCGCGGAAGATGTCGAAGGCCTGCGCCTCGACGGAACCAAGGAACACGAAGGCCCAGAGCGCCCCGGCGAGGCCGCAATAGAAGGACGAAATCGCAAAGGCCAGCAGCTTGGTCTTCAGGATCGGAATGCCGATCACCTCCGCGGCCACATCCATGTCCCGGATCGCCATCCAGGACCTGCCGAGTTCGGACCGGACGAGGTTCTTGGCGATGACCGTCATGACGACAAGGAAGCCCAGACAGAGCAGGTATCGCTCCCATGGCTCGTCGATCACGATGCCGAACGTGTCCAGCGGCGGCGAGGAGATCACGCCCGAGGAGGCGTAGTTCGAGAACCAGCCGAAATGGGTCAGCGTCCATTCGATGAAGAAATGCGCCGCCAGTGTGGTCACCGCCAGGTAGAAGCCCTTGATGCGAAGACTTGGCAGTCCGAAGGCGATGCCGACCAGCGCGGCGATGACCGCGGCCAGAACGAACACCGGCACGAAATGCATCCAGGGGAAGGCGGTGGCGATCTTGTAGGCCGCGAAGGCGCCGACCGCCATGAAGCCGGCCGACCCCAGCGAGATCAGACCCGTGTAGCCGACCAGGATGTTCAGCCCGATCGTCGCCAGGGTGAAGATCAGGAACGGCAGCAGGATCGACGTCAGGATGTAGTCGCTGGCCACCAGCGGCACGACGACCGCGGCAAACAGCGTGACTCCCAGAACGAACCAGCGCTCCTCCTTCAGGACCAGATGCGCTTCATCGTCCCTGTAGTTCGACTTGAACTGTCCGGCTTCTCTGAAAATCATGGATCACACCCGCTCGATGATCTTCTCGCCGAACAGACCCTGGGGCCGGAACAGCAGGAAGACGGTAGCCAGCACGAAGGGGAACCAGTTCTCGGTTCCGCCGCCGAAATAGCTGCCGATGAAGACTTCGAAGAACTTCTCGCCGGCGCCGATGATCAGCCCGCCGACAATGGCCCCGGTGATGGAATCGAACCCGCCGATGATCAGCACCGGCAGCGCCTTCAGCGCCAGCAGCGCCAGGCTGAACTGGACGCCGGTCTTGGCGCCCCACATCAGGCCCGCGACCAGCGCGATCACGCCCGCGGCGCCCCAGGTGATCGCCCAGATCGTCTGCAGCGGAATGCCGACCGACAGGGAGGCCTGATGATCGTCCGCCACGGCGCGGAGCGCCCGCCCGTATTTCGTCTTGTTGAAGAAGACCGTCAGGATCAACACCATCGCCGCGGCGATGCCTGCGGCCACCATCTCCTGGCGCGACAGCAGCATTCCGGTGGCGTCGGCGATGAAGTCGACCGGCGTGTCCTCGATGCGGATGTCCAGGGGATAGACATCCGATCCCCAGGTCACCTGCGCGATGCCCTCGACAAGGAAATTCAGGCCGATAGTCGCCATGAACAGGATGATCAGCGGCTGATTCACCAGCGGTCTGAGCACCACCCTTTCCACGGCAATCGCCAGCACCAGCATCACCACCAGCGTGATCACCAGCGCCAGCCAGAAATTCACGCCGAGTTCCAGCAGGCCGACAAAGGTCAGCGCGGCGAAGAACACGAACGCGCCCTGGGCGAAATTGAAGATGCCCGACGCCTTGAAGATCAGCACGAAACCCAGCGCAACCAGGGCATACATGATCCCGGTCAGCAGACCGCTGACGATCACCTCGACCAGGAACATCGGTTGTTCGGGAATGATTTCCAGCATGTCTGCTTTTCCTTCTGGCCGGCGTCCTAGTGGGAGACGCCGAGATAGGCCTCGATCACCTTGGGATCGTTCTTGACCTGGTCCGGGGTGCCGTCGGCGATCTTGCGTCCGTACTCCAGCACGACAACGTGGTCGGAGATGTCCATGACCACACCCATGTCATGTTCGATCAGGACTATGGTGGTGCCGAATTCCTCGTTCACGTCGAGGATGAAACGGCACATGTCCTCTTTCTCTTCCATGTTCATGCCGGCCATCGGTTCATCCAGCAGCAGCAGATCCGGCTCCGCCGCCAGTGCCCGCCCGAGTTCGACGCGCTTCTGCAGGCCATAGGGCAGACGTCCGACGGGCGTCTTGCGGATCGCCTCGATCTCCAGGAAGTCGATGATCTCCTCGACCTTGCGGCGGTGCTCCAGCTCCTCCCGCATGGCCGGTCCCCAGCGCAGCGCCTGCAGCAGCCAGTGGGTCTTCATCATCAGGTTCCGGCCGGTCATGATGTTGTCCAGCGTGGTCATGCCCTTGAACAGCGCCACGTTCTGGAAGGTGCGGGCGATGCCGCCCTTCGCGGCCTCATGCGGTTTCATCTGGCCGCGTTTCTCGCCACGGAAGGTGATCGCGCCTTCCTGGGGGTGATAGACGCCGTTGATGCAGTTCAGCATCGACGTCTTGCCGGCGCCGTTCGGGCCGATGATGGCGAAGACCTGCCTCTCCTTGATGTCCAGGCTGACATCGATGATCGCCTTCACCGCACCGAAACTGAGCGAGATGTTGTCGACCTTCAGGATGGTGTCGCCGAAGGTGCGCTGGGGAAGTTCTGCGGCTGCGCTCATCTCGATCCTCCTCAGGCGGCCTGCCGCTGGGGCGCATGGGTCTTCGCATCCCGCACCTTCACATTGGCCTTCATCATGCCCTTGCGGCCATCCTCGTAGGTCACCTGGCTTTCGATGGTGGCTTCTTCGGCGCCGCTGAACAGCGCCTCGATCAGCGGATCGTAGCGTTCGGCGATGATGCGGCGGCGCACCTTGCGGGTCCGTGTCAGTTCACCGTCATCGGCGTCGAGTTCCTTGTGCAGCAGCAGGAAGCGGCGGATCTGCGACCCGGCCAGCTCGGAATCCTTGGCCAGATCCTGGTTCACCTGATCCACGCAGTCTGCGATCATCTCGTAGACCTGATCCCGGCCCGCGAGATCGGTGTAGGATGAGTAGCTGATGTTGTGGCGCTCCGCCCAGTTGCCCACCGCCTCCAGATCGATGTTGATGAAGGCGGTGACGAAATCCCGGCCCGCGCCATGGCACACCGCCTCCCGGATCGCCGGGAAGAATTTCAGCTTGTTCTCCAGGAACTGCGGCGCGAACAGCGTGCCGTCCGTCAGCTTGCCGACGTCCTTGGCCCGGTCGATCACCTTCAGATGGCCCTCGTCGGTGAAGATGCCGGCGTCGCCGGTATGAATCCAGCCGTCGATCAGCGTCTCCGCCGTGGCCTCGTCATTCTTGTAGTAGGCGGTGAAGTTGCCGGGGCTCTTGACCAGCACCTCGCCATCGTCGGCGATCCTGATCTCGCAACCGGGCGCCGGCGGTCCCACCGTATCCGGACGGACGTCGCCGTTGCGCTGGATGCAGGCATAGGCACAGCTCTCGGTCTGACCGTAGAGCTGTTTCAGGTTGAACCCGATGGCGCGGTAGAAGTTGAAGATATCCGGCCCCATCGGCGCACCGCCGGTATAGGCCAGCCGGACACGGGTCAGGCCCAGATTGTCCTTCAGCGGGCCGTAGACCAGAAAGTTGCCGATCGCATATCTGATGCGGTCGAGAAAGCCCACTGAGCGGCCTTCCAGAATGTCGATACCAACCTTCCGCGCCAGATCGATGGCCCGGTCGTACATTCGCTTCTTGATGCGGCCAGCATCCTCCATGCGGATGGTGATGTTGGTCAGCAGGTTCTCGAAGATCGCCGGCGGGGCGAAGAAATAGGTCGGGCCCAGTTCGCGGATGTCGCCCAGCAGCGTCTCCGCGCTTTCCGGACAGCTCACCGGGAACCCGGCGATCACCCCCTGCGCGAAGAAGAAGTGGTCGCCCACCCAGGCCATCGGCAGGTAGCATATGATCTCGTCTTCCGGCGTCAGTCCCTCGAACTCGATCACCCGCTCGGCCGAGGTGATGATCGAATTGTGAGTGTGCATCACGCCCTTGGGATTGCCGGTCGTGCCGGAGGTATAGGCGATCAGGCAGACGTCGTCGCCCGAGCCCGCCTCGACCTCACGGTGGAACAGGTCCGGTTCGGCCTTGTCCAGTTCGCGGCCCATCTGCTGGACGTCCGCATAACCGTGCAGGAAGGGCAGGTCGTAATCGCGCAGGCCGCGCGTGAAATAGTAGATCAGGGTCTCGATCGACGGACAGCCATCCTTGATCTCCAGGATCTTGTCGACCTGCTCCTGGTTCTCGGCGATGACGAAACGGACTTCGGCGTGGTTCAGGACGTACTGCACCTCCTCCGCCCCCGAGTCCTGGTAGATCGGCACCGCCACGCCACCCATGGCCTCGACGGCCAGGAACACCCAGTAGAGATGCGGGCGGTTGTCGCCGACGATGGAAACCTTGTCGCCGCGCTTCAGGCCCAGCTTGTGCAGACCAAGCGCCAGGGCGCGGACATTCTCCTCGACCTCTTTCCAGGTGTAGCTCTGCCAGATGCCGTAGTCCTTCTCGCGGAAGGCGATCTGTTTCGGCGTCTTGGCTGCATTCCGAAGCAGCAGCTTCGGCAGCGTGTCCTCGCTTTGCGCACGCGCAATGACCTTGCTCACCAGGTCAAGTCCTCCCTGAAGCGGCCGCACTTCTCTGGCGCGGCACTCGTTCTTCGTTTCCGCGCCCGCCGGATTTTCCGGTTCTTCAGCGTCAGAAGCGGCAAGTGATTATATGCTGCCCCATGAGCGGTCAAGTTGCAGCAACAACTTGTCTATTCGTAACAGAACCGGATTTCAGCTTGATCGGCGGGCGGCGCAACCGATCTGGACCGGGACGGCAACAGCTCTGGATGCAGATGATCGACCCCTCACCTCTTCTCGGGATATTCGCGCGACGCCGGGCCCGGCAACTGGCCAAACAGTCACCGGCGCAGGTTCAGGAAGCCCAGCTTCGCAAGCTGCTGAGCTGGGCCAGCGACACGGACTACGGCCGCGCCCACTGCTTCGGGCGCATCCGCACGGTCGAGGATTTCCAGCATGCCGTGCCGCTCGGATCCTACGAGGATTTCTGGAACGGCTGGTGGCGCGACCGCTTCCCGCATCACCACAACATCACCAGCCCCGGCACGACGCGCCATTTCGCCGTGACGTCGGGCACGACCTCCGGGGCAACGAAATACATCCCGGTGACAAAGGAGATGGTGGCGTCCAACAAGCGCGCCGCCATCGATGTCGTCGTCCACCATCTGACGAACAATCCAGCCAGCCGGCCGCTGTCGGGCAAGACCTTCATGATGGGCGGCTCGACCGACCTGATCGAGGAAGCCCCGGGCGTCTTTTCCGGCGACCTTTCGGGTATCGCCGTGAAGACACAGAGCGCCTGGACCCGTCCCTTCGCCTGGCCGCGCGAGGAGACCGCCCTGCTGTCGGACTGGGAGGAAAAGCTTCGCCGCTTCGCCCATGACGGGTTCGAGCAGAACATCGCCATCTGGACCGGGGTGCCGAGCTGGATGCTGATCCTGCTGGAGCGGATGCAACAGGAACAGCCGGGCCGCCAGCCTTTCCCGAACCTGCAGCTTCTGATTCATGGCGGCGTCGCCTGGGATCTCTACAGGGATCGCTTCGCGCCGTTCCTGGCGGAGACCGGCGCCGCCACACGTGAGGTCTATCCGGCCTCGGAGGGGTTCATCGCCATTGCCGACCGTGGCGAGGGCGAGGGCCTGCGGCTGAATCTGGATCACGGCATCTTCCATGAGTTCGTGCCGCTGGAGGAACTGGGTTCCGACAGGCCCACAAGGCACTGGGTGGGCAATCTGGAAACCGGCGTCGACTATGCCATCGCCCTGTCCAGTTGTTCAGGGCTCTACGCCTACCTGATCGGTGACACGGTGCGCTTCGTGGACCGGGATCCGCCGCGTCTGCTGATCACCGGCCGGACCTCCTACATGCTGTCAGCGTTTGGCGAACATCTGATCGGCAGCGAGATCGACCGGGCCATCAACGAGGCGGCCCGGCTGCAGGACATCCGGATCGTCGAATACTCCGTCGGCCCGGTGCTGAGTGGCGAGAGCGGCGGACGCGGCGGCCATGTCTGGCTGGTCGAACCGGAGAAGGGCGCCGACGCCGCGCGCCTGGCCCGGGACATCGACCGGATACTTTGCGAGATCAATGACGACTACCGCGCCCACCGCTCCGACGGGACCGGCATGGATGCGCCGGAAGTCCGGCTGCAAGGACCGGGCGCGTTCGAGAGGTGGATGGCGCTGAAGGGCAAGTCCGGCGGCCAGCACAAGGTGCCCCGGGTCATCGCCGATGCAGCGAAATTCGGAACAATGCTGAGCGAGTTCGACGGCCTCTAGCGACGTGTCGCAGCGACCTCCGGCACGACAAGCGGTTCGCGCTCGCCGGCCCTGATCACCGCCGGATCGTTGGCCTTGCGGGCAAACACGCGCTCGACCATCGGCGCGAAGAAGTCGATGCCCGGCGTGTCATAGTCGGGATCGAAGCTCGACTGGTCCCACCGCTCGCAGAATTCGTGGCAGTCGTCGAAATAGGCATGGCCCGCATGCTTCTCGCGCGACATTGGGTTTCCGCCCAGGTGATGGGCGTAGTAGAGCTTCTGGAAATCGCCATGCGCCCAGACCGTCCAGGTGCACTGTTCACGCACGAAGGGCTTCAGGACATCTGCCGCGATGGCCGCATGGTTCCAGGGCGCAAGCGTGTCGCCGATGTCATGCAGCAGCGCCGAGACCACCCAGTCGTCGTCGGCGCCATCCCGCCAGGCCCGGATGCCGCTCTGCAGCGAATGCCCCAGCCGGGTGATCTTGTAACCGCCGATGCTGTCGTCCAGAGCAGCCAGGGCCTGCAGGATGCGTTCCGCCGTCCCGGCCGCGAACTGGCGCTCGAAACCGTCGAGGAATTCATACTCTTCCCTGGTGCCGTCCTTCATGGCGGTGAAGTCGACCGTCGAACCAGCAAACCCGTTCATGGACCGGTTCCCCCTCTGCTGCACTGCGGACTGCCATCCTGACCGCATCCGACCCGGCAGGAAAGCCGCGCCTTCAATCGAGCGGCGTCGGCACCACCGGCGCGTGGCTCAGCACTTCCACGTAGTGCTCCCGTATCGCAGCCAGATTGACCTGATTGAGAAACGCCGAATAGGCGAGATAGGAGACCAGGAAGCGCATGTCCCGGGCCCAGGGCGGCAGGAAGCGCGGGAAGTGGCACAGGCCTTCCTGCACCATGACGCAGATCGCCGGCAGATCCTCGATATCCAGCTTGCCGCAGAACAGCAGCCGGATGCAGTCGAGACGGCCCAGTTGCACCGCGACGCGCAGGAAGTTGTGCACCCGCAACAGGCCTTCCAGGTAGACGATGTCCTTGGTGAAGGGCGCTCCGCCCGAGGCCAGGCCGCCGCGCACGACCCGCCGGGCGTTCTCGAAGGACTGGCGGGGGTCGCCGGAACGGCCCATGAAGAAATTGTAGATCTGGATGAAATCGGCACCGTCGATGGCCATCTGAATGGCGATCACCCGGTCCGCCAGCCGCCGCATCCGGCTGGGATCCATCGAGCCGCTGATGATCTCGGCGAAGACCGCGAGACCTTCCTGTGTGCGCGTCGTGCCCGGGTGTCCGGCCGCCAGCAGCCGCATCTGCTTCTGCTCGTGCCCGTTCAGCGTGGTGCCGATATGCACAAAGGCTTCGTGCTGCAGCAACTGGCTGCAGTCGCGGTCCGAGAATGTGGCGTCGCGGCGGAAGCGGATGTAGCGCCCGCCAGCGATGGCCTTCGACGACAGATGATCGACGATCTCCAGACGCGGGGCGGCGTCGCCGAAATGCTCCAGGATCAGCGGTTGCATCTGCTCGACGAGTTCGGCTGCGGAATACGAAACCGGCGCCTCGTCCAGATGCAGTTCCTCGTGAGTGAAACCGGCCAGCACCTTGTCGAGTGACTGCGCCAGATCGATCGGCCGCGTCAGCTTGTCGGTCAGGACTGCGCTCGGGCTGCCATAGAGTGTTCTGGAATGCTCGAAGAATGCCTTCGTGCCGACCGAGCCGACCATCTCCGCGCCCTCGTCGACCACGTCGGCGATCTTGGTCAGCCATCGGTGCACCGGCGACGAGCCGTCGATCAGGTCCCTTGCCGCTCTTGTCCGTTCATGCGTCGGTCCGGGATCGGTCGGCGTGTAGTCGACCTTCGGCAGTTCCCGCGCGCCGGACGCCATGAAGACATCGAAGGCGTCCTCAGGCCAGGCGACGCTGCGCAGCATGCGGACCGGCTTTTCCGCCTCCCGCAGCAGAGCTGCCGCATCGACAAGCTTCTTGCGCTCGCGGACGCTGAATTCGGAACCGGCGTTCATTGTGCAAACACCCGCAAATCTGAAGGAATGACCGGCGAATCTACGTCCAAAAATTCCGCCGCTTCAACTGGCATCAACAATTCCCGGCGAAAAGTTTCGCGGAGCCGTGGACCGCGCGGCCCACGCGACGGTGATCGCCCCCTCCCTCGTCAAACCGCGGTCGGCGGCCTATCTTGAGGACACCCGACCTGAGAGGAGCAGCGCCATGAGCAAGACCTACAGCAAGACCGAAGAGGCCGTGTCGAAGCTGACCCGGGCGCAATACGCCGTGACCCAGCAGGATGCCACCGAACCGCCCTTCCGCAACGAATTCTGGGATCACAAGGACGCTGGCATCTACGTCGATATCGTCTCCGGCGAGCCCCTGTTCGCCTCGTCCCAGAAGTTCGACAGCCATTGCGGCTGGCCCAGCTATTTCGAGGCGCTGGAGCCCGGCAACATCGTCGAGAAGCGGGACATGAGCCACGGCATGATCCGAACCGAAGTCCGCTCGAAACACGGTGACAGCCATCTGGGCCACGTCTTTCCCGACGGCCCGCCGCCCACCGGTGTCCGCTATTGCATCAACTCCGCCTCGCTGCGCTTCATCCCCGCCGCCGAGCTGGAAGCCGAAGGTTATGGCCAGTATGCGCACCTGTTCGAGGGACGGGACGCAGGTTAGCCGGGCCGGGACGACCCTGGACAATCACCGTGTTGTTCCCTGATTTGTTCCGTGGCCGAAATTCTTGCAGATTGCATTTCGAGCCGTGGCAGGGCATGACGGAGGGGGGTCATCAACCATTCGGGAGCTCCTGGTTGTCGGCACAGTTGAGTGAGCATGGTGAGTTCAAGGGTCTGAACCTGAACGAGGTTGCAAGCGGGTTCCCCGATTCGCAGCCCCTTTCGACCCTCACCGAATTCTGGCGCAGCCGCAGGCCGGCCGACGGCGTCCTTCCGGCACGCCGCGATTTCCCCGTCGAAGACCTGCGCGACTGGATCGGTCATGTCAGCCTGGCCGAAGTGCATGAAAACCCGCGCCGTTTTCGCTGGCGGCTGATTGGCTCCTCCATAGTCAAGTTCATGGGGCGCGATACCACAGGGATGTGGTTCGACGAACTCTATGAAGGGCCGATGCTCGAGGGTTACCTGCGCAACTATTCCCTGGCGGTCGACCGGCGCGAGCCGGTGTTCTTCAAGGGCGACCTGGAATTCGTGGGCAAGGACTTCGTGCATTTCCGCATGGTGCAGTTGCCGCTGGCCGCCGACGGCCGAAATGTCGACATGCTCTTGCTCTGCCTCGACTTCTCGAAATACTGAGGTCGAGGGCCGGAACTCGTCCGGCCATGACCGACGGAGAGACGAGCATGCGGGTCTGGGAGCTGACTTCACACGACGGAATTGACGGGTTGCGCATGGCCGAACGGCCGTCGCCCGCCCCCGGCCCTGGCGAAGTCCGGGTGAAGGTCACCGCCAACTCGATCAACTATCGCGATCTGTCGACGCTGGAGAATTCGGAAGCCCGCGGCATCCGCTTTCCCTTCGTGCCCAATTCCGACGGCGCCGGTGTGATCTCCGCCGTGGGCACCGGTGCGCCATACCGCGAAGGCGACCGGGTCACCTCCTGTTTCTTCGAGAACTGGGTGTCCGGCGAGATCAGCCAGCAGGCCATGGATTCGGCCCTGGGCGGCGCCCGTCCAGGCATCCTGGCCGAGGAAATCGTCCTGCCCGCCGGCGGCGTCATCCCGACACCGGCGCACCTGAACGACATCGAGGCCGCGACCCTGCCCTGCGCCGCGCTGACCGCCTGGCATGCGCTGACCCTGCCGCATCCCGTCCGGGCGGGCGACACCGTGCTGCTGCTCGGCACCGGCGGCGTCTCCGTCTTCGCACAGCAGTTCTGCCGGATCATGGGCGTGCGGACCATCGTCACGTCCTCCTCGGACGCCAAGCTGGCCCGGATGCGCGAGCTCGGCGCGACCGAGACGATCAACTACCGCGACAATCCCGACTGGGATCGGGCCGTGCTGGACCTGACCGGCGGCAAGGGCGTCGACCGCACCGTCGAGGTCGGCGGGCCAGGCACCTTCGACCGCTCGGTCAACGCCACCCGCGTCGGTGGCCTTATCGGCCTGATCGGCATCCTGACCGGACCCGCCGGCTCGGTGCATCCGACCGCCGTGATGCGCAAGTCCATCACCGTGCGCGGCATCTATGTCGGCAGCCGGGCCCTGTTCGCCGAGATGAACCGGGCAATCGAACTGCACGGGCTGAAACCCGTTGTCGACGAAGTCTTCGCCTTCGGAAACGCTCCTGACGCCTACCGCGCCATGCGCGCCGCGGGCCATTTCGGCAAACTGGCAATCAGCCTTGATTGAGTTCTCCTCAAATTAGTTGACGCAAACGTCATCTGTGGCAGAATGGCGGTCCTGTTCTTCTGGGGAGGAGACCGAGACCATGGGCGGCAAAACACCGGTTACCGACTGGGCCACCGATTTCGACATTCTCGACGAAGACTATGTCCGCGATCCGGCGCCGGTCTGGCAGGACCTGCGCGGGCGCTGTCCGATCGCACATACCGACCGCCGGGCGTCGAGCTGGCTGCCGACGCGCTATGCCGACATGCAGGCGCTGGTGAAGCGTGTGCCGGAGCTGTCGTCGAAGCAACCGGGCGTCATTCCCCCGCCACCGGGCAAGGAGGAACTGACCGACTACAACGCGCTGGAAGCCCCGCCGATCACGTCCGATCCGCCGGACCAGATCGCCTACCGGCGGCTGATCCTGCCCTTTTTCACGCCGAAGGCGGTGGCCGCGCGTCGGCCCTTCGTCGAGGCGCTCTGCGACGAACTGATCGACCGTTTCGCCGCACGCGGCCATGCGGACGCGGCAGTGGAATACGCACAGGAAATCCCGAGCCGCACCATCGGTCACATGTTGGGCATCGACCCGGCTCGCAATGACGAGTTCCTAGGCTGGGTGCGAGGCGTGCTGGAAATCGGCCAGCGGGATCTGGATTCGCTGAAGCGGAACCGCCGCGCCATCCGCGACTTCTTCAAGGAACTGGTGCATGAACGCCGGAAGAACCCCGGCACCGACGACATCATCTCGCACCTGCTGGAAAAGGAGTTCGAGGGCGAACCGCTTTCCGACAAGGTGCTGGTCGGCATCTGCAACCTGGTCTTTGTCGCCGGTATCGACACCACCTGGTCCTCGATCGGCGCCGCGCTGCTGCATTTCGCAAGCCACGCGGAAGACCGCCGCCGCATGGTGGCCGAACCCGACCTCTGGCCGACGGCCATCGAGGAACTGCTGCGCTTCTACTCGCCCGTGACCATGGCCCGGGTGGCGCAGGAAGACGTCGAGCACGACGGTGTCACCTTCGCGAAGGGCGATCGCATCCTGTTGAGCTTCCCCGCCGCCAACCGCGACCCGGAAGTCTTCGACCGGCCCGACGAGGTGGTGCTGGACCGCGAAAAGAACCGCCACATCGCCTTCGGCATCGGTATCCACCGTTGCGCCGGCTCCAACCTGGCCCGCATGGAGATGGACGTCGCCCTGCGCAGCTGGTTCGCCCGCATCCCGGAATTCGAACTCACCGATCCGGAAGCAGTGACCTGGGCCGGCGGCCAGGTGAGAGGACCGCGCAACATCCCGGTCACATTCGGCGCCTGAACGGCAGAAGCACTGCGCCCCAACACGACTGCAAGCGCCCACCGACCGTGGTCCTGCCGCGGGTTTGTGCGGTTCTTTTGAGTGTTTGATTTGTGAGATTTGCGAAGAGGGTTTGCTTGACGATTTGTATTGTTTGTCTGGGCAGTGAGTTGGCCTGGCGGCGACCTACTTTTCCGCGGCTTGAGCCGGAGTATCATCGGCGCGGTGGGTCTTTACGGCCGAGTTCGGGATGGGATCGGGTGTTTTCCCCACGCTATGGCCACCAGGCCAACGCACGGTCCAGGTAATTTGCTGATCTGAGAAGGAACTTCGGTTTGCCTTGGGCGTTATCGGGTGCGTCTTTGCTGGCGCGCCGTCAATCGCTGGGCATGGGTGGAGATTTGCAGGACTTGGATCCTTTGGTTCAGGTGTTTGTATCCCGAGATCGATCGAACGATTAGTACGGCTAAGCTTCACACATTGCTGCGCTTCCACATGCCGCCTATCGACGTGGTGGTCTTCCACGGTTCTCGAGGGAAGCCTGGTTTCGAGGCTGGTTTCCCGCTTAGATGCTTTCAGCGGTTATCCTTTCCGCACTTAGCTACCCGGCTGTGCCGCTGGCGCGACAACCGGTCCACCAGAGGTGCGTCCATTCCGGTCCTCTCGTACTAGGAACAGATCCTCTCAAGCTTCCTACACCCACGGCAGATAGGGACCGAACTGTCTCACGACGTTCTAAACCCAGCTCACGTACCACTTTAATCGGCGAACAGCCGAACCCTTGGGACCTGCTCCAGCCCCAGGATGTGATGAGC
>ENA-OWNT01000838-OWNT01000838.1-seawater-metagenome-genome-assembly--contig:-NODE-838-length-52669-cov-25.200943_pt1 | contig 52669 bp, 43 predicted proteins | sample MGYA00238136_ERZ651165 | MGnify/ENA primary metagenome ERZ651165 (study PRJEB26861, sample SAMN08777766) | seawater metagenome | isolation source: coastal seawater | place: USA: Florida | collected... | reverse complement strand
TTTGGTGTAGGGTAAAGGAACAATGGACAAATAACGGATAACGAGCAACCAAAACCAGTTCACTTTACGACACGAATCCCACGAATTTTCTCGAATCAATTAAAACTGAACACTTAGCACTTAAAACTATTTCTTGGCTCCGTATTCTTGATTATTGGATTATTGGATTGTCAGATTCCTAGTTCTGATGTCATAAAAATAAGGACACGAATGCCATCAATTCTCTCGAATAAATTAGCACTCAGCACTCAGCACTTAAAACTTAAAACTATTTCTTGGCTCCGTATTCTTGATTATTGGATTATTGGATTGTCAGATTCCTAGTTCTGAGGTCTGATAAACAAGGACACGAATGCCACCAATTTTCTCGAATAGTTACATGAGCAATGTAATTTTGCCCTTAACCCTTAACCCTTAACCCTTAACCCTAAACCTTTGATTTATGTCTGTTCTCCAAATTCTCACTACCATCTACTAACTACTAACTAATAACTACTCATTACCCATATCTGTTAAAACAAAAAACCACCGAAAAACTTTGCGGCCCTCCGGTGGCAAAACAATTCCAAGTTTTCTAAAAGTAGAATTCTTGGGAAATTATCATCCTGCTTATAGAGAAACAACAACACTATTGCTTGCCATGGCTCCTTAGTGATTATTGGTTAAAAGCCAAAACAGAGCACCTGGCCGTTTGGGCTGATGGTCCATCCGTGGTCTTGTATCAGAGAAGTCCGGGCTGTTTCGGCCTCTGAACCGTTTGTACAATAATTAAGCCCTGCCGAGCCCAAGGTAACTCCATTTTGCACATTTTGGGCAGCCCAACCAATAAGCGTATAACTATAATTTTTGGCGGACATCCCACTATTGTCCAGCATACCGGTCATATCGGTAACATTTCCAATGTTCCAGGTTGCCAAACTTTGATCGAAGGCACTCGCCCCACTGAACATGTAGGCCATATCGGTGACACCGACTACGTTCCAAGTTTCCAGGCCATTTCCTTCAAAAGCACTGGCCCCAGAGAACATACCCCACATATTGGTCACCTTGATTACGTCCCAATTACCGATAGCTCCGTTAAAGGCAGTGGCCCCGTAGAACATGCCTCCCATATCTGTCACATTGCTTACGTCCCAACCACTCAAGTCTTGGTTAAAGGCAGTGGCCGCGGAGAACATGCCGGACATATTGGTCACATTGCCCAATTTATCGGACCAACCACTCAAATCTTGGTTAAAGGCAGTGGCCACGGCGAACATGCTTTTCATATTGGTCACATTGCTCACGTTCCAATTACCGATGGCCCCGTCAAAGGAGCTGGCACCCTTGAACATGTTGGACATATTGGTGATATTGCTCACGTCCCAATTACCGATGGCCCCGTTAAAGGAGCTGGCACCATTGAACATATTGGACATATTGGTGACATTGGAAAAGTCCGGTACGTCCGTGGCGTTGTAGACCATATTTTGAGCGGAATAAAACATATAAGTCATATCAACCCATTGGGCGGTGCCCCATTGTTCGAGACCTATAAGTCTTTCTGGAGTATTGTCAACTATATCAAATGAAAAACGTAATAAATCACCCTTTATGGCCACGGTATAGGTGCCGGCGGAAGTATACGTATGGTCTTTGAATCCATCTATGTCCAAGTTCGTTTCCTCTTGGCCGTCGCCCCAATCTATGGTCAAATTGGAACCTGTTAAAGTGAACTCAATAAAATCGCCATTGGCATCCGTTTTCCAGGTGGTCACAAAGGCCGTGGGATCATCGGCCAGTACGCCGTCGTCCAGCACTTTGATGCTCACATTGATGTCGATACTGTTATACCCATCACCCACGCTCACCACAATGTCGTGCTGGTCCTTGGTCTCAAAGTCGAGCGCCATGCCCGCTGCCAGGCTCAGTTCACCGCCTTCGGTGATCTCGAACAGGTCGTTGTCGTTGGTCTTTATGGAGAAGGTCAGGGCCTGCCCCTCGGGATCCTCCGCCACCACGGTACCGATCACCTCGGTGTCGGCAATGTTCTCGTCCGCCTCAAAGCTCTGTGGATCGCCCGTTGGCAATGGGTCCTGGGTCACGGTGATGGTGATATCGGCTGTGACGGAAGAGTTCCCATCGGTGACTCCCACGGTGATGGTGTGCTGTTGTGCGGTCCCAAAGTCCAGTTGTTTGCCCTCGGCAAGGGTAAGGGCCCCTTTGGCCGATAGGGCGAACAGGTCGTTGTCGTTGGCCACGATGGTGAACATAAGGTCCTCCCCTTCCGGGTCAGTGGCGCTCACCACACCGATCTCCACGGCAGCATCGATACTCTCCACCACGGAGAATTCTTGTGGCTCCACAATCGGGGCCAGGTTCTCAGGGTCCACCTTGGTCACGTTGATGGTGACCTTGGCACTGGCCGAGGCCTCCCCGTCGCTCACTGCCACGGTGATCACATGTTGCGCCTTGGTGGCAAAGCTCAGGGTCTTTCCGCTGGCCAAGCTGAGCACCCCCGCCTTGGTGATGGCGAACAGGTCGCTGTCGTTCGTGGTAATGCTGAAGGTGAGGGCGTCCTTATCGGCATCGGTGGCCGTTACGGTACCTATCGCAGTACCGGGGGCAATGTTCTCCGCCACGGCGAAGGTCTTGGCGGCGATCACCGGTGCGTTGTTCTTCGGTGGTGCCGGGTCGTCGTCCTTGCCACAGGCCCAGATCAGGGCCACGGCCAAAAGGGACAGGAATACGTTCCTAATTTTCATTTTTTCAATTTTTAAAGTTTAATGTGGGACAAGGTGCCCCATTTTCGGGAAAGAAACGGGGGTGATCTGACGGATGCCCCGTTTGGGTTGACCGATATATTATGGACAGTAAACAATTGGCAGTTAGTGGTTAGGGGTCGGTAGCAAGTGGTCAGTGGGCAGTAGTTAGTGGGCAGTAGTTAGTGCTCGGTAGTTAGGAGTCAGTGGGCAGTGGTCTGATGTTGTCATTTCGAACCAAGTGAAACGAGTGTGAGAAATCTGTTTAAAAAAGGATAAGTCAATGAATACGATTTCTCAATCGTCGCTGCGCTCCTCATGTCGAAATGACCATGGATTATGTCTTTCTTAATACCTATCTGCCAATAGATAGGAAGTGAAGAATCTAATTAATGATAGCAGGTAAAAGGTAAAAGATAAAGAGTGAATGGACAGTGGGTAGAAAACAGATGGCAGTGGCCAGTGGTCAGAAATAAGTGGTCTGATATCTGATGGCTGAAATCTGAGGTCTGGTGTTGTCATTTCGAACCGAGTGAAACGAGCGTGAGAAATCTGTTTTTTGGGTAAAAGGTGAAGGGTGAAAGGTCAATGTTCAATTAACAATGGACAATAAGCATTGAGCTTTCCAACAATCCAATAATCCAATAATCTGACCATCGAACAAAAACCAACAACAGTCAATTGTTTGAAACGAATTCCACGAATTGTCACAAATGCATTCTACCACTTACAATTGTTCTCGACTTCCCCTTCGACTGCGCTCAGGGTGACAGACCGAACAGACAACAGCAAACAAATACATAAAAAAAGCCGGGCAATTGCCCGGCTCTTCCTGTTCATGGTTAGTGGTATCCTTAAGGATAATTTTGCATTTATTCCAATCCGAGATACGCCGCCACAGCATTGTAATCCGTTGTATCCACACCAGCAGCTTTAAGGTCTGCTAAAGGTGCATCACTGTTTTTAGCGCCATTAGTAAGTTCCATCGCAATCACAATAACTTTTGTGTAAGTACCTCCAGGTATAATGGCATTGGTGTCATCGGCTGTATTATAAAATCCAATGTATAATTCACCTGCAATTACATCCATATACACTCTTGTATACTGCAAATTGACTTTTAAAGAACCGGGAATTGCGAATCGTAAACCAGTATTGGACTCTATGTAAAACAGATAGGCATAATTCTCAGGGGCATCTACAATGTTGAACAAATCCAATTTGAGACTGGAATAATCTGCAAAGAAAGTAAGGTCATAATAAAAAGCCTGTACATTGGCGTTGCCATCCGTTCCATTGGTTCCATTATCACCTTGACAGTCCAATGCATCAAAGTTTCCATCATTGTTCACATCCTCATTTGCATCTCCTGTACCATTACCGTTAAGGTCCCAACAGGCTATCCCGTCGTCTCCATTAGTTCCATCTGATCCTTGGCAGTCCAATGCATCAAAGTTTCCATCATTGTTCACATCCTCATTTGCATCTCCCGCACCATTACCGTTAAGGTCCCAACAGGCTATCCCGTCGTCTCCATTAGTTCCATCTGATCCTTGACAATCCAAAGCATCAAAATTACCATCATTATTAATGTCTTCATCGGTGTCATTCATACCATTGCCATTCAAATCCCAGCAGTTTGTTCCATCAGAGCCATCTGCTCCGGGATCACCAGCGATGGAGTCTCCTTTTGGGCCCTGTGGGCCACGCTCCCCGTCGTCACCCGAGCAGGAAACCATTGTAATTGCCAAGCAAAGCATGGCCAAATTCACTAATCTACTTGTTTTCATAATTTTTTTATGTATTAATTAATAAATCTATGTGTATTGAGCATTACTTTTCGGCATGAATTGACCTATCTCTTTTTTAAATTGATCATTGCCATCTTTGGTTTGACGACTTGAAAACATGGCCGGCTCGAGGGCCGGCCTATGTTGAATCAAACAAAACTCAAGAGAAACTATATTTATTAATCCAATCCGAAGTAGGCAGCAACCGCATGGTAGTTGGCCGTGTCCACCCCTGCAGCTTTCAACTCGTCCAACACATCGGCATTGCCATTTTTGGAGGTAGTGGAAATTTCAATGGCAATAATGATGATCCTGCCAAAAAGGTTTGGCGGTAAGTTTACCGCAGTACCATCGGTGCTGCTGAAAAAAGAAATTTGCACATCCCCAAACTCCCCTTCCGCGGTGGGGGAATAAAAAAGAGTGGAGTTAAAGCTGCCATCCAATGATGCCCCAGGCACGGGGAAAACATATTCGCCATTCAACGATTCCAGATAAAACAAGAATGTATATTTTGTTTTATCAATTTGATTGGGAATATTGAAAATTAGGGTGGAACCACCTGCCCAATCGGACACATCCACCGAAAAGGCCTGCACATTGGCATTGCCATTTATTCCAGGTGCCCCTTGTTCTCCTTGCAGGCCTTGTGGGCCTTGTTCCCCATCGTCTCCAGAACAGGAAACCAATACCATGGCCATGCAAACCATGGCCAAACTAACTACTTTTAACGCTTTCATAATGATTATATTAGGGTTATTTCTGCGCCAAATGTAGGGTGACCCAATGGCACATTTTTACCCTAACTCACAAACGCGTACTATGGATTGATGGATGCGGATTTGGAGTTGATGAACACTATAATGAAATAGGAATTTTCTTACTCTATGAAAGTTTGAAATAAAAAAGCCCCTAAAATAGAGGCTTTTATGTTTTTAAGAATGGAAGTCTTAATTGAAATCTACCTTCACCAATTGCTTTTTGTTGCCGCGTTTGGCATAAAAGAGCATTTTATTGTCCTTTTCATCCTTTAGAGGTTTGGAGACCATTAAAGGTAAGCGGGCTTCTTCCTGGTCAATAATCTTTTCATAATCCATCACCCCGTTCGCATCCAACGAAATCAGGAACACGTTCCGGTTGCGGCTCAACCCTTGTTTAAAGATCAACCGTTCGTTATTGATCAATTGGGGGTTTTCCGCAGCCGTACAAATAAAGAAATAGGTAGTGCCGTCTTTACAATAGGAACTGTAGGATGCATAGGCCCCATCGCCTTGGGTGACTTCTGTTTTGTTGATGTTCCGGGCCCAGACCATTGCACCGGACGGATCCAACTTTACACTTACAATGTCATTATGGTGGTAACGCTCTATCCGAACACGTTGCCCGGCACCGGTCACTTCCAGGCCTGAGGTAACAAAATATTCCTCCGCGTTGAAGAAAATTTCCTCTTTGGGGGTCACTTCCACATTTTTAAATACCAAATTCTTAATATCCTTATCGTCTTCCCTACCGAATTTATCGTCCATGAACTGTTGGGAAAACGGATTGTATTTCTGGGATTTGATATCCAAGGTGGATGGATTTAGGTTGAAATAGGCAATGCCGTTGTAGCGATTGTCCTTTCTATCGGCGTAGAAGCCCACACAGACCAGTCTGTCGTTTAGCAAAATGGGATATAGCGCTTCCGGATATTTGCCCGGGTCAACAAAAGACTGGGATTGGCTTCCAAATTGGAAAATTTTGACCAATTCGTACTGAAACTTGCGTTCGTCCACTTGAAATCGTCGCTTTTTAAAATAGGCCTTGCCCACCAAATAGATGGATTGCAGGTCGGGTGAGAAGGTCACGTTTTCAAAGGCATAGTTCTTTTCCTCGATCTCGTCGGAAAAATCGAACTCAAACTTTTTGTTAAGGGCGGTGTCGAACAAATGGATCATGTGTTTTTCACTCTTTCCCTTTTTGTGGTGCGTGCTGATCACGAATCCCCTTTTGTCCTCATCGAAAAGTATCGATGTGGTGAACCCATTGGAAAAGTTTCGGTTGAAATAGTTTTTGTCCACTGGGTTGTTCACTTCTTCGGAAGAGAGTGAGAGCAGTTTCACCGTTCGGAAATTGAAGGCGATGATGGGACTGGTGTGCACCCAATACTCGTATTCCCCACGGTCATAGTTGTAGTTCAGGAACAGCAGATTCAACTGGCCGTTCTTTAAAAAACCATCGATAAAATCGAGCCCCTTTACTTTGTAATTGAATTCTGAAACCAGTTCCAGATTACTGTTGTAGTGTTCAATCAAATAGCCCTTGGGCTTCAAGATCAAGCCCTGATAGTAGGCGCGTACTAAAATATACCCCCCGGAGCCATCTTCATCAATGGTCATGAGGTTGGAATAGCGATAGCGATCGTTGTATTTTTCCCCAAAATCATAGCTCACCGGCATTTTTTGTGCCGATAGGGCCCATCCTGACAGTAGGATAAAAAGAAGGACAAAATGTTTTTTAGTCATGGTTTGGCTGGGTTAGGGCCGAAGGTCATGAACCCGGAAAGTCTGCTTTGCGTTTTTCCAGGAAAGCAGTCGTGCCTTCCTTAAAATCGTCCGTGCCAAAACAATGGCCAAAAGCATCGACTTCCACGGCATAGCCATCGACGTCATACTTAAAACCTGCATTTACCGCTTTTATTGCATGTTTTATGGCAACGGAAGAATTATTCGATATCCTGCCTGCAATTTTGACACAAAGCGGCAATAATTCCTCTAGGGAGGTCACATGGTTCACCAATCCGTAGGCAAAGGCTTTATCGGCATCGATCATGCCCGCGGTCATGATCATTTCCATGGCACGGCCTTTTCCAATAAGCTGCGGCAAACGTTGCGTACCCCCATAACCGGGAATCACCCCCAAAGACACTTCGGGCAGCCCCATTCGGGCATTACTGCTGGCTACCCTAAAATGACAGGCCATGGCCAACTCAAGCCCACCCCCCAATGCGAATCCGTTAATTGCAGCAATAACTGGGGTTGAGAGGTTTTCTATGGCATTAAAAAGGTTCTTTTGTCCCAAGGCTGCCAATTGGCGACCTTCCTTTACGGAAAAATGGGCAAATTCTGAAATATCGGCCCCGGCCACAAAGGCCTTTTCGCCACTTCCGGTAAGGATGATGACCTTTATGTTCACATCCTCATCCAATTCGGCAATGGCAACTTGTAATTCCTCAATGGTCCGTCTGTTCAGGGCATTCAGTTTGCTGGGCCGATTTATGGTAATGGTGGCAAAGTTGTTCTCTTCCTCAATGTAGATGTTCTCGAAATCCATGTTGTTGCTTTTTTTGGTGCTTGGCATCATGCGCCAACAGCAGATGCTTTTTTATGTTCTTTAGGAAATTTGATGCAAAATACGGTGCCCTTTCCCATTTGTGAAGTAAAGTTAATGGTTCCGCCATAGTTTTCCACGATGTTTTTTACCATACCCAGTCCAAGGCCGGTACCGCTCGATTTGGTGGTAAACTTGGGCTCGAATATTTTATGCCGATTTTCATCCGAGATACCCACGCCATTATCGGCCACGGAAATTTTTACATGTTCCCCTTCGGAGGCGACCGTGACCAAAATTCGGGGCGATTCCACATCTGGGACGGCCTGGATGGCATTTTTGACCAAGTTCGTGATCACACGGATCAATTGGGTACGATCCAATTTGGCAATGATTTCCTCTTCATCCGCTATAAAATGGATATAATCCTCGTTAAAGATTTCCAGTGCCAGTTTAACTACTTTGACCACGTTCAACGTCTCGTTCTGCTGTGCCGGCATATCGGCGAAACTGGAGAAGGCCGTGGCAATATTGCTCATGGTATCGATCTGCTGGATCAATGTTTTGGAGAATTCGTTCACCTTTTTCTGGATATCGGGATCGTTGGGATCGAACTTGCGCTCAAAGCTCTGTACGGTCAGTCGCAACGGGGTCAATGGGTTCTTGATTTCATGGGCCACCTGTTTGGCCATTTCCCGCCACGCCTGTTCCCTTTCACTACGGGCCAATTTTATGGCACTCTCTTCCAGCTCATCGATCATTCGGTTATAGGAATCCACCAACATGCTGATTTCCTCCCCCGGACTCTCCAGATAGATTTTTTCGTTCTGGCGGGTCAGGTTGGTCCTGTTTATTTTATCTGAAATGGTCTGAAGCGAACGGGTGATGTATTTCGAAATAAAGTAGGCCAAAATGATGGCGGCCAACAGCATCAACAAATACACCACTCCCAATCGGAAGAGGAATTCTTTGAGTTCCATATTGTTGAAACTGTTATCCTCAAAATAGGGCAGGTTGAGAATGCCGATCGGTTTAAATTTTAAATCGGTAATGTAAGTGTAGGTGGCCTGATAGGTATCCCCAGCTGCCCGTTTTTCCTCTACATACCTGCTTTCACCGGTTTCCAGCAAATAGTTGAGTACATTGGCATCCAAACAAGCTGAAATGGAGTCTGACTCAAAACTGGGTCTGGAACTTTTGATCAAATTGCCTTCCAGATCATAGATGTTGAAATTCACGTTCTGCACATCGGCGATTTCGTAGATCTCGTCACGAAAGATCAATCCTAAATTTTCGGTGGTTACGGGAAAGGTGGTCTCCCTCAGTACGTACTGCACGCTTTTGATCAATTGCTCCTCTTTGCGTTCGAGGCGATCCTGGTGATAATCCTTGCCCTGTTCCTTGTATTGATAGATCGTGACCCCGGCAATCAATACCGACGCAACGACCACCAAAGTGATCATGGCAAAGAAAATACGAGATCGTAAGGAAAGTTTTCTGAACAAAACAGCCTGATTTGATGCTAAATTTAATCAATTATCGAGCCAAACAACCCGCTATTTCAAGAGCAAGGTTCAAGGTAAAAATTAGAATTGTTCCTTTTTGAACTAGGACTTGTACTTGTCTTTGCACGTGTTATGCGTTCGGGTGTTTCTCCCGGTAGCGTTTGTACAGCTTTATGCCCAACATCAACAAGATCATGAGCACAAACATACCCACGAGGCCGTAAATCCAGTTGAAGGCGCTTTTCAGGATTACCAAGAACACCACCGCAAACAGGATTATGGTGGCTACCTCGTTCCAAATCCGCATAAACTGGGATGTGTACCGAATATCGTCCCGCTGCATTTGTTTAAAGATCTGGTGGCATTTAAAATGGTAAACGAACAACAGCACTACAAAAGCCAACTTTACATGCATCCATGGCTGTTGGATCCAGCTGGGCATCAAAACCATCAACCAAAGGGCAAAAATGGTGCACAAAATGGCCGAGGGCCAGGTGATGATATACCACAAGCGACGGGTCATGAGTTTCAATTGTTCGGACAGGATCTCTTTATCGGGAGATGGTTTTTGCCAGGCTTCAATATGATAGATGAACAACCTGGGGATGTAGAACAGGCCCGCAAACCAAGTGACCACAAAGATCAAGTGCAACGATTTAATGTAAGCGTACAGCAATTGCTTGGTATTTTAAATTTTACATTCGGATGGCACCTACGCCATTATCCCAAAGCTTTTTATTAAATTCGGGGATAGCGGATTTCATCAAAGTCTCTGCCCTTTGCTTCAATCCCACCCACTGGGCGTCCAATTCGTTCCTTCGATCTATGGAAGATTGATTGACCCTGGGCAACGAACTGTTGCTTTGGTTCATCAAAAATAGGTACTCTGCCGTAAACTTGTTCGGGAAATTCTCCACATCGTCATACGCTTGCGATTTACGCTGTACCATTTCTTCGTCCCATGCTTTCAGTTTGTCCAAAAGGGCCTGACCCTCCTTTTTAAGATCGGCATTGTCCAATTCCTTCATCAAATCCTTTAGTTGTCCCTGAACTTTGTACAACGTATTTATCTTGTTGTGCATGTCTGTGAGGTTCGCCTCCAATTCGTTCATGAACCGATCTTGTTCCTCAAAACGTTCCTGGGTCATGCCGGTATTCGGCGTTGGTATGACCATGCCTTGGGTAGAAACCGTTTTTCCCTCAGCCATCAAATTGATAGTGTAATTTCCGGGCGGCACTTTGTGTCCTGTAAAATTGGCCTCGATGTACACTCCGGGGATGCCGGGCAAAATGGGGGTCTTCAAATCCCAGACAAAACGGTTCAATCCTTTTTCGGTTCCCAAAACCGGGGCCGGCGGTGGACCGCCACCGTTATGGGGCACATAGCTTTCATCCTTTTTGGAACTGAAAGATCGTACCACTTTTCCTTGACTGTTTTTGATTTCCAAGGTCACCTCGCTACTGTCCATCGCCTTCGGCAAGTTATAGTAGAGCACCATTCCGTTGGCAGGATTGACCCCTTCGTATGGATTGGTGCCATCCACACTTTTGGAACTGCTGTTCATCGGGCTGCCCCAAAAACCGTGAAGGGCATCCTCAGGTTTGAAAAGTATTAATTCGTTGGCATTGCCTTGGTGTTGAGCCAAGGTGGTGATATTGTCCAAAATCCAGAACGACCTACCCGAGGTGGCAACGATCAAATCACCTTGATGCACTTTTAGATCGGTGATGGGCGTTTTGGGCAGGTTCAATTGGAGGGATTCCCAATTTTTTCCATCGTTCCAAGAAATGAAGAGTCCTTTTTCGGTTCCGGCATACAACAGCCCCTTGCGTTCTTGATCTTCACGGACCACTCGTGTGAATGCACCATACGGGAGTCCGCTGCTGATGTTGGCCCATGTTTTTCCATAGTCCGTGCTTTTGTACAAAGCCGGGGTGTAATCGTTGAACTTGTATCGGGTAGTTGCGATGTAAACGGTAGCCGGGTCATGGGGCGATACTTCTATGGCGTTCACCAAACATTCCTGCAATCCTTTTGGGGTAATGTTCTGCCAAGATTCACCTCCATTTTTGGTCACATGTACCAAACCATCATCGCTTCCGGTGTACATAACTCCTTTTTCGTGAGGTGATTCGATAATGTAGGCCAATGTACCATAGTTCTCGGCGCCTACTGCCTCATTGGTATAGGGTTCGCCTCCATTGCCCTGTTTGTCATCCTGATCACGGGTAAGGTCTGGGGAAATTTCTTCCCAGGTGACCCCATTGTTGCGGGTGCGCAACACCAATTGGGCACCATGGTAAAAGGTACCCGGTTCGTGTTGGGACCAAATTATGGGTGCGTTCCAGTTGTAGAGGTATTTCATGTTGCGGGCCTCCCTGCCCAAATATTGGATGGGTGCGGCCATCACATCGGTAGACATTTTGGACTCCATATCCAATAGTTCGATGGTGCCCAAGTAACTGCCACCCATCACGTAACGAGGGTTGTCGGGATCAAAGGCCAAAAAGGCACTTTCCCCGCCAGCGGAGTAATGCCAGTCTTCTTGGCTAATGCTCCATCGCCCTACGGAAAGGCTTGCTATTTTAACTGAGGTGTTATCCTGTTGGCCACCATAAATATTATAAGGAAACAAATTGTCGGTATTGATGCGGTAGAACTGGGCCGTGGGCATATTGTCTTGAAGGGTCCAATTTTCGCCATAATCAAAGGAAATGGTGGCCCCTCCATCATCGGCCAAAACCATGTTTTTGGAATTGCTGGGGTTGATCCAAAGATCATGCGTATCACCATGGGGCACCGAAATGGTTTTCCAGGTTTTACCGCCATCTTCCGATCGGAACATATTGGCACTCAACACATATACCGTATCCTCATCATTGGGGTCGGCAAACACTTCAATATAATACCAGGCACGCTGCACCAATCGATTGTCGCCACTTACCATGCTCCAGCTTTTGCCCGCATCGTTGGACACGAACAAACCGCCTTTATCTTGATTGGAATCACTTTCGATCAGGGCATACACCTTATCTGAATTGGCAGGACTGACCGCAATGGCCATTTTCCCTTTTTCCTTTGGAAGACCTTCCGTCAATTCGGTCCAAGTATCCCCGCCGTCGGTTGATTTGTACAATCCGCTGCCCGGACCCCCACTGATCACTACATGGGGCTTGCGTTGGTAGTCCCACATGGCCGCGTAGAGCGTTAAGGGGTTGTTGGCGTCCATGGACAGCTCCACGGCACCGGTCCCCTCGTCCACAAAAAGAATGTTCTCCCAAGTTTTGCCACCGTCCTTGGAACGGTATACCCCTCTTTCCTTATTGGGGGCAAAGAGTGCTCCTTGGGCAGCCACATATACCACATCGGGATTTGTCGGATGGATGATGATCCGTGAGATATGTTGGGTTTTTTCAAGTCCCAATTTGGTCCAGGTCTTTCCCGCATCGTTGGAACGGTACATGCCATCGCCATAGGAGGTCATCACCCCACGAGGCGCATGTTCCCCCATTCCACAATACACAATATTGGGGTGGGACGGGGAAACGGAAACCGCTCCCACGGAACCCATTTCAAAAAAACCATCGGAGATATTGTCCCATCGCCCTCCGGCATTGGTGGTTTTCCATAGGCCACCTCCAGTGGTTCCCATGTAATAGGTCATTGGGTCCCCCACCACACCACTTGCGGTTACCGAACGGCCACCGCGAAACGGGCCAATGTTCCTGAATTTAAGGGGTTGAAAATACTCGTTGGCGGTCTGGGCAAAAACCAGTGTCCCCATCATGGAACACAGGAACAATACTACTTTTTTCATGTAATGGCGTTCTTTAGGTGTATCATCAAAAATGCCCTTTTACGAGAAGCAAAAGGGCATTTCAAAATTATTCTTCGATGCTCAAATAATCCAATTGGAGCTTGTTGAACTCATCATTGAAGGCTGAGATTTCTTTATCCACCAAAGCATCAAAAGCAGTCAACTGCTCTTTGATCTTTCCGGAAAGTTCATTCTTCACGGCAATGTCCTGCTCGGTGGGCGGGAAATCATCAATGGAAACCAAACTGTTCAAGTGGGCGAGTTTGTTGGTCAATCGGATCGGGAAATTCAAGGGATCTTGGTTACTTCGGTTTTTGGTCTGATATAGCGCCTTTTCGATTTCACTGAATTCCTCCTTCATCTTTTTGGCTTTGGCAACCAAGTCTTTGGTGGTCTCGTTATCCTTGTACTTTTTCACAAATTCGTCCAATTTACCATTGATGGCCCTGATCTTTTTAATGGATTGGTGGGCGCGATCAACCGTTTCGTTGATGTCCGTGATAAAATCGAACTGCGTTTGCATATCGGCCACCGAAACCTCGGCTCTTGGATCGGGCAAAATGGTGAACTGTTCGGTTTGGTTATCCCCGTTAACGTTCAGACTTACCTTGTATGAACCGGGAACGGCTTTGGCGCCGTTCAAATTCGCCCACCACAAGATCATGCCCTGCAAGCGCTCAGCTCCTTTGCCACGGGTATCCCAAACAAAAGTGTTTCCTCCTTTTTTGACTTCCAGTTTTTTGTCCTTTTCCTTGCTGTAGGTGCTATACGTTGCCAAGGTATCCCCATTCATTTTGGTATAGGTAAGGGCAATGCTGTCCTTATCGGCAACATCCTTCAGATAAAAATGGGTAATTACCCCGTTGGCCAAGTTTTCACCTTCGGTCTTGGAAGGTCTTCTGGATTTGTTGCCTTTGGTACGATAGCTGTCCTTTGGCTTGTACAACACAGCACTTGCGGATTTCTTGGCATTGTCCAGCTGGTGCAGTAGGGTAAGGTCGTCAATGACCCACAAGCTACGACCTTGGGTGGCCACAATCAAATTATCGTCTTTTATGGTCAGGTCGGTAATAGGCACAATCGGTAAATTCAACTGGAATTTTTCCCAATTCTTTCCATCATCAAATGAAATATACATTCCAGTTTCGGTACCTGCGTACAACAATCCCTTTCTTTTGGGATCTTCGCGAACCACTCGGGTAAAATGCTCATCCTCGATACCGTTGGTGATCAAGGTCCAGGATTTTCCATAATCTGTGGTTTTGTACAAATAGGGTTTAAAGTCGCCCAACTTATAACGGGTAGCTGCCACATAACAGGTGCCTTCATCAAACGCTGAGGGTTCAATGCTGTTGATCATGTTCCATTCCGGCATATTGGTTGGCGTTACATTTTCCCAAGTTTTTCCACCGTCCTTGGTCACATGGATCAGGCCGTCATCACTACCTACCCACAGCAAACCTTCTTTCAGTGGGCTTTCGTTGGCCGCAAAAATGGTACAGTAGTATTCCACACTGGTATTGTCCTGGGTGATGGGTCCACCACTGGACACCAATTTGGTGGGGTCGTTTCGGGTCAAATCCCCACTGAGCAACTCCCAGCTTTGCCCTTCATTGGTGGTCATGTGCACATGGTTGGAGAAGGTGTACAACTTATTGGGGTCGTGTTTGCTGAATATGATGGGGAAGTTCCACTGAAAACGGTACTTCATTCCTTCTGCACCATAACCCATGGGGTTATCGGGCCACACATTGATGCCCCGAACGGTTTTGTTCTTATGGTTGACGCGTGTTAAAAAACCGCCGTAACTACCTCCATACACAATGTCGTTATCTTCTGGATCCACCGCGATGTGGGCAGACTCACCCCCTGCGGTTGACTCCCAATCATCCTCACCAATTGAGATGTCATCACTTCGGTAATTGATACGTAAGGTAGAATTATCCTGTTGGGCCACATAAATGCGATACGGGAACGCGTTATCAGTGGTCACTCTATAAAATTGTGCTGTGGGCTGGTTGTAATAGGTACTCCAGGTTTCCCCACCATCGTAACTGATCTGGGCTCCCCCATCATCACCAATGATCATCCGTTGCGAATTTTCTGGCGCAATCCATAGATCATGGTGATCGCCATGCGGCGCGTTGAAAGTGCTAAAAGTCTTACCGCCATCGGTACTTTTGTGGTACTGAACGTTGAGTACATACACCAAATCCTCGTCGTTGGTATCGGCATACACTCGGGTATAGTACCAAGCACGTTGCCGAATTTTTCGCTCTTCGTTGACCAAGCTCCATTTTTTTCCGCCGTCTTCAGATCGGTACAAACCTCCCTTGTCCTTGTTTTCCACAATGGCCCAAACGCGGTCACTGTTCACAGGTGATACGGCCACTCCAATAATCCCCAAAGTATCTTTTGGGAATCCTTCGTTTTTGGAAATCTCTGTCCAAGTTTCTCCGCTATCGGTACTTTTCCAAAGTGCAGATCCATCGCCCCCACTGCTCAAGCTGTAAGGGGTACGTTGCACTCTCCAAGTAGATGCATACAAAATACGTGGGTTGTTCGGGTCGAAGGTCAAATCCACCGCACCGGCATGGTCGTTAACATATAGGATTTGCTTCCAGGATTTTCCACCATCGGTACTTTTATACACCCCTCTTTCTTTGGTGGGTTTGTAGATATCGCCCAAAACGGCCGCATAAACGGTATTGTAATCGGTCGGGTGCACGCGGATGCGCGGTACGTGCCTACTTTTTTCCAAACCTGCCTTTTGCCAAGTCTTTCCGGCATCTTCCGTTTTCCAAACGCCATACCCGCTGGATACGTTCCCTCGAACGGTAACCTCGCCACCGCCCACATATATTACGTTGGGGTCGCTTTGTGCCACTTCCACGGCACCAATACTGCCACCAAAGTAGCCATCGGAAATGTTGTCCCAGGTACGACCACCATCCGTGGTTTTCCAAACACCCCCACCCGTTGCTCCAAAATAGAACAGGTTGGGTTCACCGGGCACACCGGTGACCGCAGCAGAACGTCCACCTCGGAAAGGACCGATCAATCGATATTCCAAGCTGGAATACAGGTCTTGGGGATAGGCCGGAGCCGCTTGGGTATTCTTTTTTCTTTGTGCGTGAGTGGGAGTAACAATTAACGTTGCGGCAAGCAAGAGCATGCCGAACCTGAAAAAGCAAGTCTTCATTTTTTTAATGTTGAGTTAGTCAGCCTTAAATGTAGTGAAAATGACGCAAAAAAAGTTCTTCAATATTTTGTACTTTAACCCTTCATAAAAAACCAATATCTGAACAATGAACAAACTTTTAAAGTTGGCGATGGTATTGCTACTGATTGCCGCTTGCAAGAACACAGCCCCCAAATCCGAAGAAACAACCACTCCACAAAACGAAACGACCGAAACCTCAGAATGGATCTATCTTTTCGATGGTACCAGTTTGGAGGGTTGGCGGGGCTACAACATGGACTCGCTTCCTCCCGGATGGACCATCAAGGACAGCACTCTCACCTTTGACACCGAACTTGGCCTGGAACAAAACTATACCGGCGGCAATGACATTCTTTATGGTGCCGAAGAGTTCGATAATTTCGAACTGTACCTCGAATGGAAGATCCCCGAAGGTGGTAATAGTGGCATTTTTTACCATGTGAAGGAAGGCTATGATGGTCCTCCAGTTGTGGCACCTGAATACCAATTGATCGACGACGAAAACTACGCCAACATCCACGATTTGGTAGGCTACAATTCCCAATTTGGTGCCGAACATCCGGAGTTGCTTCAGGATTGGCAAAAAACAGGTGCCGATTATGCCATGCATGTGGCGGATGAATCCCAAAAGCAATTGAACCCAGTCATGGAATGGAATTCCTCCAAAATCGTTTTTACCCCTGAAAAAGTGGAACACTGGCTCAACGGCAAAAAATTATTGGAGTTTGTACCCTGGTCAGAAGAATGGCAGGCCAAAAAGAATTCCGGAAAATGGGACAATGCCCCTGACTATGGAAAATTCAAAACCGGCTACATTGCCCTTCAAGATCATGCGAGCCCCATTTGGTTCCGAAATATCAAAATCAAAAAATTATAACCCACCCAACCATGAATAAAAGAGAATTTCTAAAGAAAAGTAGTGTAGGTGCATTGGGCATCATGCTCGCACCATCCATATTAAAAGGAGGTTTGCCCAAAGAAAAGCTGCGCACCGCACATATCGGTGTCGGTAATATGGGCATGGAGGACCTCAAGGCCATTTCATCCCACGGTTCGGTGGATGTGGTTGCCCTTTGTGATGTGGATGCCGTCAACCTATCCACGGCGCATAAAATGCATCCCGGTGCCCGAGTATTTTTTGATTATCGGGCCATGTTGGAAGAAATGGGCGATGAAATCGATGCGGTGATCGTTTCCACCCCCGACCATACCCATGCCCCTGCTTCGTTGATGGCCATGGAAATGAACAAACCCGTCTATTGCCAAAAGCCGTTGACGCATTATGTGTCGGAATCCCGCGCCATGAAAAAAATGGCCGCCGAAAAAGGCTTGGTCACCCAAATGGGCATTCAAGTACATTCCTTTTACGATTATAAGCTGGCCACATTGTTGATCCAATCTGGGATTATTGGCAAAGTACACACAGTGCATGCCTGGTCTCCCAAAAACTGGGGGTACGATGGGCCACTACCCGAAGGCGAAGACCCGGTACCTGCACAATTGGATTGGAACCTTTGGTTGGGCACATCCAAGGAACGTCCGTATAAAGAGGGCATGTACCATCCTGGCAATTGGCGAAAATTGATGGATTATGGGTGCGGCACCCTGGGCGACATGGGCGTTCATATTTTTGACACCCCCTACAATGCCTTGGAACTGGATGTCCCTAGAACCATCAAAACAGAATGCAGGCCCACCAACGGGTTTGGGTTCCCAGAACACAATACGGTCACCTACGAATTTCCACAGACGCCCTACACCACCAAGACCTTAAAATGGGTGTGGCATGATGGTCCAGGAGCACCGGCCATGCACGAAGATTTATTGTTACCGGGTATGACCATGGATAAAAACGGTAAAACCGCCGCCTCAGAAAACATGAAGGACAAAATGTCCCTCGATGCCAAAGTCGCTGCTGAAAATGAGCTACCGGAACAAGGTGCCATGTTCGTGGGTGAAAAGGGACGATTGTTGTTGCCGCACTTTATGCAATTGCCCAAGAAAATCAGAAAGGGCAAGTACGTGGACATTTCCAAAGAAATTGCAAAAGTTTCCGCCGAGCATAATTTGGGTGAACCCATTAGAAATTATGAAACAGAAGGTCCGAAACACTATCACCAATTTGTAGATGCGTGCTTGGGCAAAGGGGAAACTACAGCGCCTTTTGACTATGCCGCACGTTTGACCGAAACCATTCTATTGGGAACCATTGCAGGGCGTTTCCCTGGTGAAACCTTGCATTGGGACGCGGAAACCGCCCGATTTAAAGAAGACAAGGCCAACCAATATTTGGCGGGTGATTATCGGGATTTTTAAAAAATGGAAAAACAACCTTCAACAACACCCCAGGAGGAGTATTGGTTGAGTGGCCCAATTCCCGAAATACCGCCACTATTGCAACCAGCGGCCCATGCCCTGCTGCAATCAGTGCGCGATGTAAAAACCTATATGACGGATTTTCCCGAAGAGCAACTTTGGGAAAATCCTTTGGATAGGGCGTCGGTGGGGTTTCACTTGCGACATTTAACAGGTGTGTTGGATCGTTTGCTCACCTATGCGAAAGGGGGTCTTTTGACTACGGACCAACTGGCGTATATAAAAAATGAGGGGAATGGACAAGACGCTCCATCAACCCAACAATTGATTGCCCATTTTGAAGAAAAGGTCAACGAAGCCTTGAACCATTTTAAGACCATCCCGGAAAATACGCTTACCGAAGCGCGTTATGTGGGGCGTAAAAAATTGCCCTCAACGGTGATCGGTTTGTTGTTTCATGCCGCTGAGCACAGTCAGCGACATGTAGGGCAATTGTTGGTAACCGTGAGTGCGGTCAAACAATAAACCTGATGTTATGTCAAAACCAACTCGGAGCCTTTGTTATGTGTTTATCCTATTCCCGTTGCTGATGCTTTCCCAAAACCGACTTCGCGATTTTGGTGTTGAAATCGGAGTGCTTAAACCGGGTGCTTTAAATGCCATTACCGATGTGTCCGGAGTACAGGTGGGACACACCACCTTGATCAAAGGCGACAATGTCCGAACCGGAGTCACGGCCATACTGCCACACACCGGGAATATTTTTCAAGATAAAGTGCCTGCGGCCATTTATGTAGGCAACGGATTCGGAAAGTTGGCCGGTTATACCCAAGTGAAAGAACTGGGCAATCTGGAAACCCCCATCATTTTGACCAATACCCTGAGTGTATCTACGGCAGTCAATGCCGTTATCGGCTACACCTTACATCAAAAAGGGAATGAGGAAGTCCGTTCGGTGAATGCCGTAGTGGGTGAAACCAACGATGGCTACCTCAACGATATTCGGGGGCGACATGTCACAGAGACGGATGTGCTACAAGCCATCCAGAATTCCAAAACCGGTCCTGTGGCCGAAGGCAATGTGGGTGCCGGCACGGGTACTGTTTGTTTTGGGTTTAAGGGTGGTATCGGAACCTCCTCCAGGGTTTTGCCGAAACAGTCAGGCGGGTATACTGTGGGTGTTTTGGTCCAGACCAATTTTGGCGGCGTGTTGCAAGTGGCCGGTGTAGAGGTCGGCAAAAAACTGGGGCACTATTCGAACAGTTTTAAATATTCCCCTGATGGCTCCTGCATGATGGTGGTAATGACCGATGCCCCTTTGGATGCCCGAAACCTGGAGCGCTTGGCGAAACGAGCCATGCTGGGCCTCTCACGAACAGGAGGTATTGCCAGCAACGGCAGCGGCGATTATGTGATTGCCGTTTCCACAGCCGAAGCCTGCCGCATTCCCTACGAAAGCGAAAATCCTGTTCAAAACGCCCCGACTTTGCGCAACGAGGCCATGACCCCTTTGTTCTTGGCTACCATCGAAGCGACGGAAGAAGCTATTCTCAATTCCCTTTTTGCTGCCGAGCCCATGACAGGAAGGGATGGGTACAAAATGGAAGCATTGCCCAAGGAAAAGGTGTTGGAAATGTTGAAGGCCGCTGGGAAATTGGATTGATTTGATGTCATCTGTAACAAACTCCCCGCATTTCATACTAATCCGTCGGAAAGCTTCCCCACTTTTTTTACCTTTAAGGAACAAACATTTTAAACAACACTACCATGGATATTTTTGGAAAAATCAAGGAGAAACTCAGTAACGAGTTTATCGATATTGTCGAGTGGCTCGACTATACTGACGACACCATTGCGTATCGGTTTGAGCGCTATCAAAATGAAATCAAGAACGGGGCAAAACTGATCGTTCGCGAGGGGCAGACCGCCGTATTCATCAACGAAGGCCAACTCGCCGATGTGTTCACCCCGGGCACCTACGACCTCACCACCCAAAACCTGCCCATTTTGGCCACCTTAAAAGGGTGGAAATATGGGTTCAACTCCCCTTTTAAAGCGGAGGTGTATTTTGTGAACACCCATCTCTTCACCGATGAAAAATGGGGCACCAAAAGTCCGATTACGTTGAGCGATGACCGATTCGGTTTGGTAGAAATCAGGGCCTTCGGCACCTATGCCTATAAAATTTCGGATGCCGGCAAGTTCATCAAGGATATTGTGGGCACCGACAGCAACTTTACCAATTTCGAGATCAACGAGCACTTAAAAAGCTTGATCGCCACACGCTTTACCGATACCGTGGGCAAGGCCAATTTGCCGATTGAACTGTATGCGGCCAATACCACCGAACTTTCGGATACGTGTCGCGAAGTGATGGCCCCGGAATTTCAAACGGTTGGGATTTCCTTGGAAAAATTCTACATCGAGAACGTTTCCATGCCCGAAGAACTCAAAAAAGAAATCTTCGAATACAGCCGTATCGATAAATTGGATCTGGACAAGCTGACCAAATTCAAAACGGCAAAAGCTATTGAAGCCGCTGCCCAAAATGAAGGTGGAACCGCCGGTGCCGGAATGGGCATGGGTATGGGCTTTGTTTTGGCCCAACAAATGGGTGGCATGATGGGTGGTACGACCCAAGCGCAACCCCAAATGGGTGCTGCACAAACCGGTGGCGCCATGCCACCCCCGATGCCTGCCCAAACGCTGTATTTCTATGCCACAAACGGTACGCAACATGGCCCGGTGACCTTTGAACAAATGCAATCCCTCTTTGCATCGCGGACCATTAACCGCGATAGCTTGGTCTGGAAACAAGGGATGGCCAATTGGTCGGCCTTAAAGGATGTGGAAGAACTGAAATCGTTCTTGGGTGGTAATACCCCACCGCCGTTACCAACGGAGTAAATACACTAGATGTCATTTCGAAATGAGTTGCAAAGCAATGAGTGAGAAAGCTCGGTTAATTTATGGCTAGATTTCTCAGTCGCAAGCTCCTTCGAAATGACAGTCCATTTCAATTTGTTTAGATTTCCGCCTTTGCGGAAATGAAAGTATGGAAGAACCAACAATCCAAAAAACGGAACTCAAAAAAGCCTGTGTCAACTGTGGCGCAGAGCTGAAATACAAGCCGGGTACCACAAGTATTACTTGCGAATATTGTGGGCACTCGGAAACCATTCCCGTGGATGAAAGTGGGTTCAAAGAACTGGAACTGTACCCCTACCTCCAAGAAATGGGCTCCCAAAAGCACAGTGAGGAAATTTCCATGCTGCATTGCAAAAACTGTGGCGCCGATCAACATGTGGAGGAAAACTACAAATCGCTGCATTGTGTGTATTGTGGCCAGCCCTTGGTGATAGAGGATGCCTACAAAGAAAATTGGATCTTGCCGGGGGCCGTGCTGCCCTTTCAAATCGATAAAAAGGAATCGTTCCGAATATTTCAGAAATGGGTAAAAGGCCTATGGTTTGCGCCGAACAATTTGAAAAAGGCCGCTCTGGATCCCCAATATACCAAGGGACTCTACCTGCCCTATTGGACCTTTGATGCCCAACTCTTTGCCTCCTATACAGGACAACGTGGGGAATACTATTACGAAACTAGGCGTGTTCGAAACGCCAATGGTAAAATGGTGACCCAACAGGTGCGAAAAACACGTTGGTATCCTGCATCGGGTCAGGTCTCTGGTTTTGTGGACGACACCTTGATCAAGGCCTCCCATCAAAAATCGGGTCGGATTCCCGGTAAAATCGCTTATTGGAACCTAAAAAAATTACAGCCGTTCGACTCCGGATTTTTATCGGGATTCGTGACCGAAAAATATACGATTCCACTTAAAGAAGGGCACCTGCACTCCAAGGAAGTCGCCCGAGACATTGCCACCCGATGGTGCAAACAGGATATTGGAGGCGATACCCAAAGGGTATTGTCGATGGATATGCAACTGTCCGAGGAAACGTTTAAACATATTCTCTTACCCGTTTATGTAAGTGCCTATCGATACAGCGGCAAGCAGTACAACTTTTTCATCAACGGGGAAAACGGCCAAATCTCCGGTTCAAGGCCCTACAGCTTTTGGAAAATTTTCTTTGCTGTGCTTTTTGGGTTAATCATTATTGGAGTGATTGTTTTCTTATCTAAAAAGTAAGCATCATGAGAGTTCATTTTATGCTTTTGTTTGTTCTATTAGCCTCTTGCTCCAAACAAAGCTCCACCATCAAATTGCAATTTGAAAAAGATTTGATTCCTGAAGGCATCGCTATAGACCCTGTCTCTGAAAAAGTTTACCTCAACAGTCTTTTCAAAAACAAGATTGTAAGGTCCAATTTGGATGGAAGCAATCCTGAAATCTTTATTGAGAACAACAAATTTGGCTATCTCCCAGGTTTCGGGATGACCATTAAAGGGGATACGCTTTTTGCGCTGGGGAACAGTCATGATACCCCGAGCAACCAATCCATTTTGTTATTATTGGACATTCCTTCTGGACAATTGGTCAAAAGATATGTCTTAAAAAGTTTGGAAAAAACGTATCTGAACGACATTGCTGTTAATTCCAAAGGTCAATTTTTCATTTCTGACTCTGAAGGTTCCAGCATTTATTCCTCAAATGGGAAAACGGACCATTTGGAAGTATTCTTTTCACATAAAACCATTGCACACACCAACGGTATAGCCATTTCTGATGATGGGCGACTACTTTACTTGGCCTCATTGGGGAGTGGCCTCCGTGTTTTGGACATTGCCACTAAAAAATTGATCAACCGACCCAATGATTATAAAGGTATTGATGGTCTCAAGTTTTATAAAAACTCATTGGTCGCCATTGTAAATGCAAGGCGTGATTCTGAAAAAAATGGGATATTTCAATTTAAGTTGATCCCTGAAGGCTCAGAAATTATGAGTGCTTCCAAATTGATGGTATTTGAAAATCCTACGGATATCCCCACCACCTTTTCCATTAATAATGACGAGATGTTCTTTGTGGCCGATTCCCAAATGGATCTATTGGACGATATTACCAATCAGATTAATGACCCTACCAAACTTGAAAACTACCGATTGATTCGAGAGAAACTTTGATAACAAGATTTAATCAACAAATACCAAACATACAGGAATGGGGTGTTTGGTCTCGTTCAAAAAGGTCAAGGTGCCTTTTTCCGCATCCCTTTTAAACACCACAATATTTTCACTGCGTTGGTTGGCCACCAATAGGTAGTCTCCGGTTGGATCTAACGTAAAATTTCGCGGCCAATCGCCACGCACAGACTCCCGACCCACCACCGAAAGTTTTCCAGAATTTTCATCTACCGCAAAAACCACAATGGTGTTTTCCCCGCGGTTGGAGCCATATAAAAACTTACCGTCGGGTGACAAATGGATATCTGCGCAGAAGCTTTCGCCTTCAAAATCGGATGCCAAGGTGCCAATGGTTTGGATTTCTTGATATTCGCCATTCGCATCCTTCTCAAAAACGGAGAGGGTACTGTTCAGCTCATTGATCACATAGAGGAACTGGCCGTTTTTACCAAAGGTAAAGTGTCGTGGTCCCGCGCCATCCACAAAAGGTAAGGAAGGTTGTGTCCCGGGTACAAATTGCCCTTCTTTTAGCTGATAGCGTTTTACGGCATCCAAACCAAGGTCGGTTACAAAGAGTCCATTTGCGGTAAACTGGGCCATGTGGGCATGGGCCGTTTTGGTCGTGTCCAAACTTTTATGGTCTATGATTTGGGGGTCGCTTTCCAACGAACCATCATCATTCAAATTGAAAACCGCCACGTTACCTCCCGTATAGTTAGCTACGGCCAATTGTCCATCTCCTGATAAAGAGACATGGCATGGATGCGCCCCATGTGTACCCATGCTGTTTTGTAGCTCCAAAACACCATTGTTCCATGTGAAGGCCGTAACCCCCCCGCCCAAACTATCAAAGTTATCGGTTTCCTGAACGGCGTATACATGCTTCTTGTCCTCAGACAGTGCCAAATAGGACGGATTCGTCAGTTTGGCCTCCAATTTTTTATGGGACAGGGTTCCGGTTCCACTATCAAACGAGTAGGTGTAAATACCTTCACTTTCGCCATCGGTATAGGTGCCAACAAAAAGGGTGTACATGGGTTTTTCTTCGGGTTTATCGGTGCAGGCCAATAGGGAGGCCAATGCCATCACCGCAAAAATGGTTTTCTTCATGGTTGTTCAGTTACAGCAGCAAATTAAGCATTCTTGCGGAATGCATCATTTGGGCAACAATTTTGTGTTGATTTCCTTCACCAAAAAATAGCCAGTCACGACCGTGGCCAAAACATCGGCAATGGAAAATGAAATCCAGACCCCTGTTTCGCCCATGATTTTTGGTAGAATCAAAATCAACGGAATAAAGAAAAACCCTTGCCGCGTGAGGGTCAACAAAAGGGCCGGGGTTGCCTTTCCAATGGCCTGAAAATAGGCTGCACCAATCAACTGGATGGCAATAATTGGCGTGGCGGCAAACACCATTCGCATGGCCAAAGGCGTATGTTCTATCACAAATTGATTACTGGCCAATTGTTCGGCCGCCAGATCGGGCCTATCACTTAAAAACAGGGAAGCAATTTCTCCAGGGAAAACCATCAATACAACAAAAATCAAGGTGGCTACCAGCGCAGCATACTTGATGGCCGTATAAATGGATTCCTTTACACGGTCGTAGTAAGCCGCACCGTAATTGTAGCCTGCAATGGGCAAAAAGCCTTGGGTGACCCCAAACACAGGAAACAGGGCGAACATCAACATGCGGCCGATGATGGCATACACCGCTACCATAGGCTCTCCTCCGAGATTGAACAGGATATTGTTCATGATCAAATAAGTGATGCTGGTTACCGCTTGTCTGGCCAAGGTCACAAAACCCAACGAGCCGATTTCACGCAGAATGGGTCTGTCCAACCCGAAATGGGCATGACTTATCTTCAATTCGGAATTTTTGGAAAGAAAGAAATATAGGATGTACCCAAAACAAAGTAGGTAGCCAATTGTTGTGGCCCAAGCGGCACCGTGCATGCCCCAATCAAACACATAAATGAAGATATAGTCCATCAACAGGTTCCCCACGGATGGGATGATCATGGCAATCATGGCAAACTTGGGCTTGCCCTCGGCGCGAATCACCGTATTGCCCATCATACAAAGGGCCAAAAAGGGCACCCCATACAAAATGATGGTGTAATAAATCTTGGCAGGTTCAAAAATGCCTCCCTTGCCACCAAAAGCGGGAATAAGACTGTCCACGTAGTACAGCCCCAAGGCCACCATGATCACGGTGACCAAAAGGGTCAGGGTAATCTGATTTCCAAAGGTTTTGAGTGCTTTTTCCTTGTTATTGGCCCCCAGGGCACGGGAAATAATGCTGGAACCCCCGATACCGATGGCCATGCCCAAGGCCGCAATGAAAAAGGAAACGGGCAGCACCACATTGATGGCCGCAATGGCAATGGATCCAATCCAGTTTCCCACGAAAATGGAATCGACCAATACATTGAGGGACATCACCAAAATACCAATGGAAGCTGGAACTGCTTGTCTGATCAGCAATTTTCCGATGGGTTCCTGCCCAAGATCGTCTGAGGTTACTTTGGCCATGCCAAGGATTGTTCTATTCTACTGAAGTTAAATTCGTGCGGTACTGTTCCTCAAAGCTACAACGCATCCACCAAATTACCCTTGTTCTCCGCTAATTTTTTGGCAATGCCGTCCCAAAGGGCGATGCGGTGCTCCAATGCTTTTTTACTGTACTGGAACACATCTTCACATTTGTGGTCATCGGAACCACAAAGGGCCTGGATCATTTTAACGGCCAACGGTCCGTGATCGTCCCCATCCAACTCGATGTGCCGTTTCAAGTAATACGATAGCTTGGCGTATTTGCTGGGTCCATTTTCACCGGATTGTTCTATAATGCTCAAGAACATATCGGGAATCAAATCTTCCCTCCCAAAGGTGAATGCGGCTGCAATGATATGGGGTTGTTGGGTATTGATGACCTCAAAAGTGAAGCTTAGGAAATTTTTTTCAGACGGGTCCAAGTTGGCTTTCTCTATCTGTTGTTGAATGTGTTGCAGATCTGTGAAATTAGCAATGACCTTTTGCACTTTGGATGTATCTGCCTCCACTTCCTGCATGGCATCGAGGTACATTTCAAAATGGCTTTTGGCCTCCCCTTTCTCATTGAAATCGCTTTCTTCCTCCAGTACAATTTCGTTGATGAACCGGGCCACTGAAGCATCCGTGGCAGGTTGCCAAGGCAAAGTGGTACAGGTAAGATGTTGTTGCAAGGCTTTTAACAGGGACATAAAATCCCAAACGGCATACACATGGCTTTCCATGAAAATCTTAATATCCTCCACAGATTCCAATTGTGCGTACAACGGATGGTGTTTCAGTTGGTTCCGCGCCCCTTGCAAGTGGTGTTCCAATTTTTCAATATGCATAGCTATATTTTGAAAATTACTGAACGTTGTATTCGGGCAGGGTTCCCTTTTCCTTCCATTCATTGATCCATTGGGCCATCAGTCCGGCCCAGTCATCACGGTCGTTCAAGCAAGGAATGTGTACGTAGTGTTCCCCGCCGGCTTCCTCGAACTGCTCTTTGCCTTCCATGGCGATCTCCTCCAGGGTTTCGAGACAATCGCTTACAAAAGCTGGGGTAACCACGGCCAAACGTTTTTTGCCTTCATGGGCCAAACGCTCAAATTCCTTGTCGGTAAAGGGTTGCAACCAGGGGTCGCTGCCCAATCGGGATTGGAACGATGTACTCACCTTGTCCTCGGGAAGACCCAGTTCCTTTTTGACCCTTTCGGTGGTATCCATGCATTGGTGGCGGTAACATGTATGATGTGCCGCCGAATTGGTGGTACAACATTGGCCGTTCAATTTGCAATGGAACTTGGTAGGGTCCGATTTTCGGATATGGCGTTCTGGGATTCCGTGGTAGGAAAACAGGATATGATCATATTCAAACTCCTTCAAACCTTCGGCAATGCTATTGGAAAGTATTTTAACATACTCTGGGTTGCTATAAAATGCGGGCAGAGTGGTCACATGCATTTCAGGGAAGTGGGCTGCCTGCACTTCCAAAGCTTTAACGACCACAGTCTCGTAGGACGACATGGCGTAATGCGGATACAGCGGTACCAAAAACACCTCATCCACTCCTTGGTCCTTCAATTCTTGCAGGGCTTTTTGTATGGACATGGAACCGTACCGCATGCCCAAAGCTATGGGCAGATTGGTTTGCTGCTTTACCTTTTCCATAAAGCGTTCGGAGATGATGATCAAGGGAGACCCCTCGTCCCACCATATTTTGGAATAGGCCTCGGCCGATTTCTTGGGACGTGTGTTCAAGATAATGCCACGTACGATGATATTTCGCAAGATAGGATTCACATCGATGACCCTCTCGTCCATCAAAAACTCATCCAAATACGGTTTTACATCCTTTGCGGTCGGACTGTCGGGCGATCCCAAATTGACCAATAAAACTCCTTTTTTCACGGCTACCTGGTTTAGAGGGCAAAAATAATACACCCTACCGACTTTGCAGGTGCCCCTTCCAAATACTTTCTTATGATGAAATAATGATTCTCGATTTTGTTCAAGTCCTTCACCTGTGGACTTTTCTCCCTATTTTTGAAGCTATGGAGTCTTTTTACGACAATGTTTCCAAAGAATCGCTCATTTATTTGGGTGTTGCCCTTGCTGTTCTGATCTTTCTGTACTGGAGCACCTCCGTTATTTTAAAGCGACTGGGCAAAAATCCGAAGTACTTATTGCCAACGGGATCCTTCCGAAAACTGGCCACCCCTTTAGTACTTATTTTTCTGAGTATTCTGATTCGTTTAAAGTCCCTCCGCGATGTGTTGAATTTGGAAGAGGCTGGTTTTTGGTTTCGCAAGGCAAGTACCCTTATGTTCATTTTCGCCATGACCTGGGTGATGATTGCGCTTCTGAAAATTGTTAAACAAATTGTGATCCGGAATAATGACGTAGGGGTCGAAGACAATCTGAAAGCAAGAAAGGTGTACACCCAGTTCACCATTTTGGAGCGGATATTCATTTTCATTATCATTTTGTTGGCCGTTGGGTTTTCCTTGATGAGCTTTCCGGAAATCAGACAATTGGGGTTGAGTATTTTTGCCTCTGCCGGTGTTGCCGGAATCATTATCGGTTTCTCGGCCCAAAAATTCATTGGGACCATTTTGGCCGGTATCCAAATTGCCATTGCCCAACCCATTAAGCTGGATGATGTGGTGATCGTAGAGGGGGAATGGGGTCGCATTGAAGAAATTACCTTGACCTATGTTGTGGTGGCCATTTGGGATAAGCGCAGATTGATTGTGCCCACACCCTATTTTATTGATAAACCGTTCCAAAACTGGACAAAGACCTCGGCCGATATTTTGGGGACTGTCTTTTTATATGTGGATTACAATGTGCCTTTTGACAAACTGCGGGAGGAATTGACCCGTATATTGAACGAAACCGACCTTTGGGATGGCAAAGTGAACGTGTTACAGGTGACCGATAGCAAACCCAACCATGTGGAGGTCCGGGCCTTAATGAGTGCCAAAGATTCGCCCACCGCTTGGGACCTTCGGGTGCATGTCCGTGAAAAATTAATCGTTTATTTACAGGAAAATTATCCTGAAAGTATTGCAAGGACACGGATAAGAATTGATCAAGACCATCAAAAATGAAATCAAAAAATATCTCCCTACTGATTCTTTTGTTCGGTTGGCTGGGCCAGGCCCAACAAATTACCTGTTCGCCAAAAGACCGACCCCTGTTTGACACCAAAATGCATGCGTTGGCAACCATTGAAGCTTCCAATTTGGGAGACACCATTGCGTTGGTCGGCCAATCTTTTTTGGGAACACCCTATGTGGAAAAAACATTGGAAGTGGGCGACACCGAAACGCTTGTGGTCAATTTTAGCGGGTTGGATTGTACCACTTTTGTGGAAAATGTACTGGCATTCACTGCCCTTTTGAAAAAACAACAAAACGATTTTCAAGATTTTGCAAGTGAATTGGAAACCATTCGGTATCGCAATGGGGAAATGAAAGGTTATCCATCACGTTTACACTATTTTACGGAGTGGATTCGAAACAATGAGAAGAAGGGTTTAGTAAAGGATATCACCAAGGATTTGGGCGGTATCGAGCTTGAAAAACCCATCAATTTCATGGGAACCCACAGAGATCTGTATCCTTTTTTAGCCAGTGATGCCAATTTTCAAGCCATGCAACAGGTGGAATACGAACTGGCCAAGGAAATATTGTGTTACCTACCCCAGGATCAAATTGCAGACAAGGAACATCTGATCCAATCCGGGGACATTATCGCCTTGGCCACCTCCATTAAAGGTTTGGATGTGACGCATACCGGCATTGCCATACACCAACCTGATGGACGTTTGCATTTGTTGCATGCCTCCAGCAAAAATGGCGAAGTGGAAATCAGTGAACTGCCTTTGGCTGACTACCTCAAAAATATCAAAAGCAATATTGGCATTATAGTGGCAAGACCCACTTTACTTCCGCTTTAAACACCACTCGAGCGCCCCCAGTAAATGCTGCCTAAAATCCGGCTCGTCAAAAGCAGCTTCGGTGTGGCCCAAACCCGTATAGAAAGCCCGGCCTCCATCAAATTCATGGTACCAAGCTATAGGATGGATGGCACCATTGGTGCCGCCTTTGTAACTGGTTTCATCCAACTTTAGGAGCACATTCACCTTAGGGTTCAGGTTTTTAAAATTGTACCATTCATCAAAATGCATCCACACCTTATTCAGATGTGCCGTTGAAGGATGGGTGTTGTCTATCACGTCTATTTTGGCCTCTTGCTGTTCCGGATGACTATCAAAATACGCACCTGCCAGTTTACCGTACCAAGGCCAATCGTATTCTGTATCGGCTGCCGCGTGGACACCCAAATAACTGCCTCCATTTTTAATGTAGGATTCAAAGGCGGCTTGTTGGGTTTCGTTGAGCACATCCAAGGTAGTGCTTAAAAAGACCACCAATTTGTAATTCTTCAAGCTTTGGGGATTAAAATCTTCGCTGAATTCCGTCTGCAGTGCCACAAACCGGTTTCGCCGGCCCAATTCGCGAAAGGTTTGTACTCCCTTTTCTATGGATTTATGCCGATAGCCTTCGGTTTTGGTAAATATCAAAACCAGATCGGGCATGGTGTTGTCCGCCAAATCTTTGGAGGGTTCATTTTGGGCTTGACCGCCGGCCATAAAAAAACAGACCAACAAAAGGGCAACAATATGTTTCATAAGATGGGATTTACACATTGGAAGTTACATATTTTTTTGGGGTGGTCCCGAACTTCTTTTTGAAGGAGGCGATAAAATGACTGGCTGTGCTGTACCCCACCTTCAAGCCCACTTCGTTCACATTGTGCTTGCCCGATTCCAACATTTTGCGGGCATACTCCATTTTATAATCGAACAGAAAGCCATATACCGAATCCCCATAGATCTGTTTGAACCCTTCCTTTAACTTTTTAAGGCTCAGTCCCACCTCATCGGAAAGTTCGGCCAAGGTTGGCGGTTCGGCCATACGGGCGATCATGATTTCCTTGGCCATTTTTATGCGTCGTACATTGTCTTCATCGGCCAAATAGGGGCATTGTTCCAAATCGGCATCTTCTGTTTTATTGAAGTAGAGTGAAATCAGTTCGAACACCTTGCCCTTTAAATACAATTTCTTGATGGATGGATGCAGATTATAGTTCATCAATTGGCTCAACACCACGGCAATGGCCGGAGAAACCATTTCTTGTGAGTAATACTTCTTCTCTTTATTGTCCTCGCTCAAAAAAGGAATGTAATTGGCCTCGTCCGAAAACAAGGAATGAAACTTTCTGATGGTCATGACCACGGAAAGCAACCACGAATTCGGTGAAACTACCAAATCCAAGGGCAAATCCTTTTGGGTATTGTACAGCAATAGGGAATTTTCCTCGTTCACTTCCAAATAATAGTTCCCCTCATTAAAATTGAAGCGGGATTTCCCCTTTAAGCAAAAGTGAAATTGAATGTAGGAACTGTCGATATCCCGCTCTATAACCTTGGGTTCTTTGGTATCGTTCTGGATTTTAAGAATAAAAATGCCGTCTTCCACCAATATCTCATCGTACGAACCTTTAGCGATATTTTTCATGTATGATTTTTGTTGTGCTTTTGTGATTGATTAATTTAGAATGGCTCTAAATTGTATATTGTATCGTCAAAATTACCAATAATATCAATGCATTGAAGCTTTTTTACACAAATTTAAATGAAGATTTTTCCATCGCTAGCCTTATGGTACCGCTAGCGTTATTTTATGACGTACAACACTGTTAATTTTGTGTTGCGATTTTATCCTTTATGAGGAACTACCATATTTCAAAACATAATTCCTTCTATGCCGTTGGGTTGAGTTATAAGAAGGCGGATGCAGAGGTTAGAGGAAAGTTCAGTCTGGATGTTCCCGCTATAGACCATATTCTGGGCAAGGCAAAGGAATTGGGCATCGATGGTCTATTGGCCATTTCCACATGCAACAGAACCGAACTGTATGGTTTTGCCCAACACCCCTATCAACTGATCAAATTATTATGCGACCAAACCAATGGAACCGTTGAAGAGTTCCAAGAGGTAGCGTATGTGTACAAAAACCATGAAGCCATTTCCCACATGTTTAAAGTGGGTACAGGTCTCGACAGCCAGATATTGGGGGATTTTGAAATCATCAGCCAGATCAAACAAGGATTTTATAGGGCCAAAAAGCAAGATATGGCAAATCCGTTTTTGGAGCGTTTGTGCAATGCGGTGATACAGGCCAGCAAACGCATCAAGAACGAAACGGAGCTTTCTTCCGGGGCCACATCCGTAGCTTTTGCCTCGGTGAAATACATTCTGGACAATGTGCCCGACATCTCCGAAAAGAACATTCTCCTTTTTGGAACAGGTAAAATTGGACGGAACACCTGCGAAAACCTGGTGAAGCACTCCAACAACTCCCACATTACCCTGATCAACCGTACTCGGGAAAAGGCAGAGGACATTGCGGGCAAGTTCAAATTGACCGTGAAGGATTACGGCGACCTACAAACGGAAATCCGCAAAGCGGATATTTTGGTGGTGGCCACCGGTGCGCAATTGCCAACAGTATCCAAAGCGCTGATTTATCCGAAAAAACCATTGTTGATCTTGGACCTTTCCGTGCCCAAAAACGTATCGGACGATGTTTTGGAACTGGACAATGTATCCTTGGTGCATTTGGACCAGCTTTCGCAGATCACGGATGAAACCTTGGCCAACAGAAAAGCGGATGTGCCCAAGGCCGAAGCCATTATTGATCAAGTTAAGAAGGACTTCCTCAAATGGTTGGAAACCCGAAAATTTGCACCGGTCATCAACGCCCTCAAGGAAAAATTAAAGACCATGAAAGAAGAGGAAATCGACTTTCATTCCAAAAAGCTATCCGATTTTAACCAAGATCAGGCCGAGATGATTTCTGAGCGCATCATCCAAAAGATTACCAAGCAATTTGCCAACCACCTGAAAAAGTCAGACGTGGATACGGAGGATAGTTTGGAGCTCATTCAAAAAGTCTTCCAGCTAGAACCCCACTCCAAATGAGCAAAATCATACGAATTGGAACCCGCGACAGTGAATTGGCGCTGTGGCAAGCGACCACCGTGCAAGAAAAGTTGGAAGCATTGGGGTTCGACACTATATTGGTGCCCACCAAATCCATCGGTGATCAGGTGTTGGACAAACCGTTGTACGAATTGGGTGTGACCGGTATTTTTACCAAGACACTGGACATTGCGCTCTTGGAAGGGCAAATTGATATTGCCGTACATTCCATGAAGGACGTACCCACCCAATTGCCGAAGGGCATTGTTAAGGCTGCCGTGTTGGAACGGGCTGTTTCCCATGACATTTTGGTGCACAAGGGTCTTGGGTTTTTGGAATCGGATGCACCGGTGACCATTGCCACCGGAAGTTTGCGTAGAAAGGCCCAGTGGCTCAACAAATATCCAAACCACACTGTAGTAGATCTTAGGGGCAACGTGAACACCCGCCTCTTAAAACTCATTGAAAACGATTGGCAAGGGGCCATTTTTGCCCAAGCCGGCCTGCAGCGTATCAAATTATTGCCGAAAGATGCGGTACAATTGGATTGGATGGTGCCAGCTCCGGCACAGGGCGCCATGCTGGTGGTGGCCAAAGAGGAAGACGATTTTACACGAAAAGCAGTTTCCAAACTGAACAACACAGAAGCAGAGGTGACCACTTCCATTGAACGCGAATTCTTGCGGACTTTGGAGGGCGGCTGTACCGCCCCCATTGGAGCCTTGGCCCAAATTAAAGATCAAACGGTTTATTTCGAAGGGGTACTGTTCTCGTTGGATGGGAAGGATAAACTTTCCGTAAAAAAAGAAATCCCGTTAGGCAAAGCAAAAGGCTTCGGGGAAGCCTGTGCCTTGGAAGTGTTGCAAAACGGTGGTGATAAATTGATGCAGGTTATCAGAAATGAAAACAGTGCTCTCCACTAAAATATTGACGCAGCCGCAAAGGGAACTGTTCCTAAATTCCGGTTTGGGATTGGTGGAGTACAATGCCATTCATATCGATTTTTTAGATGTGCCAATTCCTTTGGATCACCCCAATTATATTTTCACCAGTAAAAATGCAGTGAAGGCCTTTTTGAGACAGTCCAAGAACAAAAAACTGCCCAAATTGAATGCCTTCTGTGTGGGGACCAACACCAAATCCTTTTTGGAAGCCAATGGTTTTACCGTATTGAAAACAGCTGACAACGCAGCAACATTGGCCACCTTGATCGTCCAGGACCATAGTGGGGAGGAATTTCTGTTTCTTTGCGGGAACAAACGCAGGGAAGAGCTGCCAGACATTTTATCAAAATATAACATTCGGTACAAAGAACTGGAAGTATATCGTACAGAACTGAATACCAAGGTGTTCAACCGTAATTTTGACGGCATTCTTTTCTTCAGTCCCAGTGGCATCACGAGCTTTTTCACCCAAAACCAAATTGCTCCGGAAACGATATTGTTCTGCATTGGAGAAACTACAGCAAAGGAAGCCAATAAATATTCAAAAAATAGTGTAATAGCCAACAAACCAACCATTGAGAATGTATTGGTACAGGCGATTAAAGAATTATCAATACAAACGGATGCTGAGCGGAGTCGAAGCACCAAACAAAATTCAAAAAAAACATAGAAAGATTCCTGTCTTCACAGGAATGACAAATTAAAATTCATGATTAAAAACCACTTGTTCCTAAAAGCACTTAAAGGCGAAACCGTGGAACGTCCACCCGTTTGGATGATGCGCCAGGCCGGACGTTATTTGCCCGAATTTATGGAACTCCGTAAAAAATACGATTTCTTTACCCGTTGTCAGACCCCGGAATTGGCTTCCGAGATCACGGTACAGCCCATCCGCCGATATGGCATGGATGCAGCTATTTTGTTCAGTGACATTTTGGTGATTCCCCAGGCGATGGACATAGAGGTGGAAATGAAACCCAATTTTGGCCCCTATCTGCCTAATCCGATTCGTTCCCAAGCAGATTTGGACCGGGTAATCGTGCCCGATATTCAGGACACTTTGGGCTATGTGATGGATGCCATTGCCATGACCAAGGAAAAATTGAACAATGAAATCCCGTTGATCGGGTTTGCAGGTTCGCCATGGACCATTCTGTGCTATTGTGTGGAAGGGCAGGGCAGTAAAAGTTTTGATAAAGCACGTGGATTTTGCTTTACGCAACCTGAAGCGGCCCATGCATTGCTCCAAAAAATTACGGATACCACCATTGCCTATTTAAAGGCAAAAGTGGAAGCCGGAGTTAATGCGGTTCAGGTATTTGATTCTTGGGGAGGAATGCTTTCCCCAACCGATTACCAAGAATTTTCCTGGAAATACATTCAGCAAATAGTGGATGCCCTTAAAGACTTGGCCCCGGTCATCGTTTTTGGCAAAGGCTGTTGGTTCGCCTTGAAGGAGATGGCCGAATCCGGTGCATCTGCGGTTGGGGTCGATTGGACCTGTTCCCCCAAAAATGCAAGGTATCTTACCGGAGGCAATGTTACCCTACAAGGAAATTTTGATCCTGCAAGATTGTTGTCACCTCCTGAAAAAATTAAAGAAATGGTTACGCAAATGATCCGTGAATTTGGCAAGGATAAATATGTGGTCAATTTGGGTCATGGCATACTTCCCCATATCCCACTGGAAAATGCGAAGGCTTTTGTTGATGCGGTAAAAGAATATAAGGAGTGAACCTAATATCGGTCTTAAAACGAGTCAGCGCAAAACATATACTGAAAGGTATTTTACTGGCAATACAGAGACCCTTTTTTATTGGGCCAACAATGAAGGCCACCAAAGATTGTATTCGGGTTTCCACCAAAAATTATGGAAAACTCCATCAAAAAAACGGTCCTGCCAATGCTTTTCGACATGCCCTTTGGAATTACATGATCGCCAAAAGATGTTTGAAATGGGCCACAAAGGAAACATCGGTTTTGGACTGGGCGAAACAAATTACCGATTGGCACGAAGATGCCTTTCCAAATGACGCATTGGCGCGAAGAATGGACCTGCACAATAATCGGGTTGGTCGACAAATATTTCAAAAAAATCAAGCCATTTCAGAAGTAGATGCCATTGAGTTGTTCAAAAAAATGACCAAGGAGTCCACTAAAATTGATACAAATTCTGATTTGTCACAATTAAAAACCCAATTGGTACATATTGTTGAAGTATGAAAGATAAATTTTACGAATACATTCAAAAACTACAAGATACCATCACCTCCAAATTGGAAGAAGTGGACGGAAAAGCCAAGTTCCAAGAAGATTTTTGGGAACGCTCCGAAGGTGGTGGCGGAAGAACACGTGTTATAGAAAACGGTGCTGTTTTTGAAAAAGGGGGCGTGAACATTTCCAAAGTGCACGGTACGTTGCCCAAAAGTATGCAAGCCTATTTTGGTGTGGAGGATGTCGATTTTTTTGCTTGTGGCCTAAGTTTGGTCATTCATCCCAAAAGTCCGATGGTACCCACCGTGCATGCCAATTGGCGCTATTTCGAAATGTATGACAAATCAGGCAATATCGTGGACCAATGGTTCGGCGGTGGGCAAGACCTTACGCCCTACTATTTGTTTGAAGAAGATGCCGAATACTTTCATAGGATATGCAAAAAAGCCTGTGATGCCCATAATCCGGAGTTTTATCCCATTTACAAAAAGAAATGTGATGACTACTTTTGGAATGCCCATCGCAATGAAGCTAGGGGTGTGGGCGGATTGTTCTTTGACTATTGCAAAGCAACCGACGAAATGACCATGGAAGATTGGTACAACTTTGTAAGCGAAGTGGGCGATAGTTTTCTCGAAGCCTATGTGCCCATCGTTTCCAAAAGAAAAGAGCTACCATACACTCAAGCACAGCGGGATTGGCAGGAAATACGACGCGGTCGATACGTGGAATTCAATTTGGTGCATGATAAGGGTACCCTGTTCGGATTAAAAACCAATGGCAGGATCGAAAGTATCCTTATGAGCTTGCCCCCATATGTGCAATGGCGCTACGACCATCATCCTGAAAAAGGAAGTGAAGAGGAAAAATTGATTGAAGTGCTGCAATCGCCCAAAAACTGGGTTTAATGCATAGTTTTGTACCAACACTATACCTATGAGACAGAAAATTTATCAAATAGACGCCTTTACCAACAAACCCTTTGGGGGGAACCCTGCTGCGGTATGCATTTTGGATGCTTGGTTGGAACCCGAGTTGATGCAAAAAATCGCAGAAGAGAACAACTTGGCTGAAACAGCCTTCGCGGTTAAAAAGGAAGACGTTTACGAATTGCGCTGGTTTACCCCAGAATTGGAAGTGGACCTTTGTGGACATGCAACGTTGGCGACTGCTTTTGTGCTTTTTCACTTTTATGACCTTAAAGAAAATACTATTCGGTTTTTTTCACCCCGAAGCGGTGACCTTACCGTTACCAAGGGCAACAACGGCTGGCTAACATTGGATTTCCCCACCGACCAAACTGTGGCCATAAAGAATTTGGAGGCCTTGGACGAGGCCATTGGCAAATCCCCCATCAAAACCTTTAAGGGCAAAACAGATTATATGATGGTCTATAAATCCCAAGAGGATATTGAAAACCTGAAACCCAACTTTCATTTATTGGACCAGCTCGATTGTCGCGGAGTAATTGTTACCGCTCCGGGAGATGAAGTGGATTTTGTTTCACGTTTCTTCGCCCCCAAATGTGGCATTCCCGAAGATCCCGTGACCGGTTCGGCCCACACTACGCTTTCACCGTATTGGGCAGCGGCGTTGGACAAAACCAAAATGACCGCCAAGCAGCTTTCCAAACGGGGCGGCGACCTGGTTTGCGAATATTTGGGCGACCGTGTAAAAATATCAGGTAAAGGAGCGCTTTATTTAACCGGAGAAATTGAAATTTAGTGATAAGCCGAAAGCTTAAAACGGATTACTTAGAACTTAAAACCAATAACCATGTATCCACTCATAAGAAACAGAAGACTTCGCGCCTCGGAATCGATTCGACGATTGGTTCGCGAGACCCTAGTAACCCCAGATGATTTTTTGGTGCCTCTTTTTGTAACCGAAGGCAAAGGCATCAAAGAAGAAATCCCTTCCATGCCCAACTATTTTCGGTTGAGCTTGGACCATTTGGAAAAAGAAGTAAAGGAACTTTGGAAAATGGGGCTGTGTGCGGTGCTGCTCTTTGTTAAAGTGGATGACAAACTGAAAGACAACAAAGGCACCGAAGCCATCAACCCGAACGGATTGATGCAACGTGCCATTAAAACTGTCAAAAACGCCTGTCCACAAATGTTGGTGATGACCGATGTAGCCCTTGATCCCTTTTCTTCCTACGGGCATGACGGCATAGTGGCCGATGGCCAGATCTTAAATGATGAAACCGCCGAGGTTTTGGCCGAAATGAGTGTTACCCATGCCCAGGCAGGAGCCGATTTTGTGGCGCCCAGCGACATGATGGACGGCCGCATCCTCACCATTCGCGAAGCCTTGGAAGATGAAGGATTCACCAACACCGGCATCATGGCCTATTCGGCCAAATATGCCAGTGCATTTTATGGTCCGTTCCGTGATGCACTGGATTCCGCACCCGTCGACATGGCCAATATACCCAAGGACAAAAAAACCTATCAAATGGATTATGCCAATCGGTATGAAGCCCTTCGCGAGACCCAAATGGACATTGATGAAGGTGCCGATATTGTGATGGTAAAGCCCGGATTGTGCTATTTGGACATCGTTCGAGAAATTAAAAATGAAGTGGACGTGCCCGTTGCCGTGTACCAGGTTTCCGGGGAATATGCCATGGTAAAGGCTGCCGCCGAAAAAGGGTGGCTGGAACACGATGCCGTGATGTTGGAACAATTGACCGCTATCAAAAGGGCGGGAGCCGATATCATTGCCAGCTATTTTGCGAAGGATTTTATCCGAACCTTGGGATAAGCCAAAACGCATGAAAAAGGTTGTTATAGCTTTTTTGATTTCCATTTTCGTTGTGCCATTTGCCTTTGGTCAACGTGAACTCATCCATGCCCTTCCCTCCAAACTGGGTTTTGATACAACCTACCTGAACCAAAAGGTGGATTCCATCATGCAAATGGGCATTGATAGTCTGGCCTTTCCCGGTGCTCAGCTTTTGATGGCCAAAAATGACACTGTCATTTTCCACAAGGCCTATGGATTTCACACCTTCGATAGTGTGCAACCGGTGGCCACCAATGATTTGTACGATTTGGCATCCGTCACTAAAATAACTGGTCCGCTTCCTGCTTTAATGAAATTGGTGGACGAAGGAAAACTGGATTTGGATGCTCCCTTCAGCACCTATTGGAAACCATGGCAACACGTTAAAAATAAGAAAGACCTTACCTTACGACAAATCTTAGCACATCAAGCAGGGTTAGTGCCTTATATCGTCTTTCTTCAAAAGGTGATGCGCAAAAATGGTACGATCAAAAAGCGCTTTCTGCGACATGAACGACACGGCAAATTCCAAAAACAAGCGTATACCGACCTTTTTGTCAATGCGCGTTTTGAGCGAAAAATGGACCGCATCATCAATCGTTCAAAAGTAACGGAAGAGAAAAAATACATGTACTCAGGACTTACTTTTCTCATTTTTCCGCGGTTGATCGAACAAATCACTGGAACGGACTACCAAACCTATCTGGAGCAAAATTTCTATCACCCTTTGGGCTGTCACACGTTGGGCTATTTACCGACTCAAAAACAGTATGTGAATGCCATAGTACCTACCGAAGTAGATACTTTGTACCGCAAAAACTTGGTACAAGGATGGGTGCATGACGAAAATGCGTCCCTATTGGGCGGGGTTTCGGGCAATGCAGGACTTTTTGGTACTGCGGATGATCTGGCCAAGATCATGTTGTTCTATCAAAATTTTGGGTACGTGGACGGCAAACAGCTGATCTCCAAAGAAATTGTAAAGGAATTTACAACCGTTCAGTTTCCAGAAAATGAAAATAGGCGCGGTTTGGGATTCGATAAACCACTGTTGGACAATGCAGAGCTTCCCTTGGAAGAGGCCTATCCTTCACCCATGGCCAGTGCCTCCAGTTTTGGCCATTCCGGATTTACCGGCACCTTTGTTTGGGCCGACCCAGAAAAAAGACTCACCTTCATCTTTTTGTCCAATCGGGTGTATCCCTCCCGCGAACATCGCCTACTCTACGACCTAAATATCCGAACAGCTTTGATGGATGTCTTTTATCGGGCGCATTTACCCAATCGATAAATTCTTCACTTTTTACTTTTCTCGTATAGGAATTGGGAAAACAACCATAATTCTGTTCACTTTTCACCTTTTTGTTGAAAATTTTGTAAGCCTTTTGCCCAAGTGCTAACTAAAGGAGGGACAATTCATTCAAAAAAAATTAAAGATGCCCTCTATTACATTGAAATCCCGTTTTGTATCGGTGATATTGGTATTGCTCTTATCAGGATGCATTGGTGAGGATTATATTGATGATTTTGTGGAACCAACGGTCCGTATCAACAATCCCATCACAGGACTACAGGTCTCAACCACCCATTCGTACATGGCCACGTATCTTAACAATATTGGCCAACCGGAAAATGCCAACATCAATTGGTCCAGTTCCAACGAATCAGTAGTAACCATTGATGAACAAGGTTTGGCCACGGCAATTGAGGAAGGTGAGGCCACTATTAGCGTATCTGTCACTATGGCCGGCAAAACCATTTCGGATCAAGATATGGTCATTATCTCACCCATTGAAATCCAAAACAATGACGAATCAGGCAAAAGCGGTACCATTATGTCCACCAGTGGGTACGCATTGAAAGGCAATTTTACCCTAGATGCGAATGGTAGCGACCTAGTTTTGTCCATTAGTGAAAATTATACTGCATCGTCCAGCTTGCCTGGGCTCTATCTATATCTTACCAACAATCCCAACTCGGTGAAAGACGCTTTGGAAGTTGGCCCTGTAACCGTTTTTGAAGGCGCACATACCTACACCATTAAAGACACCGGCATCAATGACTTTCAATATTTACTGTATTGGTGCAAACCTTTCAGCGTAAAGGTCGGCGAAGGCCAAATCAATTAATTACAACACCTAAACCAGTGATGAAAAAATATCAATTCTCTTTAGTTGCTTTCTTGATTCTATCTAACCTTTCTTTTGGACAATGGACACGGGAAAGCGGCAATGGCTACTACAAATTATCGGCATGGTACCTTGAGGCCGACCAACATTATACAGACACGGGGGCAATTGAGCCCAACGCCACCCGTGGCCAATTCAATATAAACCTGTATGCAGAATATGGCCTAACGGATCGTTGGAATTTGGTGGGGTATATTCCTTTTTTCTCAAGGACCTACCAAAACGACATTTTTTCAAGGACCACCAATGAACTCATCACAGAAGGTGAGTCCGTAAATTCCATTGGAGATATCGACTTAGGGGTTACCTACGGTTTGCTACAAAGTGAAAAGTTGGCCCTATCGGCCACATTGCTTTTGGGGCTACCAACCGGTAATGATTCGGGAGGAAGTGATGGTAGCTATCAAACAGGGGATGGAGAGTTTAATCAAATGCTTCGGGTAGCTGCAGGCAGTCCGTTCACCTTTGCCAAACTACCTGCCTATGCCAAAGTTTATGTTGGTTTTAACAATCGTACCCAAAACTTCTCCGATGAATTCAGGACTGGGGCCGAGTTAGGGATGCAATTTTTCAAAAAACTTTGGATTGCCGGTAAACTTGACGTGGTACAATCCCTTCAAAATGGTGCATTAAGTGCCCAGAACAACCAAGGCAGTATTTTTGCCAATAATGTGGAATTTATAGGTTTGGGAGCAGAAGCGGCCTATTACTTCACCCAAAAATTTGGTGTTTCGGCCGCTTATGGAGGTGCAGTGGATGGCCGCATCATTTATGCCGATCCATCGTTTGCCGTAGGTGTTTTTCTTGACATAAAATAACCAGATAAAAAAATGAAGGGAGGCTAACCTTTAGCTATGTGGAATTTTAGCTACTTTTGAATCAATACTTAGATTCATGGGACTACTATTATTCTACGCCCTTATTTCCATTTTCTTTTCATTCCTCTGCTCCATTTTGGAAGCGGTTCTGCTCAGCATTACCCCAACCTTTATTAATGTTAAGAAGCAAGCGGGCAAAGAATATGCCTCCACTTTGGAAAACCTTAAAAAGGATGTGGACAAACCCTTGATCGCCATCCTGACCCTGAACACCGTTGCCCACACCGTTGGGGCAATTTTAGTGGGGGTACAAGCAAAAGCCGCTTATGCCGAACTATATGGTTCCTCAGAAAGAAGCATACTTGGATTTAAGCTTACCGAGGATCTTATGGTGGGTATTGTATCCACTCTAATGACGATTCTCATTTTAGTGGCCTCTGAAATCATTCCGAAGACCATTGGGGCCACCTATTGGAAACAATTGGCCAACTTTACGGGTAAGGCGCTCAATATTATGGTGTTTCTTTTAAAGTGGACGGGGCTTTTGTGGGTTTTGCAGTTGTTCACCAAATTGATTGGTGCCAAAGGTGAACACGGCAGTGTATTGAGTAGGGAAGACTTTACGGCCATGACCGATATTGCCCATGAAGAGGGGGTTTTCCAGGAATCGGAATCGAAAGTGATCAAAAACCTGTTGAAATTTGACGAAATATTGGCCAAAGATGTGATGACTCCCAGAACAGTGATGAAAATCGCCTCCGAGGACATGACCATCAAAGAGTTTTTTGACGCCAATAGGCCCTTGCGCTTTTCTCGAATTCCGTTGTATAAAGATCGAATGGACAACATTACCGGTTTCTTTTTAAAGGATGAGCTCATGGAAGCCATCATCAACAAAAAGGGAAACCGCAAATTGGCGGAACTCAAAAGGGAAATTTTGGTGACCAGCAGAACCAAGCCCATTCCCGAACTGTTCGACAAGTTTGTAAAGCAGCGGGAGCATGTTTCGTTGGTGGTGGATGAGTATGGTTCCGTAAGTGGTTTGGTGACCATGGAGGATGTGATCGAAACCTTGCTCGGATTGGAGATCATGGACGAAAGTGACAACGTGGAAGACCTGCAGTCCCTAGCCAGAAAGAACTGGCATAGCCGCGCCAAGCGATTGGGTATTATTGAAGGTAAAGATGAAGTGGAATGATGGAAATAGCTTACATACAAACGCCTATAGGAATCGCAGAGCTCAAAGGAGATGAAAACGGCCTTGCTTCCGTTTCGGTTTTGGACAAAAATAAACCAATTGGTACTATTCCTAGTGTTTTGGAAAGTGCAGCACAGCAATTTCAGGAATATTTTGAAGGAACACGTACCGAATTCGATCTCAAATTAAATCCTGAGGGCACCGATTTTCAAAAGAAAGTCTGGGAAGCCCTTCAAGAAATTCCATTTGGAAAAACCATTTCTTATTTGGACCTTTCCAAACAACTCGGCGATGTCAAAGCCATTCGCGCAGTAGCCTCGGCCAATGGCAAAAATCCACTTTGGATTGTGGTTCCGTGTCATCGCGTAATAGGAACCAATGGAGACCTCACAGGCTATGCAGGTGGACTGCATAGGAAAAAATGGTTATTGGAACACGAGAGCCCTGTAAAACAGACCGCTCTTTATTAATTGGCTACCATGCTTTATAAACTTAACCTGGAGCATATCCTCTTTTTGGATATCGAGACCGTACCCCAAAAACAACAATTCTCCGAACTGGATGAAACATCACAGGCACTTTGGGAACTTAAATCCCAATATCAGCGGAAGGAAGAGTTCACTGCGGAGGAATTTTACGAACGAGCCGGTATTTGGGCCGAATTCGGCAAAATTGTTTGCATTTCCGTGGGCTATTTCAACATGAAGGGCGAACAACGAAACTTTCGAGTGACTTCCTTTCACGGGGACGAGGTCCATATTCTGAAACAATTCAAACAGTTGCTGAAAGACCACTTTGGCCAAGCCAAACATCTTTTGTGCGCCCATAATGGCAAGGAATTCGATTTTCCCTACATCGCTAGGCGCATGGTAATCAACGGAATCAACCTTCCCTACAAATTGGACCTTTTCGGAAAAAAACCATGGGAAGTACCCCATTTGGACACCATGGAACTTTGGAAATTCGGGGATTACAAACACTATACTTCGCTAAAACTGCTGGCCCATGTGTTGGGCATCCCTTCTCCCAAGGAGGATATGGACGGAAGCATGGTTAAGGATGTGTACTATGAGGAAAATGACCTGGACCGCATCATTACCTATTGCGAATTGGATGTGGTCACTACCGCTCAAGTATTCTTGCGTATGCGTAACGAGGACCTACTCAAGGATGAGGAGATCAAAAAAGTATGATCGGCAGGAATAGCAGCTTCACCAACCGTTCCAACCGTCTTTCCTCACCCGTAAATGATGGATTGGTTTTTGGCAATTTCATGACCTTTTAGTTTTTGTAGAATTTGGTGCTCTTGATACCGGCGTAATCCTGAACCACCAGCACATACAATCCTGAAGCCAAGGAAGACACATTGATTGACCCCTGTGTTTTTCCTTTTCGGATAATGTTGCCTGAGGTTGTTACAATGGAAAATTGGGCGTCTTTGGACAGTTCGGCCTTTATGTTCAAATAATCCACAGTAGGATTGGGGTACACGGCAATATTTAGTTCTTGAGGAATGCTTAAGGGCGCATTTTCCATAAGTTGCGTTGCTGTACCGTTGAATTCAAATTCCAAAGTCTCAGAAAATTCGGATACGGCATTTTCGGTACAAATGGAACGGACACGGGCCTCGTAAACCTTACCGAATTCCAAACCAGATAGGGCAAACGTGTTTTCCCAGGTCAGCTCACTGGTCCATGAATCCGAATCGATACTTCTATATTGAACTTCAAAAAGGGTCTCTTCCGCTTGGTCCCACAATATTTGGGCGCTTTCTTCAGTAGTGGTTCCCAATTCCAAGTTGGAAGGCACATCAATCGAACATGCAGAAATTTGAGCACCGGAAACGATCAAAGAAAAATCTTGAATACCGTGGGTCAGGGAACCTTTATGGGAAATTGTAATGGTATATTCGCCGGAGGCATTCGCAATCTCGATGCGCTCGTACGGATCTACTTTGTTATCCCCTTTGGTGGCCGCATCATTGGCCCTGGCAGGATTTAATTTCCAAGGCATGTACGTTTCACCGTTTTTGGTGATACGGATATCCAAATCGTTGATCAATGCTGCAGTGCTGTTGTTCAACTCGCCTCGGTTCACGTAGGTGCCTTCTGGGTCGGTCCAAGATAGGGAAGCCATCAAGGGACCATCACCATTGGCTTTTACGGTAATGGAATAGGTTTCGCCATTGGTCAAGTTTTCCTCGTTCACCAAAGAGGTAAACTCCTTGTTTTGAAGCAATTCAGCAGCCGCTTTGGCATTCATAACGCCCCAGCCCATTTTGTAATCGGGACCCTTTGCATCCACATCATCAGCGGTATGCAAAGCCAAACCCTTAAGGGTTGCTGCCTTCATGTACGTGCCAAAAAGTTCTTCATGGTACTGTTGCAACAACAAAAGTGCGCCTGTAACCCCGGGGGCAGCCATAGATGTTCCAGAAGAAACCTGATAGCTGCTGTTGGTGGCCGAACTGGTGGACAGGATGTTGGAACCATCACCGGCCAAATCAGGTTTTACACGACCATCATCCACGGGACCAAAACTGCTATAGCCGGCCACACTGGCCTTGGTCAAATTACCTTTGCTGTCAATTTCTGTATTTGCACCGGCTATGGTCAATCCATTTTTCGTAGTGGTAAACCCCAACAACAAGTCAAACCCATCGGCAGATTTACCAAAGTTTGGGGTAGCATTGTCATTAGAATTTTGGGCATTTCCTGCCGCGGTCACCATTAAATAATAGGGTGCATTGTACATGATCTTGTCCCAATCCCGGGAAATTTTGATGTAGGCTCCAAAATACCAATCCGGCACCCGGTCCGATAGAATCCCGTAAGAATGGTTGCTCAACAACAACCCATCGGCGGCCGCTTCGGCCACCTCGATCTTGTCACGGGTCCAATCGTGGGTCATGGCCTTGGCACCAAAGGCAACCCCTTTGGCATTGGGCTCTACACCAGCAGAAATCAAATTTCCGGTAACAAGAGTGGAGTGCAAACTAATTTCAGTGGAGCCATCCGCATTTTTGGCGCGGGCATCAAATTCTTGGTGCGAAGTAAGGGCCACCCCGGCATCCCAGACGCCCACTTCCATTCCAGTACCACTCAAGCCGAGATTCAAAAGGCCATTGTTATATAGTGTATGGGCCCTGGATGTTTGGGACGCAGGGTCGTTCAATGTGGTAAAGTACAAAGGAGTACCATCTGCTCCGATGGCTTTCAACTCAATTTGGGAACCATTGGCAGCTTTTTCCACTTTCTTCATTCCTTTGGAAGTAAGATGTCCGATTTTTTGAGCTGTAATGTTGTGTTCCGTTTCCCATTCCGAAATAAGGGAAACTATCTTTTCTGTTTTGTTGGAAGATTTGATGTGCTGTTTGGCTTTTTGGGATTGGCCGTTTACAGAAAAAATGCCTAAAACCGCAATTGTAATGGTTAAGATCGCTCCCTTAGCCCCTGTAGGATATCCGTAGTCCATAAATTAAGTTTAGGTAAGATTTGTACTACGAATATATTGTTGAAGAGCTAAATCATCGGTATAATTCCTACTTTATTCGATGAAATACATAGTGTTTTGCTGTAAGTTGTTGTGAAAATTAACTTTTATGTGGTGTATCTTTTTTCTTACTTTATAATTTATGTTCCTTTAGGACCATATAAACTGGAAAATGATCGCTATACCCTCCCAAATACTTCTTGCCAGCAAAGGTTCTATACGGATTTCCGCGATAACGCCCCTTCCATTCCCGCAATAAACGAGGTGCAAAAACCTTTGCCTTAACAAAGGAGTGCGTTCCGGGCTCAACGTTCAAAAAACTATGGGAAACCAAAATCTGGTCGAATAGGCTCCACGCTCCTTTATAATTGGCACTACCGGCTTCCTGGGTCAACAACTGCTCCATGGGGTTGATGAACAGGCCTGTTTTCATCAAGGTTTGAATACTCTCTGAATTTGGATCATCGTTAAAATCACCCATGATGATCAAATTCTTTGGCTCTTTTTCGAATTGGCCCAATTTCCCAATGATGATTTCTGCCGCTTTTATTCGTTTATAACTGGTCTCATCTGCTCCTTCCCTTCGCGAGGGCCAATGGTTCACAAATACATGGACCTCTTCTTCATGCAACCTTCCGTGTACATACAAAATATCCCGTGTTAAATCGCGATCACCATTGGTATTGTTCACCATCAACGGAACAATTTCGGCATTTAGCACCTCAAAATGTCCTTTATGATAGATCAAAGCCGTATCGATGCCTCGCTCATCCGGGGAATCAAAGTGGACAAAATCATAGGCGATGTTGCGCAGCCTTTTGGCGGAAAGCAGGCTTTTGATCACTGTTTTGTTCTCCACCTCCGCAATGCCCACCAGCACGGGCGGAAGGCTACTATCCTCCAGCCCTATTTTTGAAATGGCCCTTGCTATTTTCTTCACCTTCTTTTCAAACTTATGCTTGTTCCAGTTCCGGAAACCTTTCGGGGTAAAATCATCATCCAGGGCATGGGGATCGTCCCAAGTGTCGAAAAAATTCTCCAGATTGTAAAAAGCTACTGTGTATTTGTTATCGAATCTTCTCAAGTTGCTTTTTTTGAAGGGATTGATTTGGGCAAAGTACAAAACAGCAACCAAAACATTGTGTAAATTTGTACTTTAATTCCATTTGATGTTAGAAAAGAAGTCGATAGATTATGAAAATGCGGTACTGATCGGAGTCATCACCCAAACACAGGATGAGACCAAGGTAAACGAGTACCTGGATGAGTTGGAATTTTTGACCTACACCGCTGGAGGCGAAGTAAAAAAACGCTTCATTCAGCGTATTGATGTGCCCAATCCCAAGACCTACATCGGTACCGGTAAAATGGAAGAGGTGGAAGCCTACGTCAAAGAAAATGATATCGGATCGGTAATTTTTGATGATGAGCTAACCCCTGCCCAACAGAACAACATTGAAAAGTTGCTCAAGTGCAAGATCTTGGACCGAACCGGTCTGATCCTCGATATTTTTGCACAGCGGGCCCAAACCAGTTATGCCCGTACCCAAGTGGAACTGGCCCAATACGAATACCTTTTGCCCCGATTGACAGGACTTTGGACGCACTTGGAGCGGCAACGAGGGGGTATCGGGATGCGCGGACCCGGTGAAACGGAAATTGAGACGGACAGGCGTATTGTGCGTGACCGCATTGCGCTGTTAAAAAAGAAACTTACCAAGATCGATCGCCAAATGGAAACCCAACGTGGTAACCGCGGTGCGTTGGTACGGGTTGCTTTGGTGGGGTACACCAACGTGGGCAAATCAACCTTGATGAACGTGATCAGCAAGAGCGAGGTGTTTGCGGAAAACAAACTATTCGCCACCTTGGACACCACAGTGCGAAAAGTGGTGATTGGCAATCTTCCTTTTTTATTGAGTGATACGGTTGGATTTATCCGAAAATTGCCCACACAACTGGTGGAAAGTTTTAAAAGTACCTTGGACGAGGTACGCGAAGCGGATTTGTTGCTACATGTAGTGGATATTTCCCATCCGAATTTTGAGGAACACATTGCCTCCGTAAACCAAATTTTGGGCGAAATCGGTTGTGCTGAAAAAAAGACCATCATGGTCTTCAATAAAATCGATCAGTACCATCCCGAGACCATTGCCGAAGACGACCTGACCACGGAACGCACCACGGCCCATTTTACGTTGGAGGAATGGAAAAACACCTGGTTCAGCAAGATCGGTGATCGGGCGTTGTTCATTTCGGCCCTGAACAAAGAAAATTTGGACGAGTTCCGAAAAAGGGTGTATGACGAGGTGCGTGACATTCATGTGAGCCGCTTTCCGTACAATAACTTTTTGTACCCGGAGCATCTGGACGAATTTTGATTCGTACAAGTCCAAATGCACCATTTTTTCGATTACATGTCTACCAATATCGGTTGCACCACAAAATTCGGGCAGTTCACAACAATTATTTAGGGGATAACCACATTTGACCTACTTTCAAACTGTTTTTAAGTCATTTAGTGTCCACCCCGATCTTCAATGATCTTAACCTACTTACACATGGTCTTAAGAACTTAAAAAATCATTAAACCCCACAAAAAAGCCCTCTTTATAGAGGGCTTTTTTTATCTATAATTTGAAATTTGTCCATTCGAGTGATTTTTTCAGTTTGAAAAAATCGTATCGAGAATTAAAACTTATAGCTCAAACCTAGGGTCCAATACGTTTGCAATTCGTTGTCGATGGTGTCGAAAGTTGCATTGGGGTCTGGGGTCGGTGCCCGGTTCACAATATAGTTCAAGGTTTCCTGTTTGTTGTTGCGCAGACCGAAATCGAACCCTACGCCTATCATTTTCCATAATGTGTAGCTGAAAGAGTTGGTCCAGGTCCAGTTGCTAAGGTCACTGCTTTTGTAGCTCTGGAACATGGACAAGTTACTCTTAAAACTTACAGCACCGATCTGACGGGTATAATCGGCCACGATCTTGGCTCCCATCGATGATTCAAAAATGGTGTCCTCACTGCTGAACACAAAGTTGTAGTTGAGTGGGTGCATCACCACGATCAAATCGGGAATCGGGGTCCACGTGGCACCGACACCAATGTCGAGATAACCGGGATCATTAAAATTGCTCAATAAAGTGGTTCGGTATTCCGCAAGTGTGGAAATCGCAAATTTTTCACTCAATTTTCTACCGTACAGGGATGAAATATTGAACACATCCGTTGCTTGGCGAAAGCTGTCATCATCGTTCGGATCGTCCTTGTCATCCAACTTTACCCAAGCTAGGTTCACATTGGCAGCGTTGCGCCAAAAGAACTTCTCTTCCTTTAAATTGGCAAAGGCATTCACGGTAAATCCGATATTTCCGGAAGAGTTGTTGGGTATACCTTGGGCAAACCAGTTGTTGAATTGGGAAAGACTTCCCCCGATGGTTCCGAAGGCCCCCACTTTCCAACCCGGAAGGGCATCCAATTGGGCTTGAAGGGCATCCACACGACCCTGAATGGCGGCAATGGAATCTTTTTTGGGGCCGATCTGGGCCTTGAGTTCTTCTTCCGTTTGGGCCGAAACGACCAATAGCACAAAGAAGGCCATAGCGGTCAATAGCGATTTTTTCATAGTATGAGGTTTACTGTTTAGAACCCCAAAAGTATAAAATGTGCCTAAAATAATGCCATTCATCTATTCACCTATAAAAACAGATGGTGCATCAACCCAAATGTGATATCCATAAGATCACCTGCCGATACCATTCCTGTTCGATGCATCTTGCACCCCCAAATTAAAATTATTACCATGAAAATTAGAAATTTATGTCTATCTGCAGCCACAATGGCGCTTGTTTTTTCCTGCCAAAAGGAGGACGATCCGAACAACTACCCCGTTATCAAGGATCAAATATTCAATGTTTTGGCAGACATTACCCCTTCCGACCCCATTGGGATGACCGTGGCCACCGATGCTGATGGAGACACACTTTCCTACCGTATTAGCCAAAATGACGATGGGTTGTTTGAGATTGCAAATGATGGTCAACTTCGACTCGCTCAGGGAAAAACATTCGATCTTGCGAGTTATGCAATCCATGAGATTACCACAACCGTGTCGGATGGGAAGATTACCTCAAGTGCCCAAATTGCCGTTAAGGTAACTCCGGTCGACTTCTCCAATGTTGCACCAAAAATTGAAAATCAAAGTTTCAACACCATTGAAAGTATCGATACTTCCAATAAAATTGGAATGGTACAAGCAACCGATGCCAACCAAGATGAGCTCAAATTCTCTATCATCAACAATGACAACGATCTTTTCCATATTTCGGATAAGGGGAGAATCTCATTGGCCGAGGGCAAATCCTTAAACTACGAAGAAGCCTCCCAACATATCATTACGGTCGGGGTATCGGATAATGAATATGAAGCAACAGCCAACATTACCATTCATGTCCGAAAGGACAAGGCTCCCGTGGCCGAACCACAGGAATTCAATGTGGTTGACAATATTAAGGATTCCGCTGTTATCGGAAGCGTGTTTGCACGTGACCCGGAAGGCAAAGAACCGTCATTTACGATTGCCGTAAACGATGATAACCTATTTAAAATCAGCAAATCAGGTGAACTCAGACTGGATGAGGGCAAGCAACTTAATTTTGACAGTGCCGAGCAACACAGCATTATGGTAACCGCATTTGATGGCCATAACCACACTGACATTCCCATTACTATTATTGTAGAAAAGTATATGGAAGAGTAGAAAATGAAATGTCATCGAACCTTAAGAAAACAACCACTGGGCAACCGGTGGTTTTTTGTTTTTCAACGTTGATAGCTCAGACGTCTGATGTGAGATGTGAGACTTAAGATATTGGATGTTAGAGCTAAGAATCTGAAAATTCAAGAATCAAGAAGCCGGAGTTTGGGGTTAAGGGTTAAGAAACCAACCTTCAAACAAACAATCAATAAACCTATTATTAGGCGCTGAAAATCCAAGAATCCAAGTATCCAAAAATCAAGAATCAAGAAATAGTGATAAGTAATAAGTTGTAAGTGCTAAATGTTCAGTTTTAATTGGTTCGAGTGAATAGGTGTCATTCGTGTCGATACCTTTCAGATACCAGAACGAAGAATCCAAATATCCAACACTCCAAAAATCGAAGAATCAAGAACCAGGAGCCAAGAAATAGTTTTAAGTGCTAAATGTTCAGTTTTAATTGATTCGAGTGAATAGGTGGCATTCGTATCGATACTTTTCAGACATCAGAAATCAGACATCGGATATCTGAGAAAAGAATCAAAGAATCAAAGAATCAAGAACCAAGAGCCAAGATTCAAAATGGCTTAGGGTTTAGGGTTTAGGGTTTAGGGTTTAGGGTTTAGGGCAAGATCACATTCCACACGTAAATATTAGTGTGAATTCGTGGGATTCGTGTCGATACTTTTCAGACATCAGCAGTTAGAAATCAGAGGACAGAGCAAAGAATCCAAAAATCCAAGAATCAAGAATCAGGAGCCAAGAAATAGTTTTAAGTGCTAAATGTTCAGTTTTAATTGATTCGAGAAAATTCGTTGCATTCGTGTCGTAAAGTGAACTGGTTTTGGTTGCTCGTTATCCGTTATTTGTCCATTGTTCCTTTACCCTACACCAAA
>ENA-OWNT01000834-OWNT01000834.1-seawater-metagenome-genome-assembly--contig:-NODE-834-length-52863-cov-11.856742_pt1 | contig 52863 bp, 45 predicted proteins | sample MGYA00238136_ERZ651165 | MGnify/ENA primary metagenome ERZ651165 (study PRJEB26861, sample SAMN08777766) | seawater metagenome | isolation source: coastal seawater | place: USA: Florida | collected... | reverse complement strand
CGAACCATCGCCCGTCGGCACCGGGCCCGCATAGGGGGTCCAGGGGGACGTACGGAGTAGTCCCCCGGCCGGAGGGGGCCGGGGAGGACGGAGTTCTCCCCGGAGAACAGGGGGTGTCTGGGGGACGGAGTCCCCCGCTGATGCACCAGCAGTCAGCCTGGAGCCAACCTCGACCGAGGACACTGAGTTCTGTCGGTGGAGCGCACAACTTGTGCGGGTTGGAGACCCTGGGAGGGGGAGGACCATTCGCGAAGGGGCCCCCTCCGGCCCTTCGGGCCACCTCCCCTGAAGGGGGAGGACATCGTCGTTCCCACTTGAAGTCGTCCGGTTGGCGGGACGCTGTGGCCATTTGTGCGGGTAGAAGACCCCTGAAGGGGGAGGACATCGTCGTTCTCACCTGAGGTCGTCCGGTTGGCGGGACGCGGTGGCCACCTGTGTGGGTAAGAGACCCTTCAAGGGGGAGGACCATTCACGAAGGGGCCCCCTCCGGCCCTTCGGGCCACCTCCCCCTAAAGGGGGAGGACATCGTCGTTCTCACCTGAAGCCGTCCGGTTGGTGGGACACGGTGGCCACTTGTGTGGGTAAGAGACCCCGCTGATGCACGAGCAGTCAGCCTGGAGGCAGCCTCGACAGTGGACACTGTGGTCTGTCGGTGGAGCGCACGATTGGTGCGGGCAAGAGAACCCTGAAGGGGGGGCCCCTACCCCTCCAGCCACTGCCGCCGCAACGACCGCACATCCGTGAGGCGGATGGGCTTGGGAACCGCCGCGTGCACGCCCGCTTCGAACAGCGCCCTTCGCCGGGCCCGCGAGATGTCTGCGGCCGTCATCACCAGCCCCATGTGCCGCAGGCGGGGGGTGCGGCGGACGAATCGACACAGCTGCTCCGCCTTCATGCCCGGCGTGGTGGGGTCGAACACCAGCAGAGAAGGGGTGTGCCGGACCAGCGCGGCTCCGGCGTCGAAGGCGTCCGCCACTGCCAGCACCTCGGTGTGGTCGGTGTGGTTGACCAGCATCCGCCGGGTGTGGGCTCGGCTGGTCGAGCCGGGGTCGAGCACCACCACCACATCCGCCGCCGCCAGGCGCCTCGGGACGGGCTGCCCCTGCTGGAGCAACAAGGTGCGTAGGGCCTCGGGATCGACCCGGTGGTGCCCGTTGTCGAGACGGACGGCCGGGAGGACGCCCGAGTGGTACCAACGCAACACGGTGCGCGTGCTCACGCGGCACAAGTGTGCGACCTCGCCGGTGGTGAGCCCGCGGGTGGTGTGAAACGAGTCGTGAATCAGGGCAGGGTGGGCTGCGGTCATGGTGCCTCCGATGCCGCCCCGACGCCCGAGGGGGCCGAATTGCTCTTTCGTTCGCCTTCCAATCCCACCGATGCCGTCGAGAGCGGTCGCGTGCGGTAGGTTGGGACCACGTTGGCCGCTCCACGCGGGGAGGCCTTGGAGGCGTGGTGTTTGATCGACACATGGCGTGGCCGTGGCTCGTCCTGGGAGCTGTGGCCTGTGGGGGCGACGACCCCAAGGATGGTTCGGGCACCACCGACTCTGCGGTGGCCGACCCCGTGCTCGACCTCGCCTGTCCGGGAGCGGAAGGCTGCGCCACCAACGAAGGCGCTCTGCGGGCCGGTGCCGCGGTGGTCGACCTCACGCCCGAGTGCTGGGAGACCTGGGACGACCTCGACGACAACGGCGAGTACAGCTCCAGCTCCGACACCTTCGAAGACTGTGGCTGCGACCGCCTGTGCCCCGACGACGACGGCTACACGTCCGCCGATGAAGGGGAGGGCGACGGCACCTTCCAAGCCTTGTGGCTCGCGGGCTTCGGCAACGGCCGGGCCATGGCGTCCATCCACGACCCCCCCGAAGCCCGCGCCGTGGTGGTCCAGTCGGGCGACACCACCGTGGGCATCGTCACCCTCGATGTGGTGGGCTGGTTCTACGACGACACCCTCGCCATCCGTGAAGCCGTGGCTGCAGCGGGCAGCGGCATCGACCTCGTCATCGTCCAGGCCACGCACAACCACGAAGCCCCCGACACCATGGGCCAGTGGGGCCGTCGCTTCGGCGAACGGGGGGTCGACGACCGCTACCATGCCCAGACCGCCCAAGGCGCCATCGACGCCCTGCTGTCCGCCGAGAACAGCCTCACCGACGTCACGATGGTGGTGGGCAATGCCGACAGTGCCGCCCCGTTCGGCAGCAAGGGCACCCGCAACACCGTCCGCGACAGCCGCGACCCCGTCATCGTCGATGAGCTGGTGGGAGCCGCCGCATTTGTCGACGGAAGTGGCGCCACCGTGGCCACCCTCATCAGCTGGGGCAACCACCCCGAGGTCCTGTCGTCGAAGAACCTCGCCCTCACCGCAGACTTCCCGTGGGCGCTGCGTGATTCCGTCGAGAACGGCCTCGCCTACGACAACCGTACCCAAGCTGGCCGGGGCGGGGTGGCCGTCTACCTGCAGGGGGCCGTGGGTGGCCTCATGACCCCCCTCGGCATCACCGTCACCGACTGGGACGGCGTCGACCACGGCAACTCCGACTTCGCCAAGGCCCGCGCGCTCGGCGACATCATCGGTGGTCTGGCGCTCGATGCCCTCGACGGAGGCGCCACGGCCACCGACCCCACCGTCTCGTTCGGTGTGCTCGGGGTCGACCTCCCCGTGGAGAACATGGGCTTCCAGGCGCTGTTCCTCATGGAGGTCTTCGAGCGCGAGATCTTCGGCTACAACGAAGACGAGCTCATCGACGACGAGAACATGCCGTTCGTCCACACCGAGATGAACCTCGTCACCATCGGTCCGGTCTCGATGCTCACGGTCCCGGGCGAGCTCACCCCCGAGCTGGCCATCGGCGGCTACGACGGCTCGCGCGTGAACACCGACGAAGACGACTTCATCGACCCCGAAAACGCGGCCCCGCCCGCCGTCTCCTCCGCACCGTCCGGCCCGTACCTGAAAGACCTCATGGGCGGCACCGAGAACTGGATCCTGGGCCTGGGCAACGACGAAATCGGGTACCTCGTGCCGTCCTACGACTACGTCCTGCACCCGGTCACGCCGTACTTGGACGAAGCCGACGGCGACCACTACGAAGAGACCAACTCCATCGGTCCGAGCACCGTGCCCATCCTCCTCGAGACGGCCGACACCCTCTTCGAGCACACGCCCTGAGGCACGCTCCGTGGCGCCGAGGTGTGGCAATTCGTGCCGCGGTGCTTAGGACGCCTGCAAGGAGGGCACGCCATGCGCGACCCATATGCAGTCCTGGGCGTTTCCAAGAACGCCGATGCTGACGCCATCCGCAAGCGCTACAAAGAGCTTGCGCGCAAGTACCACCCCGACCTCAACAAGGCCAAAGGCGCCGCAGACAAGTTCAAAGAGGTCAACGACGCCCACGAAGTCCTGGGCGATGCCGAAAAACGCAAGCTCTGGGATGAGTTCGGCGAGGTGTCCACCAAGCCGGGCTTCGATGCTGGCAAGGCACGGGCCTGGAAGAACGCCGGAGGCTTCAACCGAGGCGGCTTTCCCGGCGGCTTTCCGGGCGGCGGGTTCGGCGGTGGCTTCGGGGGAGGTGCTCCCGGGATGAACATGGACGACCTGCTGGGCTCCATGTTCGGTGCGGGTGGTGGCCGACGACGCGGTCCGGCGGGCTTCGGTCGACGCGGTCCCGCCAAGGGGCCCGATGTCGAGATCACGCTCGTGGTGCCCTTGGTCGACCTCGTCACCGGTGCGAAGCAGACCATTCGCTACACGCGTCTCGCGGAAGGCCACCAAGAAAAGGTCGAGACCCTCAAATTCGCCATCCCCGCGGGCATTCGGGATGGTGGGACCGTTCGCCTCCGTGGAAAGGGTGGGGCGGGGGCTCCGGGCGGACCGGCCGGCGACCTCAAGCTCACGGTCGAGGTGAAGCCGCACAAGCACCTGCGGGCCGACGGCGACCACCTCCACATGGAAGTCCCCGTCACGGTGGGCGAAGCCGTGCGCGGTGGCAGCATCGAGGTCCCCACGCCCGATGGCCCCGTTCGGGTCAAGGTTCCGGCCGGCACCACCGGTGGGCAACGCCTGCGCCTCCGCGGCAAGGGACTGCGCATGAAGGGCGGTGAGCGGGGGCACCTGTACCTCACGCTCCGGCCCACCCTGCCTGCGGCCGACCCAGACACCCTGGGCCCGCTCGCCGACCAGGTCGAAGCGCTCTACACCGCCGACGTCCGCGAAGGCCTTGTGCTGTGAGGCGCCAGCGGGGGCAACGGGTCTGACTCGAACGTGTCACGTGTAGACCGTGTAAGACCCCCGCCAAAGCCTTGACAGAATTGCCCTTTGTCCCGTAGAACCGCGTCAATGAGACCGGTCCGCGACTGCGCGATCGAGCGAATGAGATGGCTCGGGTGCAGCGGACGGAGGAGAGGCAATGACCAAGTGGACGATGATGTTGGCGACCCTTGCGGTCGGTGTGGCCTGCAGTGGCGGAGACAAGGGCACCAGCTCCGACGACGACTCCGGTTCGTCGGGCACCACCAACGGCGGTGGTGGCGGCGGTGGGGTCACGTTCGACGACTTCATCAACACGTCGGCCACCCCGGTGGGCGACTTCACGGGCTTCGAGGGCGGCTACGACGCCGCAGGTGCCTGGATTGACCAAGGCACCCCGGACTCCAGCTGTGTGGTCGAGCGCTCCGTCGACGCCAAGGTGGAAGACTTCGAGTCCGGCAACGGTGTCCCCGAAGCCACCGTCGAGCTGTGGTACGCCGACGCCGTCGAAGGGGTCCCCGACGTCACCATGTCGTCCGACTCCTCGGGCAACATCACCGGTGGTCCGGCCATGGTCTGCCAGCCGCTCACCTACAAGGTGGCCACCGACCCCGACCTCGACGACACCAAGCCCACCTTCGAGGCCCACTCCGTCTTCGCCTACACCGACGACACCGTGGGCGAGTACTTCAACTCGGTCGCGAAGAGCACCTACCAGCTCATCCCCAGCCTCCTGGGCGTCAGCGTCGACCCCGAGCGCGGCACCGCAGCCGGCACGGTCTACGACACCAACGGCGACCCCGTCCAAGGCGCCCAGGTCATCGTCACCAACGACTCCGGCAACATCCCCAACGACACCGTGGTGAAGTACTTCGTGGAAGAGTTCCCCAACCGGGAACAGCCCGAGACCTCCGAAGATGGCCTGTGGGTGGCCGTGAACATCCCCCCCGGCGACTGGTTCATCGACGCCTACGTCTCCGATGGCGCGGGCGGCCACATCCTCATGGGCCGCACCTCGGTCACCATCTTCGCCGACTCCATCAACATCGGGAACATCTACGTCGGCTACGACGGCGTGAAGTACCCCGAGAACTGCCTCAGCCCCTGCGGCGGCTGACCGCCCGCATGTGCACACCACACCCGTCCCGGCGGTGACGGACGGGTGGTGGACCCCGCACCGCAAGGACCGACCCCATGATGCTCGCACTCGCGGCCGCGCTGGCCGGTGGGCTGGCCCAGCCTGCCTATGCTCTGGATGACGACTTCGACCTCGACCTCGAGGGCTACTACCGGGTGCGCGGCTACCGCTTCAACCCGCTGGAAGACGGCCTGAAAGACCAAGGCGCCGGCACCTACATGACGCACCGGCTGCGCATTCAGCCGGTCATCGACTTCGAGGGCCGCGCCAAGTTCGTGATGATGGCCGACCTCCTCGACAACGTGGTGTGGGGCGACAACAGCTCGCTCATGCCGGCGTCGGTGTTCGCCCAGGACCCCAGCTTCGTGCACATGAACGGCACGTCGCAGGACTTCTTCCAGCGGTCCACCCAGTCCGCGATGATCAAGCGGGCCTGGATGGAGTTCAAGCTGCCGGTGGGCGTGATGCGCGTGGGTCGGCAGGAGTCGCACTGGGGCATGGGCATCCTGTCCAACAATGGCAACGGCTTCGACGACACCTTCGGCGAGAACCACTTCGGGTCCACCTTCGACCGCGTGATGTTCGCCACCAAGCCCATCGCCATCGTGCAGACCATCATGGGTCGCGAGCCCTCCGACATCCCGTTCATCACGGCGGTGGGCGTGGACCGCCTCGTCGAGGACCCCCTCCACCAGTACTACGGCTACTCGTGCTCGCTGGAAAACGTCACCGGCGACCGCATCACCAACGAGATGAACGAGTACGACCCCCGCTGCGACACCATCGACCAGGCCACCAACCAGACTGGCACCGATGGCATCCACGACATCGAGCACGACTACATCGACGACCTCCGCCCGGCCACCGCACGCAACGACGTGTGGTTTGGCGAGACCGACGACGACGCCTGGGAGATGGTCTACGTGGCCATCTACAAGGGCGAGAACCGCGACATGTTCGGGTCTGTGGGTGACTTCACGCTCGGCGCGTACGTCATCGACCGCCGGCACGTGGAGTCCGACAGCCGCGTCAAGATCATGGACGCCTACATGAAGTTCTTGCACCGCGGCATCTACCTCGAAGGCGAGGTGGTCAACATCCGCGGCAAGACCAGTGGGCTCGCGCTGCCCGGCACCTACGACCCCGCCAGCAAGCTCGACAACCCGCTCTACAAAGACGCCAACATCTGGGGCTGGGCCGCACGGGCTGGCTACAAGCGCCAGGCCTACCAGCTGATGTTCGACGCCGGCTTCTCGGGCGGCGACGAAAACGTGGCCGACAAGGACTTCACCGGCCGCGCCCTGCACCCCGACTTCAACGTGGGCCTGCTGCTCTACGAGGAAGTCCTGGCCCGCGTCACGCAGCGCACCTGGGGCAGCGAGGCCTACGCACTGTGGTCAAACGGTGGTGTCTGGAACTCCACGTACATCTTCCCGAACGTCACCGTGCGCCCGATGGACAACTGGGAAATCGTGGGTGCCTACCTGCTCGCGTGGCCCCACAAGCCCGACGGCAGCCGCATCCGCTGCCAGGAAAGCGACGGTGTCCAGTGCGAGGACCCCGCCGAAGAAACGCTCGCCCAGGAGATTGGCTACGAGGTCGACCTCGCCGTGAAGCACCGCTTCCACAAGCACGTGCTCTTCTCGCTCGAGTCGGCCTACGCCAAGGTGTCCAACCGGGTGCCCCTGGAAGACCTCGGCCTGCGCTCCGACGGCAAGTTCTTCACGCTCCAGACCCGCATCGCCTACGAGTTCTGATGAGACGGGACCGGGCGCGGTAGGCTACGTGTCGCTACCCGGGACCGGTCCGACTGTCGGGCCGGGTTCGACACCCTCGGAGACAACGTGTACGCGGCCATCCTCGCCATCGAGCTCTACCTCGTGGTCGTCGCCGTCGACGTTCTCCTTGCATGGGTGCAGGACGATCCACGCCGTGTCCCCCGGCGCCTCACCCACATCGTGACCGAACCTCTGCAGAAGCCGATTCGGCTGGCCTGGGACCGCCTGGCGCCCGGCCGACTCGACATCAGCCCGCTCGTGGTGGTGGGCCTGCTCGGCGTGGTCCGTGTCCTGCTGGTGCGCGCATGAACCTGTTCGTCCTGCTCTTTTCGCTCTTCGCATTCGCAGGTCCGGTCCAAGACCTCGCGCAGGCATCCGACGCCGACCTCCCCGAAGAGGCCCGCAAGGCCGCCTTCGAGCGTCTTGTGGCGGCCGGCACCACCGACATCGGCGTGGTCTCGCGGGTGGCAGTGGACGACGACGGCGACACCCGCAAGCGCTGGGTGGCCATCCGGGCGCTTGGCCAGATCCGCGGCGACCGCGCCAAGCAGCTGCTGGTCCAGCTCTCCGAGAACCCCGAGCCCGCCATCCGCACGGCCGCAGTACAGGCGATGGGCGACCTCGGCGACAACCGCATGAGCCCCACGCTCATCGAAAAGCTGTTCGACCCCGCTGTCATCGTGCGTGCCGGTGCGGCCGAGGCCCTGTGCAAGGTGGGCGACCGCACGGCCATCGAGCCCCTCGACCGCGCCTTGAGCTCTCGCGAGAACTTCTACCGGGGCTCGAGCCTCTGGGTGCGCAAGCACTACGTCGCGGCGCTGGGCTGCATCGGCGGCCGCGAGACCATCCCCGTGTTGATGCGGGCCCTCGAAGACGCCGACCCCGCCGTGCAGTCGTCGGCGGTGCTGGCCTTCCGCGAGGTGGCGGGCTTCAGCTACGGCGAGGGCCGCAGTCCCGAAGAGGAAATGGCAGCCTGGAAGCGCTGGGCGGCCGACCAGCTTCGGTAGTGTGGGAAGGCGGCCTCGGGTGAGGGGCCCCCTCCGCCTCGCAGGGCTCGGCACCTCCCCCTGAAGGGGGAGGACATCGTCGTTCTCACAGTCCTCCCCCTTCAGGGGGAGGTGGCCCCGAAGGGGTCGGAGGGGGCCCTCAACCCGGCGGAAACACCGTGTGGGTCACCGCTTCCACGTGGCACTGGGTGCAGCGCTCACGGTCTGCGTGCGACGTGCGAATCTCCTCACGCACATCCAAGCCGTCGTGGCAGGCCAGGCAGTTCTCCCGCATGAACGCGCTGTGCGGCATCACCGGAGGTGCACCGTCGTACAGCCGCTCGCCCTTGCGGAGGTCCTGGGGCTGACCTTCAAATCCGTTCGACTTGAACACATGGTCGGTGGTGACCGGCACGTGGCACTGGCGGCACCGGGCGTCGTCCGACAGGCCTGGCGTGGCGTCGTGGGGCATGGCCGGCGCGGTGCCGAGGCCGTCCACTTCGATGGCCTGACCCGCGTGGCAGTTGGTGCACGACGCCCCGAGGTTGTCGTGGGGCATCACCGGCGGCGCACCGTCGTAGGCACGCCGCTCGGCCCGGTCCACGGCCGGGGTCTTCTCGACCACCGGCTCGGGGGAGGGCTCGGTCGACCCATCACAGGCCAACAGAAAGACCAACAGGAGGGCGTGGCGTTTCATGCCCGCTCCACCTTCACCGCGCACTTCTTGTAGTCGGGCTCTTTGCTGATGTTGTCCATCGCATCGAGCGTGAGGCGGTTCACGAGCAGTCCTTCATCGAAGAACGGCACGAACACGCTGCCCTTGGGCGGCTGAGCGCGGCCTTGCAGCTTGGCCGGAAGGGTGAGCGTTCCGCGGCGGGAGGTGAGCTTGACCCGGTCGCCGTCGTTGATGCCCAGCTGGGCGGCGTCGGCACGGTTCATCTCCACGTAGGCCTTGGGAACGGCCTGGTGGAGCTGCTTCACGCGACGGGTCATGGAGCCCGTGTGCCAGTGCTCGAGCACACGACCCGTGCACAGCCAGAAGGGGTAGGCGTCGTCGGGCGACTCGGCGGGCGGGTGGTAGGGACGGAACCAGACCGCGGCCTTCTCCCCATTGCCCTTGGCCTTGTAGAAGTGGACGCCCTTGTCCTTCTTCACGTAGGGGTCGTGGCCAGCGGCGTAGCGGTACCGCGTTTCCTTGCCGTCCACGACCGGCCAGCGCAGCCCACGCGACTCTTCGAGCTGCTCGTAGCTGCCCACATCCTTGCCCACGCCGGTGGTGAAGGAGCGGTACTCCTCCCACGCCACGCGGTGCCAGTCGTCGTCGGGCCAGTCGAACAGCTTCGTGTAGCCCATGCGGCGGGCCACTTCGACCATCTGCCAGGCGTCTTCCACCGCTTCACCCGGCGGGTCCACCGCCTTGTGCCAGTGCTGCGTGCGGCGCTCGGTGTTGCCGAACATGCCTTCCCGCTCCACCCAGGCCGCACTCGGCAGGATGAGGTCGGCCACTGCGGTGGTGGGGGTGGGGTAGATGTCGCTGACGATGAGGAACTTGCCGTCGCCCGGCTTGCGGTCGATGCGGTGCACGTTGGGCATCGTCTGCCACGGGTTGGTGGTCTGCACCCACAGCACCTTCACGTCGCCGCGTGCCCAGGCCCGGAAGAGGTCCACCGTGTGGTACCCGGGCTTGGGGTTGAGCGAGCCTTCCGGGATGCCCCAGATCTTCTCGGTCTTCTTCCGGTGGGGTTCCTTCATCACCAGCATGTCGGCGGGCAGGCGCACATTGAGCGTGCCCACTTCGCGCACCGTGCCACAGGCGGACGGCTGGCCGGTGAGGCTGAAGGGGTTCGAGCCCGGCTTGCTGATCTTGCCCGTGATGAGGTGGATGTTGTTGATGAGGTTGTTCATCCAGGTGCCGCGGGTGTGTTGGTTCACACCCATGCACCACAGGCTCACGGTGCCCCGCTTCAGGTCGCCGTAGATGTCGGCGAGGGCCTTGAGCTGGGCTGCGGGCACGCCGCTGAGCTCTTCCACATACTCGGGGGTGTACTCCTCGAGCAGCTTGGCGAATTCGTCGTACGACGACCCACGGCCCTTGTCCTTGAAGCCGTACTTCTCGGCGTTGTCGCCGTAGCAGCCGAAGCCGATTTCATCGATGTCTTCGATGCCGCGCTTGAAGACGATGTTCTCTTCGATGAACGTCTTGTCCACCCGACCCGACTGCACGAGCAGGTTCAGGATGCCGTTGGCAATCGCGAGGTCGCTGCCGGGCTTGAACTCGATGTACATGTCGGCGTAGTGCGACGTGGGCGTGCGCCGCGTGCCGAGGTCGATGATGCGCACATGCGGGTGCTGGCGCTTGTGTTCGAGGATGCGGCTGAAGAGCACCGGGTGCATCTCCGCCATGTTGTTGCCCCACAACACGAAGTCGTCGCCGAGCTCGAAGTCGTCGTAGCAACCCATCGGTTCGTCGGACTGGAACTGGGTCATGAAGCCCATGACCGCGCTCGCCATGCAGAGACGGGCGTTGGCCTCCAGGTTGTTCGACTTCATGCCGCCCTTGATCCACTTCAGCGCCACGTAGCCGTCGAAGATGGTCCACTGGCCGGAGCCGTAGATGCCCACACTCTCGGGGCCGCTCTCGTCGAGCGCTTCCTGGTACTTGCGGGCGATGAGGTCGTAGGCTTCGTCCCAGGAGATGGTCTTGAGGCTGCCGTCGGGCTGCCGGTGCTGGGGCTTCACCAGGCGGTCTTCGCCGTAGAGAATCGCGGGCAGGTGGTAGCCCTTCACACACAGCAGGCCCTTGTTGACCGGCGCCTTGGTGTCGCCGCGGACGGCCTTCACCTTGCCTTCGGCCACGCCCACCTCGACTCCGCAGCCCGTGCCGCAGAAGCGGCAGGGGGCCTTCATCCAGGTCATGCCCTGGCTTTGGGTGTCGGTGGGACCGGCGGCGTGGGCTTCACCCCACAGGCGGGTCTCTCGGGTGCAGCCCACACCGGCGGTGGTGGCTGCTGCAGCGGCAAGCGACTTGAAGAACGAACGTCTCTTCATGGCTGTTCCCTTGGACCTACTGGGGTCCGTAGCGCTCGGCCATGGCCTTGCGGATGCGTTCCATGTCGGCCTCGGCGCCTTCTTCGAACCACACGTGCTCGGGGCGGGCGAGGATGTCGTCGATGACCTTGTCCACGGCGTCGGCGGCTTCTGCGTTGCCATGGTCGCGGGCTTCGTGGGTGAGCTCGCGGGCCTGCGGGATGAGCTCCATGTAGAAGCGCTCTGCAACTTCGTACATGCCGTGCCAGTGGCTGTAGTCGGGGGCCATCATGCTGGCGCCGTGACGGGCGCGGCGGCCTTCGTGGTGCCACAGGTAGAACCAGGTCCACTCGATTTCTTCGTCGAACTGGGTCTTGCTGATGACGCCGTTGTCCTTGAGGGCCTTCATGATGGACAGGCCGGGCTTGGCGAACTTCTCGTTGTAGAGCACGATGAAGTTGTCGTACTGCTCGTAGAAGTTGTTGGTGGTCTGTTCGGAGTGGCAGGTGGCGCAGGCTTGCTTCATGCGGGTGCGCTTGTCGTCGGCGCTGTCGGCGATGAGCTTGGCGCGCTTCTCGGGGTCGGTCTCCTTGACGATCTTGTGGTGGACATCGGTGTCCATGCGGGTGGAGACGGGCGGACGGTTGGTCCAGGAGATGCGCTCACCCGGGTCGTGCGTGATGCGACCGCCGTTTTCCTTGTTGCCGGACATGTGGCACGAGGCGCAAGTGGGGGCGGCCGAGTAGTCCTCGCCGAGCACCCAGCTGTCGCCGTCGAGGTTCATCTGGTCCTTGAGGTCGCGGTAGGCGATGCCGTGCTTGGACTCTTCGTAGACTTCCTTCTGCGGGTGGTCGGGGCCGAGGTGGCACTTGCCGCAGTTTTCGGGCTGGCGGGCGCGACGCGGGCTGAAGTCGTGGCGGCTGTGGCAGGCGGTACAAGCACCGCGGGAGCCGTCGAGGTTCAGGCGACCGATGCCGGTGTTGGGCCAGGACGTGCTGGACAGGACGGGGATGCCGTCGGAGTCGCGCTTGATCTTGGCGATGGCGTCGAGGTTGGTGGGCTTGCCGTCGGCGTCGGGCTGCAGGTCGTCGACCGTGAGCAGCGAGCCGTCGCTCGACTCGAGGGCCACCTTGGCACCGTGGCACTGCTGGCAGCCGGAGTTGGCGCTGGCCAGACCCCACACTTCGTCCACTTCCATCCCGGGGGTGGGGGAGTGGGGCTGGAAGGGCACGCGGCTGCCTTCCACCGTCTCGGCGAGGAAGTTGTCGAGCGAGGCGAGGATGTTGCCGGCGCTCGCGTGGTGGCTGGCCTCGAACTCTTTCGCGATGTCGGTGTGGCAGCGCGCGCAGTCCTTGGGGGTCACGATGGTGGCGATGGTCTCGCCGTAGTGCTCGAAGGCGTCGGCGTCGGCCTTGTCGGCGGTGTGACACTCGACACATGCCACGCCCACTTCGGCGTGCGTGGAGCCTTTCCAGTGGTCCACGATGCCGGCGTTGGCTTCTTCGTGGCAGGACACGCAGTCTTGGGAGGCAGCCGGCACAGCCACGTGGGCTTCACGGAGCCCGGCCTCTTCGGCTTTCCGGACCACCTCCATCCATTGCACAAATAGAAGTGAGACGATGAACGCGCCTGCAAGCAGGGCGATGATGGTGCGCTTGGTCTCGAGTCTCATGGACGTCTCGCCAGTGGAGGGAGGGATGGGACCGGGCAGTCCAGGTGGAGGTCAGTGGGCGACGACGGCTTCCCAGATGGTGAAGCCGATGAGGAGGGCGACGGCGACGATGCCAAGCCAGACCGACAGCTCGCTGTTCGGGTTGCGCTTGCGGAATCGGGCGTCGATGAAGGGCCACGCGAACATCACGAAGACGATGAGGCCCTGGCTGAGGATGGCGAACGTTCCGCTGAAGAGCTTGAGCCAGCGGAAGGCCACGTAGAAGAACCACTCGGGCTTGATGATCTCGGGGGTCTGGAGCGGGTTGGCTTCGGGACCGAGATGCGCGGGAAGCGCGGTGGCGAGGGCGCTCAGGATGACCATCAGCACGAGGCCGATGCCGAGCTCGGACAGGACGTGGTCGGGGAAGAAGTCGAAGTGCTTCTTTTCCTTGCCCTTGTCTTCTTCGAACTCGAATTCGGTCACGCCCTGGGTGCGGATGATGGCGATGTGGACGCCAACTAGGAGCGTGATGGTGACGGGCAGCACGGCAGCGTGCAGGATGAAGAATCGAGGCAGTGTGTTGGCGTTGTAGACCTCGCCGCCGAGCAGCAGGTTCTTGCCGAACGCACCCACGACCGGGACGCCGTCGAGGATGTTGGCGCCGACCGTGGCTCCCCAGAACGACAGCTGCTCGTACACCAGGCTGTAGCCGGTGAAGCCGGTGAGCAGCGTGCACATGAGCAGCGCCATGCCCACCATCCAGTTGAGCTCGCGCGGCTTTCGGTAGGCGCCCGTGAAGTACACACGCATCTGGTGCAGCACCACGGCCGCAATCATGAGCGTGGCGGCCCACTTGTGGACCGAGCGGATGTACCAACCGAACGCCACTTCGTCGGTGATGTATTGGACCGACTCGTACGCGGTCTCGGGCGACGGCTGGTAGTAGAACGCGAGCAGGATGCCGGTGACAATCTGCACGATGAAGAGGTACGCAGGCGTACCACCCAGGGCAAACCACCACTTCTTGAGGTGGTTGGGGACCGGCTCGTTGGTGAGCTCGCGGAGGGCCTCTTCGTCGATGGGAAGTCGTTCTTGGAACCAGCCCACGATGCCGGAGGACGGTGCACGTTCGGTGGTCACCCCACACCTCCGTCACACGTGGACGGGGGCGGGAAGAGGCAGGGGTCGTGGCCCATGCCCGGGGGCCCGTAGTCGTCGGTGGTGGGCGTGAGACCCGCAGCGAGCACGTCGTCGCCGTCTTCGAGAACCGCGGCCAGCCCTTCGGCCGGCACCTCGATGAACAGCAGACCGTCCTGAATCATGAGCGGGTACTTGCCCAGGTTCTGACCCGCCTCGGCCGGTGGGCCTGCGGTGGCGGTGCCGTCGGGTGCGAACACGCCGTTGTGGCAGGGGCAGAAGAAGCGGCTGTTGGTCTGTTCCCAGTGAACATTGCAGCCGAGGTGCGGGCAGGTGGTGGACAGCGCTGCGAAGGCCTCGACCGAGTCGCCTTCCCCCTGCCGCGCGATGGTGATGCGCGAGCCGTCGGGAGCAATCCAGGTGAGCGCATCGCCTTGGGCCATCGTGGCGAGCTCGGTGACGAACAGCCAGACCGTGGCCCGACTCGACGCCGGGTACAGGTACCGAACCCCGACCGCACCCACGCCGGCGTAGGCCGTGGCGACGGCGCCAATCATCGCGCCGTTCGAGGCGGTCTGCAGGAGGGTGCGACGGGACGAGGGGGAGGATGTGTTCGAGTCCGACATCGGGGCTCCTGGTTCCGGGTGAGACCGGTGCGGCCACACTCGGGAAGGCCGAGAAAATAGTGGAGTCATGGGTCTTCGTTCCAGTCGTTTCAGGACACTTCGTGCTCGAAGGCGGCAGAAACTGATCTGGAACTGTTTTGGGCGGTTGCCGCGCCGGATGTCGGATCTGTCGGTGGTTGAGACGCCGAAGTCCCGGAAATGGACCCGAATTCTGTGGGATATGGCCCGATTTGTTGTGTCAGCTGACCCGGGCGGCGGTCAATGTAGACGTGCGGCATCCCGTGGCGGCCCACAAAACGAAGATGGATGGCTCCATGATTGGGTGGAGGAGCGCCCCCAAATTCCCCAGACCCGGTGTCGCCCCCCCCAATTTGGACTACTCTGGGCGCATGATGGTCCCTCAAACGGTCGAGTATGCACTTCGCGCCATGTCCTGCCTCTCCGGACAGGCTGCCGGGGTGACCCGTTCTGCCCGCGAAGTGGCTGAGTCCACCAAGATTCCGCCCACCTACGCCTCAAAGATCCTGCGCCAATTGGTCGCGGCCGGACTCCTCATCTCGGAGCCCGGCCGGTCGGGTGGATATCGCCTGGCGAAAGCCGCTCAGGACATCCGGTTCTACGATGTGTTCGTCGCGATGGACTACACGCCCGGTGCGGAGAAGTGCGCGTTTGGCTGGGACGAGTGCGACCTGGTGGAGCCGTGCCCCCTGCACCATGCCTGGCGAGAGCTCTCCGACACCTGGGTGGGCTGGAGCCTCCGCATGAACTTCGGCCAGGTGCAGGGGTGCGTGTAGGCGCCCCCCCCCCCGCTTCGCAGGGGAGGGCAGCGGCACGATGGGGTCGTCAGTACTTGGCGTCGAGCATCAGAAAGCCCCACATGTCGTTGTCGGCGCCATCGACCGCTGACAGCCACATGGCCGCGCCCGCGCCCAGAGACAGGTTGTCCGCGAGCTTGGTACCGGCCCACAGGTCGACTTCCTGGGCAATCGCGCTGTCGCCACCCTGCGGGTCGGAAGCCATGAAGTGGTGGATGTCGAGGTTGACCTTCAGCTTCTTCACGGGCTTGAAGGCTGCCTTGAGGGCGATGTCCTGGAGCCCGCGGCCGTCGGCCATGCCGCCCTGACCAAACACGGCCATGTCTGCGCGACCGTAGAACTTGTGGTTGGTGGCGTAGAGCGTGTTGAAGAACGTGATGTCGCCGTCGGTGGGGTCGTCGTCACCCGACAGGTGGTCGTACCAGAGCGTGATCTGCGGCTTGAGGGCGTGGTCGGGGGCGAAGGTGCCCTGCACACCGGCCATCCAGGCGGCGATAGAGCCATCGTCGCCCACGCTGCCCATCTGGTAGTAGGCCTCGGCCCGGCCCGAGAGTGCGCCGCTGCCGCCCTTTGCGTAGACACCCACCGTCTGGCGGTCGGTCTCCAGCTCACCGAAGTGGTCCCAGATGGCCACAAGGTCGACCACGGCGTTGTCGGACGCCCAGCCGCCCCGGAAGCCCCAGAGGGTGGAGTCGCGCTCGTCGGCGTCGACCTGGTTGCCTTCGTAGAGCATCGCTCCGAAGACGTCCATGTTCACCGAGTCGCCCTTGAGCTTGAGCATGCCGCCGTCGAACACGCGGCCCTGCTGGGTCCAGTCGACCGCACCGATGAGGCGCTGCTCGTGGAGGTTGATCTCCTGGCGACCGATGATGGCCTTCACACCCTTGGTGGGCTTGTAGGTGAGGTAGGCGATGCGGACGTCGATGGCGTCGGCGGACAGGTCGCCGAGGGTGTCGGCCTCGGTGCCCCAGCCGCGCACGTCTTGAACGACCACGCGCGCCGAGGTGGGGCCCAGCTTCATGGTGCCGCCGATGCGGGACCGCTGGGAGATCCAGAGCGAGTCTCCTTCGTCCTTGACGCCATCGCGACCGGTGTGGGCCTCCATCCGCGGGCGGACCTGGACTTCGGGGGTGAATTCGGGGGCTTCGTCAGCAGCCAGGGCGCTGCCGAGTGCGATGAGCCACAGCATGGTGCTCTCCTCACAGGTGGGGCGGCTCCCTACTCAAGAACCGTGCCAGACCAGTGAGGGGCGCCTCCGCCCCCGGACCGCGGATGCTACGCGGCCATCGGCAGCTCGTCGCAGAGGCTCCCTTCGGCGTCGGGAACGTCCTCGGCAAAGGGCATCTCGGGGAGCGTCAGGTCGGGGTCGACCGGCTCGGGGTACGGGATCGAGACGTACAGTGCGGCGAGGCACCCGAAGGCACCCGCGCTGAGCATGGCGACGAGCGTGAGCGTTGCAGGATCCATGTGGCCTCCAGTGCGGACACCACAGGGTACGGATGCGCCCCCACGAAGCATGACGGGCAAGGCGCAAGAGCCTGCAATCGGGCCTTCGGACCCTACCGAGCGATCTGTAGCTTCAAGACGCTTCGGCCAATGCCAATTGTGTCGCCGTTGCGGAGCCGGGCCACCGCGATGCGCCGACCGTTGTGGTAGGTGCCGTTGGTGCTGCCGAGGTCGCGGAGGAAGAGCATCCGCCGACCGAACACTTCGATGACGGCATGGCGGCGCGACACTTCGATGTCGGAGAGGGGGACCTCGCCGCTCTTTCGGCCGATGGTGATGTTGCCGCGTGTGAAGCGATGGACCTGTCCGGCGTCGTCTCCGGCCACCACCTCCACCTGTGCCTTGAGCCCGGGTGGGAGCCGCAAGTCCTGGTCGATGACGTCGGCGGGCGGGGCGGTCTGGTCGCCGGTGGACTGCAGCTCGACCAGCTCTTCGTCCATCAGCCAGGCGATGTCGGCCGAGTTTTCCTGGCGGGGGGCCTCGCGGGGTTCGGGGTCGAGGCCCACAAACAACACCAGGCGGTGGCTGCCGATGGCCAGCTCGGCTCCGGGCCGCAGCTGAGACTCGCGGACCAGCCGGCCGTCGATCATCGTGCCGTTGGTGGAGCCGAGGTCCTGGACCACCCAGCCGTCGTCGCGAAAGAGCAGCCGGGCATGGGAGCCGCTGACGAGGGGGTCGTCGAGCAGCAGCTCACCGTTCTTGCGGCCGATGGTGAGGGGCTCACCGCGCGACAGGGGAACGTTGAGGCCCTGCCGGGCGCCCGACACGACCTTGAGGAAGGCTTGGGTGGTCAACGGCCGTCCCTATGCGGTCTGGCTCTGCGCGTCGTCGTCGGCGCAGGCCCCCACGTGGTAGCGGTGGTACCGACCGGGAAGCTCGCGGCCGAGGTGGTTGGCCAGGAACACGCCCGCGGAGGCGAGGCGGTCGATGTCGATGCCCGTGGACACGCCCATGGCCTCGAAGAGGTGCACGAGGTCGTCGGAGGCGGCGTTGCCGCTGGCGCCCTTGGCGTAGGGACAGCCACCAACGCCGGCCACGGAGCCGTCGAAGGTGCGGACGCCCACCTGGTAGCCGGCGAGCACGTTGGCGAGTGCGGTGCCGCGGGTGTCGTGCATGTGTAGAGCGATGCGCTCGACGGGCACGCCGGCTTCGGTGAGGCGGCGCACCACCTCGACCACCTGGCCGGGGTTGCCCATGCCGGTGGTGTCGCCGAGGGCGATTTCGTCGGCGCCGAGGCCCATGAGGTCGAGGGTGAGGGCGACGGTGTCGTCGATGGAGACGTCGCCTTCGTAGGGGCAGCCGAACACGGTGGAGAGGTAGGCGCGGACGGTCTGGCCGGAGTCTTTGGCGGTGCCGATGACTTCGGAGAGGCCCGCGAGGCTCTCGCGACGGGTGCGGTTGAGGTTCTTCTTGTTGTGCGTCTCGGAGGCGCTCATGAACGTGGCGATGTGGCGGACATCGGCGTCGAGGGCGCGCTCGAGGCCCCGGCGGTTGGGGATGAGGGCCCACAGCCGGAGGTCGTCGTGCTCGAAGAGGTCGCGCAGGCCTGCGAGAACCACCTTGGCGTCGGCGAGCTGGGGAATCCAGGACGGCTTGACGAACGACGTGACCTCGATGTCGCGGACTCCGGCATCGGCGAGCTGCCGCACAAGAGCGACCTTCGCTTCAGCGGGGACGACAACGGACTCGTTCTGCAGACCATCGCGGGGAGACACTTCGTAGATGCGCACAGCGGGGGCGTCCGCCTCGGGGAGTGTTCCCCGGAGGCGGGCCACGTGGCGCTCGTAGTGGTCGCGAGCCTGGAATCGAAGGTTGGGGTGTGTCACGCGGACCTCCGGACCGTTGTCTACGGTAACATGACCCTCTTCGGTCGATGGGTGGTCCGACTCATGCCCCATCAAGTTCACGTGATGATGCGGGTCAGAATCGCGCACCCATGAGGTGAACCAGGATGGCTTTCTGCGCGTGGAGGCGGTTTTCGGCCTGGTCCATCACCACGGACTGGGGGCCGTCGATGACGTCGGCCGAGACCTCTTCGCCGCGGTGGGCGGGCAGGCAGTGCATGAAGATCGCGCTGGGACGGGCGTGCGACATGAGGTCGCGGTTGACCTGGAAGCCCTCGAAGTGCGCGAGCCGCTTCTTGGCTTCTTCTTCCTGGCCCATGCTGGTCCAGACGTCGTTGTAGATGATGTCGGCTTCGTGGGCGGCGTCCTTGGGATCCTCGGTGATGAGGATGGAGCCGCCGGTGCGGGAGGCGAGCTCGCGGGCGCGGGTGACGACGTCGGGGTCGGGGGCGTAGCCGCGGGGATGGCCCACTGCGACGTGCATGCCCATCCGTGCGCAGCCGAAGAGCAGCGAGTGGGCCATGTTGTTGCCGTCGCCGATGTACGCGAGCTTCAGGCCTTCGAGCCGGCCGTAGCGTTCGTCGATGGTGAGGAGGTCGGCGAGCACCTGGCAGGGGTGGTTGAAGTCGGTGAGGCCGTTGATGACGGGAACATCGGCGTAGCGGGCGAGGTCGAGCAGGCGCTTGTGGGAGAACATGCGCGCCATGATGCCGTCGACGTACCGAGAGAGCACGCGGGCGGTGTCGGCGACGGTCTCGCCGCGGTGCAGCTGGATGTCGGTGGGACCCAGGTAGAGGCCTTGGCCGCCGAGCTGGAAGATGCCGGTCTGGAAGCTCACGCGGGTGCGCAGCGAAGGCTTCAGGAACAGCATGGCGAGGGTCTTTCCGGAGCATGCTTCGCGGAACGACTGGGGGTTGAGCTTCACCATGCGGGACAGGTAGAGGTAGCGGCGGATGTCTTCGTCGGTGTGGTCGGCGAGGGACAGGAAGTGTCGGGGGGACAGGCGGGACACGGCAGACCTCGTGGCGGGACCGGGGGGGCCCAAATGAATGAAGCCTCCCGACGACAGGGGGAGGCTTGGAATGGTGCGGCACATATTCGGTATCGGGCGGGTTCTCCATCGGTTGTGGAGGGAGAGGGGCCCCCTCCGGTCCTTCGGACCACCTCCCCCTGGGAGGGGGAGGACTTTGGACGTGTAGCGAGGCCCCTCCGGTCCTTCGGGCCACCTCCCCCCTGGAGGGGGAGGACTGTGAGAACGACGGAGTCCTCCCCCTTCAGGGGGAGCAAGGCGCCGAGCGCGAAGCGCATCGGAGGCGCCGCGGTAGTCATTGCGCAGCAGGGCGGCGAAGCCGGCGGAGGGGGCCCCAGCGGCCTCATCACTCCACCACCCAGCTCCCCGAGACCGCGGTGGTGCCGTCCGCACGCACCACGTCACCCTCGAAGGTGAGCGACCCTCCATCCAGACGTGCTTGGAGCGGCGAGCTCACCGCGCCTTCGTAGGTGATGAATGCGCGCACCACGGCGCCGTAGTGGGGCTCGGTGTAGTAGGCGATGGTGACGTTGTCGTAGGTGCCGTAGGCCGACAGGTACTCGGCGTAGAACCGGAGGCCGGTGACCGGGGTGTCCGCTGAAAAGAGGGTGTGGACGCCATACGCGCAGTCTTCTGGAACGGCCTCAGCCAGGGTGATCTGGAAGTCGAGGTCGCAGTCGGGACAGCTGGGCTCCGCGGTGCCGCCGACCGTGATGGTCCCTTCGCACAGCACGCTCCCTGCGCTGTCGAGGTCGATGGTGGTGAGGGTGCCGGAGAACGTGAGAATCGGCTCTCCTTCGCCTTCGCCTTCCCCCTCTCCTTCTCCTTCCCCTTCTCCTTCGCCTTCACCCTCTCCTTCGCCCTCGCCAGTGGGGGACTCCGGCGTGGTGCTCGACTTCTCGGACGCGCAGGACAGCGCGAAGAGAAGGAAAGGGACGAGGGGAGAGGACTTCATGGGGCAGCTCACAGGCGTTCCACTCTATCCGCAGCCCGGGGTTGCCGCAGGGTCCACCATCGGGTAGACCGTGGCCTGACAGCTGGTAGGCTCTGGTCTACCCCTTGCTCGCCCACACTCTCCCAAGCGTTCGCCGATGGCCCCAGCCCAGACCGCCGAGTCCGTCACCTCCGACCGCATCATCGCGGCCGCCACCCGCTTGTTCGCCGAGCGGGGCTACGCGGGCACGTCCGTGCAGGCCATCGCCGATGCGGTGGGCCTGCGAAAGCAGTCGCTGCTGCACTGGTTCCCCACCAAGCCGCACATCCGGGATGCCGTGCTCGACACCATCCTCGACCACTGGCGCGAGACTGTCCCCCGAGCGCTGGCCGCGGCCACCAAGGGCACCCATCGGTTCGAGGGCCTCATCGGCGAGGTCATCACTTTCTTCTCGGCCGACCCCGACCGTGCTCGGGTGCTGCTCCGCGAGAGCCTCGACCGTCCCGAGGCCTTCCGCAAGCGCCTGTCCGAGCGGCTCACGCCGTGGCTCCCCCTCGTCACCGATGCCATCCGCACCGGGCAGGCATCGGGCCGGGTCCACGCCAACCTCGACCCCGAGGTGTATCTCGTGGAGCTGGTGCTGATGGTGGTGGCGTCGTTCGCGGTCGACTCGGTGGCCCTCAGCCTCATCGACGGCACCCCCGCCGAGCTTCGCAAGCGCCGGGATGCCGAGATTGTTCGCCTGGCCCGCGCTGCGCTCTTCCGCAGCCGTCCCGTTCCCGTCTCCCAACCCGGAGGACCCGATGTCTCCCCAGAGTGACGACTTCTTCGCCGACAACGACGACCTTCGGTTCTACGTCGACCACTGGATCGACTGGGCGCGCCTGGCGTCCGAGGTGGAGTACAAGGGCTTCTCCGAGGCTCTGGCCGACGAAGGCGAGGGCTACGCCACGGTGGGCGAAGCGCGCGAGTTCTACGGCGAGGTGCTCCAGCTGGCCGGACAGCTGGCCGCCGGCGAGATTGCCACGCGCGCCGCCGACATCGACAAGGCCGAGCTGCACCTCGAAGACGGCGAGGTGGTGTTCCCCGAGGGCCTCACCGCCATCTTCGACACCTTCGCCGAGACCGGCCTGCACGGCATGTGTGTGCCGCGCGAGTTCGGCGGCATGAACGCCCCGCTGATGGTGTACTTCCTCGCCAGCGAGATGTTCGCCCGGGCCGACGTGTCGGTGATGGCCCACTTTGGCTTCCACGGCGGCATCGCCATGGCACTGCTCGTGTACTCGGCTCTCGAAGGCACCGCGACGGTCGACAAAGACGGCGGGGGCATCGTGGACTGCCGCTTCGCCGACGCCGTGCGCGACATCGTCGAGAATGCCGAGTGGGGCAGCATGGACATCACCGAGCCCGGTGCGGGCAGTGATGTGGGTGCGCTGCACACCAAGGGCGTCCAAGACGCCGACGGCAACTGGTTTGTCACTGGCCAGAAGATCTTCATCACATCGGGCAATGGCAAGTACCACATCGTGCTGGCGCGCACCGAGAGTGCGGCCGACCCCGACGACCCCATGGGTGGGCTGGGCGGCCTGTCGCTCTTTTTGGTCGAGGCCTGGTCCGAAGACGACGACGGCAACCGGCAGCGCACCGTCGCCATCTCCCGCATCGAAGAGAAGCTCGGTCACCACGCCTCTGCCACGGTGGCCGTCGAGTTCGAGAACTCCCCGGCCCAGCTGATTGGCAAGCGCGGCGAGGGCTTCAAGCTCATGCTGCTGCTCATGAACAACGCCCGCATCTCGGTGGGCTTCGAGGGCCTGGGTGTGTGCGAGGCCTCTCTGCGCATGGCGAAGGCCTACGCCGCCGAGCGCATGAGCATGGGCAAGACCATCGACAAGCACGAAATCATCGCCGACTACCTCGACGAGATGCAGACCACCGTGGAAGGCCTGCGGGCCATCTGCGTCGACGCCGCCTTCAACGAAGAGCTCGCCCAGCGCAAGCGCCTGCGCCTGCTCTACATGGCCCCCGACGACCCCGACGAAAAGAAGGCCCTCGAGCGCGAGGTGAAGGCTCTGGCCTGGAAGTCGCGCCTCAACACGCCCCTGCTCAAGTACCTGGCGGCGGAAGCGGCGGTGGAGATGTCGCGCAAGGCCCTCCAGATCCACGGCGGCTTCGGCTACACCACCGAGTACGGCGCCGAAAAACTGCTGCGGGATGCGCTTGTGTTGCCCATCTACGAAGGCACCAGCCAGATCCAGTCGCTCATGGCCACCAAGGACGCGCTCCAGTTCATCCTGAAGGACCCCGGCGCTTTCGTGCGACGGCTCGCCCAGGCCCGCTTCGACGCCCGCTTCGCTTCCGGACCGCGCGTGCGGCGGGTGGCGGGCCTGCGCCTCAACGTGATGCTCGCCCAGCGCAACCTGATGATGCGCATCGCCGGCAAGAAGGCCGCGGGGCTTCGCGGTCGCCCGGTCATGGAGTGGCGCAAGGGCTTCGTGGATGAGTGGGACATGCGCAGCGACTTTGCTCCGGCCCTCCTGCACGCCGAGCGCCTCACCCAGATGATGGTCGACCTGCGCATTGCCGACGCCCTGCACACCCAGGCCAAGAGCTTTCCCGAGCGCGGCGACATCCTCGACCGGCACCTCGAACGCGCCGAGCCCCGCTCCCGCTTCCTCCTCGACCAGATCCGAACCACCGGCGACCGCCTGCTGGCGACGCTCCGCGGTGAACCCGAGTCCGCCGCCGCTGCAGCTCGCTGACGTCCCCGAAAGAGGCTCCCCATGGCTGTGACCAACCTCCACATCCGCCACCAAGGCCCCGTGCTGTCCGGCCTGGTCCGCGTGGCCTGGGCGGCTGCCACCCAGAAGACCGACCAGACGGCCGGTCCCCCCGAGACGCCCGGTCCGGTCTACGCCGAGGTGGTGGGCCCCCGTCCCAAAGCGCTGGTCGACGACCTCGTGCGCTGGTCTGGTGGCTCTCCACGTGCTTGGAAGGGCACCGTGCCGCCCTACATGTTCCCCCAGTGGGGCTTTCCGGTGCAGGGCCGCACGCTCACGGGCATTCCGTACCCGATGGCCAAGGTGCTCAACCAAGGCTGCCGCTTCGAGGTGCAAGAGCCGCTGCCCATGGGCAAGCCGCTCACGCTGAAGGCACACCTCGAAGGCGTAGACGACGACGGCTCCCGTGCCAAGCTGCACCAGCGCCTCGTCACCACGGTGGGAGACAGCGACAGCGGCCTGCTGTCCGACATCTTCGCCTATGTACCCCTCGCGCGGAAGAAGCGCTCGGGCCCCCGACGCGGTCCGCCCACGGTGCCTCTGAACGCCGTGGAGGTGGGGCGTCGCCGACTCGGCAAGAGCGCAGGCCTCGACTTTGCCCGCCTCACCGGCGACTTCAACCCGGTGCACTGGATCGGGCCCTACGCCAAGATGGCGGGCTTCCGGGGCATCATCCTGCACGGCTTTGCCACCGCTGCTCTGGCCGTCGAAGCCGTCGTGGCAGCCAAGTGGCTGGGCAACCCCCACAAGCTCGGCGGCCTGGAAGTGCGCTTCACCCGTCCGCTTGTGTTGCCTGCCCGAGTCGGCGTGTTCCTCGGCCCGCCCGAAGAAGACGGTCGCATCCCTCTTGCCGTGGGCGCGGCTCCGGGTGGCGAGGCGTACATGCTCGGCCACATCTGGGCCCGCCCGTCCTGAACCTCCGGCGCGCCCCCCGGCGCCCATCCTCGAACCACGAGTGACCAGATGAGCGACTACCTCGTCGATCTCGGAGCCAACCGCACCGCTCGGAACCTGGTGCGCACCCTTGGCTTGCCCCTGCCCCTCCCCCAGAAGCTGGAGCGTGGAAAGGGGCCCCTGTCCGCCCGTCCCGTCGAAGGCAAGACGGTGTGGGTGGGCCTGGTGGGCGCTGCCGACGCCACAGTGCAGGCAGCGCTGGCCGCGTCGATTCCGGCCCTGGGTGCGTCGGTGGCGCTGCTCGGGCCGGGCTTCGACCCCCAGCCCTGGAACGAAGCCGGCGAAGGGTTTGGTCGACCGGTCGACCGCAAAGACCTCCCCGCCGACGACGACAAGGGCCACGCGCTGGTGTTCGACGCCACCGGGGCCCGCACGGTGGCCGACCTGAAGGCGCTGTACAACCTGGGCCACAACAGCGTGCGCAAGCTGGCGCGGTGTGCGCGCATCGTGGTGGTCGGCCGACCGCCGGAGAGCATGGGCACGCCCGCCGAAGTGGCGGTCCAGCGCTCGCTCACCGGCTTCGCGAAGGCCCTGGCCAAGGAGCTGGGGGCCAAGGGCATCACGTCCAATGTCCTCGAAGTGGCTGTCGGTGCGGAAGACCGCCTCGGTGGACCTCTGGCGTTCCTCCTGTCGAAGCGCAGTGCGTTTGTGACGGGGCAGACCCTGGCGGTGGATGCACGGGTGGACGGCACGCCCGGGGCCTGGTCGGCGCGCCCGCTCGACGGCAAGGTGGCCCTCGTGACCGGTGCGGCTCGCGGAATCGGCAAGGCCACGGCCAAGAGGCTCGCCGAAGAGGGTGCGAAGGTGCTTGTGTTGGACCGACCGGCCGATGCAGGTCCGCTGGGTGAGGTGGCGCGGTCTGTGGGTGGCGTGGCTGTGGCCGCCGACATCACCGACGACGGCGCAGCTGCGGCCATCCTGGAAGCCGCGGGCGAAGGGGGCCTCGACATCGTGGTCCACAACGCCGGTGTCACGCGCGACAAGACCCTCGGCCGCATGGACGACGCCCGCTGGGACCTCGTCATGGCGGTCAACCTCCAAGCCATCTTCACCATCGAAGCCGCGCTCGCGGAAGCCGGCGCAGTCAACCGGGGCGGGCGCACCATCGTGATGAGCAGCATCGCGGGCATCGCCGGAAACATGGGCCAGTCCAACTATGCCGCCAGCAAGGCTGCTCTGGTGGGTTGGGTCGACGCCATGGGAGCCGAGCGCGCCAGCGAAGGCATCGGGGTGAACGCCATCGCCCCCGGCTTCATCGAGACCCGCCTCACCGACGCCATTCCCGTGGCCACCCGCGAAGGCGCCCGCCGCCTGTCGGCCCTCTCCCAGGGCGGGATGCCCGTCGACATCGCCGAAGCGGTGGTCTTTCTCGCATCGAACGCCGCGCTTGGCGTCACCGGTCGCACCCTGCGGGTGTGCGGCGGCAACTTCATCGGAGCTTGACCATGCCGGTCTCCATTCACAGCAAGCCCGGTCGCCGGGCGGTCATCGTCGCCGGGTCCCGCACCCCGTTCCACCGGGCCTTCAGCAAGCTCCTGAAGCTCGACGCGGTCGACCTCGGCGCTGCTGCGGTCAAGGGCCTGCTCGACAACACGGGCCTCGACAAGTCCGAGGTCGACTCGATTGTGTGGGGTGGGGTCATCCTGCCGTCGTCGGGTCCCAATGTGGGGCGTGAGCTGGGCCTGCAGCTGGGCCTGCCGCCGTCCATCGAGGCCATGACCGTCACCCGAGCCTGCGCCAGTGGCCTCCAGGCCGTCACCCTCGCCGCCGCAGCCATCGAGCGGGGCGAGGCCGACGTGGTCATCGCAGGCGGCGGCGACTCCACATCCAACGCCGAAGTGAAGATGGGGCAGCGCTTCGTGCACGCCTTTGCGCCGGTTGCGTTGGGCAAGCGCATGGGACCGAGCGACTGGATGAACGTGGCGTCGCAGCTGATGCCCATCTCCGAGGTGCTGCCCCAGCAGCCCAAGGTGGCCGAGCGGTCCACGGGTGAGCTGATGGGCGAGGCCGCCGAGAAGATGGCCAAGCGCAACGGCATCACCCGCGAGTCGCAGGACCAGCTGGCGGTCGCGTCGCATCGCAAGGCGGTGGCGGCGATGGAAGCCGGTCACCTGGGGCCCGAGATCTGCCCGGTCGAGCTGCCCAATGGCGACCTCGTCTCGACGGACGGTCTCCTGCGTCCCGACACCTCGGTGGAGAAGCTGGCCAGGCTGCGGCCGGTGTTCGACCGCAAGAACGGCTCGCTCACCGCTGGCAACTCCACGGCGCTCACCGATGGTGCCGGGGCGGTGCTGCTGATGTCCGAAGAGAAGGCCAAGGCTCTGGGCTACACGCCGCTCGCGGCCTTCCGGAGCTGGTCGTATGTGGGCGTCGACCCTGCCGACCAGCTGCTCATCGCGCCGGCCATCGCCATGCCGCGTGCCCTCGAACGGGCGGGCATGGAGCTCTCCGACATCGACCTGGTCGACATGCACGAAGCGTTCGCGGCCCAGGTGCTGTGCGTGCTGCAGGCGCTCGCGTCCGACGGCTGGGCACGGCACCGGCTCGACCGTGACCGTGCAGTGGGCGAGGTGGACATGGCCCGCTTCAATGTCCTGGGCGGCAGCCTGGCCTTGGGCCACCCCTTCGCGGCCACGGGTGCGCGGATGGTGACCACGATGGCCCGGCACCTGCACCGCACGGGCATGCAGACCGCTCTGTTGGGCATCTGTGCGGCCGGTGGCTTGGGTGCGGCGGCTGTGTTGGAAGCTGTGTAGCGCCCCTACTCATCCCCGGGTGCTTCGATGGGGAGCTGGACGTCGTCGGGCGACAGCTCTGCGAGGCGCGCGGGGGTGAGGGTGTCGACCAGGCCCATGAGCAGGCCGAAGTCGGGGAGGGGACGGCGCTCGATGGGCAGGTCGGGGAGCACGGTGTCTCCTCGCTTGGCATCCGACGACCACGACCAATGTGGGACCGACCCGGACTGCACCACCACACCCTCGTGGCCGGTGTGTCCGCTGCCCGGGCACCAGTGGTTGCGCACCCACACGATGCGGTGCGGGCCGAATGTGGTGCAGGCGATGGCGGCACCGTTGTCGCACCAGGGAGTGGGGGTGACGTCGCAGCGGCGGAGCTCCTGGCCGGTCTCGCGGTCATGGCGGGCCGACCAGCTGTCGCCGATGTCGAAGGCTGCCGGAACGTTGACCTTCGGCGGGAAGTAGTTCTCTTTGCCTTCGGGGTCGCGCGTGCCGAAGAAGACGTCGCCCACGTCGTGGCTTCCGTACAGCATGATGATGGGCTGCTTTCCGTCCGCGTAGCTGTTGCACATGCGAGCGTTGGAGACGAACCGTGGTCGATTCCCCGGGGCCTGGTCCAGTGGCTCGCACTTCTCCCGCGTCTGAATCGCTTCACTGTGTTCCGGCTCGAACACTGCCCCCGCCCCGGTGTGGTCGACGTAGTCCAACGCAACCCCGGGCGGACCCACCCAACGCTCCGCCGTGAACGCAGGCGGAATCGGAGGCGGACGCTTCTGGCAACCAAGTGCCAACACAACAGCAACAACAGAACGGGACATGACAGGCTCGGGTGCGAGAACAGGCGAAGAGCGTAGCCGGTGGCGGCCCCCCACTCCCATCCGCTACGGGGCGGCGCTGGAGACTCCGATGGCGCCCCCCTCCCAACCCAACCTCGACAGCCTTCTTCCCGAGAAGGGCTACCCCGGCAACGAAGAAGAACAGGCCGACGCCGCGCTGTCCGACTTCCTCGACTGGCACATCGACGCCGGCCTCGAGCCGTACCCCCACCAAGAAGAGGCCCTGCTCGAGTTCTTCGGCGGCAACCACGTCATCCTCGCCACCCCCACCGGCTCGGGGAAGTCGCTCGTGGCCCGCGGCGTGCACTTCCTGGCGCTCGCCACCGGCCGTCGGTCCTGGTTCACCGCGCCCATCAAAGCGCTCGTGAGCGAGAAGTTCTTCTCGTTGTGTCGGGTGTTCGGCGCCGAGAACGTGGGCCTCATGACCGGCGACGGCACCGTCAACCCCGGCGCCCCCATCATCTGCTGCACCGCCGAAGTGCTCTCCACCATCGCGCTGCGGCACTGGGAAGACACCCCCGCCGACTTCGTGGTCATGGATGAATTCCACTACTTCGGCGACCGCGCACGGGGCATGGCCTGGCAGGTGCCGCTGCTCGTGATGCCCAAGGCCCGCTTCTTGCTGATGTCGGCCACTCTGGGCGACACCCGCGCCATCGAGACCGACCTCGAAGACCGCACGGGCCGTGAAGTCGCCGTCGTCAAGGGGGCCAGCCGTCCCATCCCCCTCGACTTTCGCTACGCCATCACCCCCATCCACGAGACCATCGACCGCCTCGTCCGCGACCGCAAGGCGCCGGTCTACGTGGTGCACTTCACCCAGAAGGCCTGCGCCGACCAGGCCCAGGCACTGCTGTCCATCAACTACTGCAGCAAGGAAGAGAAGAAGGCCATCCAGGTCGCGCTCAAGGGCACCCGCTTCGACACCCCGTACGGCAAAGACCTCAAGCGCATCCTGTCCCACGGCATCGGCCTGCACCACGCCGGGCTCCTGCCCCGGTACCGGCTTGCAGTCGAAAAGCTCGCCCAAGAAGGCCTGCTCAAGGTCATCGTGGGCACCGACACCCTCGGCGTGGGCATCAACGTGCCCATCCGCACCGTGGTGTTCGCCCGTCTCTGCAAATTCGACGGCGTGCGCGTGCGCATCCTGCCCGTCCGCGACTTCAAGCAAATCGCCGGGCGCGCGGGCCGGGCTGGCTTCGACACCGAAGGCTCCGTGGTGGTCCAGGCGCCCGAGCACGTCATCCAGAACGCCCGCCTCGAGGCCTCTGCGAAGGACGGCAAGCGCAACAAGAAGAAGTTCGTCCGCCGCAAGCCACCGCAGCGGGGGTACAAGCACTGGGACGAAGAGACCTTCCGCTTCCTGGTCGAGCGTCCCCCCGAAGCCCTCGAGCCGCGCTTCGAGATGACCCACGGCGTGCTGCTTTCGCTCCTCCAGCGTGCGGCCGACCGCCGCGATGCCGGTGAGCGAGTGCCCATCGGCGGTGGGGTACGCATGGCCCTCGACCTCATCGAGCGGTCCCACGCCACCAAGCGCCAGAAGCTGGAGATGCGGGCCCATGTGCGCACGCTGTTCGAGAGCCTCGTCAACGCGGAGGTGGTGCGGAAGTTCCCACTGCGAGAGGGCTCTCGGTGCACAGACGTGGTGGTCGACGAAGGCTTGCAAGACGACTTCTCCATCGACCGCTCGCTGGGCCTGTGGCTCGTCGCAGCCGTCGATGCGCTCGACCCAGAGCACAACGACTATGCCCTCGACGTCGTCAGTCTCGTCGAAGCGGTCCAGGACCACCCCCACCCCGTCCTGCGGGCCCAGGTCCACGCCATCAAGGGCCGGATGATTGCCGAGATGAAGGCCGCCGGGCTGGACTACGACGCCCGGATGGAAAAGCTCGAAGACGTCACCTGGCCCCAACCCAAGGGCGAGTGGATTCGCGAGATCTTCCACCTCTACCGCGAGCGCCATCCCTGGCTCGACGGCGAGGCCGTGCGTCCCAAGGCTGTCTTGCGCGAGATGCTGGCCTCGTGGGCTGGCTTCAACGAGTTTGTGCACGAGTACGGGCTTGCACGGGTGGAGGGCGTGCTGCTCCGCTACCTGTCGGGCTGCTGGCGCACGCTGTCCAAGGGCATCCCCGAGGCCGCAAAGACCGACGACGTCATCCAGATCGAGCAGTGGCTCCGCGCTCTGCTGGCCCGCACCGACAGCTCTCTCATCGCCGCGTGGGAGCAGCTGCAGTCCGACGAAGCCGATGCACTGGGCCTCGACCTCGGCGAGCGCCAGGTCGACATCTCCGAAGACCCCCGTCGCTTCAAGGCCCGCGTGCGGGCAGAGCTGCACCACCTGGTCCGAGCCATCAGCATCGGCGACGACGAAGAAGCCGCTGTGTTGTGTGGGGCCGACGACTGGACGGCCGCCAAGATCGAGCGCGCCCTCGCCCCGTTCGTGGAGGAATACGACCAACGGCCGCTGTTCGACCACCGCGCGCGCATCGCCCACCGCACAATTGTCGAGAAGGTGGGCCCCCACCAGTGGCGGGTGGTCCAGACCCTCCTCGACCCCGAAGAACACGATGAGTGGAGCATCCTCGGTCGGGTCGACCTCCGCCGCGACACCGACCCTCCCGGCCGCATCGTCGAGGTGGTCGACATTCGGGGCGCCTGACCGTCCGCCGCTCGCCCCGCACACCATCCGTGTGGCAATCGGGTGCCGGAACGGTGTGCAGATGACGACAACCTGTGACAAAGCTGCGGCTGCTCAGGTAGCTGTCTGCGTTAGTGCGCGGCACTTTCCGGGGTGCGGTGCCCTGACATCCAAGATTCTGCGGGAGACCCCGATGCCCGTCTCTGTCCTTCCCCATGTCCTCGTCATGCTCGGCCTCGACCACCGAGACGACAGCGTCCTTCGTGCGGTGGTGGCCAGCGTGGAGCGCTTCGGCGTCACCACCGTGTGCGTCTGTCACATCGACAACCGCGACCCCCTCTCCGGCCCCCTGGTCGGTGTCGCTGCCAGCACCAACACCGAAGCACCACCGGAGCTGCAGGCCGCCGCCGCCCGCCTGGTCGACGAGCTCCCCGACCACGTCGAAGTCAAGTGGCGCCACCTCGTGGGCCCCACCGAAGCCGTGCTGGTGAAGGCGGTCGAAGAAAACGACATCGACCTCGTGGTCATGGGTCGCAACCCCGCCATCGACGGCCAGCCCGGCTGGGGCTCCTCCCGCCGCAAGCTGCTCCGCCTCACCACCTGCAGCGTCATGGTGGTCCCCCACGGCACCGAGGTCGACTGGTCCCGCGTGGTCTGCGGCATGGACTTCTCGCAGTGCGCCAAGACCGCCCTCGGCGTGGCCTGCACCGTGGGCGACAGCGTGGATGCCGTCTACCAATACGACCCCCAGACCGTCGTGGAAGCGGGCCGCAAGCAGGAAGAGTTCCGCCAGCAGGTGGCCAACAACGCCCGTCAGCTCCTCGAGCGCGATGTCCTCTCCAAGGTGGGCGAGGGCATGGCACGCCCCAACCTCATCGTGCACCCGGGCGGCAAGGTGGCCGATGTCCTCATCCGCTACGCCCAGATGTCGCCCGTGGTGATGGGCAGCCGCGGCATGACCCCCCTCGCCGCACTGCTCCTGGGCTCCAGCGCCGACCGCGTGGCCGGACGCGCCCTTGGTCCGGTGCTCATCGTGCGCCAGAAGGGCTCGGTGTTGGGGCTTCTGGAAGGTCTGGTCCACAAGGCCTGAGCGCCTTGTGGGGGGCCTCGGCCAGGTAGACTGTGAACGAGGTTCCCTCGCCCTGCCGGGTGCGGACGTCGATGGCGCCGCCGAGCTCTCGGAGGTTGCCCAGCACGGTCGCCAGGCCGATGCCGTGTCCGCCCGGGCGTGTGGTGAAGCGCGGCTCGAAGATGCGGCTGCGCACGGCTTCGGTCATGCCGTGCCCCGTGTCGCTCACCTCGATGCTGATGTAGTCGGCAGACCGGAGCGCCTCGCCCAGCACGAAGCGCTTCAGGCGGTCGCTCGTGACGAACTGCCGTCTGACCCGCACGTTCACTTGTCCGGGACCCTTGCCGAGGGCGTCGATGGCGTTGACCACGAGGTTGTGGATGATCTGCCGCAAGCGGGTGGGGTCTGCGATGGCCGTGGCGTCGACCGGGCCTTCGGTCGACAGGAGGATGGATGTGCAGACACACGGGTGCACCATCCGGAGCACCTGGTCGATGAGTGGCCGCACAGGCACGGGTTCGCGGTCTGCGAGTCCACGGCCCGAGTAGGTGAGCAGGTGGGCGACCAGGCTCGAGGCGTGGTGGAGTGTGGCGTCGATGTCGTCGTACACGTCGGCGTCTCCGCCGGTCGCCCGCTCGCGAAGCAGCGCCACATTGACCGCGAGGGTGGCCAGGATGTTGTTGAAGTCGTGGCCGATGGAGCGGGCCAGCCGCCCCAGGCTCTCGAGTCGGCGTGACTCGTAGGTCTGTTCGAGCATCTGTCTGTGGGTGGTGACCTCGCGGTACAGGGCCAGCTTGCCTTCCGGGAGGGCGACCACCTCTCGTTCCACCACCCGGTGCCGTGGCAGGTGCAGCTCTTCGCGGTGGAGGCCGTCGATTCTGTGGAGGGGTGTCCCGGAGTGGGGGACCGCCGAGAGCTTCTGGGATGCCCCGCGCTCCGAGCCGAAGATGGCCCGAAATGCGGCGTTTTCGCGAGTGATGACGCCCTGTGCGTCGGTGACGGCGACGCCGGTGCCGAGGTGTTCGAGCAAGGTGTCGAGGAGCGCGGCCGTGTGTTGGCGCTCTTCCCAGATCCGGACCCGGTCCAGCGCCACAGCCATGTGGCGGGCCACAAGCTGCAGAAACGGGATGTGCTCGGGACGCGGCGGACGCACGCCTTCATCCCCGAAGGTGCCGGTCCCGATGGCTCCGACCAACGCACCGAGCAACTGTACGGGAAGGTGGACGAGCGTGCGGTTCTGCATCACCGCCACGATGGCTTTGTCGGTGCGTGGGTCGAGGCGGGCATCGGGGACGATGTCGGGCCCGGTGAGCGTGGACAGGTGTTGGAGGTAGGGGTCTTGGTGGGTGGGGAGGTCGGCGAAGCGCTCCCGGGCGATGCGCTCGATGTCACCCGAGATGGCGATGAGCCGCTGATGGCTGCCTCTCGACACGTACAGCCACACCGACCGGTACCCGAGCACCGCCTCTACGGCGTCGCGGGCGGCGCGGGCGATGGCGTCGTAGGAGTCGCTGGTCTCGAGAGCGGCGAGAAAGGTGGTGATGGCTCGCGATTCCACGGCTTCCATGGCGATGTCCCGCCGAGGTCTCGGGGGGTGGTGCAGACCTTCGGTTGACACGCTTCTAACATGGGGGTGCGGGCGCCTCCCTGCTGAAGAGGGCCACAGGGAGGGTACTCTCCTGCTGCTGCCGTCTCTCGCGTGCCCGCTGGCGCGATCGGATAGTCGCCTGGTCCCCCCCCGGTGTGGTGCATCATCCAAGCTGCGATACGCCGCTTGCCTGTCCTTTCGGAGCACACACCCATGATGGTCTCGAACCAAGGTTCCATCTGGAACCTGTTGCGTTGGCAACGCGACAACGCACTGATGATGGCCGGAGCCGGTGCACTCGCCGCGCTCACGGTCACCACCTTTGGCCTGGAGCAGCTCACCCTCCCGGCCACCCCACTGGCCGTCGTCGGCGGTGCCATCGGCATCTTCGTCAGCTTCCGCACCAACTCGGCCTACGACCGCTGGTGGGAGGGACGCAAGCTGTGGGGGCGCATGATCAACACGTCTCGGCACTGGGCGAGCCAGGTGTGTGCGTACCTCGACACCGACGACCACCGCGACACCGCCCACGCGCTCGCGCAGCGGCACATCGCCTATGTTCACGCCTTGCGTTGCCTGCTGCGCACGCAGGACCCCTACGCAGACGACGACTTCCTCCACGCCATCTCCGACGAAGACCTCGCCATCGTGCGCGGTCGCAGCAACCTCACGCACGCGCTGCTCGAGCTGCAGCTCCGCGACGTCACCCGACTCAACAACGACGGCCACCTCGACGACCGTCGCCTGCAGTCGCTCGACGAGTCGCTGCGGCACCTCCTCGACATCCAGGGCGGCTGCGAGCGCATCAAGAAGACGCCCTTCCCGCGGGGCTACGGCTTCATCGCCGAGCGCCTCATCCGCTACTTCAGCTTCCTGTTCCCCTTCGCCATCGTGGGGGATCTGGGCTGGTTCGTGGTGCCCATGAACCTGCTGGTGTGCCTGGCATTCATGCTGATCAGCGAAGCCGGGCGGGTTCTCGAAGACCCCTTCACCATGTTCTGGAATGGCTTGCCCCTGTCGGCCATCTCTCGGATGATCGAAGTGAACGTGCGCGAGGTACGGGGGGAGCGCGACGGCCTCCCGCCGATGCACCGCCCCGACCTCAACGGCATCTTGATGTAGGACGCACCATGGCCGCTTCCACCGTGTTCTTCTCTTGGCTTGTGGGCGCTTCGGTTGCCGCTGCGGGCACCTCCTGGACCGTCCGCAATGCAGACGGCGCGCCCTCCAAGCGCACGGTCGACGCCAGCTCCATGTTCGTCCCGGCCGATGCAGGCTGGGCTGGCAAGCAGGCCGTGGTCACCGACCTCGACGCCATCGCCGACGTCGCCGAGACCACCGCGAAGTGGATTCGAAGCGGTGAGGGATGCGCAGCGCTCGCTGGAGGAGGCGCACCCTCGCTCATCGGCCTCACCGGCGAACAGACCCTCCACACCCTCGACACCATCGCGCGCATCGCCCGCGAAGACCAGGGCAAGCCCACCTCGCGCCTGGCCGACCCTGCCTTCCTCGAGGCCACCTTCGACCTCTACCGGTGGTCGCCCGACCGCGTGGGCGCCAAGTCTCGCGGACACACCCTGCCTGCCGACCAGCTGCGCATCACCCGCTACCTCGTCAGCCAGATCGAAGGCCGCTCCAAGCCCGACGGTGCCTACCAATACGCCCTGTACGCCGACCCCGGACCGGATGGCCGGCTCAAGTACACCCGCAGCCAGATCATCGGTGGGGCCTGGAAGGAGGGCGGTGCCGAGCCACTTGTGTGGCTCACCGAACGCGGCGTGTACGAAGCGCTCATGCAAGGAACGGTGGAGGTCTCGGTGCCCGACGGCCCGGCCCGCATGTTCAACGTGCACGAACACAACGGCCACGCCTACCGACACGGCGTCCGCGACCCCCGCGCCCAGGACCGCTACTGGTACTTCCGCGAGGTCGACGGCGCCTATGGCTTCGGAGCGCCGGAAGACTGCTCGGCCGGCAAGGTGCGGCTGGCTCCGAAAGCCGCGGTGGCGGGCGACGTCCACAACCTGGGGCTGGGCCGCATCGTGATGATGGAAGGCACCGATGGCCTCCACCTGGCCGTTCTCGCCGACACGGGCGGTGCGTTCGCCCCCAACATGTTCCAGCTCGACTGGTTCGGCGGCGCCTACAAGAGCCACAAGGCGCTGTACTCGGCCACCGCCGTGGTTCCGCAGACCACCCGGGTGGGCCTGCTGGTGGTCAAGCCCCCGACGCCTTGACCGTGCGCTCGGCGTCGAGCATGCGCTCGGCGATGGCCTTGAAGAGCTGGGCGCCGATGGGGCCCATCGTGGCGTCGTCGCGGAGGGCTTCGCCGGTGATGACCGCCAGGATGCTGTCTTCGCGGGTGCGGAGGGTGGCGGTGCGGTTGCGTCGGAGCACCGGGGCCAGCTCGCCCACCACCTCGCCCGGTCCTACGGTGCGGATGCGGCCACGGCCTTCCTGAACCACGTCCACGGCGCCCTTCACCACATACCAGGCGGTGTCGCCGGGGTCGCCCTCGCGGGCCAGGAGGGTGTCGGCTGCGGCGAAGCGGCGGGGGAGGAGGTCCATGCCGCGGCGGCACTGGTCGAGGCGGTCTTTGAGCTCGGCTGCGGTGGCGGGGCGGTCGTCGGGGTGGGGCGCCATGCAGGCGTAGGCCAGCTGGAGCAGCGACTCGGGGATGAGGGCGGCGACGCTGGGGTGGATGGGCGGCACGGTGGCATCGCCGAGCAGGTGGTTGATGCGGACCTGCCTGGGACCACGGTGGGGCGGCTGGCCGGTGAGCACGGTGAACAGGCACGCCCCGAGGCCGTAGACATCGGTGCGGACGTCGAAGGGACCGCCTTTGCATTGGTCGGGGCTCATGTAGGACAGCGTGCCCACCGGGCGGCCGAAGCAGCGGTCCCAGTGGCGCTTGTGCAGGGCGTTGCCCCAGTCGACGAGCCACAGCTGGTCGAACGGGCCGGTGACCAGGTTGCCGGGCTTCAGGTCGAGGTGGAGGTACCCGAGGCGGTGGGCGTGGTCGAGAGCGCTGGCGATGCGGCTCACTTGCTCGAGCAGCACCTGCAGAGCCACTCCGCTGCGGATGGGACCGCGGTCGCGCAGCACCCGGCCGAGGTGTTCGCCGGCGAAGCGCTGCATCACGAGGAATGGGCGACCGCCGGAGTCGATGCCGTAGTCGTAGACCGCGGGGATGGCGGGGTGGTCGAGGCTGGCGAGGAGACGGGCTTCCCGCAGAAAGGCGTTGCCCAGCTTGTCGACGTGCTCGATGCGCATCCGCTTGAGGGCCAGAGTGCGGCGCAGGACGCGGTCTTCGAGGGCGACCACCTCGGATGAGGCCCCTTTGCCCAGGAGGTCGCCGACGCGGAACCGGCTCTCTTTGGATGCGGCGCCGGCCAAGGCCGCTTCGAGCTCGGTGGACATGCGGCGCACCGGGGCCTCCTCGATGGGGGTGAGGGCGGAGAGGGGAAGCGAAGGGGCGTCGAGGTCGGACACGAGTGGCTCCTGTGGGGCGAGGTCTATTCGACCTCGGGCAGGGAGGGGTCGCAGAACACCACCGCCCAGCCCTTCGACGTGAACGCGCGGTCGTCGGGGATGCGCTCGCCGAATTCGGGGAGGGGGTCGTTCTTGCCGAGCTGACGAAGCTCGGGGACTGCCTGTTCCGACGCAGTACAGGCGTCGAAGCGGCCACGCATCGGACCAGAAAGTGCAGACTCGACGGCCTCGTGGCACCGGGCGTGTCGCTTGCGCGTGCCGCGGTCGCAGATCTGGGTCTTCGCGCCGGACACGAACGCCGACCACTCCCCTCGTTCGGCACGGGACCGCTGTTGGTCGGCTTCGGCGCGGGCAGCTTCGGCCTCGGCCATCTTCTGGTCGAGCTGGCGGAGGGTGGCGACCAGCTCGCTGCGGGCGGTGTCGCGGGCCTTCTCGGCGCCGCTCAGTTCCTTCTGCAGCGCGTCCACCTCACCGGCCAGGCGGTCGCGCTCGGCCTTGGCTGCCTTGGCGCGCTTGTCGTCGTTGCGCATCTCCTGTTCGAGACGCGCCAGCTCGGCTTCGCGGTCGGAGAGGCGCGAGGCGATTCCGTCGACACGGTCCTGGGCGGCGATGGCGGCCGACTCGGCGCTGGAGGACACGCGGTCGGCGCAGACGGCGTCGAGCTCGGCATCTGTGGGGGCGGCAGGGGGCGGCGGGGACAGGGGCTCGTCCATGCAGGCGCCGAGAACGAGCATGGGCACCAGCATCCAGCGGGAGAGGGGCATGGGCTTCCAGGGGAGGGGAGGGCTGCCGCGAGATCTTCGGCGAGTGGGGTCAAGGTAATCGCCCGGCGGTCCGATTTCCGCGGCATGGCACGGGCCCCGGTCTGACCCTCGTAGAAGCAGCATCGTTCCATCGGAACCTGCGGCGTGGCGAAGAGGCGTCAAGCACCCTGTTGTGGTACCAACCAGTGCGCGTCCGCCGCGAGTCGGCCGGGCGGGCCGGAGAGCCTTGTGTCCCTGCAGCCTTGTCAATTGGATGCCTACGTCGCGCACGGCTGGTCGCGGGTGTTGTCGTGCACCCCGTCCACCGACGGTCGCTTCGACGTGGTGGTCGACCAGTCGGTGCTCTACCCGGAAGGGGGCGGTCAGCCAGCCGACCATGGTCGCATCCGCGATGTGCCCGTGGTCGATGTGCAGACCGATGGCGAAGGACGGGTCCACCTCACCACCACGGCGGCGGTTGCGTTGGGAGAGGCCCGGGTGCACGCCGACCTGGTCCGTCGCTTCGACCACATGCAGCAGCACACGGCCCAGCACCTCATCACCGCCGTCGCGCAGGACCGCTTCGGACGGGCCACCACCAGCTTCCACCTCGGTGCCACCGAGTCCAGCATCGACCTCGACGGTCCGCTCTCTGCGGCACAGGTGCAGGCCCTCGAAGATGCCGTCAACGCGGAGATTCGCCTCAACCGGCCCGTGGAGCACAGGGTGGTCGACCTCGCCACCTACAGAGCCCTCGATGTCCGGTCTCGAGGGCTGCCCGCAGGCTACGAGGGCGACGTCCGCCTCGTCGAGATTGCCGGCATCGACGTCAACACCTGCGGTGGCACGCATGTGTCCCAGCTCGGCGAGCTCCAGCTGGTGCACCTCATCGGCACCGAGAAGGTGCGTGGGGGCGCCCGCCTGTCCTTTGTGGCCGGCCACCGGGTGGTCCGACGGCTCCGCGAGGCCACGCACCGCACCGGAGCGCTGAACCGCGCGCTCAAGTGCGGCCCCGACGCCCACCTCGACAGCGTGAAGCGTCTCCTCGACGACGCCAAGAGCGCAGGCCGTCAGCGGCGCCACCTCCTCGGTGAGCTGGCGGCAGCGCTGGGTGCCACCATTCCGGGCGCCGACCCCACACGACCCGTCCACATCCACCGCGAAGCGCCCGACCTCGGCTTCCTGCGCAGCATCGCCGACGCCGCTCGCAGCGCCGGCCACACCGGTCCCATCCTGCTCACCGGCGGCCAAGGCGCGGGGGTGTTCCTGCTCGACGCCTCGGCCGAGCGGGTCCAGCAGGTTGGTCCCGCCATTGCGAACGCACTCGACGGCCGCGGCGGCGGGCGTGGCACCCGCTTCCAGGGCAAGGCCGCCGACCTCTCTGCCGCGTGCGTGGGGCTCCTGGACTACTCGGAGGCCTGAACCCGGCCCTCGGGCAGCAGCTCGTCCACCAGGTGATGGGCGCCCTCCACCGACTCCAGCAGCCAGAGGATGTAGCGGATGTCTACGTGGATGGACCGCACCTGCTCGGGGTCGAAGGCCCAGTCGCCGGTCATCGACTCGTAGGTGCCGTCGAAGATGAGCCCCACCAGCTCGCCCTTGGCGTTGAGGGTGGCCGAGCCGGAGTTGCCGCCGGTGGTGTCGAGGTCGGTGAGGAAGTCGACCGGGACATCTTCGAGCTGGGGGTCGGACCAGCGGGTGTCGGGGGCGTCGGGGGCGGCGGCCAGCAGGGCCTCGGGGGCGTTGAAGGGCCAGTCGCCGGCCTTCTGGACGATGCCGGCCACGGTGGTGTGCGATGTGTAGACCATGCCGTCGCGCGGTGCCACACCCTTCACCTGGCCGTAGGTGATGCGCAGGGTGCCGTTGGCGTCGGGGTAGACCGGACCGTCGGCCATGTCGCGGATGGCGGCCATGCGCTTGGGGGCGAGGTCGAGCATGGCGCCGCGGTGCACGACATCGCGCTTGCGGGCTTCGGCGAGCGGCGCATCCACGGCGCGGGCGAGGCTCACCCAGGGGTCGTCGGAGGCTTCGAGGACGTCGCGGCGTTGGTCGTACAGGCCCACCCGTGCGGTGGCGTCGAGCCAGACAGGGTCGTTGAAGAGGACGTCGAGCGCGTTGTCCAGGCCACCATGGGCCGCGAGCCAGGCGTCGACTTCCGGGACTGCAGCCCCGCCCTCCAAGAGCACCACCTGGCGCAGGACGTGTCCGAAGGTGGCGCGGTCGGCGGGCAGCCAGAGCTGGTGGTCGAGGCGCTTGCTGCGGGCCTTCAGGCGGGCGATGTCGCGCTCGCGGTAGCCGGGGTCGCGCTGGGTGTCGGGGCGCTCCCGCTCGCCGGACAGGCGCCAGGCGCGGTGAACATCGGTGAGGAGGTCGGAGGACCGCACCAGCATCGACACCAGGAAGTCGCGCTTCCAGGTGGCTTCTTCTTCGGCCTGGATGGCGTCGATGCGGGCCAGGGCAGGACCGTAGGTGGACCGGCGCTTGCGGTTGGCGGCCACCCACTCGGCGAGCGCGGCGTCGGCGGCTTCCTTGCGCTCCAGGGCGTCGGAGGTCTTGAAGCCATCGAGCATGCCTTGTGACTTCTTCACGCTGTTGCCCAGGTACCCGATGGGCGCCCGGAGCTTGGCGGCCGCGTCCTCGTCGCGGGCGACCTCGGCCTTGAGGAGGTCGATGAGCTGGGTGTAGAGCTCGATGCGGTACGGGTACTGGACGTCGCGGGCGTGGCGGACAGCGCGGGCGGGTCGGTACCGTCCGGTGCGACCGGGGAAGCCGGCCACCATCACGAACTCGCCTTCTTGGGCGCCGGTGGCGTCGATGGCCAGGTGCGTGGGCGGCTTGTAGGGGACGTTGCCGTCGCTGTAGGGCACGCTGGAGCCATCGGGGGCCACGTACGCCCGCAGGAATGCAAAGTCGCCTGCGTGGCGCGGCCACATCCAGTTGTCGATTTCGTCGCCGTAGTTGCCCACGCTGTCGGGGGGCGCGTAGACGATGCGCACATCCTTGAGCACCCGCGACTCGATGAGACGGTGCTGGGCGCCGCCGTCGTAGCTGGCCACCCGGCACTTGCGGTCGTCGCCTTTCGCTTCGCAGTTGTCGACCAGGCGCGCCATGTTCTGGCGGATGATGCGGTCGCGGTCGACGTCGGAAGTGCTGCGACGCACGCCTGCCCGCACCTTGTCGGAGACGTCGGACATGTGCTCCACCACGGTGATCTCAGCACCCGGACCGGCAGAGAGCTCGGCGGAGCGGTCGGCTGCCAGGAAGCCGTCGCGGGCCCGGTTGGCCTCGGCGGTGCTGTTGACCTGCAGGTAGCCCTGCACGCAGTGGTGGTTGGTGGCGATGAGGCCGTCTTCGGAGACGAACGAGGCCGAGCAGTACCCGAGCGACACGATGGAGCGCAGGGGAGGGGACATGGGGTCGGCGAGGAGGTCGGCGGACAGCTCCAGCCCTTGCTCGCGCAGGGACTCGGACAGTTCGGGCATCTGCTCGGGGAGCCACATGCCCTCCAGCGCGAGGGCGGGGGGCTGCATCAGGAGCGCGAGGACGACGGGAGCGAGCACGGCTGGACCTCCGGGGGACGGCATCCTACAAGATGGGGCCCCGCTTCGGTGGCCAGCCGAGGTCCGGGACCCCCATCCTCCCGTCGTCACGAGCAAGAGGAGCGTCCATGCCACCCGACCTTCGCTTTGGAAGACGCGTCGCCGCCTACGTGGCGGGGCGCCCGGGCTATCCCGCCGACCTCCCCGCCGTGCTCCGGGCGCACTTCGGGCTGTCCCACGACGCCGTGGTGGCCGACATCGGCAGCGGAACCGGCCTGCTGTCCAGGGTCTTCCTCGCCGACGGCCACCCGGTCTTCGGGGTCGAGCCCGACGCCGCCATGGCTGCAGCTGCGGTCCAGGCTCTCGGCCCGCACGCAGGCTTCGTCGACCAGCGCGGTGCGTCCGAAGACACCGGGCTGCCGGAACGCTCCACAGACCTCCTCGTCGCCGGGCAAGCCTTCCACTGGTTCGACCCTCCACGGGCCCGCGCCGAAGCCCTGCGCATCCTCCGGGGGCGCGCCGCTGTGGCCATCATCTGGAACGAACGCCCACGCCTACCCACCGACCCCGCCCGCTCGCCCTTCCTCGCCGCGTACGAAGACCTCATCCTCGCCCACGACCTCGGCACCTACCGCGCCACCTCTGCCCGCTGGTCGAAAGCCGAGCCCCTGTCGGTGTTCTTCGGCGGACCACCGCCCGCACCTGTCGTCCTGCCCCACGTCCACCGGGTGTCTCTCGATGGCCTGGTCGCGCGCGCAGGGTCGTGCTCCTACCTTCCCGGCACAGACCACCCCGGCTACCCCGACATGGTGGCCGACCTCACCCGAGTCTTCGAGCAGCACCAGGTGGGCGGGGTGGTCGACATGGCCTATCGTACGCAAACCTTCGCAGGGTTCCTCCGCTGACGCCGGTCTGGTGCATGTCAATGCCCTGTCGTCATGGTTGCTGGTCGGCGCGTCAGCCTCTACTCCTGTGTTGCGTGCAGAGAGGAGGTCCCCATGTGGACAGCTCACGTCCGATTGATTGGCTCGACCGTTCTCGTGGCCGCCCTGGTGGCGTGCGGTGGCGGGTCTGACAAAGAAGACGAAGACCTCGACATCACCGACTACGGCGACTTCGAAGACGGCGGTGGCTCCGACGATGGGGGCTCCGACGACGCAGGCGGCTCGGGCGATGGCTCCGACGACGGGGGCACCGGAGGCTCGGGCTCCGACGACGGCGGTGCGGACGACGGCTGGGAAGACGACGGTGGCGGCTCCGGCTCCGACGACGGCGGCGATGGTGGCTGGGACGACGGCGGGGGCACCGGCTCCACCTCTCCACCCGTGCCGCCGTACTCCCCCGACCCCGACACCGCCTGCTTCGACGCCCTGGCCTTCGAAGTCCAGATGCTCGACTCGGACTCCGGCACCTGCACATCCTGCGCATCCGGCGCCGACCACTGGGTGGCCGCCATCATCTACAACCCCTGCCCGGTCGCCTACGAGGTCACCCTCTACGACGGCTATGTCATCGGCGGCATGGACCTCGTGAACCTCACCACGGGCGAAGGCATGGGCATGGGCTCGGGGAGCACGGGCCGTGTGGTCACCGAGACCATCGAGCCCGGCGCCTGGATCTCCGACGAAGAGTGGATGGGAACCCTGTCCGACGGCGAGTACGAGCTGTCGGTCACCTTCTTCGACGAAGAAAGCACGCGCGCCGACATGACCTTCACCGTCGAGTAGCCTCGCCGAGAACGACTGCGGCCGGCCCCTCTTGCGAAGGACCGGCCGCTTCTGCGTTCGGGGGGGAGCTACTCGCCCTTGCAGGTGGTGGCGAGCTGGGCCGCCACGAGGGCCTGGATCTCGGAGCAGTGCTCGGTGGTGAGCAGCGGCATCTTGGCGGGGAAGCGGCACTTCTTGGCCGGCTGGTTGCGGCGCACCATCTCTTCACCGCGGCTGTAGATCAGCGTGGTGGTGTCGGGGAGGCGGTCGCGGGAGCGGCTCTTGTCGCCGGGGAAGGCGTCGATGGGGTCTTCTTCGCTGTCCCAGACGTCGAACAGCTCGAAGGTGCGCGTGCCCTTGCTGGTCTCGGCCGACCAGGACGTGATGCCGCGGTACTTCTTGCCCTTCTCCACCTTGAAGTCGGTCATCGTGGGCTTGATGGTCTCGCCCTTGAGCGGGCCGTCCATCATGGCGAACTCATCGCCGCGCACATCGACGAGGAGACGCGAGCTGTCGGGCTTCTCGGGGTCGAGGCTCCAGACCTGGCACATCTTCGAGTTGTAGGCGAGGTCGATGATTTCCTGGAACCGCGACTGGAAGATGATGGAGCCGCCTTCCTGGCAGGCGCGTTCGTACTGGAATGCGCAGGAGTCCTTGTAGGCCTGGACCGCCATCTTGAAGTTCTTCTCTGCGCCGTCGCCCGACTCGTACTTCTTGGCGAGCATGTAGCAGGCGTGGCCGTGCTCCATGGCGCAGGCGTCTTTGTAGAAGCCCAGGGACTTCTCGAGGTCTTTGCCGACGCCCTTGCCCTTCTCGTACAGGCCAGCGGCCTTGGCGCACGACGAGGAGTCGTTGCCAGAGCAGCCCTTCTCGAGCAGCTCGGCGGCCTTGGTCATGTTCTTCGGAACACCCTCACCGAGCATGTAGTTCTCGGCGAGGCGCGAGCAGCTGGCGCCGTGGCCCGTGTCGCAGGCCCGCTCAAAGAGACGGCCGGCCTTGGCGGTGTCGTTGTCGACGCCCTTGCCCACCTGGTGGAGCTTGCCGAGGTGGTAGCAGCCCACGCCCTTGCCGGCGTCGCAGGCCGACTGGTACAGCGAGGACGCCTTGGTGAGGTTCTGGTCGACACCGTTGCCGGCTTCGTAGAGCTGGCCGAGAACATCGCAGGCACCGGCTTCGCCACCGTCACAAGCCTTGGTGATGAAGCCCACCCCGAGGCTGGCGTCGCGGCCCACGCCCTTGCCGCGGAGGTAGAGCTTGCCCAGGCGCGTGCAGGCGTCGGCGTTGCCCACGTTGCAGGCCTTCTCGTAGATCTGGGCGGCTTCGGTGGGACCGCCCCCTTCGCTGCGACCGCTCTCGTACATCTTGGCCAGGCCGAAGCAGCCGAGGATGTCGCCGAGGTCGCACGACTTCTTGTAGAGCTCTTCGGCGACCGTGAGCTGGCGGGGGACCGAGCGGCCCTCCTGGTACATCCGACCCAGGTGGTAGCAGGCGGTGGTGAAGCCGCTCTTCTCGCACATGTCGCCGAACTTCTTGGCGGCGGCCTCGGGGTTCTTGGCCACGCCGTTGCCGGTCTCTTGCAGGACCGCGAGCTGCACACAGGCGTGGGGGACGTCCTGCTTGCAAGCCCTGCGGTACAGGCTCACAGCCTTGGGCACGTTGACCGCGGTGCCCCAGCCCTTCTCGTACATCGTGCCTGCGAGGTAGCACCCGTAGGGGTCCTTGGCCTTGCAGCCCTCGTTGGTGCGGGCCAGCGCGGTCTTGTAGCTCTTCTTCACGCCCACGCCGTACATGTGCAGCTCGCCCATGGCGGTACAGCCAGCAGCGTAGAGCTTCTTCGTACAGGCGGTCTGGAAGTACTTGTAGCCCTTGGCGGCGTCGGTGGGGTTGAGCTGGCCGTTGTCGTCGAGGGTGTACGACCAACCCACCACAAGACACGACTGGGGGTCGCTTGGGCAGCGGGCCTTGTAGAAGTCACGCGCCTTCTTCAGGTCACCGCCGGTGGCGGGGCTGAACCAGGTCTTGTACGAGCATGCGCTCGACGACTTCTTTGCACAGGCGTCTTCGTAGAGACGCTCCATGCGCTTCGCGTCGTGCGGCACACCCGGGTAGGCCATGTCCTGACGCAGCGCGTTCAGGTTTGCGATGCGGCCCTCGTAGGAGTCGGGCCACGCGGCAAAGGCGACTGTACCGATGGTGAGGGCAGCGCCGGCAGCAAGCCAGCGGGCCATGCGGGGGCGACCGTCGGTGCGGGAGGACATTTGGAGACACCTCTGTGGACGAACCGGAAGGGGCGGCAGGCTACCACGGAGGGTCGGTCGGAACGCAAGGGGGGGAGTCACCCTTCGGGGGGCCCCCCACCATGGTCGTCCAAAGCAAAGAGCTGCACATTTGCAACCGCAACGACCTCCTCGGGAGACGACTCGCTCACGATGGACCGCAGCAGGCGGAAGTAGTCCAAATGGGCCTGTCGGATGCGCTCGAAGTCCGACCGCGACACGGTGAACACGTTGTACGAGAACTGCCCCGGCGTGCCCGCTTCCGCTCGCTGGGCCCCTTCCCGCGCCCAGTGGGCCTTCAGGCGACGTCCGACCGCTGGGTGCAAGCGGGTGTCGACGGCTCGGGTGTCGGGTGTGAAGTGGGTGCCGGTCCAGGCCACCCGGCCGGTGTTCCGGAGAAATTCGATGCAGCGGGTCTCTTCTTCGGCGGGAATCCCCAGTCGGCGCGCGATCCAGCCGGGCTCGTGTGCGGGAAGGGCGCGGTAGTCGGCAATCTCGAGGCAGCGCACCACCGCTTGGGTCCAGGGAAGCTCATAGGCGCCCCGTCGACGAGACTCGAGGCGCAGCCAGGTGGGGTGCACGCTGGGCAGCAGAGCGGGGTCGACCAGTGCTGCGAGGAGGTCGACCAGTCGCAGCGATGCGGCTTCGATCAGTCGGAGGAAGTCGGGGAGGCGTGGCTGGGTTCTGCCCGAGAGCCACCGCGACACCGAGTACCGGCTGATGCCGCTGTGCTCGGCGAGGTCGGTGATGGATGTCGAGCCCCGCAGGTCGTCGAGAAATGCAGCCACCCCTTCCGCCGTCGCTACGTCCGTCCCCTCCAGCCAGGCGGGCCGGGTGCCGTAGAACCGCACCAGCGAGGCGTCCACGTCGATGTGGGCTCTGCGACACGCGCGAAGGGTCTCGGCAGCGGTGGGCCAGCGTCGGCCAGATTCCCACGCATATGCCACGTTGCTGCGGTACCCCAGGCGCCGCGACCAGGCGGTCTGGCTGCGCTTTCCACGCAGCGCCACCAGCAGCTCACGGGCGACGGTCTGGGGGTCGAACTCGGCCACGGTCTCGGTGGGTGCCATCCTGGCCTCGGAATCGGGGGGCTGCGCAGCCTGCTCTCGCGCAGCTGCACATCGACAGGCAATCCTATCGCACTGTTCATGCGCTACTGCACTTGCTGGGCACCCACTGGCGCGTCACTGTATGCGTAGGACGGGAGGTGTCGTGACCGGATCGTTCCAAGACCCAATCCACCTGGTTGTGCGACGCATCGCGCTGCTCGGCGCGTTCGCTCTGCCCGGGTGCCTCCGCGAGCCGGATCCGGGCGGGCAGGAAGGCGAAGAGCGCTGGCCCCGGCAGGACAACGATGTCTCCGGTGGCGAGGGCGAAGGCGAAGGCGAAGACGACACGGGCGAAGAGCTGGGCCACCCCGAGGGGCTCGAGGGCGAGCGCCTGCACCTGCGCGGAGCGGGGGCGCCGGGGGAGTTCGACTGTGAGCTCGTCTGGGAGGTGTCGGGTGAGCGGGTGGACGGTGTGTGCGACGACTGCGTGTACACCTTCGACCTCGACTTCGCGCTCGACGCCGAAGAAAGCCACCGCCGCGAGGGCGCCTGCAGCGATGTGTACGGCGACGAAGCCGCCACAGTGGGTATCCTCGCCGACTACTACGGCTATGGGCCCGTGGTGGTGGGCTTCGACCCCCTGTCGGGCGACCCCTACATGCTTGGCCGGGCCTCGATCGACGACGACCACATCTCGTGGCGCTACGGCTACGTCGACGAGTCCTGGGGCTACGACGACGGCTGGTACTACACCTGGTATTGGTCGGTGGAAGCCGAGCTCGAGTAGCCGGGCGAAGCGTGGCCTCCTGAGGGGCCCCCTCCGCCTGTTCGGCAGGCACCTCCTCCTTCTGAGTCCTCCCCCTTCAGGGGGAGGTGGCCCGAAGGGTCGGAGGGGGCCCACTCGGCGTCCTCGCCCGGCAAGTAGGTGGCCGGAAGGGCGAGTCGCTACTTCTTCTTCAGCTTCGCCTTGGCCATCTTCGCAGCCTTCGTATCGGGCCACAGCCGCACCACGTCTTCCCAGAACAGGCGGGCGTTCTCGCGCTGACCTTGGGCCTCGAAGCACTCGCCCTGGCGGTACATGGCGTAGGCGGCCCACACCGACCGCTTGTGGGCGTCGATGACCTCCTGGAAGCGCAAGACGGCGCCCGGGTAGTTCTTCTGGTTGAAGGCGGCTTCGGCCCGTCGGTACAGCGCTTCCGCTTCCTTCTTGTGGCCGCTGTGCAGCTTCAGGAAGCGGTCGAGGATGGACTCGGCAGCCTGCGGGCGGCCGGCAGCCAGGTGTTCCTTGGCCAGCGCGAGCATCTTGTCGGGGTCGGTGACCGCCGAGTCGTCGGTGGTGCCCGTGTCGACCGGAACTGGCGGGGCATCGGGGGACTCGCCCGAGTCCACATCGGGCTCTTCGGCCACCGGAGGGGGCTCGGGCGGCGGTGGAGGGGCCAGGCCGAGGGACTTCTCCAGCTGTTCGGCGCGGACTTCGAGCCAGCCCAGGCGGAAGGCGGCGTCTTCGAGGCGGCGTCCGCTGTCGGCCGATGAGGTGTCGAACTCATGCCGCAGCAGCTCCACCTCTCCCCGAATGCGGGCCACTTCGGCGCGCACCTGTTCGAGGGTCTGGAGCTTGAGGATGTCTTGCTCGCCCCGGGCCTGGGTGAGCTCCTCGACGCGTGTGAGGCGGGTGTCGACGTCGTCGAACTGCTGTTCCAGGCTCGACAGACGCGCGCCCTGCATCCGGAGCTCGCGCTCGTAGCGGGCGGTGGACGACTGACCGCGGCGGTCGAGCACACAGCCCGATGCCAGGACGGTCAGCGACGAGACCACGAGGACACCGCGGAGAATCTTCGACATGGTGGACTCCCGAGAGCGAGCCGGTACGCCTAGCGCCGCGGGGCGCTGATCTCAGACCGACGGTTGCGGGCCCATGCGGCCTCGGAGTGGGTGGGGTCGACCGGGCGTTCCTCACCGAACGAGATGGTCTGCAGGCGGTTCGCGGGCACGCCTTGGGCGGCCATCCAGCGCTTCACAGTGTCGGCGCGACGCTGTCCGAGGGCGAGGTTGTAGGTGGTGGTGCCCCGTTCGTCGGCGTGGCCTTCGATGCGGACCGTGCCGGCGCCCGTGGTGAAGCACAGCAGGTGGTCTTTCAGCGTGCCGCGTGCGCTCTCGGTGAGCGACGAGGAGTCGAAGCCGAAGTTGATGGTGACCGCGTTGCAGTTGAGGCCGGCGGTGGGGTCGGGGGGCGGCGGCGTGGCGCTGCGCGAGGTGATGGCGTTGCGCAGGGTGTGGCTGGTGCCGTCGGGGTTCTTCACCATGAGGTCGTGGGAGCCGCGCAACAAGGGCGGGCTGCTGATCTCGATGGTGTTGGAGTCGTAGCGCTCGACCGCGGGGATGCGCGTGGTGCCGATGTAGACCTCGGCGCCTTCTTGGAAGCCGCTGCCGAACACCTGGGCCGAGAAGGGCGTGTTCACGTCGACGCGGGAGGGGTCGACGGAGATGACCTGCACCCGGACGGTGGGCGGGGGCGGCGGGGGCGGCGGGGGCGGCGGGGGCTCGGGCTTCTTGCAGGCGACGGCCATCGTCATTGCGAGGGCCACGAAGAATGAGGAGCGGCGCATGGGCAACCCGTGATTGCACCCCCGTGGAGGGAACCCGAGTGGTCGGGCGGGGGGTGGCGGGAGAGGGGAGGGGCCGGAGGGGCGTGTGGGCACGGCGGGGAAGCCGTGCGCAGAGTCCGCCTTGGGGAGGCGGTTGGATCATCGGTAGCGGGTTTGGGGGTGACCTGTCAAGACCCGCGCCGGCACGGGAACCCTTCGGCAGGACGGCGGTCGGACGCTCGGTCGGAGAGGTGACGGGTGCTGGACCGAAGAGCGGTGCTGATGGGGGCGGTGGGCTGGACGGCTGCGGGCTGGGCGCGGGCCGAGACTGCGCTCACGGATGTGGATGCGTCTGCGCCGGAGACGGTTCGAAAGGTGGCGCGGAGCCTCGTGGCGCTGCCGTTCGGCACCGGCTTCCTGGTGGGGGAGGGGGGCCTGGCCCTCACCAACGACCACGTGGTGCGACAGAGTGAAGGGCGTCGGGATGCGCGCTTTCGAGGACGGGCGGTGCGCTGGACGGTGGTGCGCAGAGTGCCGGCCTACGACCTCGCCTGGATTCGCATCCATCCGCTGCGGTCCGCCATCGTCGGTCCGGGTGTGGCGGTGGAGCCGGCCCGGGTGGGGACGCCGGTGTGGTCGGTGGGCTTCGCGGGCTCGCTGTCGGCGCGGTGGTCGTCCGGGCGCATCCTCCGCCGCGAACAGCTCGGGGATGTGCCGCTGGTGGTGCACTCGGCCCAGACCTGGTGGGGGTCTTCGGGCTCGCCGCTCATCGACGCATCGGGGCAGGTGGTCGCGGTGCACTTTGGCTGGGACGACAACCGGGTGGTGGGCGGGGGCCTGCTCGCGGTGGAGCCGTTTCGGGCCGGCCTGCCGTAGACCCTCAGCCCAGCTCCTTGTGCGTCTGCGCCGCCGCTTTGGTGCCGCGACGCACATCCTCCAGCGCTTGCGTCACCGCCGGGGTGTCCGTCAGCATCCGCACCGTGCGCATCAGCTTGAGCGCCGTGGCCTGGATCTCCACCAGCCTGGCCGCCACACGGGTCCACTCCCGCTCGGCGGCATCGGCTTCGTCGCGGAGCGTCTCTGCATTGGCCAGAGCCTGCTCCAGCTCGGCGACCTGCGCGGTTCCCAGCGTGCGAGCCCGCGCCAGGCGGTCGGAGAGGTCGGCCACCGAGGCCTCGGCAGTCGGATTGTGTTGGGGGCGCTGCAGTGCACGTTGGGTGGCCAACACATCGGTGGCCGACACCAGAGACCGCACCGCATCCGACAGGTCGATGCGCGTGACCTCGGGGGCGTCGGCGAGGGCCTGCTGGAGGGCTGTGAGCGCGCGTCGGGTCTGGTCCACCAGGCCGTCTTCCACCGGTGGGGGCTCGGGTGGCGCGCTCTGCAGCCCCACCCACGGCCGAACCGCCGCCAACACCATCGCCACCAGTGGAATCCACACCATCTGGTGGAACAGCATGGTGCCAAACAGGTCGGCCGCGCTGCGCATCCCCAGCTCCGGCAGCACCACCGCAGCGGCCAGCCCGTACACCAGGTTCACGATGGTGAGCGCGCCCACGCCCATCCAGCGTCGGCCCGCCGATGGGTCTGGCTGCGTGTCCCGCCAGGCCCCCACCACAGCCGGCAGCAAGGCCAGGGGCAACAGAAGCAGCGCACTGATGCCTTGCGTCATCTCGAAGACGTCGGCACGGGGAATCGCGTGGCCGTCAACGATGGTGCTGATGAGGAACGACCCGAAGTCCTGGAAGAACCCGATGAGCACAAGCATCCCCACCGACACCAGGCCGCCGAGCGCCGCCGGACGCCACCCGTGTGTGGGCTGTGCGGGGGTGGGGATGGCCACTGCCGCTGCTGCGCGGGCCAAGGTGTAGCGTTGGGTGGGGTCGGGGTTCAAGAGTCCCAGGATGCCGTTTGTCAGGCTGTTTGGGAGGTCGGGGCGGGCCTCGCGCAAGTCGACCACGGGCGCACCGGCGAGCTGCCGACCCAACACAGCCCCGGCTCCGTCGGAACCGAATGGTGCCTTGCCCGTGGCGGCAAAGAACAGCACCGCACCCACCGCCCAGGCGTCGATGGCGGGGTCGGCCCGACCGGGTCCGTAGGCCTCGGGCGCCGCGTAGCCGGGCGTTCCGAGCGCCGTCGTCGATGCCGTGTGCCCCTCCGCCAGGCGCGCCAAGCCGAAGTCGGTCAGCCGCCAGCCGCGTGGGCCGCTGCCATCCAGCAACACATTCCCGGGCGTCACGTCTCGATGCAACACACCGGCCTTGTGCGCCGCTCGCAGCGCGCCGGTCAGAGTGTCGCGGAGCGCCAGGAGGTCGGCCTTCGGCAGCGGACCCCCAGCCGCCACCTGCTCGGACAAGGTACCGCCCGCACAGAGCGGCAACACCAGGCCCAGTCGCCCGTCATGCTGCACCACCTCGCGCACTTCGAGCACAGCGGCGTGGTCGACCGCCCGGCTGGCCGCCAGCTCGCGCTCGAGCCGCCGTCGCGCCGAAGGTCGGTCCGCAAGGTGCGCGTGCAGCAGCTTCAGGGCCACCCGCTCCCCGGCCCGGGAGTCGACGGCGAGGTGCACCGTGGCCATGCCCCCGCGCCCCAGCTCGCCAAGGAGGGTGAAGCGCTTTCGGGAGTCGTCGGCCATGCCCACAGCCTCGCACATCTCGCGATGGGATGGGCCCTTGCTTCATCCGGACCCTCCGCCGCACAGCGGCTCCGGCCTCCGCGTGCACAGCACGCTCCGGAGCGCTGGAGCCGAGGTCTCCAGCGCTGGCGCTACGCGCCCGCAAGCTCCGGCGGCGCCCACGACAGCTGCCGGGCCAAGACCCGCTCCAGCACGGCGGCTGCGTCGTGGTCCACCACCCGCCCGTGCGCCGGCACCAGCCGCTCGACCGGCAGCGCCAAGAGCGCGCGGGCGCTTCGACCCGCGGCGGGCTTGTCTTTGGCCATGAAGCGCACAATCGGGCTCTGGGCGGCCTTCTGGTACACGCCGTACAGGCGGAAGAACAGGCGCGAGCCCCAGTTGGCGAGGTCGTGGATGTGGAAGAAGAGGTCGGTCACCACGAGCGTGCCGGTCTCGGGGTGGAAGAACACGTGTTCGTCCATCCACGGGATGCCGGCGATGAAGTGGGGCTGGAAGGTGTGTGCCCAGGAAGGGGTGTCGCGGCCCAGCACCTTGTCGAAGGTGAGGTCGGGGCGCTTGGCGGGAAGGCCCGGCGCAGCCCACGTCTCGGCATCGGGCCAGCGCTCGGCAGCGGCGCCGAAGTGCAGGTGGTGCAGGTTGTTGGGCGCCACCAGCACCTCCACCGGGCCGATGGCTTCGATCTCCGCGGCCAGGGCGTCGTCCACCGGGTTGGGCGAGTGCAGGAGCACGCCGCCCGTCGGCAGACGCACGATGGTGGTGCGGCCACGGAAGTGCAGTCCGCCGGGCATGAAGAGGTCGTGCTCGAAGCCCTGGAGTCCAGGGGCGATGGGGGTTGGCATCGGGCCTCCCGAAAGTCGTCAGGTTTGGTTGACGACTTGAGTGTCACCCGCCCGGCTGATATCGTCAAGCACGCATGACGATTTCCGAGAGAAGACATGGACCGCCCCCCCGAAGTGGACGCCATCGAGGCTGCAAAGGCCGCCAGCACGGCCCAGATCCTGTTTCGCTGTGCCCGGTTGCTCGACACCTACGCCCTCAGTCGCCTCCAGACCCGCACCGGTCAGTCGGTCCGTCCGGCCCACACCCGGCTGTTCCCGCACATCGACCTCGCAGGCACCCGCCCCACCGAGATCGCCCGCCGTGTGGGCATCTCGAAGCAGGCGGTGGGCCAGCTGGTGGCCGACCTCGAGGCGATGGGCGTGGTGGAGCGCGTCCCCGACCCCTCCGACCGCCGGGCCCGCCTGGTGCGCTTCATGGTGGCCGACGACGGTGAGCACGTGCTGATGCACGGCTTGCGCTTGCTGCGCGAGGTGGAGGGCGAGCTGGCCCTGGAGCTGGGGCCCGAGCGCTGGCAGCAGCTGCATGGGCTGCTCACCGACCTGTTGCCGCTGGTGGAGGCGCGGGCGGCGACTGTGGCGTGACCTTCAGTGGGGGAGGGCACTTGGGCCCCCTCCGCCCGCTTCGCGGGCACCTCCCCCTTCAGGGGGCTTCTTCCCGTAAAGGACACAGCCACCACCG
>ENA-OWNT01000833-OWNT01000833.1-seawater-metagenome-genome-assembly--contig:-NODE-833-length-52909-cov-6.909316_pt1 | contig 52909 bp, 45 predicted proteins | sample MGYA00238136_ERZ651165 | MGnify/ENA primary metagenome ERZ651165 (study PRJEB26861, sample SAMN08777766) | seawater metagenome | isolation source: coastal seawater | place: USA: Florida | collected... | reverse complement strand
CCGATCTATGTAAGAACTACTCAGGCTTGTAGAACAAGCCTTTCCAAGGCACTTAGCGTATCTTTTACAGGTGGTACTGTAATGGGACTTGGTGTTGCTGGTTTGGCTGTATTGGGTCTAGGAGGCCTATTCATTGTTTTATACAATGCTTATGGTGCTTCAGATCCTGCACACATGGAAACGGCCCTTGAAGTTTTGGCAGGTTTTTCATTAGGTGCTGAGTCTATCGCACTTTTTGCCCGTGTAGGTGGTGGTATTTATACCAAAGCTGCTGACGTAGGCGCTGACCTTGTAGGTAAAGTAGAAGCAGGTATTCCTGAAGATGATCCACGTAACCCTGCAACCATTGCAGACAACGTAGGTGACAACGTAGGTGATGTTGCTGGTATGGGAGCTGACCTTTTTGGTTCTTATGTGGCTACCATCCTTGCCACCATGGTATTGGGTAGAGAAGTAATTGCTACTGGTGATGAATTCAGTGGCTACTCTCCTATCCTTCTTCCTATGCTTATTGCAGGACTTGGAATCGTATTCTCTATTTTAGGTACCCTATTTGTTAAGATAAAAGGCGAAAACGACAGTGTACAGAAAGCCCTGAACATGGGTAACTGGGGATCAATGATCCTGGTAGCTGTTTCATCATACTTTGTGGTAGACTGGATGCTTCCTGAAACCCTGATGTTCCAAAGAGGTGACGTTACGTTTGAATTTACAAGTATGAATGTTTTTGGTGCCATTATGGTGGGCCTTGTTGTAGGTGCCATTATGAGTATCGTTACTGAATATTACACTGCTATGGGCAAACGCCCGGTACTGTCTATTGTAAGACAATCTTCTACAGGTGACGCTACCAACATTATTGGTGGTTTATCAGTAGGTATGGAGTCTACCGTTATTCCAATCATTGTATTGGCAGCTGGTATTTTAGGCTCTTACGAATTGGCCGGACTCTACGGGGTGGCAATTGCTGCTGCTGGTATGATGGCCACCACGGCTATGCAATTGGCCATTGACGCATTTGGCCCTATTGCTGATAACGCTGGTGGTATTGCTGAAATGAGCGGACTACCTGAAGAAGTTCGTGGTCGAACTGACAACCTTGATGCTGTAGGTAATACTACCGCTGCCGCTGGAAAAGGTTTCGCTATTGCTTCTGCTGCTCTTACTGCTTTGGCACTTTTTGCTGCCTATGTAGGATTGGCTGGGATTGAAAGCATTGACATTTATAAAGCTGATGTATTGGCTATGCTATTTGTGGGAGCTATGATCCCATTTATTTTCTCTTCTTTGGCAATTGCTGCTGTAGGTAGAGCCGCCATGGCCATGGTGAAAGAAGTAAGACGCCAGTTCAAGGAAATTCCTGGAATTATGGAAGGAAAGGCCACTCCGGAGTACGAAAAATGTGTGGACATTTCTACACAGGCTTCTATTCGCGAGATGATTGCTCCCGGGGCTTTGACATTGATTGCACCGGTAGTAGTAGGATTTGCCTTTGGACCTGAAGCCTTAGGTGGTCTTCTAGCAGGTATTACCGTATCAGGTGTATTGATGGGTATTTTCCAAAACAATGCCGGTGGTGCCTGGGACAACGCCAAGAAGTCTTTCGAAAAAGGAGTTGAAATTGATGGTAAAATGGAATACAAAGGTTCTGGTGCTCATAAAGCCTCAGTAACCGGAGATACTGTGGGTGATCCTTTCAAAGACACCTCTGGTCCGTCGATGAACATTCTTATCAAGCTTACTTCTATTGTGGCCTTGATTATTGCTCCGCACATCAATGAAAGCGGTAGTGAAAGTCACAGTGGTCTAAACCAAGAGCAAGATGCCAACACCATCACCATTGAAGAAACAATAGATCAAATTGAAAATGAGACTGCTGAAATGTACTCAAAGTACAGTAAGTAGCACATCATTTTATCCCATAAGAAAGTCCTTGCTTCACGGCAGGGACTTTTTTTTTGCCGTATAATTTTTCTTATGGCCGGTGATGTAGGATTGTGCTTCTACTAGTTTCTTCTATTCTATTTTCACAGGACTTTAATGATTCGCCATGGCTTTTGGATTTTCATACTCCTTTAAACTTCCCGCTACCCCTCCTACAGAAAGGCTCAACGGTTTTATGGAAAAGCACAAACTCTCCGCAGAAAGCTCAAATGAGGCCAGCGATCTACTGTATACTAAAAGTGAATTCAGCTATAACATCGGTTCTTCCGCTTTGTTGGTGTGGTTTCATTTCGGAACCTATATTAGGTTCAGGCCAGCGGGTAACCAAGTAATGGTATCCCTTAGCAACAAATTTCTCTCGGGACTCATGATCGTTATTCTGTTGATTATTTTCGGGTTCTTTCTGCTCCTTCCAGGAGAAACCACTTCAATAGACGTTGGCATTACTCTATTCCTGATGCTATGCGTTTACATAGCGTCAGGGCTACGACTGCTGGCAAGTGGATGGTATTTGAAAAGGAAATTGAAGGAAATGTGAAAAAAGGAGCACTGAAGCGACAATAATAACGAGCTGCTTTAACATAATTAATAATAAAATCGTACATCTTTGTAAATAGGATGCAACGTTTGGTTATTAGCCTAATACTATTGTTACCCGCTCTTCAACTTGGGGCTCATGGTATTGACGGATGTATTTCAGGAAATTTACTAGGAGGCTTCACTGGGTATGATAGAGGCAATCGCATTGGTATCAGACAACTCTATTTTACAGGCTCCAGCGAACACACCAATTTTTGGGGACAGGATGTGACTGACTACGGACACAGCTTTGCTACTTTTCTTTCTGGAAATATGTTCCTCAGTCGGCGATGGTCAATAATGGCCAACACCTCCTACTATGTAAACTACGAAGACTTTAGCGGTGAAAAAAGCACTGAGCTAGGATGGGGAGACTCCAGGCTCATAATGTCCTATACCTTCTATTTGCGTATTAAAGACTCAACTTCCTTTAGCAGAGCATCTGCGGGTTTTGGCATTGAACTACCTACGGGTAAGGTGGCTAATAGCGCTTTGGTAGGCAACTTTTCTACCGGTAGTGGCAGTTATGACTTTCCTTTCTCAGCCAATTATATCACCAGCCGCAGAAATCATGGCATCAGGGCAACTGGTTTTTTCCTTTACAATGGAAGAAATCATCAGTTTAGCTACCCATACAAGTATGGGAATGCCTTTGGAATGAGCCTTTCAGCTTTCAGAAATTTCTCTGTACGAAACTGGCAATGCTCTATTGGAGCCGGTCCCAGTCTACTCTCAAGCGACAATGATGTATATGAATTTGAGCCCCGGCCCTATATAGTCTCAAACAAATACCTGGCTGCCTTTGTGCAGGGAGAAATTGCCGCCAGATTAGGTGGTTTCGCAATAAATACTTCCGTTAACCTTCCCTTCTATACAGAAAAAGCTGAAGAACTTTTTGACCAGTTCTTTTGGTGTGAGCTAGGCATGAGCCTGGCGCTAAGCCGCTCTCATTAGAGCCAGGAGTTCTGGATTTACACATTAAATCCCTTATTAAAGTCCGTAAGAGTCCGTTCATAAAGCTTAGTACTTTTTGACGTTTTATCTTCCTTCCTTTGCACACCATTCGCTTAGAATGTTTTGCAAAAAAATGATCATGAGAAGACTGATACTCTTAGCTCTTGTTGCCCTTCCAATGCTTCTGCACGCTCAGGAAAATGTTCTTGACAAATTCAAGCCTATAGGTACAAGAAGTATTGGGCCCGCAGGTATGAGCGGACGAGTAACCACTATTGATGTGGTAGAAGAGCAACCGGAGGTGATCTTTATTGGCACCGCATCAGGTGGTGTATGGAAGTCAGAAAGTGGAGGAATTAAATGGGAGCCCATATTTGACCAACAGCCCACTCAAAATATTGGAGCCATTAAAATTCAGCAAAGCAATCCTGATGTGATATGGGTGGGAACCGGTGAAGCCAATCCCAGAAACTCTCAAAGCAGTGGGGCCGGACTTTACAAGTCAATAAATGGAGGCAAGACCTGGAAGTTAGTTGGATTAAAAAAATCTATTACCATTCATAGAATCATCATTCACCGAGACAATCCCGATGTTGTTTGGGTAGCGGCTACAGGCTCGGCCTGGGGAGACAACAAAGAGCGAGGAGTCTTTAAAACTACTGACGGTGGTGAAACATGGAACAAAGTCCTCTACGTTAACGAACGAACCGGTTGTGCCGACCTTGTAGTGGATCCAAGCAATCCAAATAAGCTTTATGCGGCCATGTGGGAATACCGTAGGGAACCATGGTTTTTTACTAGTGGCGGGCCAGGATCAGGCTTGTACATAAGCTTTGACGGGGGTGAAACATGGAAAAAGAGGACATCGGACAATGGTCTACCCAAGGGCGAACTGGGCAGAATTGGCCTCGCCACTTCACAGTCAAACCCAAAGGTGGTATACGCCTTAATAGAAGCTAAAAAACTGGGCCTTTACCGATCTGATGACGGAGGTTTCAATTGGAAACTACAGTCTGATAAAAACGTGGGGAACCGCCCCTTCTACTATGCTGACATATACGTTGACCCGGCTAATGAAAACCGCATTTACAACTTATGGAGTTATGTATCACTGAGTCAGGATGGCGGTAAAACCTTCAAAACCATCCTTGATTATGGCAAGGGCGTGCATCCTGACCATCACGCTTTTTGGGCCCACCCTAATAACCCCAATTACTTAATTGAAGGTAATGATGGAGGCCTTAACATATCACATGACCGAGGGGCTAACTGGAGGTTTGTAGAAAACCTGCCCGTGGCTCAGTTCTATCATATAAACTATGATATGGAGCTCCCATATAATATTTATGGCGGCATGCAGGACAATGGCTCCTGGGTAGGACCTGCTTATAGTTGGAAAGTAGGTGGTATTAGAAATTACGATTTCTCAGAACTGTATTTTGGTGACGGTTTTGATGTAGTGCCCATCCCCAATGATAGCAGGTATGGCTATGCCATGTCCCAAGGTGGAAATGTAGCTCTGTACGACCGAGAAACCGGACTCACTCGTGGAATTAAACCTGTACATCCTGAAGGTACTACCCTCCGTTTTAATTGGAACGCGGCTATAGCCATTGACCCATTCAATGAAGATGCCCTGTATTTTGGAAGCCAGTTTCTTCATCACAGTGAAAACAGGGGGCAAAGTTGGAATATCCTATCTCCTGACCTAAGCACAAACGACCCGGAAAAACAAAAGCAGGTGTCAAGTGGCGGTCTCACCATAGATGCTACCCAAGCTGAAAACCACACCACCATTCTTTCTATAGCTCCAAGTTCAGTAGATAGAAAGGTAATTTGGGTGGGTACAGATGATGGAAACCTACAACTTACCAGAAACGGTGGCCAGAGCTGGGCCAATGTGATCGGAAATCTCAAAGGCGCTCCTGAGAATGCCTGGATTCCTCAAATTCATGCTTCTACTAAAAATGCGGGTGAAGCATTCGTGGTAATTAATAACTACCGTCAAAACGATTGGGGAACCTATGTCTATCATACTGTTGACTTTGGAAAAAAATGGAATCGAATAGCCGACGGCAGCCAAGTGCTGGGATATGCCTTATCCATAGTTCAAGACCCGGTAGCTGAAAACCTCCTGTTTCTGGGAACGGAGAATGGTCTTTGGGTTTCATTTGACAAAGGTGAAAACTGGAGCCAATGGAATAATAATTACCCCTCTGTTTCAACAATTGACTTAAAAATACACCCCAGAGAAAAAGACCTTATTATAGGTACTTTCGGTAGAGCAGCATTTGTTGTAGACAATATTGAGCCCCTCAGAGCCTACGCCTTGCAGGGTGAAGAACTTTGGGACAAGCATCTTCATATTTTCAAGATTCGAGAAAGCTATATGGTCAACTTGAAATCGGCAGAAGGTGTACGCTTTACGGCTGATGCTCACTTTAAAGGTGATAATAGAAGAACCGGTGCTTCAATAGATTTTTGGCTTGCAACACTTGAAAAAGGTAAAAAGCTTGAAGTACTGATCAAAAGCACTGTGGGTGATACCATAAGGGATTACACGATAAAACCTGACACTGGTCTAAACCGTATTTATTGGAATTTTGAAAGCAATGGCGTACGCACACCTTCGCTCAAAGCACCATCAAAAGATGCCAACAAACGTGGGGGTATGCGAGTAAAGCCGGAGACCTATGAGTTACAGCTCTCTTATGGAGATTACACCGCTCAGTCGAAACTTGAAGTAAAATACGACCCAAGGAGGACTTGGGATGCTGATGGATACGAAGCCAGAAAGGAACTTTTATTGGAACACAACAAAGTGATAGAAGCTGCAGCAATTGGCCTCCAAAGACTCGGAGAAGCCAGAAAAACCATTACACTGGTGAATTCGCAGCTTATAAACGAAGACGACTCAACACAGGCCATGCTTAAAAAAGAAGGTGGAAAAGTGAAAGACAGTATTGAACAACTTATTGAGCTTTACAGAACTCCTGAAGGTTTTGTGGGTTATGACCATGTAACTGTAAGACTTAATGACCAACTGGCACAAACAAGGGGCTACATAGGTTCATCAGATGGTGCTCCAAACCAAATGGCCTTGCTAAGCTTTGAACAGACGAAGCAGGAAACTGAAAGGGTACTGGCACTAATTAACGCCTTCTTTGAAAACGAGTGGTCAGCCTATGAGAAATTGATCAAAGAGCATCAGCTAAGCGTTTTCAAACCCTATAATCGAATTGAAATTAAAGAATAAAATGAATTCAAACCTGAAGAAAAGCCTATATGCCGGAGCTGCCTTTGGTCTGTTCATTGGCCTGTTTTTTGGTGCTCAAACCGGATTGACTGAAGGTATTATCAGCATGCTTTTTAGCGGCGGTCTGTTTACCTTATTCTTATACCAGCTCTATTTCAAGCGCTTGGGTTCTTAATGTTTTGCTGATTTTGACAGTTTAGATTTGTAACTGTAAATAAGAACCTTTGGAATTCGTCATTATAGCCATTGCAGCCTTTGCCACGGCCATCCTAACCTTTTTTTCAGGCTTTGGACTGGGTACTATTCTTACACCTGTTTTCGCAGTTTTCTTTCCCATAGATCAGGCCATTGCGCTCACGGGAGTGGTACATTTTGCCAACAATATCTATAAGCTCACCCTGGTGGGTAAAAATGCTGACTGGCGTATTCTCCTTCGTTTTGGTTCAGCAGCAGTTGTATTTGCCTTTTTAGGTGCCTGGGTGCTGCTCAATGTGTCTGATTTGGATCCATTATTTAGCTACGACTTCAATGGCAATATCAAAGAGATTACTCCAGTAAAACTAGTTATATCAGCCCTTTTGATTGTATTCGCTCTTATGGATTTAGTACCATTCTTTGGTAAACTCAAAATTGATGAGAAATGGCTGCCAGTTGGCGGCGTACTAAGTGGTTTCTTTGGTGGTCTATCGGGTCATCAGGGAGCCTTGCGCTCGGCCTTTCTTATCAAGGCCGGACTTAGCAAAGAAGTATTTGTGGGTACCGGTGTAGTAATAGGCTGTTTCATTGATTTCACCAGAATTTCAGTGTACGCTACCAGATTCAATTCTTCAGACCTTATTGACAACCTCCCCATAGTGGTTACTGCCACTTTAGCTGCTATTTTGGGAGCCTTTATAGGTAATAAACTATTGAAAAAAGTGACCATTTCCTTTCTTCAGAAATTTATTGCCATTGGCCTTATCTTAATATCCATAGCCCTGGGTACAGGTATTATTTAGACCTGAGCGCTTACTATCACAAGCAAAATTTCACCACAACAAAAAAGGCTCTGAGCATGTGCTCAAAGCCTTTGTGAAATGAGAAGTTGTCAATTGATTATCTATCTCGACAGAATCAACTTCGTAGTCTCTATACTTCCATTGTTCTCCATTTGAATGAAATACACTCCTGCAGACTCATTTGAAAGATTAATGAAGGCTTCAGAAGCATCAGCATTTAACTGAACTACCTTAACCAGCTGTTGCAGCTCGTTGTACACCTTTAGTGTACTGGTAGATTCTGTTTCAGGTAGCCTTACATAAGCGAGTCCATTGCTTGGGTTAGGATAAACTGTGAAACCAAACTCATGTTCTTCATCAATGCCGGTGGCATTAAAATCAGGATCCACAAAAAAGAAATCTCCGATTGTTGCATCGGCGCGAACTACAAAGCAATTGCCACCCGTTCCCGAAGATGTATTGGTAAGTAGTGGCACATCTCCGTTTTGCATATCCATTTGCCCTGTATAGGAACCTGTAGAGAATATGTAGCCCAGATCGTCAACTGACAGTCTTGTAGGATTCTGTTCGTCCAAAGCAGCTTCAAGAGCCCACATTGAATTTCCTGTGGCCAGCTCAAATCGACTTAGAAACATGTGCTGTGTTCCACTATTGCTATGTGTTAAACTGACACTTGGTGCAAAAGAAATGCTTTTGTCATAGGCACCTAATGCGATCAAATCAGTTCCATCATGCGAAATATCCCTGCCATAGGTATAGGAAGTTCCAGTGGAGGCCTTGATCCATGAACCCGCACCCCAGGCACCAGTTGGATCAACCCTGGCAACAAACATCTCATAGGGAGTTCCTGTACCCAGTGCACCATTGAGTTGAAGTGGCCAAACAAAATATCCGTCCATCTTTCCATTAAAATTCCCCACAACGCAAGGAAATCCATAAGGGTCTACGGTAACAGCATTCACTTCAGACCAACCACCGCTATAGGAGCCACTATGTGTCATGGCAGCAAAATTTGCCCAGGTTCCCTGATCATTGAACGAAGCCAAAAACCCGTCCTTAACGCCATTATTGGGTACGGAGTTAGAATTTCCCATTTGCATGGCCGAACCTGCATAATTTCCTGTGATATACAAGCGCTGTCCAACGCCTCTTGCTGCAATATCTGTGGCACTTGAATTGTCACTTCCCGTAGTAAAATAGTCGGTAGACTGACTTGGAATAGCCGTCATCTTAAAAAGGTAGGCCTTTGTCGTAGAGCCGTTGTCCAATGTGCCGGCTACAAAGAGCTCCTGGTCCGGATCTATTGCTATTGCCACAGGATCCAATTCACTACCAGCATTGTCATAGTCATGTACCCAGTTTACTGATCCATCGCTCATATTGAAAGAAGCCACATACATACCAATGGCGGGGCTTGCAGCTGTGAGTGGGACAGGGGTTCCCCCTCCACCGGCATTGTAAAACAAATTATTGGTCCCCACGTAAGCACCAGTTACGTACACTACTTCTTCCACTTCATCCAGCACCACTCCTTTTCCTGTGGTGGTCTCTGCTGAATTGGAGTTTTCTGAATATGCCACCCAATCAAGGTTGCCACAAGCAGAATATTTTGCAATAAACATGGCTTCGTCAGCATTGGCAAGACTGCTTGGCACAGCGGTACCTTGAAAATGCGTGTAAAGGTCATACGTACCTGTTACGTACACATTCCCATCTGCATCAGTAACTATGTCGTTTCCAGAATCATGATCAAAGTTGTTTGCAGAGGTTTGGTGCCATACACCACAGCATAGGTAATCTGAATAAACATTGGGAGTCGTTTCTGTAAGTACGGGTGTTACAGGTGCCAAACTACCCACCGCAGCTAAATTTGAGTTAGTGGCCTGCACGAATGGGGACGACTGCACAGTAAGTGCCCCAAGCTCATGACAACCAGAACTACCGGTCCAATCAGTTCTGATTAGGTAAATATCTGGATCACCTGCTCCAAAACTTGTAGTGGTACCAGCAAACATGTAATCTCCATTTGGCAACTCATACAAAGGATTGTAATCGTCAGTACAGTAGTCGTTACCAGCCCCTCCATAAGCCATAGACCATTCCAAGAGTCCCGCGGCGTCAACCTTGATTAGGTATAAGTCGCTTTGTCCATGCCCAAAACTGTAGGTTTCTCCAAGAATAGCAAAACCTCCATCAGCCGTTTGAATAGCTGTAACTCCTTCCTCAGAGTTTGTACCACCGAACGTGGAGGCATACTGAACGTTTCCAGAATTGTCCAGAACAACAAGCAATACATCGCGTTGGCCTGCACCGGCACTATTAGTATACCCTGTTAAAACATAACCACCTCCATTACTAAGCTTGTTAATGCTCCTGAACTCTTCGTCGCCATTTGGGTTAATGTCATAGGTCTTCTGCCAGATTATAGTTCCATTTGCCCTTACATTCATCACTAAACCATCTCGCATACCTAGTGAGGTGAACTGATTTCCTGCAACTACATAACCATCAAGTGCACCCACATTGTTATTCGTCACTATATCATATCCGTAGTGTCCATGAAAATCATCATAAATGATGGACTGCGTAGTGGTTAGACCAGTATTGACACGTGTAATGTGAGGACTTCCTCCAGAGCGGCCAGTAAGCACCAAGTTAGTACCCGACGCATCTAAAATTAAGTTCTCTCCAAAATCCGCCACTACCCCAGGGGTTGACAGTTTCATTTGGTTGATAGTGCTTCCTGTGGCTGGGTTCAACTGCAGTATTACAGCTCCTTGCGCATTCATTGTTCCATCGGTTCCACTTACAAACAAGTCACCATTGGGCATGAATACTGCATCATTAAACTCATTGTGGGTATTGGTAGGGTCATTAAATCTATTACTCCAGTTTACATTTCCGTTGGCATTAATGCTGGTAACGAAACCATCATTGCCAGTGGTGGAATTGTAGGTCTTTGCAGTAATAATCCAATCATTTGAAACTGATGACGGAATAAGAGATGTGGGATGGTCACCATCTGATGTTCCAATCACCTTTTGAAATTGGGCCGAGAGCCCTTGGCTGAGAAAGAGCCCTACTCCAATAAGGGCCAATCTTTGAAATACTTTGTTCATTGCTGTTCATTTGTCCAAACATCAGCAGCAGTTAAAGCCCTGATATTTTGGGAGTTTCAGAGAAAGTTAAACGGGATAAAATCAATGAACAGCCCCCTAATGATGGCTTGTTGCTTTCAGTGAGTATTCGGTAACTCTGGTAACATATTTGGTTTTGCCCTTGAGTTCGTTGATAAGTGCATTCTACTGAGGTGCTTTGACTACTAAGTAAGAAACCCTGAAGTTTGGATAAAACCGAAAGCCGCTGATAACTCTGGGTAAGCCCTTTGGACGCTATAACATCATCATTCCAGGCATAATCACCCCACAACTGAAAGCAATGCCAAACGCTTTCCGAAGTGATTGCCTAGCAATTTCAAATAAGAAGATTCGTAAAGGAATCAAGGGCAGCTTTGTAATTCCCTCCAATAGGTATCCACTTGCCCATTACCTTAAGTTGATATCCTTCAATTTCAGTAACAGCTTCGGTGTTCACTATGAAAGAGCGGTGCACCCGTACAAACTTCTTCCCTTGCAGCACATCTTCCATATTCTTCATTCTGTAATAGGTTAGGATGCGCTTGCCTGAAATAGTATGAATAGCAAGGTACTCTTTCATGCCTTCTATAAAGGCTATCTCTGCTCTAGCTATTTTTACCAGCTTCTGTCCCGATTTAACAAAGAAATGATCCTTGGCATGTTCACTTTCTGTCCTTACCAATTGTTCTATTGATCCGTTACCCTCTTTCATATCAATCAGATCTCTGCTCCGGGCTACGGCTTTTATAAAGCGATCAAGCGAAAAGGGCTTCAGTAAATAATCAGCCACACCCAGTTCAAACCCTTTAATAGCGTACTCTTTATAGGCTGTGGTAAATATTACCGTTTCAAGTTTTTCCCTTACCAACGACAAAAAATCCACTCCTGTTAAATCCGGCATTTGAATATCCAGAAATGCGATGTCGAAGTGAGAAGTATTGATAAGCGGCAGGGCTTCTATAGCTGATTCGCAGACAGCAGTAAGCTCCAGGTTGGGGACCTTTTCTATATAAGATTTTACTAAATCACGTGCCGGTGCTTCGTCGTCAATTACCAGGCATTTCAATACTCTTTGGCTCATTGTTGCTGAATCTTTAGATCTACGTTAAAAACTCCTTCTTCTATTGTGGCATTCAACTTGTATTCATCCTGGTATATCAAGTCCAATCGACTTCGAACATTTGTCAAACCGATCCCCCCGGGTTCCAACCGGTTGGCGTCATTTCTTTTCACCGGGTTAGAGCACTTAAATGCAATTTCATCGGTACCCACTGAGAGTAGGGCCTTGAAATACCCCTTTTTTCTTTGGTCAAGTTCACCGTGCTTGGCCGCATTTTCAAAAAAAGGAATGAACAATAAAGGAGGCACAATCACCCCTTCGGTTCTTCCTTCCACTGAAAACGACATATCAATAAAATCACCGCTCTTGACCTTCTGAAGCTCTATATAGTTGTGCAAATAGGTAACTTCTTCGTTTAGACTCACCTCATCGTTCTGACAATCGTAGAGCATGTACCTCAACATTCCTGAAAGCTTGAGAATAGCTTCTGGAGCCTTTTTTGACCCCGTATAGGAAAGACTATATATATTGTTTAGCACATTGAACAGAAAATGTGGGTTTATCTGGTTTCTGAGAAGCTGGAGTTCACTTTCAAGCTTTACCCTCTTAAGTTCCTCTCGTATCCTTAAGTTTAGAATGCCCTGCTCAGCATACCACAAACCGGTGGTTATTACAAGAAGTACACTTGAACTAATGATATTGTTAATTACAATGGGAAAATCATCTTCAACTTCTACCTGGTCAAAATAGTCGCCAAAAACAGTAAACACTACGAAGGTTTTAAGTGGAATGGTAAATACAATTAATGAAACTACACTGATACAGTAGGCCAGGTATTTCTTCTTCTTAAAAAGACGGGGCAATAAAACATAGAGGTGCAAATACACCATGGGAATATGAAATGAGCTAATGATTGCGGAACGGGCAATAACCACTTCAAGATTGAAAACACGACTAAACGTGTAACAAACCACAAAAAAATACCCCAGCCAAAAAGCTACGTGAGCAATTAGCCTGATGTGCTTTAAAAGGAATTTCATTCTGCTTGAAAGGTATTCAATAGCCTCAAAACCGACTCATTATTTCAATGAACTTCGCCATACAATAAACGAATGCTCTGTCTTTTTCAACAAGTATGCTGATAGCCAACACTTCTCCATTCGTTTAAGAAAGCCCCCACCCGGTTGAATAGTTTTCAGGGCTTTAAGGCCGCTTCCTTCCTTCGAAGCATAGAAACAATAAAGCAAGAAAAATGAAAAGTACTCAAATCGTATTTATACTGCTCAGCCTACTAATGTTCACCGCTTGCGATCCTCAAACTCAAGAAAAAATACAAGAAAAGTTGGAATCCATAGACGGTTTCGAAGCCGGAAACGCATCAATAACCGGTGAACTGCAGACGGGAGAAGATGCCTTGACGGCGGTGAGAGAAAAGCCATTGCGTCCGGAACTTGAATGTGCCTCCGTTTTACACGACACCAGTACCCAAACCATCACCCTTGATTTTGGTACCAGCCCCTGTCTCGGTGCTGACGGAAAAAGTCGTAGCGGAATCATGCAACTGGTATACGGAGGCAATTTCAAGAACCCAGACAAGTACCGCTTACTCATCTTTAAGAATTTCAAAAGTGATACGGTTGTAATAAACGGGCGCTTCATTTATGACCCCATTGAGCAAAATGGAAATGGAGATCTTACCGTTTCAGTTAAGGCAGATAGCATAAACCTGGCATTTGACAATGGAAATACCTTTTCTTTCGATATGGAAAGAACCTGGACCTGGACAGAAGGCATTGCCAATAACGACCCTACCGATGATGTATACGAAGTAACCGGAACTGCAACAGGCATTAACTCTAAAAACAAGGAGTTCAGCATGGAAATTACGCAGGCTCTTGTATACAAAACCACCTGTTGGTCGTCAAGCATATACTACGCAACACAAGGGATTCTGGAAGCCAGGGAGAATAGAAAAACCTTCGTTGTAGACTACGGGTCAGGCCTGTGTGACAAGGAAATTACAGTTACTGTTGGCAATCAAACTGATGTAGTTACACTTCCTTAAATCAAAGAGCATTACCACTAGCCAAACCCGTAATTATGGAACTAATATTCAAGCAAATGAATAGTATTCATGACTTCTTCTCAGTGTATGTAAGAGGAGTGGCCATTCAGAATATCAGGTACATTCTATTCTCGGGTTTGGCCTTCTTTATCCTATTTATTTGGAAACGAAAAAAATGGAATCACTTAAAAATATGGCAAAAACCCTTGCGCAAAGTCCAGTTGAAACACGAAGTAAAGTGGTCCATGGTCACCAGCATTATTCTGGGATTCATCTACCTCTTGATCGCCTACTTTACTCACCTAGGCTTTACTAAAATATATCTGCCTGTTTCTGAGAAAGGCATTGGCTACCTGCTGCTAAGCACTGCAATACTTATTGTTTGGCATGACACATGGTTTTATTGGATTCATCGATTTATGCATTTGAAAGTGGTACTCAAAAAAGTGCATTTTACTCACCACAAAAGTCTGGATCCAAGTCCATTGGCAGCCTTTGCCTTTCACCCTCTGGAAACCATCCTTGAATCAGGTTTTATGATCATTGCAGTTTTCCTTTTGCCCCTGCATCCTGCGGCCATTCTCTTTGTCAATTTATTTCAAATCTCTATGAATGTGATAGGTCATAGCGGCCATGAGTTTTTCCCAGAGTGGTTTGTGCGTCATCCTATTTACAAATGGTTCAACTCATCTACGCACCATCACATGCATCACCGACATTTTTCCTGTAACTATGGTCTTTATTTCAACTTCTGGGATCGATTATTGAAAACCAATCATCCTCGCTACCTGGATACATTTGATGAAGTGAAACAACGAAAGCACATTGAAACGGACCAATAACTTACAAACTCCACTCTTAGGCCTGTTGGTACTCGCGCTTTTCTTCACGGCCGGTAAAAAAAGTACGTCCACCTGGTCTGAGTTTCAAACCAAGCTTTCAAAGAGCCTAAGCAAGCTAAACTCCTGTAGTTTTATCATTTCAAAAAAAGAAAAGATGAGGGGGCAATGGCTAAGTGGCTCTTCTTATGTTTCAAACGACCTAAGCAATAGAACTACTCACGTGAGAACAATTGCTCCACGAGCCAATATCATAGTTGACTATCCTGGAGATGAAGAAGAACAGGCCAAAGTTCATCTTGATTTCTTCCCTTACTTAACTGGTCATGTTAGCCCTTATTCAAGAGTACTACTCCGAGACCAGCATCATCCCATAACACACCTTACACCGAGCTATTTTATCAAGATTATCGAAAACTACTTGCAAACGTGTGAGGACTATGAACATTGCAATCTCGACGACTTAGAAAATGAAATTGTCAGGATTCAATTTACACCAATCCCTAGGCCTTCTTATTCGTATACAGTAAAAAGAGAAACCAGTGTGATTGAGCTTGCCGACAGCCTGCGACTTAACCCATATCGAATCTATGAACTCAACGATGAAGAGATAAAATACGATGATCCTATAATTGCCGGTACAAAGCTTACTCTTCCTCCCTACTATGCCGATAAAGCCGTATTCTGGCTGTCAAAAGAGCACCTTCTGCCTATAAAGGTTCAGTTTTTCCAAGGCCAAAATCTATACGAAGAATACCAGTTTAGCTCATACAAGCTTCACTGGAAGGCAGAATAGTTAGGAACACGTAACATCATTAAATTACTCCCATTTTCTTCATCAGGTAGCTGGCATTGAGGTTCTGGCAAACTCCTTCTCTCAAGGTGTAATCAAAAACCAATTCTCCACCTTCATTTTCTACTTCAAAGGAGCGGTTGAGTACCTTTTCAGGATACTTGTCGGCCAATGAAGCTAGGGTAATGTCATGACTCGCGATAATGCCACTTGTCTTTAAACCTGTAAGCTGTTCTATGAGTCCAATTGAACCTTTGTGCTTGTCATTAGAGTTGGTTCCTCGCAGTATTTCGTCTAATAATACGAAGATTTCCTTTCCACCTTTAATTATGTCAATGATGTACTTAAGCCGCTTTAGCTCTGCAAAGAAATACGACTCACTCTCCTGCAATGAATCGTTGATACGCATGCTGGTATACACTGGGATAGGCTTGAATGAAAAAGATTTGGCACAGACAGGAAGTCCCATTTGAGCCATAACCAGATTAAGCCCTACAGTGCGTAAAAATGTACTCTTGCCACTCATGTTTGCTCCTGAAAGCAATACCAGTTGTCCGTTGGCCAACAATTTAAAGTCATTGCAAACACGATTCTTTGCATCCAAAAATGGATGCCCAAGTTCCGTTGAGTTGAGGGCATCTTCCTTAGCTGTTACCGGCCAGCAAAATTCAGGATGGTTAAACACATAATTGGCAAAACTATTGTGCGACTCAAACTGTGCAATTACATCCACCCACCCTTTAAGTTTATCTGCATTTTCGAGCTTCCAGTTTTCTATCTTTCTTACGTATCTCAAATCCCATAAAAAGGCTCCATTCAGCAAAATCCCCATGATCATATTAAGTCTTGAATCCAACAGACCTATGAGTTTTCCAAATTGTTTGATGGCTGCACTACCTCCTCTGGCTTTATTTCTTAAATCACTCAAAACAGGATGTACAAACTCCTCGCCTAATGTCATGTCAAGGAGATTGGCATACGCATCCAATTCATTCTGCTTTTTACTCAAAGCCCCATGAAAGCGATTTATCTTTTTAAGGTGTACCCCTCCCATGGCCAGCTGCAAGAGAAAATAAACCGTTGGCACTGCGCTGGGGATCAAGCTGAACGCATATAAAAGCATAATTGCCACAAAAACGATGGGTGACACCAGAACCTGGTACTTGATTACCTTGCTGTTAGCAAACTCCAAAGGAGCTTCTATCCAACTTTGAAGCCCTTTATAGCCACTCTCTCCTTGTTGCAACAATCCTTCGGCCTGATATTTCTGGCGCCAATCTACCTTTTCAGAAAGTTCCTTTAAATAAGCCTGTCGCACTTCAATTTCTTCTATCCTGGGAAATAAAATGGCGTTGGCGGTATGCTCATCTCCTTCCTTGGTTGTTCCTCTATAAACACGTTGGTAAAATGATGTTTTACCAAATAAGTCCAAATCAAAAGCATTGGCATGATCAAAGTTCAAATGATGCCTACCCTCTGAATTAAAACTAAAATCTCCGGCCAAAGCCTTCAGCTCATTCTCATTGATTGACACCAAAAAACGTAGTCTTTTAATGTCCCTTTTAACGAGAAAATGCCTCTTCACAAGAAGAATAAAGCCAGTTAAAAAAACAAGACTTCCTATAGACATTAAGGCGCTAAACTCGGTTTTGAAAATGCCCGTAAACAAGACTATTGCGATGGCCAGTACACCTAATCTTATAGTGGCCAACTGCCTTGACTGTCGTTGCTTCTCTTTTAACTCGGTGGTAAACGCATCAACGCGCTGCTGATAATAGGTTGAGAGGTTCTTAGTCATTAAATATCTTGTCAATGGTGGCCTGAGCTCCAGATGAAATAGTATGTCTTAAATAGTCGCTAACCTCGTCAAACCCTTCCCTGCTCGCCGTACGGTCTATCTTACCGTTCAACAGAATAGAAATTTGATCGCAGATACTGGTTAGCGTTTCCAGAATATGAGAAGTGACAATGATGGTTTTACCCTGTTCCTGTAGCTTCTTGAGAATCAACTTTATCTTCTCATTGCTCTCAAGGTCTACTCCATTAAAGGGTTCGTCAAGCATTAGTATGGGTTTATCAAGCCCAATAACCCCCATTAAGGCCAGCTTCTTCTTCATGCCTGTTGAATATTCATCCACCAACCTATCCAGTGGTAAATCAAAGAGCTCATTCCAGCTCTCAGGGCTAAAGCTTCCATTCGTCAACCTAAATACTTCCAAATACTCCGATGCCTTCATCTTTGGATAGAAGAAATTCTCAGTTTCCAAAAAGCCAATCATTGAAGACGTTACAGGCTTTCCATCCATTTCAATGCTGCCATTCTTCAGTTCTTTCGATCCAAAAACGCCTCTTAGCAACGTGGTTTTCCCGGCACCGTTCATTCCAACCAAGCCATTGATACCCCCTTTTTGCCATTCAAGGCTTAAATCTCTGATTACGTGATTTTTTCGGTAAAAAATATCTACTTGACTAATCTTCATTCAGATAAAATAGGTTTTAAGGTTTTTCAGAGATCTCCTATAATTAATAAATGCCATGAGAATGGGAACCGGCATTAAAAAAGGCACTAAAAAAAAGGCCAGCATCAATCCTTGCAATAGAGTGTTATTATCGAACCTGGCGCCAGGAGTGTAGGATACATATTTGAACAAAATGGCATTTGTACCGGCGAAAAGTGAAATCACTAATACATAGAGTAACACCAACAGAGAAGTAGTGTCATGGTGAAAAATGACGCTTAGCAATACTAGTGGACTTACCATCGTATAGAACAACTTGAGATGTCCCTTTATCTTAGATCCAATTAAGTGTCCAGGGCTCTTACCACAAGCCACTAATAGTTCCTTTGACTCTCCAAATAAGTAGAATACGGAGGTATTGAGGGTAAGAAAAAACAGAACCAAAGGCACTACCCAGGGCAAAAATGAAAGGCCTAATCCAACTAGAAGAAGTACACTTATTGCCAGGCCATATTGACGCAAACCCGATCGCCATTCAAAGTACTTATAGGGCAAAAAATTGCCCATACTCATAAACCACTTATCAGGATTTACCATGGTCTTTCTTGTAAAGGGCATAATGGCACAAAAAGACAGAAGGACACCAGCATAAAGCCAATCTCCTGTAAATAGAAATGCTACCAGTACCGGACTTGACAACATCAGGAATAGAAAACTGTAAAGTATATTATCCCTTATTCCAAGTACTTTCATCAAACTAAAGTCCTTACGCTGTAGTTGTATTACTTGAATTAATGGAATTACGAAGAGTCCCCAGTAAGACTGTCCAGCCTCAAACCTCAATTGCAACAACCTCACTCCCATTGCTACAACCACCAAAACTAAAATGGTTCGTACAAAGCCCAGTTCAGATAAGAAGCGGAGCCATCTCTTTAGGTGTAGGAACAGAAAAAAGCCGAAAACTTTCATTGGCGGCGAAAAGTAAACATTTGGCCTAGAACGAGATGTTTTAGGTCTTTGTTTTACCATTAATACGCTGGATTGACCGTAAATCACAAAGCATCCATCTATTGCTTCTTGTACAGCTCCAGTACCTTTGCAACATGCAACAAGCGGTATTCATTGTAGGCTACTGGAACTCAGGCACTACCCTACTGGTAGATGTGCTTCGCAAGCACCCGGCCTTCGCATTTAAACGGGCTCGTTTTAAACCGAACCTCGAAGACCGCACCATTATCAAAATTCTTAGACGGTTTGATGCCGGCTTCATCAAACTAGACGATTACTACCGTGAAATCAATCAAAACGGTTTCAAAAACTATAAGGAACCTCAGTTCAGTGAAGAGCAGCAAGAGCGATTCATTAAAATATTCAATAGTAAATATGGAGTGGGCGACAAAAAGACCCTTCTCCTAAAAAATCCATGGCTCTGGTTCATGCACGAGCACATCAGCAATCACTACACCGACTGGAACATTAAGAAGATTGTAATTATTCGTGACGGAGCCATGCAAACCGCTTCAAAAGACTACTGGCTGCGGGCAGATGATCCAGAACGCATGCTAATGGCGCGGGCCAAGTTTTGGGTTCGTTCAATGGAATACTACTTCGATCATTGGCATAAAGATCCCAACACGTATACCATACGCTATGAAAACCTTTGTTATGCTCCCAGAGAAACCCTTATGGAGCTCTGCGATTTTATGAATGTTGACTTTAATGAAATAGCGCCTCACACTCCTGCCCTTTTAGAAAATCGCAGAGACAAATGGGAGCAACTGGACCGTACTTTACGGTTCGGGGTTACCGATATTGTTGGTGATATGCAGCGTAAAGTAGACGAGCTGTTTCCGGTGAGATGAGGGCTATTATAATCCTTTTCCAATTCTATTAAGAACGAAGAGCTAGTCTGTATTAGCACTCGCATCCAATCATATTTGGATGTCCTTATGGTCAATTCTTGCTACGATTCCATGCGAGTACTTCCCGGCGAAGTTGGTTAAGCCTGAATCTCTATTCCGTTTAGAATCTCCAAGCCTCCGCCTTTGCCTTTTTCAGGCACTACCGAATTTCAATTCATATCCTCCGAAATTCTTTTAAGCACTGCCGAGATTAAAGGGGGTATTTTTTAGGATAGTACCTATCCAGTACTTCGACTCAAATAGGCGGAACCGAAAAGCCCTAACAGAGTAGGAAAAACAAATACTAAACATCAAATGAAAAAGTTTGTCGCCACGGCAATCATAGCAATAGCTGTTATCAATGCTATGGCTCAGCAAAATGACTTTCAGATTGGGTTCTACATACTCAGTCCAGCCCATGAATGGAAAAACAATGGTGTTCCTTGGGGTGAAGCCATGAATACAGCTGTCAACCCAGCGGGTCACCCGACTAGTCCTCTAAATGTTTTAAATGAAGATGGAGTAACAACGGTTGGTGTATACAACAACGAATCTTGGAACGCTACACGCCTCAAGTCATTTGTAAACTTATGTGCATTAAACGATAAATACAATGATGGCGGTTTAAAACTATTCCCTATATCACCAGGATCTTTTTTTGCAGATACTTATCATCATTCAATACTTGATGAAGATGTATTTACAGGAGATGGAGATTACGTTTTTAATTATGGACACAATTTTTTCGATCCAGATGTACGGCCACTAGACCGACATGTTAATGGTATCCATAATGGTGTAGTTGGTTATGACGGAAATTTCTTATTTTCTGAAGTTTATGGGAACTCAACCTATTCTGATAATATTTGGGGATTTAGAGGCCCAGAAGAACCAAATTTTTTACATCAGAGATGGAAGAATTACCTATTTAGTTCAGAAATTCATCAGACTGAATTCCCTCCACAATTCATAGACGACTGGTATTCCAGTCTGAATAATGAGCAGGCTCAATTCAATACATCCCACTACCAAGCCCTTTGGCTCGCTCATCATAGTAGAGCTCTCGATCTGGATATTGGGGACGGAGACCAGCAAAAGATGATCAACAGGGTTCCCAGTGATGGAAATGCCTCACAAAACTATGTTTGGGACGTCGATAACAACTCCTGGAAAATAGAAGACTGGGACCCAATGGATTACCTCGACAATTTTACCGATGTGGCCAATTCTAATGTAGCACTGTTTGAAGGCTCTTACTCATTAGCGTACCCTGGCCTGCCATGGGGAGAATCCAACGAAGATTACACTACCATTGACAAATTGCCTCACCAGCTTTCCAAGTTTCGAAACATTGACATTATGAAACAATACAATTCCAACGTACATGTCTCTGTTGCCGCTTCTGTACCATATGGTGTTTATCAATATGGCGATAGTTGGACTGATGAAGAGTATGAAGCTGAAATAGTACATGCCGATCCCAAAACCTGGGGTGCCTATGAGCATTTCAACACGTCGACTTTCTACAGAGACGGGCCTGATATCGGTAACGCCAACTGGCACTGGTTTGTAGCTTACAATTCTATTGTCCATGGAGCAAATGGTGTTTGGTTCTACAACTTTGGATGGAGGAGCAACGAACAATCGAATATTTTTGAACGCACAAAACCCAGTGTGCCAAATACTGGGCAATATGAAGCGGACAAGTTCCCATTTACATACCAAAAATTTACTAAGTACTTAATCCAGGAGCTTAGATATCTTAAAAATAAGAACCTCCTTAGCACAGATCCAAAGTCTGTTGTATTAACCAAAACGGACCATCTAGACGAAAATGGAATTGTTCCGCCCATACATGAATATAACACTAATACAAAATTCAATAATGACGAAGCTTATGGTTTGCGCTACACAATTCGTCGAAATGGAGATGGTGACTGTATAATGATAATCACAAATCCTACCCCAGTCGATTTGACAAATGTAGAACTGGATTTTTCTTGCATTAATATTCCTGAAATTTCCGACGCAATGTCAGTAGAGATACTTTTTAACTCAGGCCTTGGTATTGGTGGATTTGAATATAAGACCGATAGGAACAGCGGAATTGACCTGGTAAATAATATCGTCAGTACAGTTGTTGACAGAACATCCGATTTCTCAAGTAAGAAACTTCTCATGGACTTCATAGAATATGATGTACATGTAATCAAGTTCACCCAAAACCCTGTGAACAATGATTGGACTGAAGTATGGTCGAATAATGGTAATGATGAGGTAAACGATTGGGATTTTTCAGACTTTGATGAAACGTATTTCGGAAATTTTGATGGGTCTGCTGATGGAACAGAAGAGATGCTTTGTGTACAAGAAGGAGTTGGGAATAACTACCTCTCTATGTACAAATACAACTCTAGTATCAATAATTGGAACAAACTGTGGTCGAATTATGGCTCTGGGCTTGAACCGTTTAAAGACAACATGATCGTTTGTGATTCCGATGGAGATGGACAGGATGAATTATGGTGCCACCATTCTGATGGAAGCGGCTATACAAGACAGTTTATTTACGATCCCTATAGCAATACAATGCTTATTGGATGGAGTTCAAATGGTTGCGGACTTACCGGCTCACCTATTAAACTATTTAAAGACCGCTGGATTGAAGGAGATTTTTCTGGAAACGGTGACGATGAAATTCTGGCATTCGACAATTCCACGGGTACTATGGCTTTACTAAACTGGGATGAAAACATTGGCTTATGTGGTGATTGGAGCATTGTATGGTCCACGACAGGAAGCCATGCTTCTCATCTGCTTCTAAATCACTTTTCTGATGATATCAGAGTGGCGGATGTGATCGGTGATGGCAAGGATGAACTCATTTGCTTTGGCAATACGGCCCGCGTTTTTGAATGGAATAGCGGCAACTTCAACTTAACTTGGAGCAATGGAGGTTCCGGAGGGTTTGACAGCTATAGTTATCCATTTGACATTGACGACAGATTCGTATTTGGGGATTATGACTTTGTTTCTGGAGGTTCTAACGACAATCGTGAGGAGTTATTCGTTTCAGGAAGCTCAACTGCATCTGCTTATGCAGCGTCAATAGACTTTAATTTAATTTCTGGAGGTACTACATGGGAATGGAACTGGAACTGGCCAGCTAATAAACAACCAATTGTAAAGTATGGAAACTGGAGAGTGGCTTCAAGTTCATCAAATGTAACCACCCGCTATTACTCTGCAAAGCTGGTAGCAAATGCCCCAGACTATCTAATTGGATTTAAGGTTTGTACTGATAACACACTTATGTCCGTGCACAAGGCTAATACTAGCGTTCAGTCAAATTTCAAGAAAGGCCCAACAACTAGCATAGGCGATGCTCAGGACAGACCTATACTCATATTCCCGAACCCCGCCAGCAACCAGCTTTCACTATTATCAAACGACAAAATAATGGCCATATATATCTACAGCATTGGTGGACAACTAGTAAGGGAAGTAACCGAATTGGACAAAATGGAAACTTCCTTGAACATTTCGAACTTCTCCGAAGGAATGTACACAATAAAAGTACTCACTGACTCTGGCCAGTACATTAAACAGTTTATTAAGCAATAAAGACAGTTCACAGAAACACAGAATACATTGATTTATATCCATAAGTACTCAAACCCCGAACTGTTAACGGCTCGGGGTTTCTTTTTCTATGGAATGTTGGGAACAAAAAAAGGCCAACCCCTTTCAGGATTGGCCGGATTTCAAATTCTCAAGTTACTAACTAAATGTCTCTGTTCATGTCCCAGGCTTCAAGGAAGTCGGCAACCTTTCGTACAAACATGCCTCCTAACGCTCCATCTACCACACGGTGGTCGTAAGAGTGCGAAAGGAACATCTTGTACCTGATTCCGATCACATCGCCTTCTGGGGTTTCAATTACGGCAGGTTTCTTTTGAATGGCTCCTGTTGCCATAATGGCTACCTGGGGCTGATTGATGATAGGAGTTCCCATCACATTTCCAAAAGTACCTACGTTGGTGACTGTATACGTTCCACCTTGAATTTCTTCAGGTTTCAACTTATTGGCTCTTGCTCTATTGGCAAGGTCGTTCACTTTCTTGGTAAGGCCTATTAGGCTTAAATCGTCAGCTTGCTTGATTACAGGAACAATTAAGTTTCCACTTGGCAAAGCTGCCGCCATGCCAATATTAATGTCCTTACGCTGAACAATTTTCATGTCAGGAGTAACTGACACGTTAATGGCACGCATTTCCTTAATGGCATTGACAATGGCTTCAATGAAGATAGGTGTGAATGTCAACTTCTCACCATAGCGGTCTTGAGCCACTTTTTTCATTTTCTTACGCCAGTTCCAGATCTTGGTAACATCAGCTTCTACAAAAGATGTCACGTGAGGAGAAACATGCTTACTCATCACCATGTGATCGGCAATAAGTTTTCTCATGCGGTCCATCTCCACAATTTCGTCACCCGGGTACATTGGCACCTCTACTTTGTGCTGTGCAGGTGCTACAGCAGGCGCTGTAGCTGATGCGGGTGCTGAAGAAATCACAGGAGCTGCCGTTCTATTTTTTAAGTAGGCAAGCATATCCTTCTTGCTCACTCTCCCATCTTTTCCTGTTCCAGGAACCATTTCAAGCTCGTTCATAGCGATGCCTTCGGCTTTAGCCATGCTCATTACCAGTGGAGAGTAAAACCTATCAGATACGGGTTTGTCCAAGGTAACGGGAGTACTACTTGGTGCACTTGCAGAAGCGGCTTCCTTAACAGCCTCTGGCAGGGGCACGTCCGCAGCCTCTTTTTCACCACTATTTTCTTCTACAGGTGCTGCAGCACTTTCTACCGCTGCATCAGTACTAATAATGGCAACAGCTTTACCTACGGCTACAACATCTCCTTCGTTAAATAAGAGCTTCTCAATAACTCCGTCCACTGGCGACGGCACTTCCGAGTCCACTTTATCAGTGGCAATCTCCAATATTGATTCGTCTACTTCAACTGCGTCTCCTACTTCTTTTGACCATTTCAAAATAGTAGCTTCTGCTATGCTTTCGCCCATTTTGGGCATGATGAGTTCAAACTTGTTGGCCATAGATAGAGTTTTGTTCCGGCTTTTAGTGGTGCAAAGGTAAGTTAATGCTACGTAAATAAGCATGTCTTCACCTACTTGAAGTGTCAAACATTCATATCGCTAAAGGTGTACATTTAGCTGTGCGGGTTATGCATTTTTGTCTTTGAACCATTGAAGTGGGCGATCTTAATCCTTATTAAGAACAGAATAGGACGATGACACAAGATTTTGGGATGATGCCCGTTACTATTTCCAATAAATTTGTCATCATGAGAAGAATTGGAGCCCTAGGCCTTTTTGCAGTGGCTTTACTTGGTGGAGCTTTTTTTCAGTCCTGTGGAGACGATGGCAATACCGGGTCTATCCCATACGTGAACGTAAGTGTTCAAATTGACTTGAACGATCCTACCTATCTGGCCTTAAACCCTTTTGGTGGTTTTCAGTACATTGAAAACCATGGAAATCGGGGTTTGGTAATTTTCCATAACTACGACGATACCTATAGTGCCTTTGACAGAATTTGCAGTTTTCAGCCAAGTGATGCCTGTTCACGGGTAGAGCTTGAAAGTGGTGGTTTGTTTTACCAATGCGGTAGTACCAATACCGAGGGGGAATTTGAACCCTGCTGTGGATCAAAATTTGACCTGCAAGGATTTGTATTGGATGGTGAAGCAACATTTCCCTTACAACAATACCAAGTACACAAAAACGGAAATCTACTCACGGTTAGAAACTAGAGTGATTACCGTATTACGGATACTGCCATTCCATCGTACCCCTTTGCCCCTACCGTTTGAAGAATTGAGCTATGTACCAAAGTACTCTTAGCCAACATCTCTAAGTAATTTTGTACCCCAATCACCTTCTCATCCCTACTCTCTGTATCCAGTATTTTACCTTCTCGTATCACATTATCTGCTACAATTAATCCACCTTTTCGCCCCACTTTCACTCCCCAGTTGAAATACTTTACATAATTGGCTTTGTCGGCATCCATAAACAAAAGGTCTGCAGGCTCACTGTTCACTTCAAGAAGAGGGAGTATTTCAAGTGCATTTCCTGTTAACACCTCTACCCTGTCCAGGACTCCCGCTTTCTTAAGATTATGTCGGGCTACTTCAGCGTAATTGGGGTCTATTTCTATACTTACCAAACTTCCATTCTCAGGCAAAGCCCTGGCGAGCCATATGGTACTATAGCCCCCCAAGGTCCCAATCTCCACGATCCTTTTGGCCAAACATGTATGCACCAAAGTTGACAAGAACTGTCCTTGCACTGGAGAAACTGAGTGCTCGGGCATGTTATGAAAACGTATTGACTCCTCAGTTGTTTTGAAAACCGGATCATCCAGCTTAAAGATTTGAGTGAGGTAGTCATCCACTCTATGCGAAGTGTTGAGCATTCTATCCTTTGATTTTAGCAAAAATCAGTGCCTCGACACAAACTAGTAATAGTCCTTTACAGCTTTTAAGGGCACTTAACCCTATTTAAACTGGTAAATACTGTAACATAGGGACTTAGCCATACACCATCTAAATTCACGTAGTTATACGTGCAAATGGGAATAGACCAACAGATATATTTGTCATTTTCCATTCTAACCTAAAAAGCGTATTTATGTCTAGTCTAACCCCTATTTCGGTCGCCGATGCTAAAACCTTCATTGGCTACTGGGATCAAACAAGAATTAATTCATCTGTTGTAAATAATATCTTTCAAAGTGGATACTATTTCATGATTGATATTGTAGACCTTCCCCCTTCACTCACGGGAACAAGTGGAAATATCCATGGCTACCTTGCACTTGATACCTTAACAAATCCAGGCAGTAGCAATTTGAAAATGATTCTGATCAGCGAGGCCGAAGACATGGCTCTTTGGAACGATCCTAGCTTTCCCGCTCAGGCATTCGTAGTTCCATATGAGTACGGAATTACTATGGGTGAGACAAACCCTAGTTGGCAAACCTATTATGAACAAATGCAACGCTGGAATAACGGATATCAGGCTTGGGTTAATTCAGTGAACATTTCGTCTACTGAGAAGCTTACCCGTGCCTTTATTATTCCCATGACCGATATCCAAAGGTCATCTGAACATGTTACCACCAAATATGCCTATTTCGCATTAAAGGACGAAGGGGCAGTGGAAGAGCGTATAGATTTACTTTTCTACGAGACCAATGGCAGTTTCGTAGGACTTCTGCCCGACGATTTTACAACACCTGTTCCCCCATTTCCCAATGGTAAAACAGGCTGGGGCCTTCTAAAACTGTAGCTGTAGTATTCCTTTATGTCATTGACTGAACTCACCTCCGGCATTGCTCTGGTAGATCTCTTTCTCCTTTTCGGGATCAGCATTTTCGGAGGTTTTCTTTTTAAACGGCTAAAATCGGGGCCCAGATATCTCTTAGGTTATCTATGGCTGGTGACATTGGTTGAAAGTATCTCAAAACTCTACTACTTTGGTTACCTCCAGGGCTCCAACCTTTGGTTACTTCATATCTACACCTTACCGGAGTTTGTACTTCTTACCCTCATGTATAGAGAGTACATTAACCTGAGTCCAGGAAAGCTCAAGTGGTTTACTCGCTACCTCTGGGGTGCCGCTGTCCTTATTGGCTGTTATTCAGTAATACACCTTTTAGGTGCTCGCCCGTCACGGCCAGAGATGTTTCAACTCTATAGCAAAACTCTGGTAAACGGCTCCGTTATTTCCTACGCGTCCATGCTTCTTATTCAAGCCCTTAAATCACCGTCAAGATTCATTAACGACTTTCAGGGGGTAATGCAAATCAACACTGGAATGCTGTTGTACTTCACTGGCAGCTTTGTCATCTTTCTCACACTCCGTTTTTCCATAGGGTCTGAACTTCACAAAACAGTGGCTCTCTGGTTTATTAACGCTTTACTTACCTTGCTCCTCCACGTAATTTGTGCATTTGGTTTATGGACCAGCGACAGCAAGAAAGCGACGAAATAACCCTGTGGATTATCGTGGCCGTGTTGGCCATGGTAGGCTTAGCGATACTGGTAATATTAGTTTCGCGCATTGCAATGAATCGCATTGCACAAGAACAGGAAAAACTTAGGGATATTGAAAAAGCACATCAGCGCAACCTCTTGGAAAACACCATGATGGTACAGGAAAGGGAACGAAAACGCCTGGCGGGTGAGCTGCACGACGACCTTTCTTCTTTACTCAATGTATTGAGACTCCAGCTATATCGGACTTTGAAAAAGGACGACGATAAAGATCAAAACTTGCAGCTTCTAGACAAAGCCATTGATATTTCAAGAAATATATCACATGAACTTTACCCTCCAATGCTGGCCGAATTTGGACTGCTGGAAACCATCAATGACTTCCTTCATCCGCTTATGGGCAATTACAAAATAGAATTCAGAGTAGCAGAATACACTTCCATTCCAAAGGATGATCAATGGGCGCTGCAACTCTTTCGAATTGTACAGGAACTCATTTCCAATATAGTAAAGCACGCTCAGTGCACCGAACTTTCGTTCCTTCTAAGAATTTCTCCAACATATACCGCCCTGTTATTCAGCGACAATGGACAGGGTTTCGACATTGAAGAAGCCAAAACAGGATTAGGATTGTCTAATATTGAATCAAGAGTTCGGGTACTTGATGGCACATATCGAATTATTTCGAAGCCAAACCTGGGTACCAGAACGCTCATTTTAATACCGGCGCAATGAAGACACCTATTAAATTGGCTCTAGTTGATGATGAACATCTCTTCCTTCTTGGTTTAAAAGCAATAATTGAAGAGCACAAAGCTGCTCAGGTAGTGCTAACGGCGTCAGACGGTACGGAATTCATTGATAAGCTGCAAACGGCTACTGATCTCCCAGATGTGGTTTTACTGGATATGAGAATGGAGCCTATGAACGGGATCGATACGGCAAAGCATTTAAGAGAGCATTACCCCCAGCTGAAGGTAATGATACTTTCTACTCACTACAGAGACACTTTTTTGGGCTATATGATGAAACTTGGAGTAAGTGCTTTTTTACCCAAGAATATTGACCCTGACACACTGGTAGCAGCCATTAAGAAGGTATATGAGGTAGGTCTTTACTTCACTGAAGAACATGCACTGGGCATACGGCAGCAATTAATCTCCGGGCAGAAATTTGCAGCACCGCACTTACAGCAGACTGAGGAGCTTACTCCTCGTGAGAAAGAAATTTTAAAACTCATTTGTGAGCAATACACCAGTTCAGAAATTGCATCAAAACTTTTTGTAAGCATACGAACCGTGGAAGGCCATAGAAACAACCTTTTGGCAAAAACAGGTGCTAAAAACACTGTTGGCCTTGTCCTTTATGCGCTCATTAACAACATGGTAGACGTAGATCAGCACTTAGTGCAGTTCACGGTTACCTAGCCCAATCCACCTACCAGGTAGAACTACCTGATTCCTAAAGCCACGTACTTACGCTCTTGGCTAAAATAGGCCACAGTTACACCTTTGGCTTGTCGATATCAAAGTTCATAGTTCGATATTATTTGATAAAAGAAAGCGCCCGATGGTTCTTCTGAATCTGGGGACTTAAGATCAGAGGAAATGCATATCGACATTTAGGTTAGACGTCATCATGTTCTATCGCTGAACACGATTTCAATGGTGACAGGCTTCGATTATATGCTAAGACCATTCTTATACTCATTAGGATGGTCTTATTCATTTAAGAAGGTTTTAATATACCAAAGTCCTTGTGGGCATGTTCTTTCAGAATGCCTGGTAAAATAGTCTTAAGATGTTCTTTGGCCTTTGGCTGATCATGCATTACCACAATATGGCCGTTGCGCAACCTTTTCATTTTCCTCATCGCCACTGCCGGATCGCTGCTGGGATCAAAATCATAGGTTATAAAACTCCACATCACTACTTCGTAGCCCTTTTTTCTTAGCTTGTAAACATGCCATGGACTTATCTTGCCATAAGGAGGTCTTATGAGTTTGCTTTTAATGAGCTTCTCTGCCTTCTCAAAGTCTTTGAACCAAGTGTTGAAACCGTGCTCCCATGCGCTTATATGTGAATAGGTATGGTTTCCTACACAATGCCCTTCGTCTAACACTCTCTTGTACAAGTGAGGATAGCGTTCAACATTGGCTCCCACACAAAAAAAAGTAGCCTTTACCCCATGTTCAGCCAATGTATCAAGCACCCAAGGAGTTACTTCAGGAGTAGGGCCATCGTCAAAGGTGAGGTACAACTTTTTTGATAGCGGAATTCGCCAAACACAGTTGGGTAGTAAAATCTTAAAGAAACGGGTAGAGCGATAAAACCTCAAGAGTTTAATTTAGATAGGCCTGTACTTCATTCTCGCCAATCTTAACTTCCACATGTTCCATAGTGGTACTGGCCAAAGCCATTCCAACAAAATCAGGTTTAATCGGGTACTTCAGGTAGTCTCTGAACACGAGTACTCCGACTTGCACTTTTTCAAACCCTGCTTCTATAAAGGGCATAATACATCGGGTAAGTGTTCTGCCCGTATAGAGTACGTCATCAACAATAATCACCACATCACCGGCCTTGGGTTCAACTTCCTGGCTAAGTTTAAAGTTATCCTTGGATGGGTTTTGTTTATTGATAGTGATAATATGGCATTCAGTCGGAACCGGACATTGAATCACTTTTAGGTCTTCCATCAATAAATTAGCAATTGAAGGACCTTTGGGGGCTATCCCTAGAAGTATAATTCTCTTTGCGGAGTAGTTCTTTTCCCAAATCTCGTAAGCCATGCGATGTATTATCCGAGCCGATTTGGAGGAATTAAGAATTTGCGTACTAGCCATAAAGCAAAAGTAAGTTGAAAAATTGTTGGTCAATCAATTGATTTCATTTGCTATAGACATATATTTGCACCCGCAAATTTGGAGAAGATGCAAGTTGATAAACATCCAAAAGAATACAGACAAGTTGTATTTCAAGATATGACCAATGGTCACTCTTTCCTTACACGTTCATGTGTAAACACTTCTGAGACCACTACATGGGAAGAAGATGGAAAGGAATATCCAATATATAAACTGGAAATTTCCAACACTTCACACCCATTCTTTACCGGTAAGAAAATGCTTGTGGATACTGCTGGTAGAATTGAGAAATTCAACCGTAAGTTCAGAAAGGTCAAAAAGTAGACAAACAACTTTGTATAAAGTATTGAAAGCCCCGAATTTCGGGGCTTTCTTATTTTAGTAGCAATATGAACATCGTTTTCGGTGATGTGGATACCAGGGCCAACTTGCTTCCCCTCACTTTTACACGTCCTACTTCTGCACTACGGTGTGGAATCATGACTTTAAGTGAAAAATGGCAACATTTTTTATCTGGATCCTTTAGTCATTGCACCATAGATTATTTACAGTCATCCTTTCCTCTAAATACCGAAGCTGAGAACCTACTCATTAACCCCTTGGTATTTCCTTTCGAAGATTTGGTACGGACTATTCAAGAACTCGAAAAGGGTAGCAAACTTGTCAAAAACGATATCTGGATAGCCGCACACCTTAGTTCTGAACAACTCAATGTATACTCTCAAAATGGAAGTCTTGAGCTAACATCTCAGGAGTATTCATCGGAAATAAGACACGTAGAGTTTCCGTGGAATTTGTTTCAAGAAAATTCTGACCAAATCAAATCGGACTACCAAGTACTTACACATGGAAGAACTTCAGCTGCGGCACATGAATCGTCCACTTTGCTTGGCGACCATGTATTTATTGAAGATGGTGCCAAAGTGATCAATTGCTCGCTTAACTCTCTTGATGGTCCCATTTACATTGGCAAGAATGCCACCGTACAGGACGGCGCATTCATAAAAGGGCCTTTTGCCTTATGTGATGGAGCCACTGTTAACATGGGAGCTAAAATAAGAGATGGTAGTACCATTGGCCCGCATTGCAAGGTGGGTGGCGAAGTAAACAACTCAATTATGATTGGATATTCCAACAAGGGCCATGATGGTTTTATGGGAAATTCCATTCTGGGAGAATGGTGTAACCTTGGGGCCGATACCAATACTTCCAATTTAAAAAACAACTATAGCAACGTGAGGGTATGGAGCTATGCTGCCAATAAAGCTATAGATACCCAAAGCCAATTTTGTGGCCTTATTATGGGCGATCATTCAAAGTGCGGTATCAACACCATGTTTAATACGGGAACGGTAGTAGGTGTTGCAGCCAATATTTTTGGAGGTGACTTTCCACCTAAGCTCATTCCTTCCTTTTCCTGGGGAGGTAGCTCAGGCTTTGAAAGATACCGCTTTGACAAGGCTATTGATGTAGCTGAAAAAGTAATGGCCCGAAGAAAAGTGGCCTTAAAACAAACCGATATTGACATTTTAGACCATATCAATAAGAATACAGACTATTAAGCATGAGAAAATCTATAGTAGCAGGAAACTGGAAAATGTATAAGACGGCGCCAGAGGCCCTTGACTTTGCAAGAAATTTTACAGCACAGCTTCCTGAACTCCCTCCCCAACTACAGGTTTGCCTTTTTCCCAATTATTTATCACTCCCCATACTTGCCCATGAGCTTTCAGGAGTTTCAGGCTTGCACATAGGTGCGCAAAATTGCCATGCCAAAGCTGAAGGCGCTTTCACCGGCGAAACCAGTGTGGAAATGCTCAAGGCAGTAGGTGCCACTCATATTCTTGTAGGGCATTCGGAGCGAAGAGAATACTTTGCCGAAAACAATGAACTATTGCTTGAGAAAGTCAGAAAGGTTTTGTCATTAGGCTTAACTCCAGTCTATTGTTGCGGAGAAGGACTTGATGACCGAAAAGCTGAAAAACACTTCTCCTGGGTTGGGTCGCAAATTGAAGAAGTACTTTGTGCCTTGTCTCAGGAAGAAATGAGTCGTGTAGTAGTAGCTTATGAACCTATTTGGGCCATAGGAACCGGAGAAACTGCAAGCCCGGATCAGGCGCAGGAAATGCATGCCCACATTAGAGCCGTTCTTAATGCAAAATTTGGAAGTTTATCACAAGAAACATCCATTCTGTATGGGGGAAGTGTGAAACCAGCAAATGCACCTGATTTGTTTGCCCAGAGTGATATTGACGGCGGACTGGTAGGCGGTGCCTCTTTAAAACCAGATGACTTCAATGCCATAGTTGGAGCCATGTTACAGACAATACAGTAGTTTGAAATACCGCCATTATCTTTTTTCAGGACCAAAAGAAGGTTTAGAAATCCTCTCAGCCTTTTTGTTTGAAGATGGGTTTGAAGGAGTAGCCGAACTCGGAGCTCAATTAGAAGCCTATACCAGGGTAGACAATGAGCATGCCCTACTCAGTGATGATACCAGAACCCTCATTGAAAACTTCAACATACAGCATAGTCAAAAGCTTATAGAAGACAGTAACTGGAACGCCAAGTGGGAATCCAGTTTTGAGCCGATTCACGTTCCAGGTGGCTGCATGATTCGGGCCTCCCATCACCCTGTTTCTCCTGATGTGAAATTTGACATTCTAATACAGCCCAAAATGTCTTTTGGAACGGGCCACCATCCTACCACTTACCTTATGGTGGAAGAAATGCTGCAACATGACTTCGATGGTCTGTCAGTATTCGATTACGGAACGGGGACAGGTGTGCTGGCCGTCTTGGCCGAAAAAATGGGAGCTGCAAGCATCTTTGCTGTAGACATTGATGAAAACTCCATTGATAACGTAGCCGAAAACATTGCTCTAAATCAATGTAAGTGCATTTCTTTTGAGCTTGGTGGAATAGAACGCGTGGGCACCAATCAGTACTCGATAGTATTGGCAAACATTACCCGTAACACATTATTAGATAATTGGAGGCAACTTTACCAGACCATTGCTGACAATGGTTTGTTGATGATAAGTGGTTTCTATAAAGAGGACATCCAGTATTTTGAGGCCCAAGCCGCAGAAAGTGGATTAACATTGCAGCAGAAACGCGAAAAAGACAACTGGCTGATGATGACCTTCAAAAAGTAAAATACGCCCATGATAAGAGCGATTTATGTACTCGTGGTTCTTTTGATAAGCACCTCCCTGCAAGCCCAAAAGAAAAAACAGTTTTCTGAAAACCCCTCAGAATTCTACTCTGATTTTTCAGCATTTGTAAAAAACTCAAAGAATGCCAACCTGGCCAAATCATTTGAAGAGTTCACAGTGCTTTGGAATGGTGGTTCTTTCAGTAGCGCATCTGAAGATCAACTAATTGCCACAGTAAATACAATGCTCAAGGGCAACTACATTGCCAACCCTGATTTCAACTTGTACCTAAAAGCGACCAACTCCTTTTTTGCCAATGAAATCGGTGACGGCAATTATATTGAGTTCAATAGGGTGGTGGATACTCTGGTAAAAATTAAAACATCCAAAGCCAACGTTAAAAGCATGTTTGGCTTTTTTACTGACCTAAACTCTAAAAAGGTGCTTTCAGGCAAGAGGGGTAAAACATGGAAAGTTTCAGATGCTGACTATTCCATCGACATGAAAAAGTCTCCCTATGTGGCTTTCGAGAATGTTGATGTTACTCTTGGTGGCAACAAGGATACCATGAGGGTAATTAATACCTCTGGCCGCTACTACTTTTTAAAGTCTAAATGGTGGGGAACTGAAGGTGAAGTAAACTGGGAACGTGTAGGACTTTCAGCTTCTGATGTGTATGCCGAACTGAAGCACTATCGCATCGATATGATTTCAAATGGGTACAAGGCCGACTCAGTTGTTTTTAGAAACCTGGATGCCTATGCAGATCCCATTGATGGCAAACTTGCCGACCAATTGGATGCCGGAGGAGAGAAAGGCTCTTTTCCAAAATTCAGATCCTATAAAAAGAAATTCACCCTTGACGACCTTGACGAATACCTGGTATACAAAGGAGGCTTTGGAATGGAGGGCCGCCGAATTGTTGGTACGGGGGAAGGCTACTCGCCCGCAGTAATGCACGTATTAAAGGACAATAAGAAGTTTATGACCCTTCGGTCCAACAGCTTTTTTATTGAACCAGAAAAAGTAACTGCCAATGCCACTTCTGTAACGGTGTTTATTAAAGGAGATTCTATATTTCATCCAAACCTCAACCTGAAAATAGAAAGAGAGAACCGATATGTGCGCTTGAGTACTTCACCTCAAAATGCCGTTCAATCCCCCTTTAGCAATAGCTACCACAATCTCGACATGTATGCAGATCAGTTGGATTGTTATCTGGACAGTAGCTACTTTGATATTAAATCGGCCCGAGACCCGGATGGAAGGGCTTCCTTCGAATCTATCAACTACTTCAGTAGAAAGAGATTCGATCAGGTAAGGGGAAACATGTCCTATAACCCAATCTTTAAATTCAACGAACTATTTACGCTTTACCAGAAGAGAACCTACTCTGAAGATGAACTTGTTGGATTTTTTGGCGTCGATAAAATTGAGCAAATTCAAACCCTGCTCCTGATTATGACCAATCAAGGTTATATCCTTTACGAACCAAGTATTAAGGAAGTAGTACTTAAGGACAAGTTGTTTACCTACATCAACGCCTACCTAAAGAAGATAGATCACGATGTTATTCAACTGAATTCCATTATAAAAGATCGTCCAAACTCCAGGCTTCAATTGGAAAACTACAACCTTGAGGTTCGTGGAATTAAGACTGTAAAACTGAGTGATTCGCAATCCGTTCAGATTTACCCGGCAAAGCAGACCATTATCTTTAAAAAGGATCGCGATATGGAGTTTGACGGCTATATGAAGGCCGGACGCTTTGAGTATTTCGGTAAAGGCTTCTCTTTTAGTTATACAGACTTTGAAATCAGCATGAAGCAAATTGACTCCATGATGTTCAACTTTCCTGACAAGGAGCACGGTGGAGTAATTAGAAGGGTAAATACGGTGATTCAAGACATTACAGGAAGCTTGAAAATTGACAAGCCTGAAAATAAATCAGGAAGGCTTAAAGCCCCCAATTACCCAATATTTGACTGCTTCCAGGGCGCCTATGTGTATTACGATTATAAAACTGTTTTTGGTGGAGTGTATGACCGGGAACGCTTCTACTTTAAGTTGAAGCCTTTTGTGGTGGATAGTATGGACAACTTCTCAATGGATGGTATGAACCTTCTGGGAACTTTTGTGTCGGCCAAAATTCTGCCTGACTTTGACTACAAGTTGAATCTTCAACCCGATTTCTCTCTGGGTTTCTCTACTGAAACACCACCGGACGGATATCCCCTATACAACGGCACGGGCCATTGCAATATGAAAATTTTCCTGAGTAATAGTGGATTAAGGGGAAATGGTAAGTTTACCTATAACGGAGCTGAAATCGAGTCGGAGGAAATGATCTTCTTTCCAGACTCCATGCAGGGTGAGAAAACGGTGTTTGCCATGACCGATCTGGAGCGCAAGAAATTTCCTGAAGTGAAATCAGAGAACTGCAAACTCTCATGGACTCCTTATTCTGATACTATGATTATTGCTGCGGTGGATTCTACAGCATTTATCAATATGTATGAACCTGAATCATTCCTCAAAGGGGAACTGGTGTTCACAAAGAAGGAGATGTATGGACGTGGTGAGTTTAACTACCGACAGAGTTTGGCTCAAAGTGACTATTACAACTTTAAGCACCGCGACCTTGCCGCTGACTCTACCCAGTTGGAGATAATGGATATTCCCATGGAACGGGTGGCACTCTCCAACGAAAGTGTGAGGGTAAAGATTGACTTTGATAAACAGATTCTAAAAGGCGAAACCAATTACGATACAGTAAGTACCCTCCTCCCTATTAACCAATACTCTACCAACATTCCTTATTTCAAATGGGATGTACAGGAGAAAAAGGTATTCCTTACCAAGGGAGATGAAACGGAAGATATTGACTTCTTCTTCGTGAGTACCAACCCTGTTTTCGACTCACTCACCTTTGCGCCTAGTAGCGCTGAATTAGATCTATCATCATTCGAAATCAACGCCTTCGACATCAAATACTTCCTGGTAGCTGATAGCCGAATAAAACCTGCAGACGAAGTGCAAATTGCAGAAAACGGTGAGATTCCTTCTCTTGAGGATGCAGAGATTACCGCATCAGCAGACAACGAATACCATAAAGTGATTAAGGCCAATGTAAACATCTTTAGTAGTAAGAAGTTTACAGCTACGGGGCTGTATCAGTATATAGACCCTAACGAGAAAGCCTGGGAAATTACCATGACGGAAATACGGACCACTGAAGAAGGGCTTACCCGGGGTGTAGGTGTTATTCCTGACTCAATGAACTTCCACTTTGGATCGAACATTGGCTACAATGGAAACATGATTTTCTTAAGTAATAGGAAGGAAATTGAATTTAACGGAGAGGTTGAGTTTGAGCACAAAAAAGTAACTGAACTGGCCACTCAGAAACTCAAGTTTGAAGGGCTCGTGGCTTTTGATTCTTTATACTTCAACATCACTGAGGCAAAGAATATTTTCGGACAGGAACTTCACACGGGAATCTTCCTCAATACTAAAACGCTAAGACTCTATTCAATATTCCTGGGAACCAAACAAACACCCGACGACCTTGAGTTATTTAGAGCCGAAGGCGATTTATACCTAGATACTGATTCAAACATGTATGTAATAACCGCGTTTGACCGGTATTACAATGAGGATCTAAGACCATCCAGATGGATTTTTGATATGGATACCAATCAAGTGTACATGGATGGGCCTTTGAATATGGGATATGCAGTTGAAAACTTTGACTTTAGTTTGAGCGGATACCTAAGCTATGACATTGCCAAAGAAGAGACTAAAGTGAAAATGGCCGGAGGTATCAATTTCCCCTTCCAGGAAGCCGCCGTAAAAGTGATGAGCGACTCCGTGATCAACTTTGCTTACTTCAATGATGATGTAAATAATCTGCACGAATACATTGCTTCGGGAATAGGCAGACAAACTGAGAGTCAAAGAGATGCTGAAAAAGTAATCAACAATTTATACTCGTCAGGAAACATTCCTAAAATCAAGAATTACCAGCCGGTGATTCACTTCTCTGAAACTGAGTTGGTTTGGGACACTACGTATCGATCTTTCCGCAATTTGGAGCAAATTGGACTTGCCAATTTTGGTTCTTTTGGGGTCAACAAGAAGATTAACGGTAGGGTTGATTTCTTCCAAACAGGAGACCGCGATTCTGTAAGCCTATACTTTGAGGGTAATGCTGGTAACTGGTATCTTTTTACATTTGTAGAAGAAGAATTTTATATCGCATCGTCTGACCAAGAGTTTTTAAAGCGTGCGCTAGGCAAAAAACCAAAGGAAATAATTGGAAAGCTTAACTATGATGCCGCAACTGAAGAAATGATTTCAGGAACTCAACTTAAGGCGATTCGTAAGTTAGAAGAGGATTAATGATCTTATTTATAGCAATTTTATTGGCTTACATGTTGGGAAGCATTCCCACAGCCGTTTGGGCAGGTAAGTTGTTTGCAGGAATAGATGTAAGGGAACACGGAAGTGGAAACGCAGGTGCCACCAATGCCTTAAGGGTTTTAGGCCCTGGTATTGCTGTTCCTGTACTTTTACTGGATATTGCCAAAGGCCTGCTCGCCACCCGACTGGTTTTTCTCAATGTGTTTGAGCTCAATTCATTTGTTCTTTCCAACATGGATGAAGCTCGTTTAATCTTGGGTATTGCAGCGGTGATTGGCCATATTTTCCCACTCTTTGCACAGTTCAAAGGAGGAAAGGGTATTGCTACTTTTTTTGGAATTCTCATTGGCTTCCACTTTCAATCAGCCATGCTTTCCTTAGGCTTGTTTGTGGTCATTGTAACCATCACCCGGTATGTATCTCTAGGCTCTATTTTAGGAGCTCTTTTTTACCCTATACAACTACTACTCATCTTCCAATTGCATAGTTTGTTTATTCAGGTTTTTTCTATACTCATTCCTTTAATGGTAATTTACACGCATAGAAAAAATATAGCCCGATTATTGAAGGGGGAAGAAAGCAAAATACGCTTTGTTAAAAGTTAGACACAATGAGTTTAGAAATATTGTCTACAGACACTGAAACCGAAATAGAAATTGACTTGGAACTCCTCCTTGAGGAAGTTGATACCAGAAACCTTGTGTTGCACAACGATGATGTAAACACATTTGAGTGGGTAATTGAGAGCATCATGAAGATTTGCAAGCACTCAATGACCCAAGCCGAGCAACTTACAATGCTGGTGCATTACAAAGGAAAAGCAAACGTAAAAAAGGGTGTTTTTAGCGAGTTATCGCCACTCAAGGACAGTTTTGTAAACAGGGGCATCAACTGTACTATTGATTAAGAAACTCTGCAACGCGATCATAGTTGTGATCGTTCATGCATTTAAAATGAGTTTTAGGGCAACTTGATTTTCCAAGTTTTGAGCATGGTCTACATTTGAGTGTGGGCTGTTCAAAATGTTCTACCAAGGCTTGAGAGTGATTAGGGTATATAGGGGAGAATCCAAATTCCTTTACCGAGCTACCCCATAAAACCGCCATATCTTTTTGCATGGCCGCGGCTATATGCATCATTCCGGTATCATTGCTTAGTACCTTGCCAGCATGCCTAATGTAAATCGCTGACTCCAGAAGACTGGTTTTTCCCACCATACTGGACACCTTGTCATATTTGGATGCCAAAAAATCAGCTAACTCTTTTTCTGCCTTTCCTCCAAGTAGCACTACTGGTTTTTCTATCCTTTCCAGGACATAGTCAAGTTTTTCTCGAGGAGCCTGTTTAGTGGCGTATTGTCCGCCAAGAGCCACAGCGACAAACTCTCCCATAGCTAGTGCGTTCTGCTCTTCCGCAGTATCTCCAATAAAAAAGTCCAAGCCCAAGCCATCATACATTATTCCAATGGAAGTAAGGCCATCGAAATAACTGGTGTTTACAGAATAGCCATTGAGTTTATTTACCTTAAAATGTACCAATAGCCATTTCCACAGGTTCTTCTTGTTGTAAGTAATGTATCGGTTTGACTTAGATGCTCTGTAAATGAGCCTTGTCCTAATGTTCTTGTGCAGGTCTATATAAAGGTCAAACTCTTCAGCCTTGAAAGTAGACAGATAAGGTTCCCATTCTGTCCCTAACAATCTGGGAACGTCAATATTGGGATTATGAGCTATAAGATCAAAAAATTCCTTTTTTGTGGCAAAGTGAATCTCTGCTTCAGGAAAAGCCTTTCTTACATTTCTAACGACAGCCGATGTAATCACCACATCACCAATCGAACTAAAACGGGCAATAAGAATCTTCTTCAAGTCAGTAGCCCCCTAGTCCATTTCTTCCTTCACACTCTCCCAGCTGTCCTTGTATCGGGTACCTTTCACTATATGATTGTCTATCCAGTGATAGTTTCCCCCTCTGGGCTTGTCCATTAATAAATGATGGTACTTAAACTCATGTTTATTCAACCAGTCTTCGGTAATGTCTTTATGTTCTGCCGAAGAACGACTTGTGAAGAAGGTGATAACATGTCCTTCGTTGTACCAGGCATTTATAGTGGCAACAGCACCTTCATATGGTTCTACTATTGACATTCTCTCCGGCTGCTCATTGGGCACATCATCAGTAATGGTGCCGTCAATGTCTATCATGATGTTCTTCTTACCTTCTGGAAGCACCGGACTCGCATCAGCGCCACTTGCTTCTTGAGCTTCAATTAGTTCCTGCATGTAATCAAATGTAAATAAATACGTGATGTAAGCCATTAAACCTCAGGGAAGTCAATAGTGATTTTCTTTTCACTCAGTCTATCGGCTCAAGGTTTTCTTCAAAATAGGTTTTCTCTACCAGCCACTGATCATCGTGATTATCAGCATTTCTGGCAATCATATCTCCTACCTTTGGACAACCGGCCTTTCTATCTGCTTCGCTTATAGACACCTTAGGATCTAAGATTTCACCTTCTATATACGGTCGCATCTCGCTTACCCCCTTTCTTCTATACCTCTTAAACTCGCTCATTGTTAAGTTCTTTACACATATACTCAATGACAGCCACAATTTAGCCATTGCTTTTGATACAGCCACCGCCGTACAAGTGTTTTAGTACTTATGAGAAGAATGGATTATTCAGCTGGATCTTCTTCAGCTTCATTCGCCAGGTTTTTAGCAAATAGGTCCTTGTTCAGATCAAACCTCATCGATATAAGATGAGAGTATGGAGCCACACTCGAATTGGTCAAATCAGTAAAGGCATAATCTATACTCACATATTTCAACTTCAAACCTGCCCCTACGTTGGGTTGAAAAGTGGTAACCTGTCCAGTTTGTCTTGGGTCAAAGGTTTCCTCGTCTTGAAAATTTCCTACTCCAGCTCTCACAAAGAAGATGTTCTTAAAACCGAACTCTAATCCAATGTGAGGATCAATTGTAGCTAACTCCGAACTTATCAATGCATTTCTCTGGCCGTCAAAGAATAAATCGATCCCCAGCTCTGACCTAAGAAACATATTGGTACCTAAAGGCTGGATGTAGTTTACACCAAGAAGAAGCTTGGGAAGTGTTATCTCAATAGAGTTTTCCGGAAGTTCGTTTCCTGTAGCTGCCAATGCTTCTCTGTCTTCTTCGGTCATTGTTATAGACCAGGCATTAAAGGTTGAAGTAACATCTCTGGCCAAAGCGGCCAACATAAACCTGCTAGATATTCTATACTTCGCACCAAAGTCCAAACCAAATCCCCAAGCTGTGGCAAAGGGTCCTACTCTTCTATGAATAATTTTAGCACTACCACCCAAACTAAAGCGGCCCATTTGCTTTCCATACGATCCAAAAAAAGCATAGTCTGCCACTGAAAAGAGCGTGATATTGTCATAGTCAACTGTACCGTCTGGCTCAACCAGATAGAGTGTGTTGGCTATATCATCTACACCAAAGCGAACCACTCCAAAGGCCAGTGAACTTGAGTCTTTTCCTTTAAAGGCAACACCACCAAAATCGTAGTTAGCGATGCCGGCAAAATACTCAGCATGTTTGTATCCAATTTGAATATCTTCTTCAACTTCTGCCAAACCCGCTGGGTTCCAAAATATTGAATACACGTCATTCGTGGTTGCTACATATGAATTAGCCATTCCCTGGGCTCTTGCCCCAAGTCCTATAGAGAGAAATTCATTACTAAATATGCGCGCTTCCTGTCCAAAAGATAAAAGTGGTAAAAATGACAAGACAAGGCAAACGCTCAGGGTTCTATTGAACTTCATGGGATATGGTTTCGAGTATGGTGGAATAATCCTTTTTAACCGCATGGTCTAATTGATCAACAAATGTATCTCTATTCTCTTCATTACTAAAGGTCAATTGAGGATGACCAATCCTGGAAAACAGTCTGTTTAACGCATAAACAAACATTTCATTGTCACCGTATGAAAATACATAGCGATTGTCAATAAAGTTTTTCAAAAAGTTCAACATTCGGTCGGTTTCACTCTGCTTCTGAAACAGTCCTTCAAGAAAAACCGTATCCACATTGGCAAGAGAATGGTACATGTCTTCGCATATTCCTTCCTTCTCCCGCACAAGTTGTCTGTCAATGAGCAATTCCAATGCCACATGGGTCATAAAAAAAGGGCGATAAGGGCGTTCAGCAAATCCAAACGAAGAAAACACCTCCTTAAGAAGCTGGCACTTTTCCTTGAAGTATATGCAGTCATGCCAGTAGGCATCGGCCCTTACATGATAGTCCATCCCCTTAATAAAATGATTCGAAGGACCTTTGTAATCGGTTTTGTATTGTCCCAACTTGTAATCTCTATTCAGTATTCCAAGGAAATCTGGGAACAACAGTCCAAAGTTGAACTCGTGCTCGTCTCTTGAGTGAACATGGTAGTGGGAAAGAAAATTCATAGGCGCAGCGTACAAACAAAAGAAAAAAAAGCAACCTAAAGTTCAATAAATGCAACATTAGATTGTGGCGAAAACACATTCCCAATACTTTTGCGCGCATTAAATAAGCCAAGGATGACCCTGCTAGAAGAACTTAAAGAAAGAGGCCTTTTACAAGACCATACTCCCGGAGTAGAAGAACTGTTGAGTAAAGAACAGGTAAAGGGATACATTGGCTACGATCCAACGGCACCATCACTTACCATTGGCAATCTGGTAACCATTATGATGCTGGTGCATTTGCAACGGCACGGACACATTCCCGTGGTACTTTTTGGAGGTGCTACTGGTAGAGTTGGAGACCCATCAGGAAAAGATGCTGAGCGCAAAATGCTTGATATAGAGACCATCGACAAAAATCTTGAACATCAAAAAAAGCAGTTTGAGCATATTCTTAGGTTTGATCAAGGTGATAATAGAGCCATAATGACCAATAACTACGATTGGTTTAAGGATATTGGTTTTCTCGATTTTCTCAGAGATGCCGGAAAGCATCTTACGGTGAATTACATGATGAGTAAAGAAAGTGTGAAGCGACGAATAGAAACAGGAATTAGCTTTACTGAATTTAGCTACCAGTTGCTTCAAGGTTTCGATTTTTATCACTTACACAAAAACGAAGGTGTAAAACTTCAGATGGGTGGATCAGATCAGTGGGGAAACATTACCACAGGTACTGAATTCATAAGAAGAAAAACCAGTGGTGAAGCTCATGCCATTACATGCCCTCTTCTCACTAAGTCGGACGGTTCTAAATTTGGTAAGTCTGAAGGGCAAAACATCTGGCTGGACAGAAACCTGACTTCTCCCTACAAGTTTTACCAGTTCTTTATCAAGGCACCCGACGCAGATACAGCTAAGTTTTTCAAAATCTTCTCCCTAAGACCTATTGAAGAGATTAATGAAATACTGGATGCCAACATGGAAAAGAACCCCAACTATGTCAAAAAGTTATTGGCAGAAGATCTCACCACCTTTGTACACGGAGAAGAAGACCTGAAAAAGGCGCAGGAAATTACCCGTATCCTATTTGGAAAAGGTACTCTGGAAGAGTTGGCAGCCATACCGGCCAATGAAATTGAGGATGCATTTAGCGGCGTACCTGTGTTCAGGATATCAAGAGAAGAACTGAGTGCAGGAATAGGCATTATGGACCTACTTGCCGGGACTACCGACATATGTCCTTCAAAAAGCGAAGCCAGAAGAAGAATAAAAGGCAATGCTATTAGTGTGAACAAGGTGAAACTCAGCAATCCTGATGAGGTCATTAACACTAGCAACTTATTAAGTGATAAATTGATTTTGATTCAAAATGGGAAGTCAAACAATCATTTAATCACTTTGGCGTAAGGATTTCGTTGATTTTTTGAATAAGTGCGCGGTGCAATGCCCGTGGTTTTAGTATTATTACCACAGATTAGCTGCGTTGATCCGTTTTTTTAGTATAGTACTCCTCTTTTGGCTGGCCGCTTCATCATCGGCCTATGGACAACGTATTAATTCAAAAAAGGCCAAAAAATTCTACAAGGAAGCTTACACGCATTACGGTTATAGAGATCACAAGAAAGCCCTTTCCTGGGCCTTTAAAGCATTAGAGAAGGATTCTCTTCACGTTAATACCTTAATCCTTCTCACCGATATTTACAACATCCAGGGGGACTTTGATGAAGAACTCAAAGTGTACAGGACTTTGCTTAGAATTGACAGTATAGACCTGCGAAGCCATGTAAATACTGGACAGATATACTTAAACACGGGAGATTTTGCCAAGGCCGTAAAAAAGTATAAGTACTTAAAAAAGGCTACCTGGCTTCCCGAGCGTTATGTTAAAGTAGTTGGAGATAAGCTGGAGAGAAGTGAAGCTGCCTTGTATTTGGTAAGTAATCCCAAAGAATTCAATCCAGAAAGATTGGGTTCTGGTGTAAACTCTGAAGACGATGAATACTGGCCTTTTTTAACAGCTGATGGTAGGAAGTTATACTTCACGCGCTCCAATGTTGACACCTCTCAGGGAAAGGCATTTAAAGACGAAGATATTTTCAGTTCAAGCCACAAGCCTACTTCGTATCAAAATGCTCTTGTTTTGCCCAAACATATCAATACGGCGGAAAATGAAGGAGGCTCTTGTATTACGCAAGACGGTAAAACAATGTTTTTTACTGTGTGTAAACTTAAAGGGGGCTGTGACATATACACCACGCAATGGGATGGCAGCAAGTGGAACCTTCCAAGGAAGCTTAAATCGCCCATAAACACGCCTTATGGCGAAAAACAACCTTCACTTAGCTATGACGGTAAAACGCTCTTTTTTACCAGCAACAGACCCGGTGGTAGCGGGGGCATGGATATATGGGTAAGCAGAATGAACAAGGACAGTGCATGGGCCAACCCGGTAAACCTGGGAAGCAAGGTAAACACTCCAAGAGATGAACAATCTCCTTTCATACATGCCGACAACCAAACCCTATATTTCTCATCTGAGGGCCATTTAGGCTTGGGTAGAGGAGATTTTTTTGTGATAAGGCTTAACGGTAAGGCTGAGGCGCAGAATCTTGGTTTTCCGCTCAATGATCAAGAAATGCAATTGGGTATTTACATTGATTTGGAAGGACAATATGGATACTACGCTTCTGTAGATCCCAATTTAGAGACCGGCTTGGATATCTACAGGTTCACACTACCTGAGGATGTGAAACCCAATCCACTAAAAATTGTACATGGCCGCGTCATTGACGGTGCCACGGGTAAGGCTCTTGGTGGTGCAGGTATCAAGGTGTATAATCTCGCCAAGAATACTCATGTGGTTAGTTATACTACCCATAAGGACGGTGGTTTCAAATTTGGACTGCCCGCCAAAACACAGTTTGCCATTATTGCAGAGGCTGAGGGCTACATACCATACTCTATTAATAGCTCAGTGGAAGCCGTCACTCCAAATGATCCCATAGAAATTGCCCTTTGGCCCTTAAAAAAGGGCGGTAGTTTTACCATGGAAAATATCTTTTTCGATTTTGACTCAAGTGCGTTGAAAACGCAGTCATACCCTGAAATAGCATTCCTGGCTGAGTTTCTTACCCAAAACGAAACCATAGCCATTGAAATTGGTGGTCATACCGATAACGTGGGTGATGCAGCCTATAACCAGCAACTCAGTGAGCAACGAGCTAAATCAGTTTTAAAGGCTTTGGAAAAAAATATGAATACCGACCTGAGCAAGAGGGTAAGTATCAAAGGCTACGGAGCCGAAAAGCCCATTGCGGATAACAATACGGAAGAAGGTCGTCAATTAAACAGACGAACTGAAGTACGGATAATAGAAGTTAATTAAGACTATAAGGAAAGGCCAGAACAAACCTGGGAATTTTTACTTTAAACATTTTGTCCTGGGTGATACTTTTAAATATGTAAAAACCGTGCATACTCCCCATTTCAGTACTGAAGTTGCATCCGGAAATATACCTGTGAAAATCACCGGGCGCAAGCAAAGGCTGCTCTCCAACTACCCCAATTCCCTTTATAATTTTTGTTTCTCCCACTGCATCTTTTATATGCCATTCTCTGCTTAGAAGTTGAACCATGTCTTTACCATGATTGGTAATAGTTACTTCGTAAGCATAAACAAAGTTTCCTTCTCCAGGATTAGATGCCTGTTCGTGATACCAGGTTTCAACGGCTACTTCAACATTGTTTGTAATTGCTCGTTCCATGCAAGTAATGTAGTATCTGACTAAATAACGGAAAAGCAGGGCTGCTTAGAAATTTAATCGATCACCTCAATTCACTTCAGGTGCAATTCAAGGACTTTTGGGTTTGAAGCACTAAGCTATCGCCATTGTGTGAGCCTTCTCCATCACTAAATCGGCCACAATCTTATTAAAAAGACGGTAAGGAAATCCGGTTTTTATGGAGTTGGTACGGTCTACAAACTGGTCGTTAAGGGCTATAAAATCTCTCTCGTTTCGACCAAAGGAATCGGCGGCATTCCACTCTAAATCTCCCTTTCTCCTGTAAACAAAATTGATTCCTGCCTTTGCCTTAGCTACTTTCTTTACCTGGAAGTCATAATGCTCCTTGATAAAGGATTCTACTTCCTCTTTGAGAGGTAAAAAATATTTCATCATATAAATCACCTTTTAATCCTGCGGCTTTTTATACAATGAGCATACCATAGATGCGTTTAAGCCCATTCTGGCCTTAAAACAAAAAGAGACAGCTCTTAAAAAGAAAAAACTGTCTCCGTATGGGAATGATGTTTCTTGGTTTTAGGCCCCCATATCTCTACCAACAAGAAAGCGCTCGGCTTCCAAAGCAGACATACATCCAGTACCTGCGGCGGTTACGGCCTGTCTAAATATTTTGTCCTGTGCATCACCTGCTGCAAATACACCTTCAATATTGGTAGCTGTGCTGTCAGGTTTTGTAGTAAGGTATCCGGTCTCATCCATATCCAATTGCCCCTTGAATATGTCGGTGTTGGGCTTGTGACCAATGGCCACGAAGAAACCTGTTACCTTCAATTCCTTTTCTTCATTGCTCTGGTTATTGAGCACTTTCACTCCTACCACTTCTTCTTCTCCCAGTACTTCCACAGTCTCGTGGTTGTACATAATTTCAATATTCTCAGCTTCTTCCACACGTCTTTGCATTACAACAGAGGCGCGTAAATGATCCTTGCGAATAAGCATGTATACCTTGTTGCAAAGCTTTGATAGGTACAGAGCTTCCTCAGCAGCAGTATCACCACCACCTACAATGGCCACATCCTGTCCCTTATAAAAATAGCCGTCGCATACGGCACATGCTGAAACGCCATAACCATTTAGTCGCTGTTCTGACTCAAGACCGAGCCACTTGGCTGAGGCTCCTGTAGAAATGATTACCGACTCTGCTTCAATGGTCTTGTCGTCATCCGCTTTTACAACAAAAGGTCTTTTGGAAAAATCAACTTCAGTAACTGTACTATAACGTATATCTGTTCCAAAGCGCTCAGCTTGCAGTCTGAAGTTTTCCATCATCTTTGGTCCCATAATTCCTTCTGGGTACCCGGGATAGTTCTCTACGTCCGTAGTAATCATTAGCTGCCCACCAGGTTGGTATCCAGCATACATCATGGGATTAAGTTCAGCCCTTGCCGCATAAATGGCAGCGGTATATCCCGCAGGTCCTGATCCAATTATTAGTACTTCTACTTTTTCCACTTGGTTTTGATCGCTCATGGCTTTATTTCACTTATGGTTTTTGCACAATTATTCTTCTGGTATCTACAGCCATACCCTGAAAAATACCTCTTGAATTATCAAAGGTAGAGTTCACATTTATAGGTTGACTAAAAGGCCCGCCGTTGTCTCTTGAATTTTCATAGCTTTCCCAAAAATCATGGGTTTCCCTGGTTATGGAAGACAAATAAAAGTTTGTAGTATCGCCCCATCTTCTGGGAAAAACCTCTGAATAAACAAAGGGCTGTCCGTTGAAAAAAATATCGTCAGTAATTACTTCCAGATCCAACGCGCCCCAAAGTAAGGGCCACTCATTTTCAGCACCTCGATAGTCATGAATGAGGTAGTGATTTCCAAAAGCCTCAGGATCAGAAAAGCTAAACTTTAGAAAGGCCTGAATAGAATCCACTTTTTCATTGTAAACATAGTCCACCCAAAGTGAATCCATTTCCACCAGAACTGGTACCTGAGTGACTGCAGTGGTTACAATGCCTTCAGCTTCAACCACCAACTTATAGTAGGCACCTTCTGTGGCCAGGAACAATAATTCAATTGGAGGGAAATACAAACCCGGCACTGAATCTACAGCCTGGTACTCTATTCCCGACTCATTCCATTTGAGTTCTGTCCCTTCCTTAACCCCTTCGTAAAGAGTCACTTTGGCTCCAGATACACCTGGAACATTGGGAGACTGTCCGTCATAATCAATAGACTTGGTGAGGAGGGCATAGTTAAGAAAGGGGTTTGCCTGATTTATATATGCTTCTACCATCAACTCTGATTCGTATTCGGGCAAGGGCTCGTCATAGGTATCAGAGCATGACCACAATCCTAGTATTAAAGCACAGGCGTATAGTACTTTTTTCATTATCTAGAATTTGAAATTGTAAGAAATGGATGGAAGTATGGGGAAGTAAATCATCTTTCTTATCCGCAATCCCTGATCGTCTTGATCATCATACACGAAATATGGATTCTTTCTGTTATACGCATTGAAGACAGAAAGGTTCCATTCCCCTTTCCATTTTCGGTCTTCTTTGCCTTTAGGTGTGTAAATAATACTTATATCCCCTCTGTGATAAGCCTGAAGTCTTTCTTCATTAAACTCGTCAGGATATACTGCAATCAGATCGAAAAAGGGCTGTACAGCTGATGCACTAGAATTTTCAAGGCCTATGTTTCCAAAAAGGAATCCTACCTGGGGGGTAAAGGCAATACCAGTGGCAAATACCCATACCGCAGATGCTTTCCACCTTTCATTCAACTTGTAGGTAGCCAGTATTGAAACATCATGACGTCTATCGTAGCGAGGAAAATAGGGCTGGTCTGCATTAATTGGTGATATGGTGCGAGTGGTTTTAGACAAGGTGTACCCTATCCAGCCTGTAAGCCTGCCGACTGATTTCTTAAGAAAAAACTCCATTCCATACGCCAAACCTGATCCGCTCAATACTGCTTTATCAATTTCTTCAGCAACAAACAAATTGGCCCCGGGCTCAAAATCAATTTGATTCTGCATGGGCTTGTAGAAAGCTTCAATTGAGGCTTCATATGCATTATCTGCAAAGTTCTTAAAGAAACCCAAGGCTCCTTGATAGGCTATTTGGGGTTTGATATACTTGGAAGAAGGAAGCCACAAATCGGTAGGCAGGGTACCACCCGAAATTGAGGCAAGGTGCAGGTATTGAACATTCTTAGTAATAGAGCCCTTTACCGATGAGGTAGGCGTTGATATCCATCTAAAGGAAAATCGTGGCTCAAGTGCATCATACCATTGAATACTTTCCCACTCCGCCCACTTTGTTGTATCTCCGGTAGGCACGCCAATTTCATCATAGATAGCCTCCTTAAATGGTCCAATTTGATTGAAACCTGAAGCCCTGAGACCAACATTAACACTAAGTCTTGAAGACACTTCATAATCCATTAACAAGTAGCCGGCGAACTCCAGTGCCACTCTGTCCGGGTTCTCAAGCTTTACTTCCTGATCGGCAAATGAAATACTGGCAGCACCAGGGTTGAAGGTATGGTGCATGGCATTAACACCAAACTTGAATTTTGCTTTAGGGGAAGCGTAATAGTCAAAGTCGGACTTGAAATTGTAATCTCTTATGGAAGACTGAAATTTGAAGAACACATTGCTAAAACCTCCACCGAAGGTGAAATTATAGTCGTTGTAAATAAGCGATGTATTGCTGAATAACTTGTCGCTGAAAAGATGATTCCAGCGTAGGGTAACTGTTGAGTTGCCCCATTCACTGTTAAACTCAGGTGGGTTAATACTATTGGAAGTATTGTCTTTAAACTTAAAAACATCTCTGCCGAAGTAGCCTGAAAGGTATACCCTATCCTTTTCCGAAATGCGGTAGTTGAGCTTTGTATTTAAATCATAGAAGTAGTATCGGTTGCCCCGGGTTTGTTCATTCAGAAATGGCTGCGCCAGTACATCAGCATAGGTTCTCCTGCCAGCCACCATAAACGAACTTCTGTTTTTTACGAGTGGGCCTTCAACATAGAGCCGGGACGATATAATTCCAACACCTCCTTTGCCATGATATTCATTCGAGTTACCATCGTTTAAAGTGATGTTAAGAACGGATGACAACCTTCTTCCATAATTGGCCGGCATTCCTCCTTTTAAAATGCTCACATTTTTTATGGCATCAGCATTGAACACACTAAAAAAACCGAATAAATGAGACGCATTGTAAACTACAGCCTCATCCAAGAGAATCAGGTTTTGATCAGGCCCTCCCCCACGTACATAAAATCCAGAGTTTCCATCACCCGTAGATTGAATTCCGGGAAGTAGCTGAATTGTTTTTATAATATCTGTTTCACCAAAGAGTACAGGAATTTCACTGAGCTGTTCCGGATTGATTTCAATCTTTGACATTTCATTGCTCTTCACATTCTCATCCCCTCGCTTGGCAGTAATAACGACCTCCTTCTTGACGATGCTACCGGAATACAGCTCAAAGTTTCTCTTAACATTCCCTTGGAGCACTATGGTATCTACTTTAGCATCATACCCTACATAGCTCACCGTAACTATATACGTACCGGGTGCTACACTGAGAGAGTAAAAACCATATACATTAGTAGCAACACCATAGCCCGATTCCTTTACATAAATACTTGCGCCGATTAAATCTTCTCCAGTGGATGCGTCTTTCACATATCCACTAAGAGTAAATTTAGCTGCTTTTTGGGCATTGGCAGGAGAAACAAAAAGAGACAGCAATAAGCAAGTCCCTATAAGGAGGTATTTCATCTCTCAGAGAAGGTTAGGGCATTCTAAAGTCAACGAGCACCTGAATGTATTTATAGCCATCATTCGGTATAAAAGCACCTGTGGTATCTGACGGGTTAGGGTTATCAGGCAGGAACTGGTAGTTGGCATCCACTTCAATTTTCTTGTACAAACCCACGTGGTTTGCATATCGTTCTCTAAACTGACCCCGATCAAAAAAATTGGATCCATCAGATGTGTAATACACCACGTGAAGGGTTGAGTCAAAACCTCTCTCGTTCAGAATTTGATAGTCGTGTGCTTTAATAATTTGGGATTCCTGAAAACTAATTTTATCATCGAATAGAAAACTCAAATCGTTAAACGGAGCGGCATTCCAAACGGTATTGGTGGATATGGGATAAGCCAGTTTGAGATAGTTTACATTTTCAGTGTAACGTTCCGCATACTTTTCAGTATTGCGTGCCAGGTCAGTTCTTATTTTCTGCCAATCATCAGTCCAGTTGTATTTTTTATAGACGTAGATTTCACTATAAGGCTCTCCATTGAGTCCTTCTACTACAGGTCCTATTTCTTCCTTCAACCAAAAATTGATGGTATCAAATCCTACCACTTCGTAGTCATAAGAATCTACTTTATAGGTATAAACAGCACCTTCTACCAAAGGGAAATAGTCGTAATTTTTAAGCTCCATTGGCGGCTCATCAGCCGAACAAGAAGCTATCAAACAGATCGCAGCCAGTATCCCCCAAATCTTCATACTCAGTCGGTTTTAAAGCTTGAAAGAATGCGTCCTCCACCTAAAAGGTCATCGCCTTCATAGAAGACGGCCGATTGTCCCGGAGCTATGGCGTCCACTGGCACTGCAAATTCAGCGCGCAAAATGCCATCACCCTCGTTGCTCAAAACAGCAGGGGCTCCCTCGTGCTTGTACCTCACTTTAGTTATTGACTGTAGTCCATCAGGAATGGACGCGTATTTCACCATATTCAAGTCGTTCACAAACATACCATCGCGCTGCAATTCATTCTTTTCTCCCAATACTATTTGATTGTTGGTAGCGTCTATATCTACAACGTACTTAGGCTCTTCTCCGTATACTCCAAGGCCCTTTCTTTGGCCAATGGTATAAAAGGGGAAACCTTTGTGCTTCCCAAGAGGAGTGCCGTCCTTGTCTACAAAGGCACCTCCATCTACCTTTTCTTCTAAACCGTCTACCCTTCTCTTTAAAAAACCTCTGTAGTCATTGTCAGGTATAAAGCAAATTTCATAGCTCTCACTTTTATTGGCTAACTCAGTGTAACCCCAGTCAAGGGCCATTTGCTTAATATCCTTCTTATGGTACTGCCCCATGGGCAACATGGTCCTTGATAGATTGGCCTGACTCACCCCCCATAAAACGTATGATTGATCTTTCCAGGACCATGTTGCCCATG
>ENA-OWNT01000832-OWNT01000832.1-seawater-metagenome-genome-assembly--contig:-NODE-832-length-52915-cov-4.640865_pt1 | contig 52915 bp, 25 predicted proteins | sample MGYA00238136_ERZ651165 | MGnify/ENA primary metagenome ERZ651165 (study PRJEB26861, sample SAMN08777766) | seawater metagenome | isolation source: coastal seawater | place: USA: Florida | collected... | reverse complement strand
AGGGCGTCGCCCGGCTGGTGGCCGCATTCCAGGAGACGGAGTCCGCATGAGGGTCCTGCAGGTCATCCACGGCTACCCCATGCGCTACAACGCCGGGTCCGAGGTCTACACACAGACGCTGTGCCACGGCCTCTTGGCCCGCGGACACGAGGTGCACGTCTTCACGCGCGAAGAGGACTCGTTCCGGCCGGACTACGCCCTGCGGCGTGAGGTGGACGCCGACGAGTCACGGGTGTCGCTGCACGTGGTGAACGTCCCGCGCCATCGAGACCGATACCGGCACGTGGGGGTCGATCAACGCTTCGCGGAGGTACTGGAGTCGGTTCGGCCCGACGTGGTGCACATCGGCCACCTCAACCACCTCTCCACCTCGCTGGTGAGGGAGGCCGCGGTGCGGCAGATCCCCATCCTCTACACGCTGCACGACTACTGGGTCATGTGTCCCCGCGGTCAGCTGATGCAGATGCACCCGAAGGACCCGAACGACCTGTGGGCTGCCTGCGACGGACAGGAAGACCGCAAGTGCGCCGAGCGCTGCTACGCCCGCTACTTCTCGGGGGTCGCGGCCGCGTGGGAGGAAGACGCCTCCCACTGGACCTCATGGGTGGGCCGGCGGATGGCGCACATGCGGAAGATGGTGGAGCTGGTCGACCTCTTCGTGGCCCCGGCCCGCTTCCTGGCCGAGCGCTACGCCAAAGACTTCGGGCTCCCGGACGCCAAACTCGTCTACCTCGACTACGGCTTCGACCTGGACCGCCTGCAGGGAAGGGCCCGACCGTCCGGTGAACCGGTCACCTTCGGCTACATCGGCACTCACATCCCTGCGAAGGGAATCCACCTCCTCCTCGAGGCGTTCGGGCGGCTCGCGGGGAGCCCTCGGCTTCGCATCTGGGGCCGGGACCGGGGCCAGAGCACCGCCGCGCTGAAGGAGATCGCAGCCCGACTCCCCGGCGACGCCGCGGACCGTGTCGAGTGGCTGCCCGAGTACCGGAACCAGGACATCGTGCGCGACGTGTTTGACCGGGTGGACTCCATCGTCGTCCCCTCCGTGTGGGTCGAGAACTCGCCCCTCGTAATCCACGAGGCCCAACAGGCGCGGGTGCCGGTCATCACGGCCGCCACCGGCGGGATGCAGGAGTACGTGCGGGACGAGGTCAACGGGCTCCTCTTCCGCCACCGGGACCCGACCGAGCTCGCCGCGGCGATGCAGCGGTTCGTGGACGAGCCGTCCCTGGCGGCCCGGCTGGGAGCAAGGGGGTACCTGTATTCGGACTCGGGCGGCGTGCCCTCGGTCGAGGAGCACGTCTCGGCGTTGGAGGCCCTCTACGGAGACACGCGCAAGCGCCGGGACAGCGCCCGGGTCGAGTTGCTGCCCGGTCCCTGGCGCATCACCTTCGACACCAACCCCGACCACTGCAACCTCAAGTGCGTCATGTGCGAGGAGCACAGCCCCCACAGCAAGCTGCAAGTCCTCCGGAAGGAGGAGGGCCGCCCGCGGCGGGTCATGCCCATCGAGATGCTTCGCCAGGTCCTCAAGGACAGCCGGGGCACGGGCCTGCGAGAGATCATCCCCTCGACCATGGGAGAGCCGCTCCTGTACGCGCACTTCGACAAGATCCTCGAACTCTGCGAGGAGTTCGACGTACAGATGAACCTGACGACGAACGGCACCTTCCCCGGCAAGTACGACGCCCGCGGGTGGGCCGAACGCATCGTGCCCGTCACCTCGGACACCAAGATCTCCTGGAACGGAGCGACGAAGGAGACCCAGGAGGCCGTGATGGTCGGCACGGACTGGGACAAGGTGCTCGCCAACCTGCGGACCTTCATCGAGGTCCGAGACGCCCACGCCGCAGCGGGCGGCAACCGCTGCCGGGTCACGCTGCAGATGACGTTCCTCGAGACCAACGTGCACGAACTCGCGGACATCGTGCGGCTCGCGTACGAGCTGGGCGTCGACCGGGTGAAGGGTCACCACCTTTGGGCCCACTTCGAGGCTATCGAAAGCCAGTCGATGCGCCGCTCGCCCGAGGCCATCGCCCGCTGGAACGCGGCGGTGCGCGAAGCGGAGGCGGTGGTCGAAACGCACCGGCTACCGAACGGCGAGAAAGTACTGCTGGACAACATCTTCGAGCTGGACCCCGACGCCACCGAGGATCTCGCTCCCGGTGGGCCGTGTCCGTTCCTGGGCCAGGAGGCCTGGGTCTCCGCGGTGGGTCGCTTCGACCCGTGCTGCGCCCCCGACGCCCAGCGCCGCACGCTCGGCGAGTTCGGGAACCTCAACGAGGTCTCCATCCGGGATGTCTGGAACGGGCCCCGGTACCGAGAGCTGGCAGCCACCTACCGGAATCTTGCGCTCTGCCTCGGCTGCAACATGCGCAAGCCCGCGGAGGTCGGCTGATGGACTGGCGCCGGACGAAGGTGGCCGACGACGGGACGCACCACACGCTGGAGGGCGAGCCTTTGTACGCGGCGAGGTTCCGCGACGTGCTCAAGTTCCACGCCCCAGGACTCGCCCCGGTGCTCGGTGACGACGGCGCGACCCACGTGGGACTGGACGGAGTCCCCGTCTACGCGCAGCGTCACCACCGCACCTTCGGGTTCTACGAGGGACTCGCCGCGGTGGACTCGGGGGACGGCTGGTTCCACATCCACCCCGATGGGCGGAGGGCCTACGCAGCCAGCTGGGCCTGGTGCGGGAACGTCCAGGGTGGGCGCTGCACGGTTCGCCGGGAAGACGGGCGCTACCTCCATCTCCACCCCGACGGCACCACCCTCAACGACCGTTTGTGGCGCTACGCCGGGGACTTCCGGGACGGAATCGCGGTCGTCCAGGGCGACGACGGGCTGCACACCCACATCGACGCAGACGGGGAGCTGCTGAACGGGGTCTGGTTCGTGGACCTCGACGTGTTCCACAAGGGGTTCGCGCGCGCCCGGGACTCACACGGTTGGATGCACGTGGACGGGAACGGAGTGCCGCTGTACGCGCGGCGGTTCGCCGCAGTCGAGCCCTTCTACAACGGACAGGCGCGCGTGGAGCGTGAGGGAGGGGCCCTCGAAGTGATCGACGAAGCTGGAGGGACCCTCGTCGTTCTCCGCGAGGGCCTGTCCGATGGGGTCGAGCGATGACCCCCACACCCGCCGTCCCCGCAGGACTCGTGGCCAGTGTTCGTGCGGCGCAGACCCCCATGGTGCTCTTGATCCGGCACTCGGATCGCCCCCACATCGCGCCCGGCGACTCCGGCGTCTCCGTTCGTCTGACCGACACAGGCCGATCGAGGGTCGCCAGTCTCCGCGCTGCCCTCGACGGCGAGCTGCGATGGGCCGTCTCGAGTCCGCTCGTTCGGTGTACCGAGACGGCCCGCTGCCTCGGCGTCGAACCCGAGACCAGCTCGCTGCTCGGGGCCCCCGGCGCCTTCGTGACCGACACCACCCGGGGCGGCGAGGTCTTCGGCCGCCACGGGACGGAGACCGTCGTCCGCCAGCAGCTCACGGGCGAGACCTGGGGCTGCATGCGCCCCCTCGCCGAGGGCGCCGGGGCAGTGTTCGATTGGCTTGCGCGCCTGCGCGAAACCCGGGGCGGACTGGGGGTCGCGGTGTCCCACGACGCGATCGTGATGCCCACCATCGCCTGGACGGTGGGCGAGACCTTCGAGGGCGAGTGGCTCGCACCGCTCGACGGCCTGGTGATCGACGCTGCGGGTGTCGTGTGGCGTGGGCGCCGCTACGAGGGCCCGCGATGATCACCGTCGGGTTGTATGGCATTCAGGACACCGACCCGGGCACCACCCCCAGGTACACCCACGACCACAACCTGGCTCTGATGCGTGATGGTCGCGTCCTGACCGTCGTGCAGTTGGAGCGATGGACGGGCCGGAAGTTCGACAACCGGCTGCCCCTGTTCATCGGAGAGATCCTCGACAAGTTGCTTCCCCCCGACGAGCCGGTCCGGTTCGTCAGCGTCAACACGTTCGTGGGTAGCTCGTTCATCTCCGTGGACGGGAGGCTTCGCATCGAGCCGAAGGGAGAGGTCGGGATCACCGCGGACCTCGTCCCCGCGGAGGTCCACTGGTTCCCGGATGGCGTGACGCGCAGACCGGCCGAGGGCTGGGTCCTCTGCCATGAGGCAGCCCACCTGGGTTCGTTGCTCCCCTTCGTGGGGGCCTTCCGTGACGGCGCGCTCGCCGCGCACGTCGATGGAGGGGCGTCCCGCTCGGCCTGTTCGTTCTGGGAGGTCGAGAACGGGCTCCCTCGGCCTCGGGAGTCGTCCTGGGATCTGCTCAAGGACGTGGTGAACAACTTCAACGACAGCCCGATCGCCAGGCTGCTCCTCGGGCTTCCCCCCGAGGCCCACCTTGCGATGCCGGGCCGGCTGATGGGGTACGCGGGGCTCGGGACACCGGACGACGCGCTGGAGGAGTGGCTTCTCGGGCATGGCTGGTTTCTAGGGATCGACGATGCAGCTGTGGAGCGAGCGCTTCGGGAGCGCATCGGAAGCGCAGACCAGCGCTCTCCGGCCTACCAGGACCTGGCAGCGACCCTGCAGAGAGCCTTCAAGCGCCGACTCGTCAGCGAGCTGACTGCCCGGAGCCCAAGCACCTCCACCTTGTACCTCGCGGGTGGAGCTGCGCTGAACATCCCCACGAACGCGGCCTTGCTGGACCACTTCGATGAGGTCCACGTGCCCCCCGGAACCAATGACGGGGGACTTGGATTGGGCGCCGCCGCATGGCTCGAGTACCTCGATTCGGGGACCTTGCCGATCCATGACCCATTCCTCAACCGGTTCGACGTTCCCGTGGAGGAGCCTGAACCCAGCGCGGTCGGCGAGGTTGCGCGACGGTTGGCGTCGGGTGAGGTCGTAGGAGTCTGCAACGGAGCAGCCGAGCTGGGACCTCGGGCCCTCGGGCATCGGAGCATCCTCGCGCGCGCCGACGACGTGACGTTGAGGGCACGCGTGAGTGAGCAGCTCAAGCGGCGCGAGTGGTATCGGCCTGTCGCTCCCGTGATGGGAGCGGACGCCGCGCTGGAGATCCTCGGACCACGGGCCGCGGAGTCGTCCCTCGCCCGCTGGATGCTCGGCGCCTGGACCGTGCGGCCTGAGTGGGCGAAGCCCTTCGCGGGGGTTCTCCACCAGGATGGGACGGTCCGGGCCCAGGTGGTCCGGGACGACGGAACCAACTCCTGGCTCGCTCAGCTGCTCGGAGTCCTCTGGCGAGACCACGGTCTCCCCGGCCTCATCAACACATCGTTCAATGGCCCGGGACGCCCCATCGTCCACCGGCACGAGGACGCCCTTCCCGAAGCCCGTCGGCTCGGACTCGACCAGGTGGTGGTGCATGGATCCCTACATCGACCCTGACTCGCTCGACCCGGGGCACCCGCTCACGGCGAGGAAGCTGGCGAATCTGGCGGTCGCGGACGCGGCGCACGGAGAGAGGTCGGTCCAGTTCGACGCCCTGCCGAGCAAGATCACGTTCCAGACGACCGACGTCTGCAATCTGTCGTGCGGTCACTGCCAGATTCCTGCACGACTCAAGCAGGCGTCGATGCCGCCGCGGTTCCTCGACGACCTGAGCGAGAAGCTCCTTCCTGACCTCATCGAGCTGCATCCGACGAACCTCGGCGAACCCTTCGCCTGGCCGCACTTCAAGCGTCTTTGCGCGCTGCTCGACGAGTTCGGCGTCGTCCTCGACCTGACGACGAACGGGACACTGCTCACCCCTTCGAGGGTCGAGTGGATCGCGCCAATCGCCCGTGACGTGAAGATCTCGTTCGACGGGGCGACCGCCGCCACCTTCGAGCGACACCGACGAGGGGCGAACTTCACAGCGGTGTGTGAGTCCGTCAGCGGACTGGTCCGGAGGCTCGACGCCGTGCGAGTTCGGCGACCGATCGTCGCCCTCCAGATGACCTTGATGCGGGACAACGTGCATGAGCTGCCGGAGCTCGTCCGGTTGGCGAACTCCCTCAGGGTTCACCGGGTGAAGGCCTACCACCTGTTCAGCTTTGGCTCCGAGTACGACGGGCAGTCGGTGCTGCGGGACTCCGAGGAGTACGAGACGGAGATTCTCCCGCGCACCCTGGAGCTTGGACAGGCGCTCGGCATCGATCTGCAGCTCGCGGAGCCCTCCGGCGGCCGAGCGGCGGAGCTCACCGAGCAGGCGTGTCACCTTCCGTGGCACGAGAGCTGGATCGACGTCGACGGATCGGTCGTGCTCTGTCACTCCCACGGGGGTGAAATCGCCGGTCACATCGACCGGTTCCGAGAGGCCTGGATGGGTCCTCTCTACCAGCGAGTCCGGGAGGGGTTCGCCCGGAGGCGGCCCATCGGGGCGTGCGACGGGTGCGGAATGAACCTGCTGAAGTCCGAGGAGCATCAGCGGGTCCCCTACGACCCGGCGACCTTCCTGAGTTCGGGCACCGACGAGGGTGCGGTCGCCTGGAGCGGGAGGATGCGTCCGTTCAACCTTGGCGGGCGAAGGCCCGGGTTCGGCTCCTCACCGCGAGGGGAGGAGGCATGACTCCCGAGGAGACCCGCGGCCTGGTGGATGAGGTGCGTTCGTGGCCTCAGGAGGAGCGGGCTCGGCGCTGCCGGCAGCTCGTCGAGGGGCCGTCGCTGTTCGACATCGAGGTCGCGTCCGCCTGCAACATCGTCTGCTCGTTCTGCCCCCGGACGTCGATGACACGGGACCGAGCCCTGATGGACCAGGCCACCTTCGATGCCGTCGAACGGTTCCTGCCGTCGGACGCCACGGTGATGTTCAGCGGCCTGGGCGACGCACTCCTTCAGCCTCGACTGGCCGAGTGGACGGGGCGTCTCACGGCGCGGGGGATCTCCTGCTGCGTCATCACCAACGGAGTCCGACTCGTCCCAGAGAAGCAGGAGGAGCTGGTCGCCGCGGGCATGGCGCAGTTCCAGGTGAGCGTGCACGGGCTGGACCTTGAGACGGTCCGCTCGGTCGTGCCTCGCGGTGCCCGGCCCCAGAGGGTGAAGGAGAACCTCGAACACCTGAGCCGTCGGCAGCCATCGAGTCTGCGTGTCCGACTCAACTTCGTGGAGACCGACCAGAACGCCCACGCGCGGGCCGAGGTGGAGGCGTGGGCCGCAGAACTCGGATTCGAGTTCTTCCATCGGCATGAACACACACGCGGCGGCTCCCTTGGACTGGGACGGCACGGCGCCCGCACCGAGGGGTGTGGGATCTACTCGTCCGTCACGTTCATCGACGCCGACGGCAGGGTCCTTCCGTGCGTCAACGACGTCACCGGCGATGGGACCGCAGGGTCCGTCTTCGAGCTGGACTGGACCTCGGTGCGGGACTGGAAGCGACGAACCATCCAGGAAGGCTCGTGGTTCTCCGCATGCACGCAGTGTGACGACGACTACCGATGGCGCATCCTGGGGAGCATGGAGTTGTAGAGACCACGAGGGGGGAACCATGAAGGTCGAGACGAACGACGAGGGACACCAGTTCCATGCGCTGCCTGACGGGACACCCGCGTACCCGAGCCGGTTTCGCGCAGTCAGCAACTTCGCGGAAGGGGTTGCAGTCGCGCATCGATTGGATGGTCGTGTCGCCCTGATCGATGAACGAGGGCGAGAACTCGACCTCCGGGGCGAGCAGTTCACCTGGATCCTGCCTCCGCACAAGGGTCGGGCGCGGGCGCAGAGGGTGGACGGGCGCCATGGTTGGCTGGATCTCGACGGACGGTTCCATGCCGAGCGGGAAGACCCGGAGTGGGAAGCGCGATGCGAGATGGTTCGCATCGGTCGCCTGATCTACGAGCGCGGATACAACGTCTCCATCGACGGGAACCTGAGCGTCCGTCTGGGCGAAGAACTCCTCATGACCCCGTCGGGGTGTCACCTCGGGTTCCTCCGACCGGAGGACCTCGTTGTGACCAGCCTGACGGGGAAGCTGCTGAGGGGGCAGCGCAATCCCACATCCGAATACCGACTCCACACCGCGCTCTTCGAGCGGCGGAAGCAACTCCGCTGCGTGGTGCACGTCCATTCTCCGTTCGCGGTCGCTGCCAGCCTCGCCGGCGTGGACCTGTCCAAGGCCTACATCACCGTCGCTCCGGTACCTACGACCGACTACGCGCGGATCTCTTCGGAGGAGACCCCGCGGGTCATCGATCCGTTCTTGGATGACTACAACTGGGCGATCATCCCCCGGCACGGAACCGTGGCCTGGGCCGACTCGCTCTGGAACGCCTTCTTGCGGATAGAGGGCCTGGAGCACGCCGCGAAGGTCCTGATGGCCGCGCGCGCTGCGGGGCCGATCGAGCCGCTCTCGGCTGAGCGGAGACTCGAGCTTCTCACGTTCTGGGGACTGGAGCACCTCGATGTGCCCGTCGCTCGTTGAGCCGCAGCCGGTCAGAGGGCGGCGAAGCCGCGGACCAGCCGTTCGAGAACCTGGTCCGGGGACCCTTCGTCGGTGATCACGAGGTCGAAGACCCCCTCGCTGGCCATCTCCAGGTGCTCGGACCGGACCTGCAGGGCCTTGTCGATCCACTTGTGATCGCGCCGGTCCCCTCGCCGGCGGACGCGGCGGACCAGCTCCTCGGGCGACGGGGCGAGCAGGACGAACTTCGTGTTTGCGGGGAAGGCTTCCGGCGGGATGTCCGCCGCGCCGAGGAGCGAGGAGGGGGCGTTCGTTCCCCACTTATCCAGCCGCGCCCTTCGCTCTTCGAAGCTCCCGCCGAATTGCTCGAGATCGAGGGCTGGATAGCCGGCGCGGGCAGCAGCCTCGACCAGAGCGGACTTGCCGGCGGCCGGGGGACCGTAAACGGCGACGTGCCAGGCCCACTGCCGCCGCTCTTCCCGGTTCGGCTTTGTCACTCAGGGCCCCTCAGCTGATCGACGACACGGAGCGTCCGGCGGTTGCCACCTGGGGGCGAGAGCAACAGTCAACCTGCACCCATTCCCCAGGTCGTCCGACCATGGTGGCACATGTCGGGAGGAGGCCGTTGCCCCCCGAGAGTCCAGAAACGCACGGCCCCGTCCTCAGACCCCACCGTCCCCACCCACATCTGCACCCGTCCCCAACGCCCGCCGGTCGCGTCCCCGGCCGTTCCAGCCCAGTCCCCACCAGACGCGGACCCGGACCTAGCGCGGCCGGCTCCGCCCCGGACGAAGCTGCTTCGGCCCCTGGCTTCCGGCCATGGTCCCCGCCGCTTCTCCCGCGTCACCAGCATCACCGCCCAGGGCATCCTCTCCCTCATGCGCCAGCACGAAGAGCTCCACACTCGCCGCTACCTCTCCCAGTACACCGGGCCCACCCGCATCGAGGTCACCATCCCGGGCACCCGTCGTGCTGTCGACGGCGCAGTCTGGCTCTCGGGCGCGCCCTGGAGCTTCGACGGTGTGGACCTGCTCCTCGTCCAGACGAAGCGATGGCTCACCAGCTCCGTGCTGGGACAAGCGCTGCTCTCCGCCGAACTCGCCCTCCTTGCGGGTGCTCGCGGCGCGCGGTGCGTCGCGCTCGTCGGCGAGGGCCAGCCGGTCCTCGAGGATCTCGCCCGCAGGGCTCCGTTCGCTGACTTCGTCGAGGTGGTCGTCGCCCCCGACCTCTTCGAGGGTGGCTCCTATCCCGGTGCCCCCGCCTGGTCCCAGAGAGCAGTCGCATCGTGGCTGGGCGAGGAGAACGCAGAGCAGAAGGTACCGATGTACGAAGGCGCCGAGCGGCGAGCGAAGGGGTACGACCGCGCCTGCGCCGTCGTGAGCCGAGGCCCCTTCAAGGTCATCGTGAACACCCAGAAGCACCTGGGCATGAGCGTGCTTGGGCGGGCGATCGTCGCGGGAAGGCTGCTCGATCGCCCCGACGCCATCCTCGAGAACGCAGTCGTCGTCCGGCGGGCGGCCTCGGATCTGGAAGACCTCGCGGCCCGTCATGGCGTCGTCGTCGAGATTGCCGACGAGGCTGGCGGCGCCTGGAGCCTCCTCGATCGGTTCACTGGTCCCCGGACCGAGAGGCTCAATCGACTGCTGCACGAAGCGGCCGACTCCTCAGACCTCCTTCGGAAGCGACCCTACGGCGACGGCGGGATCGAGGAGCCCTGGCTCTTCGCCCGCCTCAACAGAGCGGCGATGAACCACCTGAGCGGTGGAACGGCTACTACAAGCCGCTACGGCATCTGGGCCATGACCTGCCGGGACCACGTCGCGGAGGCTCTTCGGATGCTCGAAGAGGGCGAGGAGCGCGAGGCCCGGGCCCTGCTGGTGAAGGCGGCGAACGCTCTGACGACATTCGCGGAGATCCAGCGAATGCTCGACCCGATGTGTATCGCCCCCCGGGAACCCGACGCGGAGACCTGAACACCTTCGGCTTCGTTCGCGAGCCGCCGAGGAGGCATCTCGGTGCTCGCTCGCTACGGCCGGCGCCGCCCCGAACGCTGCCCGCTCATCACGCCGGGCGGTAGCGGCGGCATCACCCGCTTCGTCGATCGCCATCCCCGCTCCGGCTGGTCGGCGGGACAGCGGGACGGCGCGCGGCGGGGGACGACGAACCCACGGTCCATGAACGGCGCCACGATGGGAGCGTCCAGCGTGCTCCACTGCTGGCTCAGCCACAGCAGCCCGAGCTGCGCCGGGTGCCAGTCGTGGGGCCAGAACGGGGCCTCGATCGCCTGGCTCCAGCTCCGACGCACCACCTCGCGGGACAGACCCAGACCCAGCGCGACTGCTTGCCACGTCACGGCGAGGTCGCCTGGCGTCAAGTCCTCCCGACCGAGCACGGGACCGCCGAGACGCCGCAACGTGGCCGAGAGCGACGGGGCCTCGGACGCCGCGACGAAGAGCTCCCTGCCGCTCCCGAGCCGCGCCTGCTGCACCAGGGCGAGCAACCACCCGCTGGCAGGGACCCAGCGCACCCTCTTCCCGCGCAGGCGGATCCCGATCCAAGCGGTACGGAGTCCTGCGGGCACACCGACCGCGTGCGCCACCTGCGGGGGGATCTCGTAGAGCGTCACCTCCCCACCCCGCAGCTTCTCGACCTGTCCGGGCAGAACACCCGCGCCCAGGACCAGCCCGATCTTCACCCGCTCCCCGGGCCGAGCCGCGCGGAGGAGCGCCGCGCAGTCGTTGAGCGGGGTCGATCGGCGCGCGGCCCGAGGGGCCGATGGCGTGGTGGCGGGGCGTTCCTCCTTCGGGGGGAGGCTGAACCCCGTCCGGATCGAGCGCTGAAACAGCGCCTCCTCGACCAGCCGGATCGCGCGCGACATGCGGTCGGGGCTCAGGGATGTGCCGCTCGTGAGCAGGTCGCGCAGCTCCTCACGCGGCAGTTCGCACCCCCGGACGACCTGGTCTCCAGCGACCTCATCCACGATCCGCATCAGCTGACGGGCTTTGTACGCGGTCTCGACGGAAGGCCCCCTCACCCCCCCGCCAAACAGGGGGTAGCAGAACACGACGATCATCGTGCGCAGCGTGGTCTGCGGCTGGAGCGCGGCCTCCGCGAGCTCGTTGAACTCCGGTGTGCCCAGAAGCGCCCGGAGGCGCCGACGCCACCGTCGGTCTTCCCGGGCAAGTCGCCGCAGTCCTCCGACCGACAAGGGGTCGCTGAGACAGGGCGGACCGGGTCGCGCCCGACTCTCCACGCCGATGGGCGCCGCAGAATCCACCGAACTCACGCCACGCCCGACCGGTTCGTGGGGGCGACCTTCTTCTTGGCGATCCAGGTCTCCAGCTCCCGCCGGTCGAAGCGGACGCACCGCTTGGACAAGCGGATGTGCGGAACGCGCTTGAGGTGGACCCACGCGTACAGCGTCCCTCGCTTGACGCCGAGCAACTCGGCGGCCTGGTCGTAGGTGAGCAAATCCATGACGTCTCCTGCTGACGCAGCGTCTGAGCGACGGTGCGCGATGTCGAGACGCTATGGAGGTTCTGAGGTCCGAGGGAGGGGGGAAGATCGCGATCTCAGGACGACGGTTCTCCCCCCGGGCTCCGCCTTGGACGGAGATTCAGCACCGACCGACCCTGAGGGGTCCACCGTCGCCCCCGCCCAGGCCATCACCGGCTTCAGGAGGTCGCGGACCTCGAACTCGATCTTCCCGATCTCCGCCAGGGGCGTCTGCCCCCTGGCCCCCGCCCCGGTCCGCCAGTACCGCACGCTGGCCTTGACCTCGTCCTTCGCCCCCATCCACCACGTCGCGTCCGCATCCTTGTCGTCTTCGGATGGTGTGCTCGGGTCCGTAGGCGGGATGGGTGTAGCCAGACCCGACGAATCCACATGAGCCCAGAACAGCCAGATTTCACGCTGCGTGAGGCCGATCTCGCGAAGCAGCCAGGCGGCGAGGTGGTACCGCTGCTTCGACCGCACACGCAGCCCCCTGCCCTCGCCCTGGGCCCTCGTCTCACCCCGGGCGGCTTGCAGGAGCGTCATCGACCGCTGCCCAGAGAAGGCGGCCGCCGCCAACTCCAAGGCCAGGGGGAGGATCCGCGCCTTTGCGACGACGATGTGTTGATGCACCTCGGCCAGAAAGCGCGTGGCCACCACCTTGGGAGGAACAGGCGGAGGCTCACCCGGGGCGGCCTCCCCAGGCTCCTCGCGCTCAGCGACCACACCCGCCGTGGCGCCCAGGGCATCGAGGTATGCAGCCGCGTCACGGACGAAGTCATTCACGGGGTGAGGGGCGTCGCCCGGCGTCGGCCGCGTGAGGGTGTACGGGACCCGCGCGCGTAGCTCACGCCAGCTCTCCGCGAGCATGGAGCGCGGAGGAGCCTCGGGGAGCTCCGCCATCGCCAGGAACGTGAAGATCCACGTGAGACGCGGGTCATCCCACCCCGCCCATGCGTCCGCTTCGAGACCGGGCAGCTCGAGCAACAGCCCCGCCGCCGTGTCCAGGGCTCCACCGATCTGCCCGGCGCTCGGCACCTCTGACAGAAGGGCGAGCCCCAGCGCGTGGGGCTGGTCAACCAGCCGACCCAGCCATCGATCTCGGTGGGCGGTCGGGGTCAGCAGCTCGACCTGGCGCTCCGCCAGCAGCCGACGGAGCGTTGATGTCGTCCAGTGCTCTTCGGTGGTCTCGGTCATGTCTTCCCTCCTGGAAGCTGGATCCCGTCGAGACTAGTCCTGTGTTGCCAGCCGCGTCGTCCGTCGGGCATTCAGCTCAGGAGGGCTCTGATCACCTCACCCCAGCAACCGGTCGATCACCCGTTGCTGCCGCGCCATCTCCGCCCGCAGCCGCTCCACCTCCGCCTTCAGCGCCTCGTTCTCTTCCACCAGCCGCGCCACGTCCCCTTCCGCATCTCCTGCGGCCCCGCCGCCGTCCCGCGCTCCGCCCATCGCCGTCACCTGGTCGAACGCCTCCGGCGCGAGGTGCGCGTAGCGCTCGTGGGCGCGGAAGGCGGACAGAAACTCGTTGCCGTTCATTGGACCAGGGTGCCGAGCGGTTGCTGGGATGTATCGCAGCGGTCCATCGGCCCCGACGACCGCGCCGCCCCGAGCCCAAAGGCGATGACCAAACGGAGGCGTACCTACGAACCAGGGGGCCGACGCCCTCGACCAACGACCCGGCGGCTGAACTGCCACCACCGGACACGTGGCAACCTGCACATGTGCGTTCCACGAGCCTCTCCACGCCCGTTGTGGTCACGGGCGCCATCGTGGCGCTGCTCGCCCTGCGCTTCGCCGAGCTGCGAACAGTGGCCCATCTGCTGTACAGCCCGGAGCTCCTTGACCTCGCGTCGCTCGCGTGGGATGCGGATCAGGGGAGGCTCCACCACGACGGCAGCGTCGCCGGCTTCGTCGCCACCTACCAGTACAACCACTTCGATCAGGGCACGCTCCTGATTCAAGCGCTGCACTGGCTCACCAGTCGCCTCGTGGGCTTCGGCACCGCCCCCTTCCACGGGGTCGGCCTCCTGTTCGAAGCTGTGACGATCGCCGCGGTGACGGTGCTCGCCACACGGATCGCCGGGCTCAGAGGGCTGCTGGCGGTTGGGGTGCTCCTGCTCGCGCCGGCGTTCCTGGTCGCCTGGCAGCTGATGCCGTACGGCAATCACACCGAGTTCCTCGTGGTGCCTGTGCTGTGCGCGACGGCCTGGACCCGCGAGCGCCCCCCGTGGGCAGCCGTGGTCGCGCTTCTGGTGGCCGGCGTCGTCCTGTATCGCCTCAATGGCGTCAGCCTCGCAGCCTTCGCGCTCACGGCCCTGGCCACGCGAACCCACCGCGCACAGGGTCTGCGTGCCGCCGGGCTGGCCGCCGTGGCAGCCGTCGCAGCCGTGGGACTCCTCTACGCCGCCTGGCCAGGTGACGAGAACGTCGACGTCGGCTTGATCCCGCGGCTCGGACTGTCGGGGAGCGTCTGGGACGTTCTCGTCTTCCTCGGTGCGCCCCGCAACCACCTGGGCGGCTGGCCGTGGCGGCTCGCCCTCACTGTGTGGGCTCTCGCGGGGGCGAGCGCCGGTCTGCGCTCAGGCGCGCTCCGACCCTTCACGGTCTATTGCCTCGCCCTCGCTGGCCTGGGCCTCGGGGTGCCGCTCGCGCTGGCCCCACGGGCGGAGTACATGATCACCGGAGTCCTCGGACTCGTTCTGCTCGGCCTCCCGGCGCTGGCCAAGCCCGGACCACATCGGCTGGTCGCCAGCGCCGGGGCGGCGCTCATGCTGCTGTCGGGCTTCGTCGACGCGACGGCTCTCATCGGGCCCTCGACCTGGGAAACGACGCGAGGGTTCGACGCTCAACGCCTGCACTTCGAGCTCGGCATCGAAGACCCGGACGTTGACGAGCTCCCGTTCTATCGCAGGCTGCTTGACGAAGGCCGTGGCTCGCGGGACCTCGGCCTCGCCACGGCGACGCACTTCGAGTTGCAGTGCCCGCTTCAGCCCGGGCGGCTCGACCCCGGGCCGCTGCGTCGAGCGGATGAACAGCGCTGCGGGGGCTGGTCTCCGGGCGGGCTCACCGCGCACATCGTCCGTATCAGCGAGGGCGGCTGGTCGCCGACGACCCAGGGGCTCCGGGACTTCGGCGCGGGAGCTTGGATCGTGTGTCAGCGTGAGGTCGCCTGCGTCGAAGAATCGCTGGTCGGAGCACCCGATGATCTGCGGGAGACGATCTTGATCGGCGCACGGGCGGAGGCGGCACGCGCTCGGTGAGGCGGGAGTCAAGAGCGTGGGGACCGAAGGCTGTTAGGCTGGACTCATGGGGGATCCGGTTGCGTGTAGCGCCGGCTCGGGGGGGGCAAGCGTGCGACTCGTAGCAATCGTCCTGCTTATGGGTTTTGTTGCGCCGAGCGCGAGCATTGCGGCGACGTGGACCGTCGACCCCAGCGGCAACGGGGACAGCACGACCCTCACGGGTGCGGTCGCCCTCGCATCGGACGGCGACCAAATCGATGTGCTCCCCGGAAGCTACGCCGAGCAGCTCGACCCCCTCGGCAAGGCTGTAACCGTCCGAGGCACCAGCGGCTCGCAAGCGACCGTCATCGCCGCACCAACAGCAGCTTGTGTGCGCTTCGCGGGAGGTGAGGGCTCGGAAACAGTCGTCACCGGATTCACGATCCAGGGATGCTCGCTTCACGGAGTCCTCGTCCTCGGGAGCTCTCCGACGCTGCGTGACCTCGTCATTACGAACAACGGTGGAGCCGCGGCGGGCGGCGGGGTCCTCGTCTCAGGTGGCGCCCCAACCCTCGAGCGCGTGGTACTCGTCGGCAACAGCGCAACCGAAGGGGGCGGGATTGCGGTGGGGGCTGGCGCGTCGGTGCTGGCCACTCGGCTCACCCTCGACTCCAACACAGCGTCTGGCGATGGCGGCGGCCTCTGGGTCGAACAAGCGGAGGTGATCTGGAGAGGAGGTGCAGCCACTTCCAACCTTGCGGCCGATGATGGAGGGGGGGTCTACGCAAGCAGGGCGAACCTGGATTTCGCAGGCCTGGAGTTCCTCTCCAACTTGGCGACAGACGAGGGCGGCGGGCTCTATGTCGAGGGGGGCGCGACCCTCCTAAGCAACTGCGTGTACGACGCGAACACCGCGGATGCTGGAGGAGCGTTGGTGTCCCGCCGGTTCTTCGCCTCGGTTGGCCAGCAGATCACTCTCGAGACCCCCAGCGTCGCGATTGATAGCAGCAGGTTCGTCGGGAACACCTGCGTTAGCCGATGGCCCGGCCTGCGCCTCGAAGGGACAGAAGCGGCCGTGACTGATACCGAGGTGGTCGGTCACTCCCATCTGGGCGCGGGCGAGGCCGCATTCTCCGTCTCCGCCCAAAACCCCGTGGGGCGTCCGGCCGCAAACGCTTGGACGACGCTCGACCTTCAGCGGGGCCGTTTCCGCGACAACGAGGTCGCCATCGGGGGCGCCTGGGGTCGCGAGACCGACGACCTTGTTCTCGACTCGTCGTTCATCAACAACGGTCAGGCGGCCTACGCGACCGTCGGCGCGATCCGGATGGACGGGGGGCTGGTAGCGCAGTCTCCGGCCACCGCTTGGGCGTACTGGTATGCGGCTGTGGTCTGTGAGACCTGTGATGGCGAAGGCCTCGTTCGGCATGTCGCCTTTGTCGACAACGGCGAAGGAGGGGTGAATCTCTATCGGCCGAGCAGTAGCTGGCTGATTGAGAGCAACGTGTTTGCCGGATCTTTCAACGGCGTGACATTCGACCTTCCAAACGATCTGGCCGTCGATGGCAACACGTTCGTGGGTCTCACCCACTGGCAGCCAGGCCCCGCGCTGTTGGGGACCGGTGGGCTCACGTCGTTCGCGGGCAACATCGTGGCCTACAACCTGGATCAGCCGGCGCTTGCTGTGTCCGGCAGCCTCGCTGGGTACGCCCAGAACTACGACTGGGCAAACGCCGTCGCCACCTGGGCGAACGGGGCGCCATCGGCCTCGCAGGGAAACCAGACCCTCCACCCCGACTTCGTGACCTACCTGGCAGACGGCGACTGGTCGAACGATGACCTGCGCCTGAGCTCGAGCTCCCCGTTGATCGACGGGTACAGCCTCGGCGGCTTTGATCCGGACGGGTCTCCGGCTGACCCCGGGGCGTTCGGTGGTCCGACGCCGATGCCGTGGGATGAGGACGGTGACGGCGTCTCGCTCCTCGGCGGCGACTGCATGGACGTCGACCCGGACATCTATCCGGGTGCGCCGGAGCGGCCCAACTGGCTCGACGACGACTGTGACGGCTCCGCGGACGAGGCCCCACTCGACCTCGACAACGACGGCTTCGTCGGTGGCAGCCTGCTGCCGTGGTTCGCGCGGGACTGCGACGACGCCGACGCGGCCATCCACCCGGATGCGAGCGAGCTCTGCGACGGCATCGACAACGACTGCGACGGCCTGGTCGACGAAGACTGGGATGCGGACGGTGATGGGTACTCGCCGTGTGACGGGGACTGCGACGACGACGATGACACCGTCGGGCCCGCTGCCCTCGAGCCGCTCGACGGCGTCGACAACGACTGTGACGGCCTCATCGACGAGCCCGAGGACCTTGACAACGACGGCGTGACCGTCGCCGGCGGCGACTGCGACGACACGACGCCGGCGGTGTGGCCTGGAAGCACCGAGTGGCCGGACGGCCTCGACAACGACTGCGATGGGCTGGTCGACGAGGGCCTCGATGTCGACGGCGACGGGTACGCCACCGACTCCGGGGACTGCGACGACTTCGACCCTCTCGTGTACCCCGGCGCCGCGGAAGGCTGCGACGGTCTGGACACGGACTGTGACGGATTCCTGGGCGAAGACGAGCTCGACGCCGACGGTGACGGAACAACGGCGTGTGCCGGCGACTGCGGCCCTCTGGATGCCTTGACTGGTCCTGCCGGAGTGGAGACGTGCGACGGGACAGACCAGAACTGCGACGGCGTGGTCGATGACGGCTTCGACACCGACGGCGACGGATGGACTTCCTGCGGTGGCGACTGCGACGACGCCTCCCCGGTCATCAACCCGGCCTTCTCGGAGCTCTGCGACGGACTCGACAACGACTGCGACGGGCTCGTCGATGAGGAGTTCGATCTCGACGGCGACGGCCTGACCACCTGCGGTGGCGACTGCGACGACAGCGAACCCGCCGTGGCCAACTGGGGAGAGATCTGCGACGGGCTCGACAACGACTGCGACGGCCTCGTGGACGAGGACTACGACCGCGACGGAGACGGCTGGATCGCCTGCACGCTCGGCTCGGGTCCCGACTGCGACGACCTCGACGCCGCGGTGTTTCCGGGCAATCCGGAGGTGTGCGACGGCCTCGACAACGACTGCGATGGCGCGGTGGACGATCTCGTGGACTGGGACGCGGATGGGTTCACGGAGTGCGCCGGAGACTGCGACGACCAAGACCCCACCGTCATGCCCGGCACCATCGAGGCGGCCTGCGACGGGGTCGACGAGAATTGCGACGGCGTCGTGGACGACGGATTCGACGCGGACGGCGACGGGTGGACGAGCTGTGGGGGGGACTGTGACGACAGCCGCGCGGACGCAGCCCCCAACGCGGTGGAGGTCTGCAACGGCCTGGATGACGACTGCGACATCGAGGTGGACGAAGGGTTCGACACGGACGGTGACGGAACCACCGCCTGCGGCGGCGACTGCGATGACGCCGACCCGGCCATCGCCCCGGGACTCGCGGAGACGTGCGATGGCATCGACGAGAACTGCGACGGTGTCATCGATGACGGGTTCGACGTCGACGGCGACGGAGTGAGCTGGTGCTCCGGAGACTGCGACGACACCGATCCCGAGATCGGCCCTGCGGCCGCCGAGGCGTGCAACGGGCTCGACGACGACTGTGATGGCGCGGTGGATGACGGGTTCGACGAAGACGGGGACGGCTTCACGTCTTGCGGCGGGGACGCTGACGACGACGACCCCTCGAGCTACCCGGGGGCCCCCACGCCGTACGTCCCCGCCCCGCCTGACCCCGACCAGCCGACCGGGTGCTCCATCGGAGGAGCCGACCCCGCGGCGGCGCCAGCGCTGCTCCTCGGCGTCGTCCTCCTCTGCCTTGTCGGGCGTCGGCGCCAGACCCTGCCGGTCCTCCTGGCGGCGCTGGTCGTCTCTCCGGCCGCCTACGGGGCGACCCTCTCAGTCATCCCAACGACACAGAACATCTGCCCGGGCTCCCTCCAGGGCCCCGGAGGGGGCGACTACGAGCTCGTGGGTGATGCGATCGCGGCGGCTTCGTCGGGTGACACGATCCTCGTCTCGCAGCTCTACTGCAATCAGGCCGAGGTCATCAATCCTGGGGCCAAGACCCTCGAGATCGTGACCATGGCGTTCTCGCTGGGTTCGGGACTCGGTGACATCGTCGTCGATCAGGGTGGGGACCTGACGGTCGAGCGCATCAACATCAGCGGAGACGTCACGGTCTCCAGCGGCTCCCTCACGCTCGTGGGCGCGGTTCGGGACTCCATCGGTTCGAGCCAGGTGCTCGTCACTGGCGGAGCGCTCACTGTCGTCGGGGGGCGCCTCTCGCACGATGGCGCGGACACCGCCGAGGTCGTGGTGACGGGCGGCCTCTTTGAGGCGATCGGGACCACGTTCATGTTCTGGGCGCCGGGGTCGCCGCTCCAGGTCGACGGGGGGGCGGTTCTCCTGGACGGAATCGGCCTGGACTGGTCCTCCCTGAGCGGGGGCCCGACCTCGTTCGGTCCCATCACGATCAACGGCGGGTCGGTCGTCGTCGAGAACCTCGACTGGGACGGCACCTGGGGCAATCTCCAGCAGATCGCGACCCTGCTCCCGCCGAACCCGGGCGAGGCGCGCATCGAGGTGAACGGCGGCTCCCTGGACCTTCTGGCCCCACGCCTCGACGACACCGAAGGCCCTCTTCTCGAGGCCAACGGTGGCTTGATCACCTGGGACGGCGGACAGATGACCGCCGTCACCTCGCAGATCGATGGCGGCGTCCTCAGGTTGCCAGCGGGCTCGACGGCCCAGGTCGATCTGAGCGGCGTGTATGCCCAGGACGCTTCGTCGGTGGCGGACGGCGGCTTCGCCTGGCTCGCCGGCGGCGCGCTCACCGTGTCCGAGTCGACCCTGGACCAGTGCTCGGCCGTCCAGGGCGGCGTGCTGGCCGTTGACGGCGGCGCCGCGGTCTTGACCACGACACTGGTCGCGGGGGCGACGGCGACCCGGGGGGGCGCCGTGTACGTCGAAGGCGGAACGGCCTCCCTGACCAACGTTGGCGTCACGGCTGCCACTGCCGCGACCGGCGGGGCGTTTGCGGTGGACGGCGGGGTGCTCGACCTCGACTTCTGCACGGTTCTGGGGAGCGCTGCCTCCGCGGGCGGTGACCACGTCGTGGCCGATGGCGGCGCCTGGACAGCGGACAACGTCGCCTTCGGGTTCGCGCCGTGGGCGAGCCAGTTCGGAGGCACGGTTGGCGCCACTTCCTTCAGCTGGAACCACTCCTTCGGGGACCCCTTTGTCGCGACGTGGAGTGCCGACGGCCTGTCCACCAACGACGACCTGTGGCCCTTGTCCTTCTCTCCGCTCCTCGACGGCGGCGACCCCACGCTGGTCGACGTCGACGGGACGCGGGCTGACATCGGGATCAGCGGAGGACCGGGCGCTCTTCCACTCGATGCGGACGGCGACGGCTTCGTCCAGGGGCTCGACTGCAACGACCTGGACGCGAGCGCAAACCCAGCGGCGTTCGAGATCTGCGACAACGCGGACAACGACTGCGACGGGAGCGTGGACGAGGGGTTCGACACGGACGGGGACGGGATCACACCGTGCGCGGGCGACTGCAACGACGCCGACGCCTCGGTCTTTCCAGGCGCCCCCGAGTTCTGCAACTCGCTGGACGACGACTGCGACGGCGTCGTCGACGACGGGTGGGACCTCGACGCCGACGGGTACACGCCCTGTACCGGCGACTGCGACGACTACGACCCCACCCTGGGCCCAGGGGTCCCCGAGACGTGCGATGGGCTCGACAACGACTGTGACGCGCTGATCGACGAGGACTTCGATGCCGACGGCGACGGCGTGGGGACCTGCCTGGACTGCGACGACACCGACGCCACGATCGGGCCGTCCGCCACCGAGATCTGCGACGGCGTGGATCAGGACTGCGACGGGCTTGTCGACGACGGGTTCGATCTCGACGCCGACGGTGTGACGGCCTGCGGGGGCGACTGCGACGACGGCGCGCCCGGCGTCGCGCCGGGTTTCAGCGAGATCTGCGACGGCCTCGACAACGACTGTGATGGGCTGGTCGACGGAGGCTGCCCGCCCGCGACCGGCGACGACGATGACGATGACGACAGCCCAGGGGACGATGACAGCGCCGGTGATGACGACGACGCGACCGGGGACGACGACGATGCAACCGGGGACGACGACGATGCAACCGGGGACGACGACGATGCAACCGGGGACGACGACGACAGCAGCCCCGTCCTCGACTGCACGCCCGAGATCTGCGACAGCCTCGACAACGACTGCGATGGCATCGTCGACGAAGACTGGGATCTGGACGCGGATGGGTTCGCGGATTGCGGCGCCGGACCGTCGAACCCAGGCGGTTCTCCCCGCGATTGCCGCGACGGCGATCCACTGGTCTTCCCCGGCGCACCGGAGGGCTGCAACCTGATCGACGATGACTGCGACGGCCTCTTCGACGAGGGGTTCGACGTGGATGGCGACGGCTGGACCACGTGCGGAGGTGACTGCGACGACGCCCGTGCGGCCGTCTACCCAGGAGCTCCCGAGGACGCCGGCGCGGGCCGCCACACCGGCCTCGACAACGACTGCGACGGATTGGTCGACGAGGGCCTCGCCACAGGTGGGTGCTCGCTGGGAGGCGGCGGCGCGCCCTCCTTCGCCCTTCTTCTCCTCCCGCTGGTGCTGCGGCGACGCCGCCGGACGGCGCCCCTGGTCGGGTTGCTCGCTCTTCTGGGGCTGCCCGGGGCTGCCGGCGCCGCGACCTGGACCGTGGACCTGGGAGGAGCCGGTAACTTCACCGACATCCAGAGCGCAGTGGATGCGGCTTCGAACGGCGATGTGATCGAGGTCGCGCCCGGCACCTACCTCGGGCAGGTGAACCTCTCAGGAAAGGCCCTGTCCCTGATCGGGACGAGCGGCAGCGGGAGCACGACGATCACGATGCCGGGAGGCCGCGGCGTCCTAGCGACCTCCGGTGAGACGACAGCCACGAGCCTCAGCGGGTTTCGCTTCATCGGCACCGGCGGGTGCATCTATCTCAACGGCGCTGGGCTCACGGTCGAGGACAGCTGGTTCGACGGCTGCGGCTCCGCCGCCCTCGAAGGCTCCGCGGTGTACCTGGAGAACGGGGCCACCTTCGTCAGCCAGAACAACCTCTATGAGGACAGCAGCTCCCAGCGGGGGATGCTGGGAGCGTGGGATTCGACCGTGACGTCGCTGGGGGACAGCTTCACCGGGGCGTGGGCGTTCGATGTTGGCGGCGCGATCTATCTCGAGAACGCGACCTTCAACGGCACGGGGACGACGATCGCATTGAGCAAGGCCAATCAGCGAGGAGGGGGGATCTACGCCCTCCAGAGCACCGTCATCCTCGACGACGCCCTGGTGGTGGACAACTGGACGACCGGATTCGAGGGGGGCGGTGTCTATGCCGACGCCTCGATCCTGACGGTGTCGGACTCCTCATTCATCGACAACCAACTCCCTCTCAACAACTCCAACTTCGTCGGCGGCGCCATCTTCGCGAGCCCGGGCAGCTCCCTGGCGATCGGAGGGAGCACCTTCTCTGGCAACGAGGCGACGGTCGGCGGCGCGGTCGGTGTCGACGAAGGAACCGTCTTGCAGGTGTTCGGCTCCACGTTCGACGCAAACGTCTGCAACGCGCAGTACTTCCACGACAGCGCAATCGCGGTCGGGATGCGGGGTTCGACCTCATCCGTGGGGGCACAGTCCACGGCAGACGTCCTGATCGCGAACTCGACCTTCGTCAACGGGGACAAGGCCTACTTCAGCGCAAACGCCGCCGACACAATCGTGATCGAGCAGTCCACGTTCGGCGACATCACGAGTTCGCTCTCGAACTTCGGCATCAGCTCAGCGACCACCGTCATCGTTGGGAGCACGTTCGGCGCAGGGATGCGTCTCAAGGGGTCGGCGACGTGGACGACCAACGGGACGAACTTCGGGTCCCTCACGGTGTCGGGGTCGACCTTCCTGGGCTCGATCGGAGTGGAGCACCCGGGGGCCCTGACGGTCCAGGGAACGACCTTCCTCGACGCGACGGGCTACGCGGGGGCGATCGACGCACAGGGGAGCAACGCCGTGATTCGCAACGTCGACATCTTCGGCGGCGGCAACTACGGGATGACCGTGAGCCAGGGCGCGCTCATCGAGAACACCATGATCGCGTCGGTCCAGACCGGCATCTGGTGGGGCAACTCCACCCCGAACCCGACGATCCAGTACAACGACTTCTGGCTTGTCGGGGCCACGGCGCGCAGCACGGCACCGGTGAGCTTCTACCCCGGCAACCTCCAGGTCGACCCTCTGGTCACGGCCTGGAGCGACAACGGGGACCCCACCGACGACGACCTGAGCCGCTTGGCAGCGAGCCCGCTCCTAGACGCCGGCAACCCGAACATCCTGGACCCGGACGGCAGTACCAGCGACATCGGCGCGCTCGGCGGGCCGGACGTGATCGGCGACGCCGATGGGGACGGGTACTCGCTCCTCAGCCTCGACTGCGACGACACCGACGCGACGGTCTTCCCCTTCGCGCCCGAGCTCTGCGACTCCCTGGACAACGACTGCGACGGGCTCGTCGACCAGGGGTTCGACCTGGACGCGGACGGTGTCTCGCTCTGTGACGGCGACTGCGACGACCTCAACGCAAGCGTCTACCCAGGCGCGATCGAGATCTGCGACGGGGACGATGAAGACTGCGATGGCGCGATCGACGAGGGATTCGACATCGACGGCGACGGTGTCGCGACATGCGTCGGTGACTGCGATGACGCCGACGCAACGGTTTACCCGGCGGCCACAGAGGTCTGCGACGGAGACGACGAAGACTGCGACGGCGTGGTCGACGAAGGCTTCGACGCTGATCTGGACGGCGTCTCCCAGTGCGACAGCGACTGTGACGACACTGACCCCGCGCGCTCGCCCTTGCTCGGCGAGGTGTGCGATGGGATCGACAACGACTGTGACTTCGTCCTCGACAACGGCTTCGACGTTGATGGAGACAGCGTCTCCACGTGCGCAGGCGACTGCAACGACTCCGACCCCGCCATCTTCCCTGGCGCCGCAGAGGTCTGCGACGGCGCAGACAACGACTGCGACGGCGTGCTCGACGATGGCCTCGACCTCGATCTCGACGGCTACACGCCCTGCGCTGGGGACTGCGACGACGGCCAAAGTGACGTCAACCCCGCCGCTGTGGAGGTCTGCGACGGGGAGGACCAGGACTGCGACGGCACCGCGGATGAGCAGATCGATGGGGATGGCGACGGCGACGAGGCCTGTCCCGAGGTCGGACCTCCCGACTGTGACGACACGGATCCCACCCGCGGTCCCTCTCGCGTCGAGGTGTGCGACGGCGTCGACAACAACTGCGACGAGGCCGTCGATGAGGGCTTCGACGCCGACGGGGACGGCTGGACGGTCTGCGGAGGAGACTGCGCCGACGGGGACGCCGACGCGGCACCGGACCTCGACGAGGCGTGTGACGGCGTCGACAACGATTGCGATCAGGTCGTCGATGAGGGCTGCGCAGGGGACGACGACGACGCCACTGGCGACGACGACGACGCGACGCCCGACTGCACGGCCGAGGTCTGCGACGGGCTCGACAACGACTGCGACGGGAGCATCGACGAAGGCTGGGACGGCGACCGCGACGGCGTGACGGTCTGCGCGGGCGACTGCGACGACGCGGACCCTGCGGTCGCGCCATCGCTCCCCGAGCGTGCAGACGGTGAGGACAACGACTGCGACGGCGAGGTCGACGAGGGGGTGCTGCCTGCTCCGCCCGACACGGGCTGTGCCGTCGCTACAGGGCCCTCGATGACTGGGCTCCTCATCGTGCCGGTCGCGCTCGCGCGGCGGCGGAGGCAGCGATGAGGAGAGGCATCACCCTCGTCTTGCTGTTGGTCCCTTGCATCGCCCAAGGTGCCACGATCGTCGTCGACCCGGCCGGGGGCGGCGACTACACCCAGCTGCAGCCTGCGATCGACGCGGCAGCCTCGGGCGACGTGATCGAGGTCGAGGCGGGCACCTACACGGGCCCGTTCGACCTCGGAGGCAAGGAACTCTCCATCGAGTCCACCTCGGGGGCCGGTGCCACGGTCCTCGACGGGGCCAGCACCGGCCAGCCGGTGGTCACAGCCGCGAGCGGCGAGCCCCTCGGGACGGCCCTTGTCGGCTTCACGGTCACAGGCGGGGAGCCAGGCGTCCTGGTCGGAGTCGGGAGCGCGCTCGCGCTCGTGGACTCGATCGTGGCCGCCAACGGCGCAGTTGACGGGGCGGGGGTCCTCTGCGAGGGCGGCGAACTGGACGTCAGCTCGACGACCATCACGGGCAACACCGCCTCGCTCCTTGGCGGGGGCATCCTGCTGGACGACTGCCCAGCGACGCTCGTGGACGCGACCCTCAGCGGCAACGACGCGCTGAATGGCGGGGGGCTCGCGGCCTTCGGGAGCACGGGCATCACGTGGCTCGGTGGCTCCCTCAGCGCAAACACCGCCGGTCTTCAGGGCGGAGGCGCCATGTACTCGGCGAGCGGTCCGTTGGACTGGTCCGGGTCCGAGGTGACAGACAACGACGCGACCTGGGGCGGAGGTTTCTTCCTCGGGAGTGGCCCCGAAGGGTCCGGCCAGGGAGCGGGCGCGAACTGGGAGCTGCAGGGCCTGACCGTGGCGCGCAACGTCGCCTCGATGTCCGGTGGCGGCGGATTCGTTCAGACGAGCTCACCGTCCATCCACAACGCCGTGTTCGACGCGAACAGCGCCGCCTATGGGGGCGGGCTCTTCCTCTATGAGGCGACGTCCGACATGGCGTGGAACGCCCTGCTTGGCAACCTCGCCACGGTCGGCGGGGCTGGGATCTACATGCAGGACGGGGAGGACCCCTCGGTCCGCAACAACCTGGTCGCGTTCAACACGGGCGCACCAGCCATCCAGGCGCCTGCAGACGCCGCGCTGGACTTCGCGTTCAACGACGTCTTTGGAAACACCGCGGGGAACTACAGCGGGCTGGTGGATCGAACGGGGACCGCGGGCAACGTCTCCATCGAGCCTGCGCTGACGGCGTGGTCCCCCGACGCGGACCCCAGCAACGACGTGCTCTACCCGGCACTGGGATCTCCGTTGGTCGACGCCGGGGATCCCCTCGAAACCGACCCGGACGGGACGGTCGCGGACATCGGTCTGTACGGCGGCCCAGACTCGCTGGACATCGACATGGACGGGGATGGGCTGAACATCTCGAGCGGGGACTGCGATGACGCTGACGCCGCGATCTCGCCGCTCTCACCCGACGACCAGTGTGACGGCCTCGATCAAGACTGTGATGGCTTCGCCGACGGCGATCTCGACACCGACGGCGACCTCTTCACCACCTGCTCAGGGACGCTGCCGGGGGCCGGTGACTGCGACGACACCGATCCCCTCGTGAACCCAGGCGCGGCCGACCTGTGCGATGGACTCGACAACGACTGCGACGGCACCGTCGACCAGGGGCCGGACCTGGATGGCGACGGCCTCACCGCGTGTGCCGGCGACTGCGACGACCTCGACGCGGCGATTGCTCCCGGGGCCCCCGAACTCTGCGACGGCCTCGACAACGACTGTGACTCGGAGGTCGACGAGGGCTTCGATCAGGACGGGGACACGTTCTCCACCTGCAACACCCTCTACCCGGACTGCGATGACACCAACCCCACGATCTACCCCGTCGCCTGGGAGCTCTGCGACGGGCTGGACAACGACTGTGACGGGGTCGTGGATGAGGGTCTCGACAACGACGGCGACGGCGTCACCCCCTGCGACGGGGACTGCAACGACTGGAACGCTCTCGTGCATCCGACCGCCGTCGAAGTTTGCGACGGTGTCGACAACGACTGCGTCAACGGCGCGGACGATGGGCTCGCCCCTGACGCCGACGGGGACGGCTGGGCGCCCCCAGGCACCTGCGGGCCTTCCCAGGGCGATTGTGATGACGGCGACGCCAACATCAATCCTGGCCAACCCGACAGCTGCAACGGTCTGGACGACGACTGCGACGGTGTGATCGACCCCGGCACCGACGCGGACAACGACGGGGTGGGGAGCTGCGCTGGCGACTGCAACGATGCCAACGCCAACATCGCGCCGACACTGACCGAGCTGTGCGACGGGATCGACAACGACTGCGACGGCATCGTCGATGAGAACGCCGACTCCGACGGCGACGGCTTCACGAACTGTGCGGGTGATTGCGACGACGCGGCCCCGCTGGTGTTTCCCGGCGCACCGGAGCTCTGCAACGGCCTCGACGACGACTGCGACGGGCAGCCCGACGACGGGCTGGACGGTGACGGTGACGGCTGGGGGCCCTGCGCCGGCGGCGACTGCAACGACCAGACCGCTCTCATCTCACCGGCCGCCACGGAGGTCTGCAACGGGCTCGACGACGACTGCGACGGTACGACGGACGACGCGTGGGACGTTGACGGAGACGGGGTGACCTCCTGCGGCGGCGACTGCGACGACAGCAACCCGGGTGTGTTCCCCGGGGCGGCAGAGGTCTGTAACGGGTTGGACGATGACTGCGACAACGCAGTCGATCTCGGATGGGATGTCGACGCTGACGGCGTGACGACCTGTGGCGCGGACGGCCTGCCGGGCACCGCGGACGACGATTGTGACGATACGACCACGGCCTCCGCGCCCGGTCTGTACGAGGGTTGCGACGGGCTCGACAACGACTGCGACGGCCTCGTGGACGAAGGCTGGGACCTTGACGGCGACGGCGTCAGCCCGTGCGCGGGCGACTGTGACGACGGCATCGGCAGTGTGTCCCCCAACGGCACGGAGCTCTGCAACGCGCTCGACGACGACTGCGACGGCGAGGTGGACGAGGACTTCGACGTGGACGGGGACGGTGTCTCCATCTGCGCTGTCCCCGGCGACTGCGACGACGGGGACCCCAGCCTGTCGCCGGTGGTGCCCGAATCCTGCAACGGTCTGGACGACGACTGCGATGGTGTGGTCGACGAGGAGACGGGCGGCGACATTGACGGGGACGGTCACGCCTCCTGCGCTGGCGTCGACTGTGACGAGACCGATCCCGAGATCCACGTAGACGCTGTCGAGGTCTGCGATGGGGCCGACAACGACTGCGACGGGCAGGTCGACGAGGGGCACGACGGAGACGGCGACGGGTTCACGACCTGCGACAGCCTTGGGGGCGAGGTCGACTGCGACGACACGGACCCGAGTGTGTTTCCGGGAGCATCCGAGCAGTGCAACGGCGCCGACGACAACTGTGACGGCACCGCCGACGAGGGCCTCGACGGAGATGGCGACGGCTGGACGGGGTGTCCGCCCGTCGTGCCCGGGGCCTTCGACTGCGACGACACGCTCGCCGAGGTGTATCCCGGCGCGCCAGAGGTCTGCAACTTCGTGGACGACGACTGCGACGGGCGTGCGGACGAGGACAGCGACCAGGACGGCGACGGCTTGACCGACTGCGATGGCGACTGCGACGACGAGGAAGCCTCGATCTTCGAAGGGGCGGTCGAACGCTGTGATGGCCTCGACAACGACTGCGACTCCGCGACGGACGAGGACAGCGATCTCGATGGCGACGGCGTCACGACGTGCGGTGGGGACTGTGACGACGCTGACCCGGCGATCTGGCCGGGGGCACCGGAGCTCGATGACGGCGTGGATCGTGACTGCGATGGGGTCGCCTCAGGTGTGACCCAGCCCGGCTGCGCCTTCGGGCCACACCGACCGTCGCCCGCCGTGTGGCTCGTCCTGATAATGGCCGTGGTTCGGCGAAGGGGGGCGCGGCGATGAGATGGGCGGCCTTTAGCGTGTTGTTGATGGCGTGCGGCGGAGGGGTCCTCGGGCCCGGTGTTGGGGCTGAAGACCCGGGCTACGGTCTTGCGTTGTTGGACGGTGACCCGCAGCTGGCGGCGACGCGTCTTCCGTCCTGCGGAACGACCTGGCTTGACCCACCGTTCGTGGCGAGAAGCGGGGCCGGCTTTCCGGCCTCGTTCCGCACCGCCATGAACGACGTCCGCGTGTACGCCACCGTCGTAGGCCCGGGCGAAACGGCGGCGACGGTGGTCGCTGCGTCGACCGACAGCTGGCAAGCGCAGGTCGACGTCCAGGGAGACGGCGAGTACCGGCTCTGCGTGCAGTGCGTTCGCCAGGAGCGTGTGGTGGGGGCGGATTGCAGTGATACCTGGGTGGTGGACAACGTCCCGCCACCGCCGCCTCGCAACCTTCGATGGAGGCCACAGTGAACCGTCGTCTACTGATGCTCGTGTTCGCCGCGCTGGCCCTGCCGGTGACCAGCCACGCACGGCTGTCCCCCGAGAACGGCTATGGCATGACGACGCTGCACGCGGGCGATGCGGGACCCGCAGGCGACGTGATCGATCTCTACAACGGGTCCGTCTGGATCACGGAAGTCGACGTGTTCCTCCCGGGGATCCGTGGTCTCGACCTGTCGGTCGTACGTTCCTACTCGAGTCAGCGCGCAAGGGTGGACGAATGGCACGAGCTGGCGACCGGGGTACCGACCGACACGACTTGGCTGGGACGTGGGTGGGAGCTCACTGTGGGACACGCCTTCATCCGCCCATACACCGACCTGAATGGCGATGACCACTTTGACGGCGCGATCACGTTCGACGGCGTGCACGGTGAGGAGATCCGCGGGGAGCCCCTCGTGCCTGAGCCGGCGGACCTGCCGTACCGCTCGCAGACCGACCTGCGGATCGGGATCACGGACGCTGGAACCTGGGTCTACGTCACGGACACCGGGATCGCCGCGTTGCGGCGGGGTGGACGGCTCGTCAGGTTCGACCACGGCGTCAATGGCTACGCCTATCCAAACTCGACCCTCCAGACCTGGGCGTACTACGCAACACGGATCGAGAACCGCTTCGGCGACTGGATCGACATCGACTACCTCTATGAGTCGAACCCAGGCGAGCCACCCGACGCGATCGCGGGGATCACGGACTCGCTGGGTCGCACGGTTACGTTCACGACCACCGGCGGGCAGCTCGAGTCTGTGACCTGGCCAGGGCCGGTCTCCAACCTGACGCAGACGTACTCGGTGAGTTCCACGAACGTCAGCGGGGTCATGCACCACCGCCTGAGCGCCAACGGCGAACCGGGGTGCACCCCAGGCCTGCCCACAGGTCTGCCGTTGAGTCAGACCGTGTCTGTCCCCACCTTGAACTCGGTCCAGGGCCCCGACGGTCTGACTCACCAGTTCACCTACACAGTGGAGGAGGTGTTCGGGCACGACAGCTTCCCACGGGCACGAGCCCCCAGCCCGAGCGCGACGAATGATGGGACCGCGACGCCCGAGGCGGCGGTGCCCATGCACTACCTCGCCCTCGAGACGGTGACGGAGCCGACTGGCCTGGTCACCGAGTTCAGCTATGTGCCCGAGGCCTACTTCGCAGGGGTCGCCCAACCGGAGCTGCTGTGCACCAGCGGCTGCGTCATCGCCAACTGTGGGGACCCGGACGTCTTCTGGTGGGAGTCGAGACTCGTGGCAGATGGCCGAGTGGTCTCCGGTCCTGACGTCGCCACCCAGAGCTGGTTGATTGCACGACCCCAGACGACCTCGCTCCTGGACACAGACGTGCCGAGCTCCTGTGGCTCCCAGGACCCACCGCAGCTCGAGCCAGGCCTTGATCTCGATCGCACGGTGACTGTCACGGACCCGGTCGGAGTCGAGACGACGTACGTCTTCGACCAGTGGGACGCCGACTATGCGTTTCTGGACCCTGCGAGCAACCAGGCCTACTGCGATCAGAACCCGAACGACCTCTCCTTCTATCCGGGCAACGGTGACCTCGAACCTGACCGCGGAGCGTTGTTGAGCGTCACCTCCTCGTCGGCGGGCGCGCCCTTCGAGCAGCACGTCTACACCTACTCTCTGTGGCAGCACTCCACGCAGCCCTACGCCACCTGGGACCAGCCCTCGTGGGTCCCCGTGTTGGTGAACACCACCACGTTGGTCGATGGTCTGCCCTATCACACCCGCTCAGCGCAGGCGTTCCCCGACACCTATGGCCGGGTCTCGAGCTGGGTCGAGACGATTCAGACAAGCGCGGATCCGGGCAGCTTCGACACGGCGACCTCCGTGACGAGCTACCCCCAGACGCCCCCATCTGCGTTCGCTGACTGGAACCTCGTCGACCTGCCCGACACGCACTTGACGACCTTCCAGGGCGTCACCACGAGCAATGAGGTCTACACGTATGGCCCCGCCGGGGACGCGCTGGGGCGCCTCACGCTGCTCCAAGAGGTGCGGCAACCCTCGACGGCGGGCCCGGATCTCCTGACCGTTTTCGGGTACGCGAACACGCCCTCAAGCACCACCATCACGGTCACTCCCATCGGAGGTCCGCCGACGCAGTTGCTCGTCGGAGCAGGAGGTGTGGAGGAACTCTCGGTCGGCGGCCAGACGCTCGAAAGCACGGCGTACTCAACGTCCGGACATCCGGTGAGCTCCACGGACGAACGCGGGCTCACCGCGACCTGGGACTGGGACAACGACGGCCAGCTCCAGGGGCGGACGCTCTCCGCGGGCGGCATCGACATCGAAGCCAGCTTCGACTGGTCGGGGTGGCCTGACGAGATCTCGATGACCAACTCCGAGGGCAGCACCACGTCTCTGGAGTTCGACCCGTACGGGGGGGTGCTCGATGCCGACATCCCCCTCGATGACACTGGGAACGTCGCGGAGTTCTCCTGGAGTCATGTCGACGGGAGCGCAGGCAGCCCTCCCAGCTGGACAGCCACGCTCCCCGGCGGCACGGCATCGGTGGCAGCGACCCTCGACGAGCGGTTTCGTCCCGTATCGATGACGACATCTCCCGCAGCCGGGAGCGCCACGGCTGCGTACACGAACGTCTTCGACGTAACCGTCGGCGAGGGCAGTGGCCGGACCTGGGATGTTCGTGTGGCAGCGGATGGGACAGTCCGAGGCGTCAATGGCACCGACGGGGACTGCTTCCAGTGGGGGCCGGCGTTCACCTACTCAGGCAGCGGCGCCCCAGGGCTCTCGGGGGCGCAGGTCGGCTCGGTCCTCGCCGACGGTGCGTGCACGCCCACTGGCCAGGCGACTCGCCTGGTGCAGACGATGGTCGACAGCACCGGCGCGCCGCTCGGGGAGGACGACACAGGCCACGGAGGAAGCAGTGTCGTCCGCGATGGCGACGGGAGGATCGACGAGATCGACTTCCCGGACGGCAGCGTCGTGGCGGTGACGTACGAGTCCGGCGGTCGCGGCCGGCCCGAGTTCATCGACTGGCAGGGCGCCGACGGGACGAGCGACTTCGCGAGCCTGACCTACGGGACCACAGGGGCGGACTCCGGGATGGTCAAGGTGATTGACACCGCCGCGGGTTCAGCGACCTTCGGCTACTCGCCCCTCGGTTCCCAGATCTCGGTGACCGATGACGAGGACTACACCGCCTCAGGCATCCCGTTGCCCGCGACCGCTCTGGTGGACACCAGCACCCGTTCGTTCGTCGTCGACGATCAGGGACGGATCGAGTCGATGGTGTACGGCGATGGAAGCGAGGTCGTCTACACCTGGCATGGGTCAGACAATCTCGACTCGGTGACCTTCGTAGACGGGAGCGGCACACCCCACGCTGTCGTGCTCTCGACGGAGTGGTCTGCCCACGGGATGGCCAACCGGACGTTCGCGAACGGGATGGAGCTCGAGCACTCACGTGATGGGCATGGCCTTCTGATCGGGGGGGCCATCACGGGCATCGACGTGACGGAGCCGGACGACTACTGGGAGGCGGCGCCCGTCGCCTTCGGCGCCCCGACGGAGGTCTGTACCGACGGCGTGGACAACAACCTGGACGGGTGGGCGGACTGCGACGATCCCGCATGCGGCCCGCACATCGCGTGCGTGCTCCAGATCGAGTTGTGTGGAGACGGGATCGACAACGACGGCGACCTGGACGTCGATTGCGACGACATCACGTGCGACGACTCCCAGTCCTGCAGTGGCCTCCTCCCCAATCGCGGTGAAGGTGCCCGGCTCATGCAGGACGAAGCGCTTTCGGTCTCCATTCCCCGCGACCCGAACGGCCTGCCCACGAGCATCCAGACGACCTGGGAGGGACAGACGCGGGTCGAGGTCCTCGCCAGGGATCCACGGAACCGGGTAACACAGCACACCAACGTGGGTGGCCAGGCTACGTGGACGCTCGGGTACGACACGGCCGACAACCTTACGGACCTCGACACGGGAGGCGACCGGGTCGACCTCGACTTCGCGGCCCAGCAGTGGTTCAGCAACCTGCCCTCCGGCAACGGGTGGAGTTCCGATCCTCAGACGGGGAACATCTCTACGGCCCCCGGAATCACCTTGCGCACCGGAGGTTGGCATCGTGTCACCATCGTCGAGCTGACAAACGCTGCCGGGCAGTCTGTCGTCACACACCGGCTCACCCACAACAGCCGCGGGCTCGTGGCGATCGAGTGGGACGAGGTCAACGGCTGGGGCCGCTGGTACAAGTACGCGCCCGGGACCCCCCTCCTCATGGAGGAGCTGGTGTGGGACCCGAACCAGGGCCAGTGGGTCACATTCCGCAACTACGTGTGGGACCCGCAGAGCCTGACGATCGTGGGGTTCTACGAGAATCCGCTCGTCTATCAGGAGGAGCCACCCTGTCCCCCCGGCTTCGAGGTCGACGCGTACGCCGACCGCAACGAGCTGAGCTGGCTGCCGGTGCCGCTCGCGCATCACTATGCCGTGTATCGGGACGGCCTCCCCGTCCGCTACATCGAGGCAGCGGAGCCGTGGTTCCGCGACTTCCAGTTCATCCCAGGCCAGGACGCCGAGTACGAAGTCCGCTCCGTCAGCGCGAAGGGCATCGAGAGCGACGTCTGTCCAACACAGACCGTCGCCTCGACCGCGAACCCCTCGCTATGGCTGCAGTGGGACCCGCCGGATCCGGTGATCGCGGACCTCGCCGGCTACGCGCTCCACTGGTGCCCGCTCTCTGCATGGTCCAACACCGCGACGTGCTCCAACCTCTTCAGCGTTTCCGGGGCGGAGCTGCTGACCCAGGAGAGCTTCATCTGGGAGAGTTCTGCGGGCTACGACCCGAGCATCGACATGGTGATCATCGTGGTCGCGGTAGATGTCGCCGGTAATCGCTCGGTGACCGACACCCTCGAGGTGTACGCGCTCAACAACGGCGTGCCGACCCCCTCCGACCTGGCGAGCCATCCTGACTCGGCCTCGCTTCAGGTCGTGATCACCAGCCCCGGCGGGCTGCGCAACGTCTTCGCGCAAGCGACCGGCGGGAGCGTCCAGGGGTTCTTCGGCGTCGATGAGCGCGGGCCGCTCGGGATCCTGGCCTCGCCGCTGGCGCAGCACCTGACAGGAATCGATCCGACCACCGGTGAACGCCGGTCCCTCCAACCCGGGATGCTCATCAGCGAGCTCGGGGTGCGGTTCGAGGGGACGAACGTGTTCGCAGAGCACGTCATGGGCGGCGGACCCGCGATGCTGCTGCAGAAACTCAGTCACGGATACCAGGGCGCGATCCGTCCGGGCCTCGACGAACTCGTCGCGGACATCCAGGACTCGGGCGGCAGCGTCGCCAGTCGCGCGTTCCTCGGGGTGACGGCGTTCGCCGTCGAGATGGTCGCGATGGCGCCGCTCGGCATCCTCGAGCTAGGCAACAACGCGGGCTACGCCTGGGGCGCCGCGAGCCAGAGCGCATATAGCCTGTCCGGCTGGGAGAAGTTCACGGTCGGACTCGGCGCGGTCGGCGACGTGATGTCACTCGCCGCGCCGACCGTCCGGGCCATCTCAGGCGCGCGGGCGATGCGCGCCTCTCGTGCGGGGACAGGCTCGAGCCAGGCGAAGACTGCCGGTCGTAGTGGCCCCTGTGGCTGTTGCTTTGTCGCTGGCACACCGGTGTCGACCGCCAACGGCTTGGTCCCGATCGACGAGATCGAGGTCGGCGATCTCGTGGTCACACGGAGCGCCGAGAACGGCGACCTCGTCCATGCGGAGGTCCTCCAGGTCTTCGAGACACCCGACAGACCCCTGATCGAGTTGGAGGTGGTCTCGGGAGACGACGTCGAGCGCATCATCACGACGCCTGAGCACCCGTTTGCTGTGTCGAAGGAGGGCGAGTTCGTCGCCGCGGCGGAGCTCCGCCCAGGCGCTCTCGTCGTTGGAGCGAACGGCTGGCTCAAGGTCGCCTCCGGGACGTGGCTGCAGGAGCGCGCCACGGGCTACAACCTCGAGATCGAGGGCGAGCACACGTACCTGGTGGGTGAGAGCCAAGCATGGGTCCACAACACCAGCGTCGGCCCGTGTCCATGCGTCATCCCGGCGACCGTCCGTCTGCGATACGAGCCCGGTCTCATCAAAGCTGGCAGCGTCATGGGACGCCTCCACAAGCGTCAGTTCGCGAGGAAGGCGCGCCAGCTGGAGCGACTGAGCCAGCAGGGTCTCCTTCGGAAGGCCAGTTCCGCCCGCGATCCCGCCGTGACGAAGGCCCATCGCCAGGATCTCATCAAGCGCATCTGGGAGCAGTATGGGAAGACGAATCCGGAGTTCGCGAAGGCCGCGATCCGGCGAACCACGAGTGGGGGCGGCCCGGGCCGGGTCCAGATGGACCACATCTGGGAACTGCAGCTCGGGGGCCCGGACGCCGCAGGTAACCTCCAAGCGCTTCACTGGTTCACGAACTGGCACATGGGAACAATCCAGCTTCGCGGCCAGCTGAGGCAAATCGCTGATGGCACTCCGATCAGGCTCATCGTGGAGGGACTGTGAACGCTGATGTGTTTCGACGGATCGAGCTGCTCCGCGCCTGGCTCGAGGCCAGCCCGGAGAGGTTCATCGCCGGTGAGCTGCCTTCTGGTAACCCCTCCCCCCCAGAGGAAGCACAGCGCGCGGGCTACGCGGAGTTCCTCCGGCACTGTGACGGTGGGCGGTTCGGGCCGATCGACTTCTTCGGCGGCGCACAACTCCCGTTCGAACAGGGCCCCGCGGACCTCTGGCGAGACGCCGTGGGGGACGCCCTTGTGGTGGGTAGCTACCTCTCAGATCCGATGGTCCTGCGCGAGAACGGACTGTTCAAGCTCGTTGCCCTCGACAGCGCTCAACTCCAGCCCCTCGGATCCCTCGGAGAGTTCCTCGAGGTGCTGGTTGGCCCTGGATACTTGGCTCTCTTCGCTGATGCCGCGGAGGATCCGTGGGGACAGGCCCTCGCCGCAGCGGGGTTACTGGCCTAACTTGAGCACTCCGACAAGCGGGTGGCGGCACGCACCCTGAAGGATCATCGAGGGCCATGCCCGCAAGTGGCTCCAGCCCTGCGAGGGCACGAGGGATCCACGCGCCGCACAGGCAACCCTGCTCACGAGTGGCGGTCGTTCGCGCGGCCTCCCCCACCTCACCGCTCGGCCCAGAGAGCTGTTCGAGCGTCGGCCCGCTCCGATCCCGACCCCGGGGTAACCCGTGCTGACCCTAGTCGAAGATTGGCGCCATGGCGGATACGCGATGCGTGCCGCGACCTTGGACTGCTTGCGGACATTGGAGGGACGGAGACCATTCAACGATTGGATGATCGCTGGCCTCAGGGCCTTCGCCGAGACGGCGCGTCATGCCCGGCACCATGACGACAAGCGTGACCCGGCGCCGACCGACGTCCAGTTGGCCGCGCTGGAGGTGGCGGATCTCCCGATCCGCAAGTCCCCCGCCGACCAACAGTCCGATTGCCGCGCGGAGTTGGCCGCTGGAGACGGTCAGCAGGTCCCCGATCTCGTACAAGATGGGCACGGCGACGGGTGGCCCAAGGCTCGTCGCTTGTCTTCATGTCCTGGCCCTTCGATTCAAGGGGAGTCCGACAGCAGTCGGTCAATCACCCGCTGCTGCCGCGCCGTCTCCGCCCGCAGCCGCTCCACCTCCGCCTTCAGCGCCTCGTTCTCTTCCACCAGCTGCGCCACGTCTCCCTCCGCATCCCCTGCGGCCCCGGCGCCGTCCCGCGCTCCGCCCATCGCCGTTACCTGGTCGAACGCCTCCGGCGCGAGGTGCGCGTAGCGCTCGGTCGTGGTGATCGAGCTGTGGCCCAGCACCTTGCTCAGGGTGAAGAGATCCTCGCCCGCGCGCATCCAGTTGCTGGCGAACGAGTGGCGCAGGTCGTGGAACGTGAACGGGCGCCGCTGCACGACCCGCCGCCGGCTTTCCGTGCGCCCGCCACGCACTGTGTTCTCGTCGATCCCCGCCCGCTCCAGCACCACGTGCAGGAACTCCTGGAGGTGCCGGTCCGACGGCTTGCGCGCCTCGCCCGTGGCCGTGGGAAACAACCACACCTCCGACGGGCATAGCTCTGTCCACCTTTCCAGGATCGGGCGCAGCTTCCCCAGCAGCGGGACGTGTCGGACCTTGCGCGACTTCGTGCTCGTGTCGCCCGCGCCGCTGCTGAAGCTGCGCCGCACCGCGATCCGCCGCGCCGCGAAGTTCACGTCCGCCCACTGGAGCCCCAGCACCTCTCCCGCCCGCAGGCCCGCGTAGGCGGCGACCGCGAGGATCGGCTCCAGCTGGGGGTGCTCCTCGTCTTCCCGCGCTGCCGCGAGCAGCGCCTCTACCTGCTCCTCGTCGATCCAGACGAAGTCCCGCTGCCCCTGCACCGGCCGCTCGATGTGCGGCACGTCCGGGAGCCAGTCCTGCTTCTTCGCCTCCCGGAGCATCGAGCCCAGCAGCGTCAGGATGTTCCAGGCCGTCTTCGGCCCCACCTTCCCCGGCCGCAGCTCCTCGCCGTCCTCGTCGTACTCGCCAACGAGCTCGACGTACACCTCGTCGAGCACGTCCTTGCGGATCTGCGGCAGCGCGAGCGGGCCGAGCTGCGGGCGCAGGTGGCGGTTGATGATCGACCTGTCGTCCTTGATCGACTTCTTCTTGCCGGCCTTGATCTTGAGCCAGTGCTCGGCGAGCTCGTCGAACGTCTTCGCCTCGAGCAGCGGGGGCCGCTCCTCGCCGCCGGTGATGCGCCGGACCTTGGCGCGGGCGGCCTCCCGCACCGCGATCGCCTCCTTCTTGGTCCCGAACGTCGCCGAGCGCTGGCGCCCGGCGTGGTCCCGCCACCGCGCGAGGTACTGGGGCCTGCCGTCCCGGCCGATCCGCATGCGGACCCCCGGGGTGTTCGTCTTCTCCCAGATCAGCGCCACGATCACTCCTTGTCACCACGCGGTGACAAAGAGTTCGAGCCGCCTCGACTCTTGTCACCGCCGGTCACAAGAAAGGGTAGGCTGGTGACAAAACGGTGACAAGAACAACGAAAAACGGCCACTCAGGAATCTCCTAAGTGGCCGTTTTCATTGTGGTAGCGGGAGCCGGATTCGAACCGACGACCTTCGGGTTATGAGCCCGACGAGCTACCTGGCTGCTCCATCCCGCGTCATTCGCCCCACCTCGCGGCGGGAGGCGAGTTATAGGCGGCACCCCAGGGGGTGTCAACGGACGGGGGTGGTTTTCTCAGCGGAGGGCGAACATCGCTCCCCCGGCTGTCGCTCCCGTCCATGCAGAGGCCGAGCCGGTACCATCGGCTCCGTGCGGAAGAGCCTGCTCCTCGTCGCCCTCGTCCTGCTCCTGCCCGCCCCCGCTGCGGCGAACGGGCAGTCCACCCATGTGTGGATCACCCACACCGCCATCGAGCGCCTCCCCGACGGTCCCCTGGCCGAGCTGCTCCGGCGGCCCGAGCTGCGCGACATCGTGGTGAACGGGACGATGTTCCCCGACTGGGGCTACGCGCCGGGCGGCTCGCGCGACCACGGCGAGGCGTCCCACTGGGAGCCGTTCCAGCAGGAATACCGCCGCTGGATCCAGGAGAGCTTCGACGCTCCGTACACCGCCGGCGAGGCCGCGGCGCACACGGCCTTTTTCTTCGGGATGGCCTCGCACGGGATGGCGGACGAGCACTTCGACGCCCTCTTCATGGAGCGCAGCCGCTGCTACGACGTGGGCTGGGACGCCGAGGACAACGCCGGGCTCGACACCGCCAGCGACGTCCTGTTCATGGCCCAGGTCGGCGGGATCCCCCAGCCCGAGCGGTGGCTGCCGACCGAGGCCCTCGCCACCGTCTATGCGCGCGCCCTGCCCGAGCTCCCGCTGGACGTGGACGGCATGGAGATGGGCCACCGCATGCTGCACGTGGCCGTGGCGGCCGTGGACGCGCTGCGGACCAACGAGGAGCGCATCGCCACCTTCACCGCGGACTGGGCGTGGTCGGCCGCGCACCTGAGCGACGCGTCCATTCCGGGCTCGCCGAGCGACGAGGCGGACGCGGTGGCCCTGTACTGGCTCGAGCTGTGGGAGCGCCTCCAGGGCGCCACGAGCTGGACCGATCCCGTCCTCGCGATGCACCCGCGCCCCGGCAGCTGGGATCACAGCCGGGACAGCAGCAAGCCCGAAGCCCGCATCCACCTCGCGCTGGCGCGGGGCACGCGCTCGGACAGCCTCGACGCCATCACCGTCGCGACCGCGGACGGCGAGGACGTGCCGATGGACGTGGGCCTGTTCTACGGAGACCGCTCCCACGCCCTCCTCGCCCGCCCGCTGCAGGACTGGGACGAAGACACCAGCTACGTCGTCACCGTGGCGCCCGGCCTCGAGTCCCACGACGGCGACCTGTCGGAGGCGTCGTTCGTGGCGTCCTTCTCCACCGGGCCGGAGCCGCCTGCGCCCCAGGACGATCCGCCCGCCGGCTGCGGCTCCTCCGTGGCGGGCGCGCCGGGATCGCGACTCGGCCTCCTCGCCCTCAGCGCAGCAGCGTGCGCAGCGGCGCTGCGACGGCGGCGGGGTGGGTGCGCGGCGCCTGGTGGCCGGCGCCTCGAATGAGCACGTAGGGCGCCGAGACGACGTCCGCGAGGCGCTGACACACCGCGCGGCTCGCTGGGGTCGTGTGCTCGCCCGCCAGCACCAGGCATGGCATTTCCAGCGCGCTCAGCTCCCCCGGTGTGGTGGTGTCGTCGCGGCCCGAGGCGACCTCTGCGATCGTCCTGCGCAGCCGCGCACGGAGACGGCTGCGCGCCCCCTCGGAGAGCGCAGCCCAGGATCCGGGGCCGTTCCAGTACTCCACCAGGCCCGCCTGCGCGGAGTCCTCCTCGCCGGTCGCCAGCCTCCCGAAGAACCCGGCGTTCAACGCGTCGATGTGGGCCGCCTCCGGAAGCCCAGCGAGCAGGTGGAACGCGATGGGCTCACACAGCGCCAGGGAGCGCACGTTCCCGGGGTGCGCGAGCGCGTACCGGAGCGCGAGTAGCGCCCCGTAGGAGTGCGCCACCAGATCGATGGGCGGGCCGAGGCCCGTGACCTCCCGATCGAGCCAGGCGAGGTCCGATGCGAGCGCCGCGCCCACGGCCGGCGGCTCCGGCAGCGCCGGGACATGAGCGTCGTCGAGGCCCAGCGCGTCCACCACGCCGGTCCAGCAGCGGGGGGAGTCGGCGGAGCCGTGCAGGAACAGCGCGGGCATGGCCGCATCATGCCCGCCCCCGCGCTCGACCTCGACCGGGCCGGCGCGTACGATTGATTGACTCGTCAATCAACTTGCGCCGGAGTCCCTCCGACTCCCTCGAGGACGCGCCCCTGCGCGCGTCCCAGCGCCGCGGAGACCACCATGCCGATCCCCAACGAGACCGCAGAGCACCGGATGTTCCGGGAGACCGCCCACGCCTTCGTCACCAAGGAGCTCGCGCCCCACGCCGAGGAGTGGGAGAAGGCGAAGGCCTTCCCGGACGAGGTGTTCAAGAAGGTCGGGGAGATGGGCTTCCTCGGCATCACCGCGCCGGAGCAGTTCGGCGGCGCCGGCCTGGACTACTGGTACGCCACCATCTGGCTCGAAGAGCTCGTGCACAGCCGGATGGCCGGGATGAACATGGCACTCGCGGTCCAGTCGGACATGGCCACGCCCATCATCGGCGAGGTCGGCAGCGACGAGCTCAAGACGGAGTTCTGGAAGCCGGCGATGACTGGCGACAAGATCGCGGCCCTCGGGATCACCGAGCCGGGCTGCGGATCCGACGTCGCAAACCTGCGCACCACGGCCCGTCGGGACGGCGATGACTACGTGATCAACGGCGCGAAGACCTTCATCACGAACGGGACGCGCGCCGACTTCATCACCCTCGCGGTGCGCACGGGGGAGGACGGCTACGGCGGCGTCTCCCTCGTGATCCTGCCGACGGACGTGAAGGGCTTCACCATCGGTCGCACCCTCGACAAGGTGGGCAACCACACGTCCGACACGGCCGAGCTGGCGTTCGACGACTGCCGCATCCCCACCCGGTACCTGCTGGGCCAGGAGAACTTCGGCTTCTACTACATCATGCAGAACTTCCAGCGGGAGCGGCTGGCCGCGGCGATCATGGCCACGGCGGGCATGGAGCAGCTCTGGGGCGAGGCCGTCGAGTACGGACGGACGCGCCAGGCGTTCGGACGGCCCATCGGCAAGTTCCAGGTGTGGCGCCACAAGTTCGTGGAGCACCTCACCTCCATCCGCGCGGCCCAGTCCCTCGTCTACCAGGCCTGCGGGGCGTTCGCCGAGGACCGCATCGACACCGAGCTGATCTCCATGTGCAAGCTCTACTCGTGCGACCTCGCCCAGCGCGTCGTCTACGACCTGCAGCAGTTCTACGGTGGGTACGGGTACATGGACGAGTACCACATCTCCCGCGCGTTCCGGGACCTGCGCCTGCTGACCATCGGCGGCGGCACGAGCGAGGTGATGAAGGAGATCATCTCCAAGTGCCAGGGGCTCTAGGAGGCGATCCCTGGGGGCCGCGTCGGCTCAGCTCCCCGTGCGATCGCGGACGTGGCGGCGCAGGTAGGGAGTGATGTCGTCGCCGACCATCGGCCGCCCGAACAGCCAGCCCTGCCCGACGGTGCAGCCCATGTCCCGAAGCCGGCGCCGCTGCGCTTCGGTCTCGATGCCTTCGGCGACGAGCAACAGATCCAGCCGGCGACCCAGGGCGATGATCGACTCGACGATCGCGCGCTTGTCGAGGTCCGCCTCGAGGCCCTGAACGAACGACCCGTCGATCTTCAGGCAGTCGATGGGCAGCCGGTGCAGTGTCGACAACGCGCTGTAGCCCGTCCCGAAGTCGTCGAGGGCGATCCGAACCCCGGACCGGCGCAGCTCGCGAAGCGCATCCACCGCCCGATCTGGCTCGGTGAGGAGCGCGGTCTCGGTGATCTCGAGACAGAGCCGTGACGGCTCCAGCGACGCGGCGGCGAGGGCGGCGTGGATCCGCTCGGCCAGCTTCGGCTCCTTGAACTCCTTGGGGCTCAGGTTCACGGCGATGTACGGCGCGAAGTCGCCCAGGTCCGGAGTCGACTGGAGCGCGCGGGACTGGGCCACGGCCTGCGCGAGCGCCCAGGCCCCCAGCTGGCCGATGCTCCCGGCCTCTTCGGCGATGCCCACGAAGCGCTCGGGGGGGATCGGTCCGAACTCCGGATGATCCCAACGCGCCAGGCCCTCGAACCCAACCGGTCGCCCCGTGTCGAGGCGAGCCAGGGGCTGGAAGCGCATGTGGAACGCTGGCGTGGCGAGCGCGGCCTCCATGTCCTGGCGCAGGCGACGGTCGCGAACCACCTCGGCGTGGAGGGCGAGATCGAACAAGACCGCTCGGCCGCCTCCCTGAGCCTTCGCCCGGTACATGGCGACGTCGGCGTCACGCAGCAGCGCGGACGCGTCCCGCCGACCCTTTGCATAGACGACGCCGATGCTCGCAGCCATCTGGACCGCCTTCCCGTGCAGCTTCAGCGGTGCCTCGAGCCGCCGCTCCACCCGACTCGCTGCGAGCAGCGCAGCTCCCGGTGTCGGGACCGACTGCAGCAGCACCACGAACTCGTCGCCTCCCAGCCGCGCCACCGTGTCGCCCGGGCGGAGCGTCGCCTCGAGGCGCGTGCCCGCGGCCTGCAGGAGCTCGTCGCCGATGGGGTGGCCGTGGGCGTCGTTGACCCACTTGAAGTGATCGAGGTCGACGAGGAGCACCGCGAACGGCGCGCCCTCCCGGCGTCGCGCGCCCGCGACGGCGTGCTCCAGGCGGTCCATGAACAGCGCCCGGTTGGCCAGGCCCGTGAGCGGATCCCGAAAGGCAGAGGCGCGCAAGGCCAGCTCGGCGTTCTTCCGGTCGGTGATGTCGGTGAACCAGCCGGCCACACGGCGCATCGACGTCTCGTCGGCTGACGCTCCCCGGCAGCTGATCCACCGCCAGCTCCCGTCTCGATGGCGGATCCGGAACTCCAACGCGAAGCGGCGCCCCGGGTGATCGACCGCCTGGTCCAGCGCAGCCCGGAGGCGAGTGCGCTCGTCCGGGTGCACGCGGTCGAACCACTCGCCCGCGCCCATGCCGATCTCTTCAGCGCCCCAGCCCAGCATCTCCTTCCACCGGTCGGAGTAGTGCATCGTGCGGCTCGCGAGGTCCCACTCCCAGAGGCCATCGTTCGCGCCGCTGGCGGCGAGCCGATACCGGGCCTCGGTGGCCTTGAGCATGCGCTCCGCCTGCTCGCGCGCGTGCAGCTGCTCTCCCACCCGCCGGCGGTGCTGGCCGAGCACGACCACCGTGATGCCCAGCACGACGGCGGTCGCCAGTCCTCCCCACTCGATCGGGAACGCCGCAACCGAGCCGGTGGACCACCAGGCCAGGGCCGCATGGTCCACCATCAGGAGGGCCGTCACGGCGAGCCCGAGGCCCGTGCCGCCCGTCCAGGTCGCGGCCACAGTCGGGAGAACCGCGAAGGCCGCAACGGGCACGCCCAGCACACCCAGCAGGGCCCACTGCAGAAGCAGCACCCCGCCGGTCACGGCAGCGACTCGAAGCGCGACGGCTGGGTCCACGTTCCTCCCTCACCGAGCTTACCTGTCAGAACGACGTCGGCCCGGGCAGCTGCCCGGGCCGACGCGTCAGTCTCGTGTTGGCTCAGCGCCGGCGGCGGCGCACCAGGAGCACACCCGGAATCAGGGCGAGCAGCCAGACGGCGGCCGGAGCGTCGGCACCGATGACCGAGCTCTGGCAGGAGCTGCAGGCACCGACACCGGCGGTGTAGCCGTTCGGATCCTCCGGATCGACCTTGCCCGGGTCGCCGTCCGTCAGGAACCGGTTCGGCACCTGGTACTCGGAGGCGGCGCCACCGTCATCGACGGAGCGGGCGGACCAGAACCACTCGCCCTCGCCGAGGTCGAAGGGCACCTCGACCGTGGAGTTGCCTTCCTCACCGAGCGGACCGGCCGCCTCGACGACACCCTCGGCCTCGAAGACGATGTCCGTCAGCTCGGCGTCGCGAGCGAGGATGAAGTCGTAGAAGACCTCGTCGCTCTCGATGTCCTCGGCGACGCCCAGGACCAGGACCACGTACTCGCCGTTGTGGGTCGAGCCGTCCGCCGGGTCGATGAGCGTCGGCAGCTCCGGCGCGTCGTTCGGGCCGCGGACGAAGAAGGAGATCAGCGCGGGCGCCGACTCGAAGCCGTCCTCGTCGATGGCCGTCACCTTGGCGAAGATCCAGGTGTTCTCCGGGAGCACCCGGTTGTCCACCGCGAGGTCCCACCAGACCGTGCCCGTCTCCGTCTCGGGGACGGTGTTCGCCACGTACTCGGCCGAGTCGAAGGTCGACACGGTGTCGAGCTCGAAGCGGTACTCGATGGCCTGACCCTCGGGGTCGGTGACCTCGTTGGCGACCAGGTTCGGCGACTGCGAGTCCACCTGACTCAGGTCCTCGGGGCTGACCCACGTGGGCTGCTCCGGCGCCTCGTTCTCGGAGGTGACGAAGAAGGGCTCCATCTCGGCCCACTCACCCGCGAGACCCTCGTCGTCGACCGCGCGGGCCGTCCAGAGGTAGTCGCTGTTGTCGGCGAGCACCACGTCGATCATCCAGTCGGTCGTCGTGTTGCCCGAGTCGACGACGCCCGTCATGGACGTCACCAGCGTCGTGCCGTCGACCTCGTAGACCTCGATGTCGTAGGTCACGTCGTCCTCGTTCGGATCCTCGGTCTGCTCCCACTCGAAGGTGGGCTCGAGGGTCGTCACGATCTGACCCTCGATCGGGTAGACCAGGTTCGGAACCTCCGGCGGATCGTTGAACTCGTTCAGCGTGAAGTTCTCCGGGTCCGTCCAGGGACCGGGCGTCCACGGGTCGTTCGCGCGGGCGACCCACCAGTACTCGGTGTCCTCGATGAGCGGCACGTCGACCTTCCAGAGGGTCTCGCCGGACCCGTCCTCGATGACGCCGTAGCCGGACGTCACGAACTGGGTCAGGTTCTCGTCCAGGTAGAGCTCGAAGTCGTAGGTCAGCGCCTCACCCTGCGGGTCGGTCGCGTTCTGGACCACGAGGTCCGGGGAGACCTCGGTGACCTCGGCGCCGTCGATGGGCTCGATGGCCACCGGCACGCTCGGGCCGTCGTACACGAAGGGATCCTGGCCGAGGCTGAACTCGTTCAGGTTCGTGAGGCCATCGCCGTCCGGATCGTTGCCGGCGTCCGTCGGGTCGAACTTGTCGAGGCCGTTGTCGTCCTCCCAGTCGTCCGGCATTCCGTCGCCATCGGAGTCCGTGGAGAACACGGTGATGGTCCAGGACTGCTGGTCCTGGCCGCCGTCGCCATCGTCCACCGTCAGCACCAGCGAGTAGGAGCCGGTGAGGTAGTCGTTGTAGTCAGGCGTCCAGTTCAGCTCGCCCGTGGTGGTGTCGAGCGTCATGCCGGCGGGAGCGGAGGAGGAGAGCGTCCAGGTGAAGACCTCGTCGCCCGGATCCTGAACCACGGGGGTGTAGTTGTAGAGCTCGTCCTGCAGGGCGTTCACCGGCGGCGAGGTGGCGATGACCGGGTCGACGTTGTCGACCGTCACAGTCAGCGTCTGGGTGGCGACACCGCCATCCTGGTCCTCGACCGTCAGCGTGACGGTGAAGATGCCGTCGTCCGCGTAGGTGTGCTCGATGTCGTCGCCGGTGTAGGGCGCCGTGCCGTCACCCACGTCCCACGTGAAGATGAGGTCCGGGATGTCGTCCGCGCCCTGGTCCGTGGCCGTGGCGTCGAGGTCGATCTCGTCGCCCTCCTCGGGGTTGGCCGAGGGGAGCGCCACCATGGAGGTGATGACCGGGTCCACGTTCGTCACGACCAGCTCGATGGTCGCGATGCCGACGTCGCCCGCGTCGTCCATCGCCGTGGCGGTGACGAAGTAGGTGCCGTCGTCCGTGTAGGTGTGGGTCACGTTCGCGCCGGTGTCGAAGACGCCGTCGCCGAAGTCCCAGGTGTACGTGATGGTGTCGTTCACGCCCGCGTCCGTAGCGCTCACGGTCATGGTGATCGGCGTGCCCTCGTCACCGCTCGGGGCGGTCACGCTGTCGATGACGGGCGCGACGTTGGCGACCTGGACGGTCAGGGTCTGGCTCGAGGAGTCCCCGTCGTCGTCCGTGACGGTCACCGTGACGACGTACTGGCCCTCGTTCGCGTAGGCGTGATCCGCCTGCGTGCCCGTGGCCGTGCCGCCGTCGCCGAAGTCCCAGGCGAAGGTGATCGTGTCGGCCAGGCCGACGTCGCTGCCGGTCGCCGACCAGGAGAGGAGCTGACCTTCGAAGCCAGCCAGGTCACCCACGAGGCTGTCGACGGTGGGCGCGACGTTGTTGACGGTGACGACCGAGCTGCTCGTGTCCGAGGCGCCCGCGTCATCCGTCACCGTCACGGTGACCGTGAAGACGCCGTCATCCGGGTAGGTGTAGGTCACGTTGGCGCCCGCCACCGTGTTGCCGTCGCCCATGTCCCAGACGTAGGTCAGGGTGTCGTTGACGCCGACGTCCGTGGCGGAGGTGGTGAAGCTCAGGAGCTGCCCCTCGTCCGCCGCGTTCGGGATCGTGGTCAGACCCAGGACCGGAGCAACGTTGTCGATGGTCACCGTCACGGAGTTCGTGTCGCTGCCGCCGTCGCCGTCGTCCACAGTGACCGTGATGACGTAGGTGCCCTCGTTCACGTAGGTGTGGTTGACGGTGGTGCCGGTCTCGGTCGTGCCGTCGCCGAAGTTCCAGTTGTAGGTCAGCGTGTCGTTCAGGCCGGGGTCGGCCGCCGTCGCGCTCCAGTTGAGGAGCTGACCTTCGTCACCAGTGACTGGACCAAGGGGGCCCGTGATGGTCGGCGCGACGTTGCTGATGGAGACGTTGGCGACGTTGATGTCGCTGTCGCCGTCGTCGTCCGTCACGCGGAGGGTGACGACGTAGTTGCCCTCATCCTCGTAGGTGCACGTGGAGCCGAGGCCCGCGGTGGCGATGACGTCGTAGGTGCCGTCGCTGTCGCAGTCCCACTCCCACTGGACGATGTTGCCGCCCACGTCGGTGCTGCCCGTGCCGTCCAGGGGCACGCCCGTGCCCTCGTCACCCGAGTAGGGGCCGCCCGCGTTCGCGGTCGGAGGCGTCGAGGCGATGATGACCGAGGCCGAGTCGACGTCCTGGCCGCCGTCGTTGTCGGTCACGAACAGCGTGATCGTGTAGGTGCCCGTCGCGTTGAACGTGCAGGTGGAGCCCGTCGGCGAGGACGAGATGACGTCCGGGACGAGGTCGCCGTTGCAGTCCCAGCCGTACGTCGCGATGGCGCCGTCCTGGTCGGTGGACAGCGAGCCATCCACGAACACTGGGCTGTTCTCGGTGCCGGTGTAGGGGCCGCCCGCGTCGGCCACCGGGAGCACGTTGCTCACGCTGACCGTCGCCACGTCGACGTCCGTGGCGCCGTCGTCGTCCGTCACCCGCAGCTGCAGGGTGTAGGTGCCGACCGAGGTGTAGTTGCAGACCGCCGTGCCCGAGGAGGACGACGAGAGGTCGTACGTGTTGTCGCCGTCGCAGTCCCACTCGTACAGGGCGATGAAGCCGTCGGCGTCCGAGGAGTTCGTGCCGTCGACCGCGATGCCGCCACCCTGGGTGCCAGCGTAGGGACCGCCCGCGTTGGCGATCGGGCCCACCAGCGGGATGTTCACCGTGCCGGTGTCGGAAGCCGTCCCGCCGTCATCGTCGGTGACCGTCAGCGTGACCGTGTAGGTACCCACCGCGGGGTAGCTGCAGGTGGAGGTCGGCGACGACGACGTGACGTCGATGCTGCCGTCGCTGGTGCAGTCCCAGGCGTAGGTCACGATGATGCCGTCGGCGTCCGAAGAGGCGCTGCCGTCGAGCGTGATGTTCGTGTTCTTGTTGCCCGTGTACGGGCCACCCGCGACCGCGACCGGCACGCCGTTGCTCACCTGGACCGTGGTCGTCGTGACATCGGTGTCGCCGTCGTCGTCCGTGACCCGCAGCGTCACGGTGTACGTGCCGACAGCGGAGTAGGAGCAGAAGGTGGTGCTCGTCGTCCCCGTCGAGACGTACGAGATGCCGTTGCCGTCGTCGCAGTCCCACTCGAAGTTGGTGAGCGTGCCGTCGATGTCCGTCGAGCCGGATCCGTCGACCGTGACCGTGACGTTCTGCAGCGCGGCGTAGGGGCCGCCGGCGTTGGCGATGGGCGCCTGGTTGCCGATGGTCGCCGTCGCCGTGTCCGTGGCCGTCGCACCGTCGCTGTCCGTCACGCGGAGACGAATCGTGTAGGTGCCCACCGTCGGGAACGTGCACGTCGTTCCCGTCTGCAGGGTCGTGCTCACCTCGTACGTGCCGTTGAGGTCACAGTCCCACTCGTACAGGTCGATGGTGCCATCCGAGTCCGTGGAGCCGAAGGCGAACACCGGGACGGCCACACCCTGACCGCCCGTGTACGGACCGCCGGCCTCGGCGACCGGAGCCTGGTTCGTGATGTTGATCGTGGCGTCCGCGGTGTCCGTCGAGCCGTCGTCGTCCGTCACGCGCAGGCGCGCCGTGTACGTGTTCACCGTCGGGTAGCTGCACAGGAACGTCGGGGAGGTCGACGGCGTGGAGAAGCCGGGCCCCGAGTTGATGTCGCAGTCCCACTCGTAGGAGACGAGGAAGCCGTCCGGGTCCGAGCTGAGCCCGCCGTCCAGGGTCATCGGGACGCCCTGGATGCCCGCGTAGGGGCCGCCGGCGTTGGCGACCGGATCGGCGTTGATCACGTTGACCGTGACGGTGTCCGTGGCCGTGCCGCCGTCGTCATCGGTGACGATCAGCATCGCGGTGTAGGTACCGACCGCGGCGTAGATGCAGTTGAACGTCGCCGAGGTGCTCGCGGTCGAGACCGGAATGGAGTCGCTGGTGTCGCAGTCCCACTGGTACGAAACGATGGTGCCGTCCGGGTCGCTCGAGCCGCTGCCGTCCACCGTGATCGCAGTGTTCTTCGTGCCCGTGTACCCGGTGCCCGCGTCCGCGAGCGGCAGGGTGTTCGTGACCGTCACCAGCGCCGTGTCCGTGTCCGTGGCGTTGTCGTCGTCCGTGACCTGCAGGGTCAGCGTGTACTGGCCGTCGTCCGGGTAGTTGCAGACGAAGCTGGGGCTGCTGGAGCCGGAGCTGAAGTTGATGCCGTCGCTGGCGTCGCAGTCCCACTGGTAGGTCGTGATCGTGCCGTCCGCGTCCGTCGAGCCGCCTCCGTTCACCGTGATGGGGTTGCCCTGGTTGGTGGTGTATCCGGCGCCCGCATTCGCGATCGGGTTCATGTTCGCCACGTTCACCGTGAACGTGTCCGTGTCGCACGCGCCCTCGGGATCGCAGACCCGCAGGGTGCCGGTGTACTGGCCGTCGTCGGTGTAGGTGCAGGACGTCGAGTTGCTCGACGACGCGGAGCCGACGCTCGTCCCGTCGCAGTCCCAGGCGTACGTCAGCGCGCCGCCGTCGCCGTCCACAGAGCCTGCTCCGGAGATCGTGACCGGCGCGTTCGTGCTCCCTGCCGTCTGGTTCGTGCTGTAGGGGCCGTTCGCCTCGGCAGTGGGGCCGGCGTTGGGGACCGTGGTCGTGGCCGTGTCCGTGTCCGTCGCGCCCTGATCATCGGTCACGCGCAGGGTGGTGGTGTAGGTGCCGCCGAGCGTGAACGGGCCGCACGCCGCGTTCACGCTGGTGCCTGCGTTGACCTCGAACGAGCCGTTGCCGTCGCAGTCCCACTCGTAGAGGACGATGCTGCCGTCCGGATCGTTGGAGCCGTTGGCCGAGACGTTGTTGGTGATCGACTTGCTACCCGTGTAGTTGCCGTTCGCCTCTGCCACCGGCGGGCTGTTCGTGGGCACGGTCAGGCCGAGCGCGCAGGTGTCCTGCAGGTTCTGGTTGTTCGTCACGACCACGGTCGCGGCGTAGGTCTGCCCGAAGTCGCTGGCCGTGGGCGTCCAGTTGAACGTCGTGCTCGCCGGCGTCGGGCCGCCGCTGGAGGTCAGCGCGCTGCCCGGCGGGTTGCTGAGCAGCTGGAAGTTCAGGCTGCCGCCCAGGGGGTCGGTGCCGGTGAAGCTCGTCGAGAACGGCTGCCCCACCGTCGCCGTGAAGTTGCCGCCACCCGTGCAATTCGGGGGCGAGCCGGTCACGATCTCGATCATCCCCTCGAACTGGGTCATCGCGCCGTACGAGTCCGTGACGCGGATGGCGTAGGACCAGATGCTGGCGCCGCTGGGCGGGGTGCCGGTGAGCAGGCAGCCAGGGCTCAGCGAGAGCCAGGATGGTGGCGCCGTGAGCCCCGAACCGGCCTGAGAACTGTTCGCCCAGGTGCAGGTCGTCGAGTCGCCCGTGTCCGGATCCACGACCGCGAGCTGGACTGAGTTCTGCGCGCCGCCGACCATCTGGATCATCTGGGGCGAGCCGATCGCCGGCGAGGAGGTGTTGTTGCCCCCGCCGAGGTTGACGATCGACTCGACGCGGTAGGAGCTGCTCGCGTTCTGGATCCCGCTGATCCGGCAACACGAGCTGAAGTAGGCCGTGTACGTCGTCGTGTTGCTGCTGTAGGTGTGCGAGAGCGTGTTCCGGTAGATCGAGTAGGCCCTGCCAGTCGAGTCCGTGAACGTGCCGAGGTTGGTGCCGTTGCCGCCGACGCGCCCGCCGTTCGCGCCATCACCGTAGAACCACGTCTGGCCCCAGCCAGAGCTCGTGGGTGACCGCCAGGCCGTGATGATCTCGAACTGCACCGTGTTGCCGGACGTCACCGTCCAGTCCGCGGAGCCACCACGGTAGTGCGACGCGAGGGCCGAGGCCGGCACCAGGAAGAGGGCGAAGGCCACAAGGGCCAGCAGGATCCGGAACTGTCGATTCATCAGGTGTTTCCCCGCTTCGCGTGCACCGCGTCCCCCGACGAGCGCGCGTAGCTCCAGCAACTGTTGCAAGGGACATTGTTCCTATCCGTGGCGGCAAAGCAAGTGCTCTTCACGAGAACGACGGCGAAGGTCTTCGCAAGGTCTCCGCGGGAACGGGCCAATCCGACCACCAGGGCTGATTTGTGCCCGATGCCGTCAGGTCCATCGCCCGCCGAGTCACGTAGCGTTCCCCCATGTCCGCGCGCTTGATCCTCCTGACCCTGCTCCTGCCCGCCACCGCCTCCGCCCATGGCTGGTTCTTCCCGCCGACTGCCCCGTCGTCCTTCACCCAGGCGAGTGCGGCGGCGACGGGCGCGGGGACCATCTACGTGGTCGGCGGAGCCACGGGCGCAGCGGGAGCGACCACCGCCACCGACGCCGCCTGGTCGTACGATGTCTGTACCCACGTCTGGACGCCGATCGCTCCCGCCCCGGTCCCGATCAAGGGAGGTGCGGCCGCCTGGGGCGACGACGGAGCGCTCTGGGTCACGGGAGGCGCCGGGAACGCCGGGGGCCTCTATCGCTTCGAACCCGGCGCCGGGACGTGGTCCACCGAGGCGTCCGCTCCGACGGCGGGGACGGGGTGGAAGGTGATGTTCGTCAAGGACCCGACCTCCGGGGACCTGCACCGGATCGGCGGCGAGGGTGCGGGCACCGAGCACCTGATCTTCGACACGACGTCCGGGTGGACGACGTCTCCCCCCCTGCCCGCGCCCGTGGTCGGGGGCGATGCCTTCTGGGAGCCGGTGAACGACGAGCTGCACGTCCTGGGTGGCTGGGACGGCGACACCGAGTCCACGGGGGCGGCGAGCGGCGACCTCTGGATCTTCGCTCCGGGAGCGGGCTGGACGGCCGGCCCGGCGATGAGCGGCACCAACGACGTGCGCTTCGAGGCCGGTGGCGCATGGGTCCCCTCCGAGGGCAGCTTCTACGTCTGGGGTGGCTCGAGCGCGTGGGCCGACGGAGCCGCCCCCATCTTCTCGGACGTCCTGATCTGGGTGCCGCTGACGTCCACCTGGCTCGACGAGACCTTCACGTCCGGCAACCCCGCGGGCGCGCTGCGCGAAGCCGCCGGCGCGGTGGATCTGCACGGCGAGGCCCACTTCTTCGGCGGCGACGCCGGCAGCGGGCCCACCAACCGGCACGAGATCCTGGGCAACGGCGTCACGCTCGACGCGGACGGCGACGGCTACAACGAGGCGTGCGACGGAGACTGCAACGACGGCGACCACTCCGTGTATCCCGGAGCGTTCGAGCTGTGCAACTCCGTCGATGACGACTGCGACGGCCTGACCGACGAGGGCTTCGACAACGACGGTGACGGCTGGATCTCCTGCCAGGGCGACTGCGACGACTTCGACGCCGCCACCTACCCCGGCGCGCAGGAGATCTGCGACGGCGAGGACAACGACTGCGACGTGTTCATCGATGAGGACTGCGTGCCGGGGGACGACGACGACTCCGGCGATGACGACGACTCCGGCGACGACGACGACTCCGGCGACGACGACGACTCCGGCGGCGACGACGACGCCGGCGGCGACGACGACG